>Ga0185299_10002534_pt1 | contig 27673 bp, 19 predicted proteins | sample PaiPotPPA55metaG_FD_128002 | JGI IMG/M metagenome (GOLD analysis project Ga0185299, IMG submission 128002) | Iron sulfur acid spring bacterial and archeal communities from Banff, Canada, to study Microbial Dark Matter (Phase II) - Paint Pots PPA... ...
CCAAGGGAAGGTACTTGGTCTTCACTCTACTGTTTTTTCAGATGCCCATGGTGAAAACGCAAGACTTAAACACGAAAATCATCACAAAAAAGCCGAAAAGTGCCCGCAACTGCGAAAGTCGGGCTAGGTGTGGAATTTGGCTTACTGGCCCGGTCCGATCGGTTTTACAGAGTCGGACTGGATTCTTGAAATACTCTTCGCCATTAATCTCATCCATGAGGAGAGACGGTTTCTACTCCTCGATCCGCGCTGTCATCTCTGCTGCTGGTTCGCCGCCGACAAGTTGCTGCGCAACGATGAGGCGGCGGGCTTCGTCGCGGATTTTCGGTAAGTGCAATCCGAAGATCGCGGCACCACCTAGGCAGGCGACTGCGCCCATGATCACCGTCACGGGGGCGCCGACTCGGTCCGCAAAAGCTCCGGCGAATAATGCTCCGAAGGGCGCAAGGCCGATCAGACTCATGGCATATACAGACATCACGCGTCCGCGAAGATCGTCGCGGACCATGGACTGGATTAGCGTGTTCGAGGAGGACATCTGCAGCATCATGCAGAAACCGACCGGAACCAGCAGCGCCGCCGAGAGCCAGAAGCTGCGAGAGAGGGCGAAGGCGATCAGGGAGAGGCCGAATCCGGCGCAAGCCAACATTACCCAGCGGCCCAGGCCATAAACCCCTGTGCGCGCGGCCAGCACCAAGGCGGCCAGGAGCGCGCCGACTCCGGTCGCGCCCATGAGAATACCTAACCCGCGGGCCCCGCCGTGCAAGATTTTGTCGGCAAAAATCGGCATGAGAACCGTGTACGGCATTGCCACCAGGCTCACCAGTCCCACCAGGAGCAGCAGGTCGCGAATCGGCGCGGTGTGTCGCACGAAGCGAAAACCCTCGACTACGTGTGTGAGCGCCGAGCCCATGGGCGGAATCGGACGCGGTGTCACATTCATGAGCAATAGCCCGATGATGACCGCAATGTAGCTGACCGCGTTGGCGAAGAAGCACCAGCCCTCACCGATTTTTGCCACCAGGATTCCCGCGATCGCCGGCCCCACAACGCGCGCGCCGTTGAACATTGAAGAGTTCAAGGCGATGGCGTTCATCAGATCGTCTCTGCCGACCATCTCTACGAGAAACGATTGCCGCCCGGGGAGGTCGAAGGCGTTGACTACGCCCAAAAGAATCGCGAGAGCGAAGATTTCCGTCACCGTGACCCGGTGAGTTAAAGTGAGGACGGCGAGGACGAACGCCAGCACCATGGACGCAGTCTGGGTCGCAATTACAACCCGATGGCGGTTGTAGCGATCGGCAACAATTCCTCCCAGCGGAGACGCCAGGAACACTGGAAACTGGCTGGCAAAGCCCACCGAACCCAGCAGCAGCGACGACCCTGTCATCTTGTACACCAACCAGGATTGCGCCACACTCTGCATCCAGGTGCCCACGAGAGAAATAAGCTGTCCGCTGAAGAAGAGCTGGAAATTGCGGTGCCGCATCGCGCGCAGGCTATTGGGCAAGCGTCGAGGATCGGAAGGGGCTTCGACTTCAGATGAGTTTTGCGTAGGGGTTTCGAACGGGGCCACGTTTAATGATGCGACGGCTTAACCATGCGATGCAACTCAGGCACCGGAGGCCGGATGGAACTCGCAGCTAGTAGCTATTCCATTAGTCACTTTCTGGGGACTTCTCTAACGCGCCTTCTTAGGCTAGAGTTAGATTGCAACAGGAATCAGTACTCGATGACCCAGGCAGAGCAAAACCGGATTGAACGCCGCTGTGGGCAGCGCTTTGAATATCAGTTGCCGGTGCTGCTGCGCGTGCCCGCTGATGGCCGTAGGGGCGCGGGTTTCACGCAGGACCTGAGTTCTCGCGGGGCGTTGCTGTGGACGGATTTTCCGCTCCGCGAAGGTATGATGATTGAAATGACGCTGATGATGCCGGCCGAAATCACTCTTGCTCAGGATATGAGCGTTTGCTGCCGCGCCCGGGTTTTGCGGCTGGAGTCTCACCGAGAAGGGGAAAAGCCGGCGGCGGCAGTCCGCATCGAGCATTACGAGTTCTTGCACTACCAAGTACCGGCCCTGCAACAACATACGCAGGTCGAAACCCGGCCTCTGCCGTAATCTTATTTTTCTAAGACACCGGGCTTTCCCTGGAGCTAAATTTTGCATAGAATACCGGTTCCAAGCCAAGTTCTGCCCGAATGAGTGCTCAGTTTCCAGCCAGCGATTCCTGCCTCGGTAGTGAGCGATTGTTAAGCAATTATCGCCTCCATTACAAAGGTTACTTTGCGAGGTTACTTTCTAGTCATAAGATTCGAGTAAGATCCACGAGAGCGGGATTGCAGTCATGCATGCGATAGGTGTCAGCATATTATCGGAAAGTCCGGAGCGGCTCGCTATCTTGCAACAGCGAATTGAGAGCACGCAGATGGGGCGGGTAGTGTTTACGCATTCCACCTTCCCTGTTAATGCCTCTGATCCTGCGATCCGCCGCATGCAAGACCTGCGCACTGAGATCGTCCTGGTTGACATCGGCTCTCATCAAACCGGGCGGGCCATGCAGGCAATTGAGTTTATCCACGCCAACGTCGCCAATGCCTCGGTATTTGCCGTCGGTGTCATGAACGATCCCACGGTGATTGTTTCCGCGATGCGGGCCGGCGCCAGGGAATATCTGGAACGCGATGCGGCGGCAGAGTCGTTTTCTGATGCACTGCGAAGGTTCGCAGCCACCACCGCGAAAGCACGAGCTTCCTCGGGACGGGCGCGGATCCTGGCGGTGGTCAATGCCAAGGGAGGCGCAGGCGCCACAACCGTAGCGGTGAACACCGCGGTGGCGTTAGAGCAGTCGCACGGCAAGACGGTTCTGGTTGATGTTGGGTTGCTCGGCCATGCAGCGTTGCATTTGAATGTCCAACCCGCATTCGGGATTACCGACGCGCTGCAGAACCTGCATCGCATGGACTCCGCGCTGCTGCAGAGTTTCGTGACTCCCTGTAAAGGTGGCCTGCACCTATTGGCCGGACCGCAACAGCCACTGCCACTCGCACCTTCAGCCGCCGAACTGGCCCGGCTGTTCGATCTTTTGGTTTCACATTTCCAATACGTGATTGTCGATTGCTCCAACCGCACCGACACCCTGTTTCGCATGATTGCCGACCTGGCGAACGCCGTGCTACTGGTGACGCAAGCGGATGTGGTTTCCTTGTGGAGCGCCGCCCGGGTACATTCGTTTTTGGAGCAAGGCAGCGGACGCGATCGGACTCGGCTAGTCGTGAATCGTTTCAAGAAAATTCCCGGTTTCACCGACGAGGACATTCAGAAAGTAACCAACTGCAAGTTGTTGTGGAAGCTGCCCAATAATTTCCACGTGGCCGGTCCATCAGCCGACAAGGGCAATCCGGTTGCTTTCCACGAGAACAACGAACTCGGACGGTCATTCCATGCCCTGGCTACAGTGCTGGCCGCAGCGGCAGGCTCGGAAAGCTCGATGGACCTCGGCTTTTCGATGGGAAAGACTGAAGACAAGAAACGACTGAGCAGCCTGCTGATTTCCCCGCTTCGGGCGGGACAGTAGATAAGGCTCTCAGCTGTTGGCTCTTACATTCAAAACTTTCAGCTTTGAGATTCACTTCCCCGCAGCAGCGGTCTTTTCAACCGCGTCATAAACCGCCGAACTAACGCACACTTCATAGCTCCTCGCTTCAGTCCAGCAGCTTAGATTGAAGGTCGCCGTCTCCACCATAGGGATGCGGCTGGCGCGAACTACAATCCTGCGGAAAATGTCGGAACCCACGGGTACCAATCCGCTGTAAAAGGATGCCTCCTCGCTGCCCCAAAGGCGCGCGAAGTCGAGCGAGCAGGCGGCCAGAGATATCTCTTCACGCAGACGATTGAAAGAAGCTTCACTCATGCGGATTCCGCCTACGTTGTATTTCATGGATTCCTGCTCGGCGCTGGCGCTGCTACGAAATTCGTAGATGTTGAACGGTACGGCCATGCCGGTCATAGCTTTGCGCATGCGCTTGTCGCACCCCGAAAGCCGATCGCTTTCGTTGAGCGCGTCCGAGATCATGATGCGATGGTCTCCGTCCAACAGGTAGGTAGGTGCAGAATTTTGATAGGAGATGCCGATACCCAGTTCCAGGGCCGGGAATCCAGCCCGCTGCAGCAGATGATTGTATCCACTCACAATTTCCATCATTTCGCGAGCCAGAACGCAGGCGCGGGAAACCGCCAGGCCGGGCTCGCCGTCATGTTCCAGGATAGCCAGAATAATGGCGTCACCTTCCACAAACACTTTAGTGGCGCCATACTTGGCCAGCAGTTTGTTCACCGGATCATAGAAATTCAAACTGAAATAGGAAGCCGGGTTCATCTCCCGCTCCACCAGCAAGCGCGTCAGCCGTGAGGAATCGCGGATATCGGCTTTCAGAACCACATGCCTGATCACCGGCTTTTCGCTGTCTGCTTTTTTCTCTACCGGCAGTACGAACTCGTAAAGGGTGCCATTGAGTTTCGAGAGCTCACATAGTCTTTCGCTGCTGATCAGGTTGATTTTTTCCACTACTCGGTTTAGCACGTCGAGCCGGCGCAGGTCCCGGTAATAGCAGAGAAAGTCGCGGAGAAGCCGGGCAGCGACTTTTGCTCGCTGGGCGCCAGTGGCTTGAGTCACGCGCGCAGCGGCTGCGACCAGGTTGTTCATCGACAGTTTGCCGTGGTCCGCCACCAGTTTCTCGACCCGTTCCCGCTCCTTGCGGAAAACCAGAGAGTACTTAAGCTGCTGCGGATCCAGCAGCGGCGTGAATTCGGAAAACAGTGGCACCACTTCATAGGCTGCGACCGCCAGATCCAGCAACTTCTCGCGCTCGAGCAACTCTGTCCACGCCTGCAGCCTCGCTTTGTTTGCCCGTTCGCCGAGGTCGCCAGTACCCACCAGCTGATGTGCATTTTCGGGTGCGCTGAGCCAGCCATCGAGCAATCTGTCGTCGCTCGCATCCGCCTCCGGGGCCACCGATTTCAGGAATTCCGAGGCCAGGGCGCGAATGTTTCCCATCGAATCGGGATCGTTTTCAAAACCTCCGATCAAGACGTAGTGCTCAGCCTGAAGATAGGAGTCGCGGCCTTCTTCCATGAAAATAAATTGGTTGAGGAAGACCTGATAGTCGGCGCTCGGCTTTTCGCCGAAAAGAGAACGCCGCGTGCTGGCCAGTGTCTCCCTCTCAATCTCGCGCAAAATTCGAAACAGCTCCTGACCCGCTTGCCTGATGATATTTTTCTTCCCTATCTGGAACGACGCGACCGTCTCGCGGTATTCGAACGCTTTCTGCTGACGCACTCCTTCGTAGCCCTTGAGAGTGGCGCGGCAACGTTCAAGAGTATTCGCGAACTGTGCATTCAGTTCTGCGCGCAAGAATTTCAAAATCGCGGCTCGGCCGAGCACGTCAATGCCCAGATTGCCTTCCGCTTTGGCGCGGTTCAATACCGCCTTATGCAGTTCGAGTAAGAGCGGTTTCAGGTCTGCATTTCTCTTGGTAAACACCGGAAGGAATTTGGAAAGGCCTCGATTGCCGCCCGAGGAGCCGCTCCCATCCGCGGACATTACACTTTCCACGTTGCCATATTTCGCAATCAGATAAGCGATGTGACTGCCGGCCGCCTTGCAGAAGCTCGGGCTTAGCCATACGTCGTGCCGCACATTATCGATTCCCAGCTGCAAACCTTCGAGAGATAGCGCAGGCCAGTAGGTGGCTAGCCGCGGCGGCGGAGGCTCGACGGACGATCCGAGTTTAAGAATTGGAATACGCGGCATCGACGATTTCGTTGTTGATACAACTCAGCGCAGGGGATCAGCCACTTCCCGCTCGGAAGTCTGGCGCTGAGCTGGTGGTCTACATTCCAGCCTACTACGGGCTGCCATGGGTCCCAGGTTACGCAAGTTATACGGCACCGGGACAATGGCCTTGGGGACCTGTACTACCGCGTGGGGAGCAGGCTCTGGACTCTGGACCAAACCGGACCAGGTTCAGCTAGCGGCCAAACAACGGACAGCTAAGGACTGTTTCACACCTTGATAACAATCCCTCTGCGGTACAGTATCGCCATCGCGACCCAGCACACCGCAACATAGGCAAGAGCGTAGAGCAGCGAAGCGTTCGGCGGGCTGGCCAAGGGCGCAAACAGCCGCGAGTAGAGATAATCCTGAAGAGACACGATGCTGCCACTTCCGAGATGCAGCGCGATCGAGGACAAGGCGGCGGACAGCGCCTCGGACAGGAAATAGGCTGCAATCGCATTGGTCCCAAAGACCAGAATCGGCCGCGTCCATAATCCGCGATGTTGCTTCACGTCGCTCACCCAGTAGAAGACGGCAAGAAAAAGCAGGGCCAGACCCGCGGTGAAGATCACGAACGAACTGGTCCACATCTTTTTATTGATAGGAAACCAGAGATGCGTGGTCCGCCCGAGTGCGACTGCGACAACTCCCGCCACCACCATTGCCCTCGTTTTGACTCGAGGTGAGTTGGCCGTCTTCATCCATTTGCCGGTGAGGAGGCCCAAGACACAAGTTGCGACGGCGGGGATGTTGCTCAGCACCCCTTCCGGATCGCGCGTGCCCTCGTATAAATGACCTATCAGCAGCTTGCGGTCGAGCCATGCCACCAAATTGCGGTCGGGATCAAGCAAAGGAATGTCGTGCGTGGGAACTCCGAATCCGGGCACTGGAACGTATCTCATCAGAACCCAGTATCCGGCCAGGCAAGCCACCGCGACGGCAATCTGCGTCCGCCATCCTGTCCACAATTCCAGCGCCGCAGTGATCACGTAGCAGATGGCGATTCGCTGCAGCACGCCGTAAACCCGCCAAGTCGCGAGTCCATAGTGATTGGGGAATCCGTTCAGGAACATGCCAAGGGCAAAAAGTGTCAATCCACGCCACAGCACATGTTTCAGCAGACGGGCACGCGATTCTCCGCGAGACAACCGCGAACCGAACGAGAATGCCATAGCCACGCCAACAATGAAGAGGAAAAACGGAAAGACCAGATCGGTCGGAGTCCAGCCATTCCAAACTGCATGGTGGAGAGGCCAATAGGCCGACGGCCCGTCTCCGGCGTCATTGACCAGAATCATGGCAGCAATGGTGACCCCGCGAAAGAGATCGAGAGACAGCAACCTCTCCGGTCTTGAAGAAACGGTTGCCCGGTCCGGCCCCGAAGACGGCCTGGCTGAAATTGTGGTTTGCATTGTTTCCCTTTTGGCCCGCAGGCCTCCTCGCGTTCCACAACTTGGCAGTAGAGTTTACTCCTCACGCGGAGATGCGGCTATTCCCGCGACCAAAATGGGCGGCGCCAGGTTACCCTCGTCACCTGCCATTCTTCGGATTTAGTAGTTACGATTTCTTTACACATCGAGGAGGGCCTCATGCAAAAACTTCGATTTGTGGCCTCGTTGACCACAAACGACAATGACTACCAGATGGAGCAAGCGGCGGCAGCGCAGGAAGCTGCTAAACGGCTCAACGTCGAGCTGGAGATTCTGTACGCCGACAACGATGCGATCTTGCAAAGCCAGCAGTTGCTGAAGATCATTCAGTCGAACTCGGGCTCCCATCCTGACGGAATTATTTTTGAGCCGGTAGGCGGCACGGCCCTGCCTCAGGTGGCTAAGGCAGCAGCCACAGCGGGAATCGGCTGGGTGGTCCTGAACCGTGAGGTAGATTACCTATCTGAACTGCGCCGAGCTTACAGAGTCCCGGTTTTCGCGGTCACCTCCGACCATGAGGAAATCGGCCGCCTGCAAGGCAAACAATTGGCGGCGTTACTTCCAAACGGCGGGTCGGTGCTGCTGATTCAGGGCCCTTCGGACAGTCTGGCCGCAAAGCAGCGCACGACGGGCATGTATGAGACCAAGCCCATCGGAGTCCAGGTTAAGCTCATGAAAGGCAACTGGACAGAAGCGAGCGCCTACAAGGCAGTCAGTGCCTGGCTCAAGCTCTCCACTTCGCAACAGACACCGATCGACGTGATTGCCGCACAGAATGATGCCATGGCTCTGGGGGCCAGAAAGGCCTTTCAGGAGCTCGGAGACAGCGTGGCACGCGACCGCTTCCTGGCAGCTCCCTATCTTGGCATTGACGGCGTGTCCAAGACCGGACAATCGTGGCTACGGCGCGGATTGCTTAACGCCACCATCGTGGTTCCTGCGAATACGGATCAGGCGCTCGATATGCTCGTGCACGCGGTACAGAGTGTCACTATTCCCCCGGAAAAAACGCTCACCGTACCCAGGTCGATGCCGATCGTGGAAGAACTGGCCCGGAAACCGGTACAGAACGCCCACGGGGCAAGGGCTTAGAACGACCGCAATATCCCTTGGCAGGACATGCTGGCCAGATGTGCTGGCAAATGATCGCCCTGGCGCGATCGTGCGGGTACATTAGTTCGCATGCCCACGCTTCTGGCTCAACCCACTCGCATTCAAGCCGCCGAGACTAAACCTCAACTCATTGACGAATATATTGGCGACGTCAACAGCCAAAGTTCCGACCTGAGTGTTGCCCGCTTGCGCCGCCCCGAAGGATGGACGGAACCGGGCCAGATCCCGGAGTTTGACGAATTCACAGTCGTCTGGCGTGGAAGGGTGCGAGTACAACGCGCGAATGGGGAACTGGAACTGAAAGCTGGGGAAGCGGTAATCGCCCATCGCGGAGAATGGATCCAGTATTCGACGCCGGACGCAGGGGGAGCAGAATACATTGCCATCGGCCTGCCGGATTCTCCATGGAGACGGTACACCGGGACTGGAAATGCAGTGGTCAGTTGCCAGTGGTAGGGGGCAGTAAATCCCTCCTTGGTGGATGCCAATTGGTTTCACTGGCCACTGATCACTGGCAACTTACCAACTGCTTTACGGTGCTTCGATCAGCTCCATCTTGCCATCGCGAGTGCGATGCAGAATCATCAGCTTGCCTTTGGGATCGCGGAAGACAAATACGTCACGGTCGCGAAAGTGTGCTTCCTTAATGGCTTCTTCGAGAGTCATCGGTCGCATCGCCACCGCTTCGTCTGAGCGGATAATGTGAACTTCGGTTGACTTAGCAACCAGGGGAAATTTATGGACCACCATCGAAACCGATGAAGATGCAAGGGTCCTTACGGCGACCGCGTCGGTGACTATCGGCTCTTTAGCTTCCCCATTCCACTTCTTATGATTGCGACGCTTCTGGGTGATAATGCGAGTCTTGTTCTTGAGGGCTTGCCTTTCGAGATGCTCCAGTGCCTCTCCGATGGCTAGATTCATATCGCGTGCCTGGGCGAGTCCCACCAGCGGCCCGATTCGAGAGTTAATCGTGATCTCGGCCTTGTGGCGGCGCTTTTCCACTGCCAGAATCACGTTGGCTGCAAAACGGTCGCGAAGGATCTTGCGAATCTTGGTGAGACCGGCCTCGACATTCTTACGGTTGGCAGGAGTAACTTCGTAGTGCCTGCCAGTGTATTCCACATTCATGAGCGTGCTCCTGAGCCGCTAGCAAGTCAGAAGTGAGAAATTAGATGCAGAAGTAAAATCGCGGGTGTCGGCATTCGACAGGCTCCCTTTTGGCGTTTTTACTTCCGCATTCTAACTTCTGGCTTCTGTCTTATTTCTTAACCCTTCTTTGGTGCGTGCTGGGAATCTTCATGTCTTCGCGGTACTTGGCAACAGTGCGGCGGGTTACCTGAATTCCTTGCGACTGCAGAATACGAGTAATCTGTTCGTCGGTAAGTGGCTTGGATGGATCTTCATCTTCGATGAGCTTCTTGACGCGCCGCTTCAGGATCAGCAGCGAGGTATTGCCACCTTCGGGACCGTTTACGCTCTCACTGAAGAAATAGCGCAACTCGAAGACTCCCTGCGGAGTGTGAGCATACTTATTGGCAACGGCGCGACTGACGGTGGAAGGGTGAACGCCAATTTCTTCCGCCACCTCCTTGATCATCATGGGCTTCAGTTCGTCAATGCCCTTTTCCAGGAAGTCGCCCTGACGGGTGACGATGGTGTAGCAAACTTTCAGAATTGTCTGCTTTCTCTGCTCAATGTTTTTTATCAGCTGGATGGCGCTCTTAAAGCGTTCCTTGACGTAGTTACGGGTGTCGCGATCATTACCATCCTTGACGAGCAGTCGCTTGTAGGCAGGATTAAGGCGGAGCGTCGGCACGTCGTCGTCGTTCATCATCACCAGCCATTCGTCGCCGTGCTTGACGAAGGCCACATCCGGCTCAATCAGGCGTGGCTGCGTCTTGTTGTAGCGCAGGCCGGGACGGGGATCGAGAGTGCGAATGTACTCTAAGGCGACTTGAACGGCTTCGATCGGACGGTTGATGGCGCGAGAAATCTCCTTGTGCTGCTTGTTTTGTAGCCCTCGCAGGTGCTGATCCACCATGGCAACTGCGTCCGCCAGCACCCGAGCCGTGCCGTTTCCATTTCCGTTTTTCTCGAGTTGGGCTTGGTGATAGCGCAATTGGTAAAGCAGGCACTCGCGGAGATTGCGGCACGCAACCCCCGGAGGATCCAATTGCCGAACCGTTTCGATGGCTTCGTGCAGATCCTCTCTGGTAAAGTTCGCCCGGAAAGCAGGGTTTGTGCCGCTGCTCGAAACGGTCGCGGACAAATCGGTGGGCGCGAGCGCGGCTGCCGCCTCGGCTCCCGCAGAGAAGGCGTTGCCATTGGAACCGGCAAGAGGCGGATCCCCGAAGGGGTCTAATGTGATTTCATCCGTCCCTCTGTCCTCGGATGGGGCGGGAATAGCATCAGCGGCGCCCTCATCTAATTCAGCAGCTAATTCAGCAGCGGTCAGACCCAACGCAGCCGCTTCTTTGAACACGCTGTCGGACTTGGCCGCATCGCTCTCCGGAGAAGCTGCTGGAACAATTCCCAGTAACTCCTCATCGCTGGCAATCAGGTACCCATCTTCGTTCAGATTCCCGATAACCGCTTCCGCAGCCTCCCGCACCGGAGGGCGAGTGGGAATGGATCCCAGTTGCCACATCAAGTGGTCTGTCAAAGTGCTGGGCTTGGAGAGGAAGTTTTCAAAGGACGGTCGTTCGATCTCCTCCATCTCATTCTGGCTACGATAGCCGGGGTCAAGATAATCTTTGAAAAATGAGCCAAAGTCGATTTCTTCGAAGGGATCTTTCTTGTCCGCAGTGGGAGTGGGGCTCTCTTCAGTTGCCGAAGCACGCTCGCGTTCTTCCTCGCGGCGGCTGACGTCGTCAATCAGCGGAACCGAGTCTTCAAGCTCTTCGAGGACGGGGTTCTCCACCATCTCGGCATTGATCATGTCCTTGAGCTCGAGCTTGTTGAGAGCAAGCACGCTGACCATCTGCACCAGGCCAGGAGTAAGGATCTGCCTCTGCGAGACCTTGAGACTCAGTTTGTGTTGTAGCAAGACCATAAATCAATCGTTGGTCGTACCGTTGGCCTGAAGCCTGCACTTCCTCACCGGTGGTCGCTATCCAAACCGGGGTTTGGCGAACCACCAACGACGAAGGACCAACGACGTCTTCAAACTAAAGAAAAACTCTCTCCCAGATAAACTCTTCGTACTTCGCTATCGCTTCCCAACTGCTCCGGTGTTCCGTGCCGGAAGATCTTGCCTTCGTTGATGATGTAGGCCCGGTCGGTCACTGAGAGCGTCTCGCGGACATTGTGGTCCGTGACCAGCACCCCGATGCCCGACGCTTTCATATTGCTGATAATCTTTTGCAGATCGAGTACCGCGATGGGATCAATCCCGGAAAACGGCTCATCCAAAAGAATGAACTTCGGATTGATGCATAACGCCCTTGCGATCTCGACCCTCCTTCGTTCCCCGCCTGAAAGCGCATAGCCCCGGTTCAGGCGAATGTGCTCCAGACCCAATTGGTCAATCAACTGCTCCATCGTCTCCCGGCGCTCGTGCCAGGAGACAGGTTGAGCCTCCAGCACGGCGAGAATGTTCTCCTCAACCGTAAGCTTGCGAAAAACCGACGCTTCTTGGGGGAGATAGCTGATCCCGAACTGCCGTGCCCGCCGGTACATGGGCACGTCGGTGATGTCTTCCTCATTGATGAGGACTCGGCCCGTATCGGGGGGTATCAGGCCGACAATCATATAGAAGGTGGTGGTCTTGCCGGCACCGTTAGGTCCAAGCAATCCAACAACTTCGCCCTGCCCGACGCGAATACTTACTCCATTTACAACTCTGCGGCCGCGGTAAGACTTACAGATTTCTTCTGCGGCCAGCGTGTGCATTTAACGTACCACTCGCGTCTGGGTAACGGCTGGCGAACTGCTGTCGCCCTCAACGACGACCCTATCATCGCGCCTATACAAAGTCAACGAAACCCCGGTAATCTTGCCGTGTTCGGCATCAAAAATGCTAGGCGTTCCGCCCGTCAGAACAAACTTGTCATCAGCGGCGGTATAGATCAGGGTCTCGCCAGTTCCCCGGCGGTTCGGTTCGGTGATAACCACGGTACCGGAAGCGATGATTTTCTCTAGGCTGGCGGGCCCAGCGCTTAGAGGTTGTGGAGCAGCCACGAGGGTCTCGCCCGTGCGCCGGCGGGGGACGGGCGAGGACGCGCGTCGCTCCATACCTTGTGGGGACAGGAATACATCCATCTGATTGGAGGCGATCGTCAAGTCTGAACTACTAGCCATTACAGCACCTTCGAAATGTGCTTTCCGTTCGGAGTCGCGATACGCCAGATGGTTTGCCGTAACGGTGACGACCGTCGGCTTTCCACTTTTGTCGCTCCCTACGAGGATCGTTGAAACCTTCTGGCTGGCGGTGGAATCGGCGACCAGCACGCGCTCGTTTTTCTGAAACTGGATCGACGGCGCTTCGACGATATTGGCGTTTTGCCAGAGCCTCGCCCCTCCGGTGTAGGTCGCGGTTACCGGATTGCTGTGGGCTGCCATGCCCTTCGCGGTCACGTGAACTGGATCAGACGAAGCCAGCAACGCTCCTCCCGGGTGCGGCTTCAGATCGCTGTAGGTGGTCTTGACGTCACCTTGGGCAAAGCCGTCTCCGGTTGCGCGATTCAAGCGGACGGTGCGGGCTGTGGTCGCCGTTCCGGCATCAACCATCCGCGGAGATCCGGTCAGGACCAGGACTTGATCGGCAGGCGTGTAGCGGGCCCGGTCAGCGAAGGCCTGTTGTGGTCCATCGACGTAGGTGAAGTGTCCCTGCTGGACTAAGGCCGCGATGCCCGTGCCGGGCTGAAAGAAGGCGTCAATACTGTCGCCGGTGCTTACGCGTGTCTGCGCCCCGGTTTTGTCATTGTTCTGCGAGATTGTCACCACACGCGCATTGCCGTCGCCGTGTACCAACGCGAGTTGTCCCAACGAATCGAATTTCGCAGTGAACTTGTCGGCAGTGGCGCGGGTTTGCATCCCTTGCCTTCCGGTTAGCGGAAGGATTGAGATTTGCGGAGGCCCAATGGTGTCTGCGTGGGTTAGGCGATGGCCGTCAGCCACAAAAAAATCCATCGCAGGTGCAGTCACTTCCGCATCCTGGGACGTGCTGGTTCCCTTCTGGTGTTGTAGCAATTTGACTTGCTGTTCGGCATGAACCTTGGTCAGGACATTCTTGCCGCTAAAGTTGAGCACGGCTCGCCCGGCCGAAGTCTCGGCGGACTGTGCCCCTTCGGTTCGGAGGTGCACATCGCCGGAGAGCACTGCGTGGTCGATCCCGGCGTGCGGCTTCATCAGCACTTCCAGCTTTTGTGCTGACACGGTGGCGGGCTGCGCACCGCTCGAATGCATGACAACACTGCCGGTGGCGATGGAATGGTCAAGCGTATTGTCATCGCGCAGAAAAAGAGTCACTTCATCTGATTGCGCCTGCTGCAGGGCGTTTTCCGCATGCGGATAGCGCAGCAGGATCTGCCGTTCCTTTTTCTCCAGACTTGCCTGTTGCGCAAAAATTGTGGTGGGGGTCGGCCCGCTGACAGCAATCTTCACCTGGGACTTAAGCGTTAGAACTCCCTCGCTCGCGACGTATTCCGCTCCCACGGCCGAGCCACTGGCTTGCGGGACGCTGAAGTCAATTTCCTCCGCAGTCCGTGCGTTTCCCGTTTTCTGATTGAAGACAAGGCCTGTAGTCTTCAAGTGAAGTGGATTCTTCAGTTCTTTTGGCGGCGCTTGATCAGGGTTCAAAATACCCTGCGGATTGGCTTGAAGGTCAATCGAAACTTCGCCCTTGCCGGTCACGTTGCCGGAAGCCTGATCGTACTCGAAGTCTTTTCCGTAGACCTGATCGAAGCGTGAAGAGTCGCGTCCGTACAAGGTAATGGCTACATCATGGAGTTCGGTCTGGCCGCCTTGCTTGAACTGGATGGCCTTGCTCGCCTGCAGCTTAAACAATGTCCTTCCCTGCTCGGACTTTGAAATTGTGAACCCTTGTGCGCTCTGCTGAATGTTAAGGCCCATTTTGCCCGGTACCCGCTTCAGCGCGTTCTCGATGCGATGCCGGGCATAAAAATACGTACCCGCCACTAACAGACACACAAAAACCGCGGCCACCGCAAACCATCGGCGCAAACGCGAGATTGAGAGGGGCATTGAGGATAGTGTAGTGCAGGAAGGCGGGCAGCAGTGGTCAGTGTCTAGTGGTCAGTGGGCAGTTCAAGAGGATGTGGGGCTTGCTACTGACCCCTGGCCACTGATCACTTCTTAGATACCTGATCTCGCATTCTCCGCCACGGCGTTCAAATCGCGGCTAGGCTGTTTCCAGACATGGGCCTGAACCGTCTCGATTTCGCGATCATCGCCGTTTACCTCATCGGGATTACTCTGTTCGGCCTGCGCTTCCGCAAACGGCAACGCACTCTGCGCGACTACTTTCTGGCTGGGCGCGACATTCCCTGGTGGGCGATTTCGCTCTCGATTGTTGCGGCAGAAACCAGCACTCTGACCATCATCAGCATTCCGGGCCTCGCGTACGACACCAACCTGACCTTTCTTCAGGTGGTGCTGGGATACGTTGCGGGACGCATCATCATTAGCTTCGTGCTGCTGCCGCATTATTTTCGCGGAGACCTCTACACCGCTTATGAATTGATCGGTCGACGCTTCGGGCCGCAGCTGCGAACGCTGACTTCGGGGCTGTTTTTGCTGACACGAGCGGCGGCCGAGGGGGTACGGGTTTATGCAGTTTCGATTGTCGTCGCCATCGCACTGGGGACGGGAGAAGTTGTATCCATCGCCATCATCACTGTGTTGACGTTGATTTATACCTTCGAAGGCGGGCTGGCGGCGGTGATCTGGACCGACGTCGTACAGACGGGAATTTACGTTACTGGCACGCTTCTGGGGATCCTGACCATCATCCACTACGTACCCGGCGGCTGGGAGCACATTCATCAGGTTGCTGACGCCGCTGGCAAATTTCGCGTGTTCGATTTCACTCCCAGTTTTTGGAAGCCGTACACCTTCTGGGCCGGATTCGTCGGCGGCACTTTTTTGACCACTGCCGGCCATGGAACCGAACAACTTTTTGTGCAACGCCTGCTGGCGGCGCGCAATCAGCGGCAGTCAGTAACGGCACTACTTTCGAGCGGGGTGCTGATCTTATTTCAGTTTGGCTTGTTCTTGCTGCTCGGCGTGATGCTCTACGCTTACTACATGCTTCCCTCGGCGCATTTCGGCAAACCGGACCGTATCTATCCCACGTTCATCGTGACCCAAATGCCGCACGGAATTTCCGGGCTGCTGATTGCGGCGATTCTGGCCGCGGCAATGTCGAACCTGAGCGCGGCGCTGAATTCGCTTTCGTCGAGTACGATTCTGGATTTTGTCCTGCGCCTGCGCCCACGAATTGATACGCAAACCGACGACCGCAGGCGGATGATGCTCTCGCGCCTGGCGACTGTGGGATGGGCAATCGCGCTGTTCAGTCTAGCCGTATTGTCGTTGCACAAGGCCGGCCGAGTGGTTGAGGTCGGATTGCAAATCGCATCTATTTCTTATGGCGCGCTGCTGGGAGTCTTTTTGCTGGGCGTGCTCACTCGCCGCGCGAATCAGACTGGGGCCGCGATCGGAATGCTTTGCGGATTTGTAGTTGAGGTTTATCTGTGGAAGTTCACCCCAGTACCGTGGACCTGGTGGGTCGCGATTGGGACGGCGGTAACGTTCGGAGCGGGGTATGCTGTCAGCTCGGCTTTCCAAGGAGAGAGCAGGAAACCGATTCATGAATAATTCCGATCATCCGTCTCCCCCGAACCTCCTCCGCGAGCTTGGCGCCGCGCATGCCGCTTCCATCGTCGTCGGCGTCGTAATCGGCAGTGGGATTTTTCTCGTCCCTGCGGAGATGATGCAGGCTGCCGGCTCCGCACGGCTGGTTTATCTGGCTTGGATTGTCGGCGGGATCTTGTCCTTCTTCGGGGCTTTAACCTACGCCGAGTTGGGCGCGATGAAACCGCAGGCCGGTGGGGAATATGTCTACATCCGCGACGCCTACGGACCGCTGCCGGGTTTTCTTTGCGGATGGACGTGGACGATTGTGGTCAAGCCGTCGTCGCTCGCGGCAATCGCTATAGGGATCGTCCGCATTCTGGCGAATTTCCTCCAGCTTTCGTTTCTCTCGGACCACGCCGGACAGTTGCCCATTACGTTGGGAGAACTCGCCGCCATCGGTTTCGTGCTCTTCATTTCCGCAATTAATTACGTCGGCATAAGGCGAGCAGGAAATTTTCAGCTTGCCTTCACCCTGCTGAAGATTGTTCTCATCATCGCAATCGCCGCACTGGCCTTCAGTACCCACGGAGACTGGGGGCATTTCGCGCAGCGCTATTCGGCGGCTCCGGGAGGAATTGTGGGATTCACTGCCGCAGTCACGGCCGCACTCTGGGCGTATGACGGCTGGAGCGACCTCAATATGGTCGCTGAAGAAGTCCGCGCACCGGAGCGGAATATTCCACTAGCGATGATCGGCGGCATGTGCGTCATCGCCTCTCTCTACATGCTGGTGAACGCCGCGGTGCAATACGCGTTGCCGCCGGCGCAGGTCGCGAACTCCGCCTCGCCCATGGCGGACGCAGTGAGAAACTCCTTTCTAGGCCTCGCCGGGGTTGTGGTAGTTTCTTGCGCGATGGTCATCTCGCTGGTCACCACGCTGAACGGCGTCGCCATGAGCGGCGCAAGAATGGCGTTCGCCATGGCGCGCGACGGCAATTTCTTCCAGATTCTGGCCAAAGTCCATCCCCGTTTTCACACTCCCCACGTTGCCATCCTGACGCAAGCGGTCCTAACGGTTTCTTTTCTGTTAATTGGAGGCAATTTTCGGCAGCTGTTCACGCTCGCCCTCTTTGCGGAGTGGCTTTCCTACATGACCGCCTGCAGCGCCCTGTTTGTGCTGCGAAGACGCATTCCAGCAAACGAGAAGAGGTACCAAGGTGGGGGATTTCCACTGGCCCCTGCCCTTTTTATAGTGGCATCGGCGGCCCTGCTCTACTACACTTTTACCAGCAACCTCCCCTATTCAGCTGTGGGAACGCTGGTCATTTTGGCCGGAATACCCGTGTATTACATGTTCGCCCATTGTCGTAAGGTATGAGCAGTCGGGAATTTATCGGTTTGGAGGTGTTCCTTCTTCGGTTTACCCTCAATTACCGAAGTACAGGAGCGGGGGGGACGTTTACCCCTGAACTGGTTTCCCATATCCTAGAGCTTCGTCCGGTTTGTCTCCTCTCAGGCCGGGTGCCCCGTTGGAGCTAAGAACTATGACGTCGAGCCAAAATCTCACTCTCGGACTTCTTCCCGAAAAAAAACTCGACTGGCGTAAATTTGTTCTCAGCTATGGGATCGTGGTTGTTCTGCTGCTGATGCTGTTGGTTTCCCATCTGATCTGGCCCGAGCGCATGGGGATATGGAACCAATACACGGTTACAGAGATTATCCCGCGCCCCGACTTGGTCCCGGAAAAGCCAGTTATCAAGCGGCAGCCGAAAATTACCAAGTTGCTGCCAGAAGTGAAATTTGAGACGCCCAAGCTGATCGTTCCCAAGGACGTTAAGCAGCCCAAGCCGGTACAGGCGGAGGTTGTGCCGCCAAAGATTCAGCCAGTAAACTTTGAGGCTCCGAAAATTATCCCGGCTTCTGGAGCGATGCCGGCCCAAATAATTCACACCGGTTCATTCGGAAGTTCGGCGACCCCGACCGTGAATGCGCCCATCCAAAAGGTGCAGACCGGTGGCTTCGGAGACCCCAATGGTTTGCCGGGAGAAGGCAAGCAAGGCGCAAAGCTGACGGCGGCCAAGTTGGGATCGTTTGATCTACCCGAGGGTGCTGGAACCGGAAACGGCACTGGTGGGGCGAAAGGGATCAAAGGCACAATTGCGAGTGCCGGGTTCGGTAATGGGATCGCGCAACCGGGACAGGGTGACGGCCGTGCGAATGGCAAGGGTGTGCAGGCTTCCGGCTTCTCGACCCAGCAGGTCGCGACTAATACCGGGCGGCACAACCAGAACGACGGCGGCGCGGCCACGTCACAAGTCGAGATTGTCTTTAAGCCGAAGCCGGTGTACACCGACGAGGCCCGCAAGCTTCAACTGGAAGGCGAAGTCCTTCTGGAAGTCATGTTCGGGGCCAACGGCGAATTGCACGTGAACCGGGTGGTGCGCGGACTGGGGCACGGGCTGGACGAAGCTGCGGTAAACGCAGCCAACAAGATCAAGTTTAAGCCGGCACAACGCAATGGCTCGTCCGTGAGTTCTACGGCGGTCGTGCATGTGACGTTCCAGTTAGCGTCTTAGGTTAACAGTTTCTGGATAAAGGTTTGCGAAAACGAGGACAAACTATGAAACACCGCGGATGGATTCTTACCGCATCTTTATTGCTCCCGGTGATTGCCGGCGCACAGGCAACTGATCCGGCACCGGCCCCTCAACCCGCGGCTGCGCAGCCGACGGCTGTCCAGCCGGTTTCGAACACCAATCCGGGACTCGCTTTGGCTCAGCCCGCGGCCAAGGTGCCGGTGAGCATTGACCAGGTGGTGGACCAGATCATCGAGCGGGAGCACGCACTCATCAGCTTCCTGAAGAACCGTACTCCACTGGTAGAGACGTATTTACAGAATCTTCAGCCTGACGTAAAACTCGGCTCTATCCCCAAAGAGGACCATTACTTTCTAGGCCGGTTGGACATGGCTGAATCGATTGACCGCCGCGACTATCTCTCCAAGGAAGCCAGTTTCCAGAAGACTCTAATGGGCGGCGTCACCAAACTTTTCCGCATCCAGTACCAGCCGATGGGATTTTCCTGGATGGTATTTGCCGACCGTCAGAATTTTGACCGTAATCATTACGAGTTTACCTACGTGCATCGCGAGTTTCAGGGTGAAGTCCGCTGCTTGGTTTTTGAAGTAAGACCCAAAAAGGGCGCCGGGCAAGGACTGTTTGAAGGACGAATCTGGGTGGAAGACCAAGACTACAACATCGTCCGCCTGAACGGAACCTACGTGCCGCGTCCCAAGAACGCCTTCTATTTCCACATGGATAGCTGGCGGCTAAACCTGGTACCCGGCTATTGGATTCCCGCTTACATCTACAGCGAAGAGGGCGATTTCAGCTACGGTTCACACGACAAGATGGCCTTCAAGGCCCAGTCGCGCATCTGGGGATACAACCTGGCCAAGAACAACCGCGAAGATGAAATGACGCAGCTGACGGTAGACGCAGTGAAGGACGAGAGTCCGGTGTCACAGGACGCGTCACCACTCGAAGCGCAGCGGCAGTGGCAGCAGCAGGCGGAAGACAACGTTGTAGAGCGCTTGCAGGAAGCAGGTTTACTCGCGGCTGCCGGAGAAGTGGACAAGGTCCTGCAGACCGTGGTCAACAACATCGAGATCACTAACAATATTGACCTGCCTCGTCCGGTACGCGCACGTGTCATGCTGACTTCTCCGCTGGAGACGTTTAGCGTGGGGAACACGATCATCATCAGCCGCGGATTGATTGACACGCTGCCAGATGAAGCCAGCCTGGCGGCCATCCTTTCGCACGAACTGGCGCACATCGTGCTGGGCCACAATCTGGGAAGTAAGTTCGCGTTCGACGACCGAATGTTGTTCTCCGACGAAGCCACTTACCAGAACTTCGGATTCCGCCACAATCCGGAAGAGGAAACCGCAGCCGATGCGAAAGCAATTGATCTGCTCAAGAATTCGCCCTACGCTCAGAAGTTAGGCTCCGGCGGGCTGTATCTGAAGCAATTGGCGGCTCGCTCTACGGGGTTGTCCGCATTGCTCACACCACATCTAGGTAACAGTTTCGCGGACAATAAAGGCAATATCATCCGGCTGGCTGCGCTGATGACATCGGCCCCGAATCTCGATGACAGCAAGCTAGACCAAATCGCTGCTCTGCCGCTGGGCGGACGCATCAAGATGGATCCCTGGGGAGATCGCGTCGAAATGGTCAAGGCTCCTCCGGTGACAATCACTTCGGTGCGCGACAAGATGCCGTTTGAAGTGACTCCATTCTTCCCGAGGTTGACGCGGTTGGGAACAACAGCCGTGGCTGATGCGACCGCAACCACAGCAGAAAACAGCGCCGGCAAGACGACGAGTTCCGCCCCGGCAAGCAAGTAAGCCGCTGAAGTCATTAAGGGCCGGATCAATTTCTGATCCGGCCTTTTCTTTTTTTAATTGGCAGGGCGGTGCTTAGTCTGCGGCGTTGGAAGTCTCTGAGGTCGCGTGAACCAGCGGGATCTCTACCAGGTGCTCGCTCAGGAACCAGGCTTGCAGTTCATTGGCCCGGAGCACATCACTGACAACCATGTCGTTGGTGCCCTGATCTCCTAGCTTTGTAGCACGCTCGGCAAGCTCTCTGCACTCGCGAACGATGATCTGGTGAGCGTCTAGCAGACGCGAGATCAACACTGGTACTTCCTCCCTGCCACGGGGAGGCCGTTCGATCTGGGTGGTCTCGGCTACATCAGGCGCCATTGCAATGGCAAGGCCTCCCAGCAATTGGACGCGCTCGGCGATGGCATCCACAATCTCCACTTGTTCGCCGAAGTGCTTGTCGAACAAGAGATGAAGCTGATAGAAAGTAGGGCCGGCGACCTGCCAATGGGATTTCTTGTACAAGTCACGCAGGGTCATGGAATCGGCCAGCAGCTGGTTGAGCTGTTCGGTCATTTCTAAACGGACGGGCTGTTCTAGTTCCAGATGAAATGCGTGGGTTACGGTACCGTAGGGCTGTATCTCGCGGGAACTCTGATGAACTCGCGGTTCGGCAGAGAGCACGCCGTGGCTTCCAGAAGTGTTCTTTTTTGGCATAGCAGTACCTCCTATTTTACTGTCCAAATTCGTGAAAAACGCTGTTGACCATTGCCGCTACATCGGGAGTGCAACTTGAAGCTGACAGCTTCCTGGGTTCAGCGCGGTGCTCGCTGTCACCCTGCGGCGTGAGCACCATAACTTATGATACCGCTCCGTGCTTAGATGAGGGGGCTACCCAACGCGCCGCACTGAATTTTCCCAGATTCGAAGCTGGCACCGGCAAGCCAGCAGCAAAATTTCCCATAATCTTTTATGATGGATAGTTCCCAACCACAACGTGGAGAAGGCAGACTTGGCACAGACCCCGGTAATTCCAGAACCGCAACCAGCCTCGGCAACCCCGCGAAATAATGACGGATTGGAGGTGCTGGAAACCCGAGAATGGATGGACTCTCTCGACTACGTGCTGTCCCGCGGCGGCCCAGTTCGAGCCGGCCGGCTTCTGCAGCAGCTCTCGCTGCATGCGTGCCGGGTGGCAGGGGTCAATCTTCCTTTTACCGCGACTACTCCTTATCAGAACACCATCTCCGTCCGCCAGCAGGCGCCGTTCCCGGGAAGCCAAGATATGGAGCGCCGCATCAAGAGCCTGGTGCGTTGGAACGCTATGGCCATGGTGGTGCGTGCAAATAAAGAAGAAAGCGGCATCGGCGGACACATTTCGACTTTTGCATCCGCGGCCACGCTCTATGAAGTTGCCTTCAACCACTTTCTCCATGCCCGCACCGAAAACGGCGATCGCGACATTGTTTATTACCAGGGCCACGCCGCACCGGGCATGTATTCGCGGGCTTTTTTGGAAGGACGCCTTCCAAAAGAAAAGTTGGAAAACTTCCGCCGCGAACTGAAGGCTGGCGGAGGCCTTTCATCCTATCCTCATCCCTGGCTGATGCCGGATTTCTGGGAGTTCCCCACCGTCAGCATGGGTCTGGGGCCGATCCAGTCCATCTACCACGCGCGCTTCATCAAGTATCTGGAGAATCGCGGCCTGAAAACCAGCACTGGTGGCAAGGTTTGGGCGTTCCTCGGCGACGGTGAAATGGATGAGCCGGAGTCCCTGGGCTCGATCACGCTGGCTTCACGCGAGAAGCTCGACAACCTGATGTGGGTGATCAACTGCAACCTGCAGCGGCTGGATGGGCCCGTGCGCGGCAACGGGAAGATCATTCAGGAACTAGAAGCCATCTTCCGCGGCGCGGGATGGAACGTGATCAAAGTGATCTGGGGCTGCGATTGGGACAGCCTGTTCCAGAACGATCGCGATGGACTGCTGGTAAAACGGCTGGGCGAAATTACCGACGGTCAATATCAGAAATTCTTTGTCGAGAGCGGAGCCTATTTCCGCCAGAACCTGTTCGGCAGCGATCCCCGCCTGCTGCGGATAGTCGAGCACCTGTCCGACGACCAGCTGTCGCGGCTGCGCCTGGGCGGACACGATCCCATCAAAGTGCACGCGGCATATAAGTCCGCCATGGAGCATACCGGGGCGCCAACCGTGGTTCTGGCCAAAACCATTAAGGGCTATGGCCTCGGCGAAGCTGGCGAGGGCAAAAACATCACCCATCAGCAGAAGAAGCTCAATGATGACGAGCTGCGAATGTTCCGCTCGCGCTTTGGTATTCCGCTTTCCGACGAAGACCTGCATGGCGCGCCCTTTTATCGCCCCGCAGACGACAGCCCTGAAATTCAATACATGCAGGAGCGGCGCAAGCAGCTTGGCGGCTACATGCCCGAGCGCAAGGTGCGGTCAAAGCCGATCCGCGGAGTCTCCGAGTCGCATTTTGAGGAGTTCTACAAAGGCACCGAAGGCCGCGAAGTTTCCACCACCATGGTTTTCGTGCGCATGCTGGCAAAACTGCTGCGCGATCCGGAAGTCGGCAAACTGATTGTCCCCATCATTCCCGACGAAGCTCGCACCTTCGGCATGGAGGCGTTGTTCCGCCAGGTCGGAATCTATTCCAGCGTCGGCCAGCTTTACGAACCGGTGGACATGGACACGCTGCTCTATTACAAAGAGGCCAAAGACGGGCAGATTCTGGAAGAAGGCATCACCGAGGCCGGTTCCATCAGCTCATTTATCGCGGCCGGCACTGCGTATTCCAATCACGGGATCAACACGATCCCGTTTTTCATTTATTACTCCATGTTCGGATTCCAGCGCATCGGCGACCTGATCTGGGCGGCGGCCGACATGCGCACTCGCGGATTTCTGTTGGGCGGCACTGCTGGGCGAACCACGCTTGCCGGCGAAGGCTTGCAGCACCAGGACGGGCACAGCCACGTGCTCGCGCTGCCGGTACCAAATCTAGTTGCCTACGATCCGGCATTCGCGTTTGAGATTGCCATCATCATTCAAGACGGCATCCGGCGCATGTATGTGGATCAAGAGTCTATCTTCTATTACTTAACAGTCGGGAACGAGCCACTTCCGATGCCGGCCATGCCGGAGGGAGATGGCGTGCGTGAAGGCATTCTGAAGGGAATGTACCGTTTCAAGCCGTCGTCAATAACAACGACAAAAACGGACGCCAAGCTGCAAGCGCAACTGCTGGGCAGCGGAGCCATCATGTTTGAAGTGCTCAAATCGCAACAGATTCTTGAGCAATATGGAGTCGCGGCAGACGTATGGAGCGTGACCAGCTATAAGGAGCTTTACCGTAACGCTAACGACTGCGAGCGCTGGAACATGCTGCATCCGGGGGAAACGCCGAGAGTGGCATACGTCACGCAACAACTCAAGGACACCGAGGGAGTTTTGGTGGCTGCTTCCGACTACATGAAAGTGTTGCCGGAATCGATCGCGCAGTGGATGCCGCGGCCTCTGCTCTCGCTCGGCACCGACGGCTTTGGACGCAGCGAAGGCAGGGCGTCACTACGAGACTTTTTCGAAGTGGATGCCAAACATATTGTGCTGGCGACGCTACACGCCCTGGCCCGCGAAAAGAAGATCGGAATCGAGATCGTGCAAAAAGCGATCAAAGAACTCGGAATCAATCCCGAGAAAGAAAATCCGGCGATCAGCTAACAAAACCTCTGTGACCCTATGTCCTCTGTGGTTAGGCCGTTCTTTTACCACAGAGGAGACAGGGGCCCACAGAGGGAAAGAATCCCACGGAGACCGTTTGCGTGACTGAATTTAAGTTACCGGAACTCGGCGAGAACGTTCATGAAGGCGACCTGGTGCGGCTGATGGTCTCGCCCGGGGCAACCGTTTCCGAAGGCCAGTCGGTCATGGAACTCGAAACCGATAAGGCCGTGGTGGAAGTGCCCTCGTCGATCAGCGGCGTGGTAAAAGACGTTCGTGTCAAAGAGGGGGAAAAAATTAAGGTCGGCCAGGTGATTTTTACCGTGGACAATGGTTCGGGCGGTGTGGCGCGGGCGCCCTCGCCCGCGAAGGCAGCGGCATCTGCTCCGGCGGCTTCGCCTTCGGTGCAAAAAGTAGCACCTCCCCAAACGAAATCACAAAAATCTGCGCCCGTAGCGCCGGCTCCCGTTCCTGCCGCTGTATCTGAGGCTGCCGAAGTTAAAGAATTCAAGTTGCCCGAGCTTGGCGAAAACATTCACGAGGGGGACCTAGTAACGCTGATGGTTTCTCCGGGCGCAACCGTCTCCGAAGGCCAGCCGGTAATGGAACTCGAAACCGAAAAAGCGGTCGTCGAAGTGCCATCGTCGGTTAGTGGAATTGTGAAAGACGTTTTGGTGAAGCAGGGAGAGAAGATCAAAGTCGGGCAAGTGATCTTCACTTTGCAGGCTGGCGCCACCTCGCAGGCACATGCGCAGCATCCGCCGCATGCAGACGAATCACACGAACACGAGCGTTCGACATTTCAGGCTGCGATGCAATCGGAAGGCAAGACAGAAGAAGAGGCGCTACCTCCAGACCAGCCGAAAGGCGCTCTGGTAGCCAGTTTCAGCATGCCTCTCGATCTGGATCGGGCTGCCGGCGTGGAACATCGTGGACCGGTTCCGGCGGCTCCTCACGTGCGGCGCCTGGCCCGCGAACTTGGAGTTGATATTCACAACGTGGCAGGAAGCGGTCCAGGCGGACGCATCAGCGAAGACGACGTAAAGGACTTTACGAAAGCGCTGCTCGCCTCAGGCGCTGGAACGGCCACGGCCACCCATCTGAAACAGCCAGCGCTTCCCGATTTCAGCAAGTGGGGGAAGATCGAACGCGTCCCCATGCGCGGCGTGCGGCGCAGGACCGCCGAGCACATGTGGGAAGCGTGGAGTTCGATTCCTCATGTCACGCAGAACGACAAGGCGGACATTACGGAGCTCGAGCAATTGCGCACCCGCTTCGGCCCGAAAGCGGCGGAAGCTGGCGGCAAGATGACGGTGACCGCGATCGCTCTGAAAGTGTGCGCGTCCGCGCTGAAGATCTTCCCGCAGTTTAATGCCAGCATCGATATGGAGAAGGAAGAGATCGTCTATAAGCAGTTCATCAACATCGGCGTAGCCGTGGACACCGATCGCGGGCTGCTTGTCCCCGTGATTCGCGATGTGGATAAGAAGAACATCGTGGAACTGGCGGCGGAACTGACTGGGCTTTCGAAGAAAGCTCGCGACAAGAAGCTGGCTCCGGCCGACATGGAAGGCGGGACTTTCACCATCACCAACCTGGGCGGTATTGGCGGTACCGGATTCTCGCCGATTGTGAACTACCCCGAAGTGGCGATCCTGGGACTGTCGCGGTCGAGTATGGAACCGGTTTGGCTGAATGGCAAATTCGAGCCCCGCCAGGTGATTCCGCTTTCGCTTTCGTATGATCACCGGTTGATTGACGGCGCCGATGCAGCGCGCTTCCTACGCTGGATTGCGGAGGCGTTTGAGCAGCCATTCTTGCTTTCGGTGCAGGGATAAACCTTCCATCATTCATGCCTGAAAACACCAACCTAAACATTGCAGTGGTCGGCGGCGGCCCCGGCGGTTATGCCGCCGCCTTCCTCGCCGCTGATCTCGGCATGAAAGTTACGCTAATTGATCGCGAGGCAAATCCCGGCGGCGTATGCCTCTATCGCGGTTGTATTCCTTCGAAAGCCTTGCTGCACGTGGCCAAGCTGATCGATGAATCGCGTCACGCCAAGAACTGGGGAATCGAATTCGGCGAGCCGCGCATTGACCTCGCGCGCCTGCGCTCGTTCAAGGAAGGTGTAGTCAATAAACTGACCGGCGGCCTGGGACAGATTGCGAAGCTGAGGAGAGTTCAATACGTCCGCGGCGACGCCAGCTTTGAAAGCTCCACCACCGTGCGGGTCGCGAAATCCAGCGGCGACGATGGTAGGCCGAGCCAAGAGACTCTAAGCTTCGACCGCATCATTCTTGCGACCGGATCACGGCCAGCGGTCATCCCTAGCTTGCAGCTCGATGGCCCACGCAGGTTGGATTCCACCTCGGCTCTGGATTTGTCGGATGTTCCTGGCACGCTGCTGGTGATTGGCGGAGGATACATCGGACTCGAATTAGGCACGGTTTACGCGGCACTGGGGTCGAAAGTCTCTGTGGTCGAGATGACAGCCGGTCTGCTTCCCGGCGCAGACCGTGACCTAGTACTACCGTTGCACAAGCGCCTGGAGAAAAGCTTCGACGCGATCCTACTGAACACGACCGTTACCGCAGTTAAGGAAGAGGCGAACGGCATTCGAGTCAGCTTCGACGGAAAAGACGTGCAAGAGCGGGAGAAAGTTTTCGATAAGGTACTGGTTTCCGTTGGCCGCAAGCCAAATTCAGAAATCCCGGGTCTCGATCACACCCAAGTTCGTATCGGCCAGCGCGGTTTTATCCAGGTGAATAAGCATCTACAGACAGACGATCCTGCAATCTACGCTATCGGCGACGTTGTAGGCGAGCCCATGCTGGCGCACAAGGCCTCGCATCAGGGCCGCACCGCGGTCGAATACATAGCCGGACACAAAGTCGCATTTGAGCCGAATGCAATTCCTGCTGTCGTGTTTACTGATCCGGAGATTGCGTGGACAGGCCTGACCGAGACTCAGGCAGAGAAAGAAGGCCACGAGATCAAAGTCGCGAAGTTCCCCTGGGCGGCTTCGGGGCGCGCCATGACCGTCGACCGCACCGAAGGCATGACCAAGCTGATTCTCGATCCCGCAACCGAGCGCGTGCTGGGGGTGGGGATTGTTGGTGTAGGCGCGGGAGAGTTGATTGCCGAAGGCACACTGGCAATCGAAATGGCGGCGCTGGCTAAAGACATCGCGCTGACCATCCACCCACACCCGACGCTTTCCGAAACCATCATGCAATCGGCAGAAGTATTCTTCGGCACCAGCACGGACCTGTACCGGCCCAAGAAATAGCTGTCCGCGTTTTTTTTTGGCGAAGCCCCAAAACTTCGCCGAGACGTTTGCCATGCTGGT
>Ga0185299_10002536_pt1 | contig 27659 bp, 21 predicted proteins | sample PaiPotPPA55metaG_FD_128002 | JGI IMG/M metagenome (GOLD analysis project Ga0185299, IMG submission 128002) | Iron sulfur acid spring bacterial and archeal communities from Banff, Canada, to study Microbial Dark Matter (Phase II) - Paint Pots PPA... ...
CGGGTCGGCCGACGAACCACGGCGCGGGCTCCGGCTGCTCCGGCGACCAGCGCGGGGGCTGCGGGACCGAGGTCTTCGCGCCGCCGCCGTCCGGCTCGGCGGGCTCGGTCTGGCTGGGCGAGGCGTCGGTCACGTTCTGCAAGGCTCCGTCGTGAGTCGCTGATTGGCCCTCTCACGGTATCCATAGATATCGTTGGCCGCACATCCGCGTTCCGCTTCGGGAAGACGCGGTCCGGGTTGAATAAGCTCATAGCCAGAATCTCACAGAAAGGGAGCCGCGGTCGTGGCCTCCAGTCTGGATCTTTCACCCAGCCATGCCCCCGCACGATTAGTCGTGCTGGTCTCGGGCACCGGCACCAACCTCCAAGCTCTGCTCGACGCCTCCGTCGACCCCGCGTACGGCGCCCGCGTTGTCGCGGTCGGCGCCGACCGGGGCGGCATCGCCGCCCTCGATCGGGCCGCGGCGGCGGGCGTCCCCACCTTCGTCCACCGGGTCAAGGACCACGCGGATCGCCGCGCCTGGGACCTGGCGGTGCGCGACGCCGTCGCCGCCTACGAGCCGGACCTGGTGGTCAGCGCCGGGTTCATGAAACTGCTCGGCCCCGATTTCCTCGCCGCGTTCCCGGGCCGCGTGGTCAACACGCACCCAGCCCTGCTGCCCTCGTTCCCCGGCATGCACGCCGTGCGCGACGCCCTGGCCTACGGCGTCAAGGTCACCGGCTGCACGTTGTTCGCCGTGACCGAGGGCGTGGACGACGGGCCGGTGATCGCCCAGACGGCCGTCCCGGTCGAGGACGGCGACGACGAGGACGGGCTGCACACCCGGATCAAGGCGGCGGAACGCGCGCTGCTCGTGAACTACGTGGGCCGGATGGCCCGCAACGGCTGGACCATCGACGCGGAGCGAAAGGTAGCGGTGAAGTAGACATGACCACCCAAGAGACTGTGAAGATCCGGCGGGCGCTGGTCAGCGTCTACGACAAGGCCGGCCTCGAGGAGCTCGCCCGCGGCCTGCACGAGGCGGGCGTCGCGATCGTCTCCACCGGCAGCACCGCCGGACGCATCCGCGCGGCGGGCGTGCCGGTCACCGAGGTGGCCGAGCTCACCGGCTTCCCCGAGTGCTTGGACGGCCGGGTCAAGACGCTGCACCCGCGCGTGCACGCCGGCATCCTCGCCGACCGCCGCCTGCCCGAGCACGTCAGCCAGCTCGAGGAACTCGGCATCGAGCCCTTCGACCTGGTCGTCAGCAACCTCTACCCGTTCACGCAGACGGTCGCCTCGGGCGCCGCGCCGGACGAGTGCGTCGAGCAGATCGACATCGGCGGCCCGTCGATGGTGCGCGCCGCCGCCAAGAACCACCCGAGCGTCGCCATCGTCGTCAATCCGGCCCGCTACGCCGACGTGCTCGCCGCCGTCGCCTCGGTCGAGGGCGGCTTCTCGCTGGACCAGCGCAAGCGGCTGGCGGCGGAGGCGTTCGCGCACACCGCGGCGTACGACGCGGCCGTGGCCTCCTGGTTCGCCAAGGACTACGCGCCGGCCGACGACTCGCCGTTCCCCGAGTTCCTGGCCATGCCCTACGTGCGCTCCTCCGTCCTGCGCTACGGCGAGAACCCGCACCAGGGCGCCGCGCTCTACCTGGCCCAGCACAGCGCGGGCACGCTCGCCGAGGCCGAGCAGTTGCACGGCAAGGAGATGTCCTTCAACAACTACGTCGACTCCGACGCCGCGCTGCGCGCCGCCTACGACTTCGACGAGCCCTGCGTCGCGATCATGAAGCACGCGAACCCCTGCGGCATCGCGGTCTCCGCGGTGGACGTCGCCGACGCGCACCGCAAGGCGCACGCCTGCGACCCGGTCTCCGCGTTCGGCGGGGTCATCGCGGTCAACCGGCCGGTCAGCGTGGAGATGGCCCGGCAGGTCGCCGAGGTGTTCACCGAGGTGCTCATCGCCCCCGAGTACGAGGAGGGCGCGGTCGAGATCCTGGCCGCGCGCAAGAACATCCGGCTGCTGCGCACCCCGGCCCGGGCTCGTCGGCACGTCGAGTACCGGCAGATCTGCGGCGGCCTGCTGGTGCAGCAGGGCGACCTCTACCAGGCGCCCGGCGACGCGACCGAGGCCTGGCAGCTCGCCGCGGGTCCCGCCGCGTCCGCCGAGGTGCTGGCCGACCTGGCCTTCGCCTGGCACGCGGTGCGCGCGGTGAAGTCCAACGCGATCCTGCTGGCCAGCGGCCAGGCCTCGGTGGGCGTCGGGATGGGACAGGTGAACCGGGTGGACTCGGCCCGGCTCGCGGTGGCCAGGGCCGGAGAGCGGGCCGCGGGCTCGGTCGTCGCCTCGGACGCGTACTTCCCGTTCGCCGACGGACTGCAGGTGCTGATCGACGCCGGCGTGCGCGCGGTGGTCCAGCCGGGTGGCTCGGTGCGTGACGCCGACTCGATCGCGGCGGCCGAGGCGGCGGGCGTGACGATGTACCTGACCGGGACCCGCCACTTCGCGCACTAGGACTAGGCCGAATAAGGATCCCCGGGTGCGCCGACCGAGGCCGATGCATCCGGGGATCCGACACGGCGTCTAGAACATGTGGTTACGCACGCAGGTGCTGTATCCGGAATCCTTGCTGGTGATTCCGAGGTTCTTGCAGTCGGCGGCGCCCTTGACCGCGGCGCCGATGACCACGATGCCGACCACCAGGCTGATCAGGCCGAGGATGGTCCCGGCCCAGGCCATCCCGCGGCGCAGGCCGCCGGTCCGCTTCGCCCGGCGCAGCGCGAAGGGCCCGAGGATCACGGCGACCAGGCCGATCACCGGGCCGACGCCGAACAAGAGGGTGACGATCGAGATGATGCCGAGGATCAGCGTGGCCAAGGCCAGGCCGTTGGTCGGCGTCGGACCGTAGCCGCCGTAGCCGCCCTCGACCGGGGGCGCGGCGGGGAAGTACTGCTGCTGCGTGGGATAACTAGGGATACTCGGCTGTTCCTGACCCTCTTCGGGTTGGTCCTGCGGCGACTGCTGGCCCCATTGTTCGGACACCTGATCCTCACCCTCCGGGCTGTTCTCGGCGTCTCATTGGCGATGGATTACGGCGGATCACCGACCGAGCGTAGAGCACCTCGTCGGGTTCTAACAGATACCCGCTTCGCGCGGCGGAATGCGAGGATGGACCCCATGACCGCGACCGTTTTGGACGGCTGGGCGACCGCGAAGGAGATCCGCGAGGATCTCGCCGCTCGGGTGGCCAAGCTCAAGGGCCAGGGCATCACGCCGGGCCTCGGCACGATCCTGGTCGGCGACGACCCGGGCTCGCGCTCGTACGTGGCGATGAAGCACCGCGACAGCGCGCTGATCGGCATCGACTCGATCGACCGGCGGCTTCCGGCCACGGCCACGCAGGCGGAGGTCGAGGCGGCGGTCCGGGAGCTCAACGAGGACCCGGCGTGCCATGCGTACCTGGTGCAGTTGCCGCTGCCGAAGGGCTTGGACGAGTTCCAGGTTCTGACCCGGATCGACCAGGCCAAGGACGCCGACGGCCTGCACCCGCTGAGCCTCGGCAAGCTGGTGCTCGGCGAGCCGACTCCGCTGCCGTGCACGCCCTGGGGATGCGTCGTGCTGCTACGCCGCTTCGGTGTGGAACTCAACGGGGCCGAGGTGGTCGTCGTCGGCCGCGGCATCACGGTGGGTCGCCCGCTCGGCCTCATCCTCAGCCGCCGCAGCGAGAACGCCACGGTGACGCTCTGTCACACCGGAACTCGTGACCTCGCCGCGCATGTGCGACGTGCCGACGTGGTCGTCGCCGCTGCGGGCGTGCCGCACATGATCACCGCGGACATGGTCAAGCCCGGCGCGGCGGTGCTCGACGTCGGTGTGTCTCATGTGGACGGCAAGCTCACCGGCGACGTACATCCCGACGTCGCCGAGGTCGCGGGTTTTCTCTCGCCCAACCCTGGCGGCGTCGGCCCGATGACGCGCGCGCTGTTGCTGACGAATGTTGTGGAGGCGGCCGAGCGCGCAGCATCGGTGTGATGCCGCGCGCCCGAGTGGCGTCAGCTCGCCGGGGTGGCCCCCGAGGTCTGCGCCGGGCCGCCGAAGTGGCCGAAGCCGCCGCAGCCGGTCGGTCGGCCGGCCCCGGTCGGCCTGGTCCCGCTGAACGAGCGGAACGCGGTCGGCCTGGCCGTCGGCCGACCGGTCCCGCCGCCGAAGCCGCTCGGCCGGGCACACGCGGCCGTGGTGGAGCCGCCGCTCGTCCCGCTGCCGCTCGACGAACTGCTCGAACAGCCGGCGACGACACCGACGGCGGTCACGCCGGCCAGTGAGACCGCCGCGACTCTGAGCGCCAAAGCCTTGCGCATCGAACGTCCTCCTGCTTTTTCCCGATGGAGCTGCTGGCGTGGTGACGTTCGGCCACGCTGGCGCTCAGGGATGAGAGGAGGGTGTGAAAATCATGTGGGCAGCATTCCGTCGCCCGGTTGTTACATTGTGATTGATTGACAAATTAAGCTTAACTCAATAGTTACGCTTCCGGCTCGACGCGGACCGCGCCCGTCGGCTCCAGCCACAGCACGCCGAGCGGAGGCAGTCGCAGCACGGCGTGCGCGGGCTGGCCCCACATCGCCTCGTCGATCGCGCCGACCCGGCCGAAGTTGCCCACGCCGCTGCCGCCGTACTGCTCGGCGTCGGTGTTCAGCACCTCGTTCCACTCCGCCGCCTTGCCGTAGGGCAGCGGCAGCGGCAGCCGGTACGCATCCCAGGGCACGCCGGAGAAGTTGGCCACGCACACCAGCGGCGTGCCGTTTTCGGACCAGCGGGTGAAGGCGAAGACGTTGTGGTCCGCGTCGTCCGACACCAGCCAGCCGAACCCGTCCGAGCTGAAGTCCCGTTCCCACAGCGCCGGACGCTCCCGGTACGCCGCGTTCAGGTCCCGCACGGTCCGCAGCACGCCCTGGTGCTCGGCGTGGTCGAGCAGCCGCCAGTCCAGGCCGTTCTGCTCGGACCACTCGCTGTCCTGCGCGAACTCGCCACCGGAGAACAGCAGTTGCTTGCCCGGGTGCGCCCACATGTAGGCGAACAGGGCCCTGAGGTTCGCCATCTGCTGCCAGCGGTCGCCCGGCATCTTGTGCAGCAGCGAGCCCTTGCCGTGCACGACCTCGTCGTGGCTCAGCGGCAGGATGAAGTTCTCGGTGAACGCGTAGACCAGCGAGAAGGTCATCCGGTTGTGGTGGTAGCGCCGGTTGACCGGCTCCTCGGCCATGTAGCCGAGGGTGTCGTGCATCCAGCCCATGTTCCACTTGAAGCCGAAGCCCAGGCCGTCCTGGTCGGTCGGCTTCGTCACGCCGGGCCACGCGGTCGACTCCTCGGCGAACATCAGCACGCCGGGCACCCGCTTGTACACGGTCGCGGTCAGCTCCTGCAGGAAGGAGACCGCCTCCAGGTTCTCCCGGCCGCCGTACGCGTTCGGGTGCCAGGCCCCCGGCTGGCGCGAGTAGTCGAGGTAGAGCATCGAGGCGACCGCGTCGACCCGCAGCCCGTCGATGTGCATCTGCTCGCACCAGTACAGCGCCGAGGCGAGCAGGAAGTTGCGCACCTCGCGTCGGCCGAAGTCGAACACGAGCGTTCCCCAGTCCGGGTGCTCGCCGCGCCACGGATCCGGGTGCTCGTACAGGCTCGTCCCGTCGAACTGGGCCAGCGCCCAGGTGTCCTTCGGGAAGTGCGCCGGCACCCAGTCCACGAGCACGCCGATCCCGGCCGCGTGCAGCGCGTCGATCAGCGCCCGGAAGTCGTCCGGGCCGCCGAGCCGCGCGGTGGGCGCGAAGTACGAGGAGACCTGGTAGCCCCAGGAGCCGCCGAAGGGGTGCTCGGTCGGCGGCAGGAACTCGACGTGGGTGAAGCCGAGGTCGGTCAGGTACGCGGGCAGCTCCTCGGCCAGACCGCGATACGTCAGCCCAGGCCGCCAGGAGGCGAGGTGCAGTTCGTAGACCGACTGCGGCGCACGGTACGGGTCGGACTCGGCGCGGTGCTTGAGCCACGCCTCGTCGGCCCACTCGTAGTGCGACTCGCTGATCACCGACGCGGTGTCCGGCGGGGTCTCGGTCTGCTGGGCCAGCGGGTCGGCCTTCTGCCGCCAGACCCCGTCGTGGCCGAGGATCTCGTACTTGTAGCGCTGTCCGGCGCCGATCCCGGGCACGAACAGCTCCCAGACGCCGCTCGAGCCGAGCGAGCGCATCGGGTGCGCGGTGCCGTCCCAGTAGTTGAAGTCGCCGATCACCCGCACGCCCTGGGCGTTCGGCGCCCACACGGCGAAGCCGGTGCCGTCGACCTGCGCGCCGTCCGGGGCGGTGACCGTGCGCACGTGCGCGCCGAGCACCTCCCACAGCTGCTCGTGCCGGCCCTCGCCGATCAGGTGCAGGTCCATCTCGCCGGGCACCGGGAGGAAGCGGTACGCGTCGTCCTGGTCGAGCGTGCCGGCCTCGCCGTAGTCCACGAGCAGCCGGTACGCCTCCTCGGGCCGCCCGGGCACCACGCCGGAGAACACGCCTTCGCCCTCTTCGTGCAGCTCGTACCGGCCGTCCGCCTGGACCACCCGGACGCTCTCCGCGAAGGGTCGCAGCACCCGGATGGTCCGCGCGCCGGGCCCGGCCGGATGGGAGCCGAGCAGCGCGTGCGGATCGTGGCAGGCGCCGCCGAGTAGGCCCTCGAGCTCCGCCGGGGCGGGACGTTCGGCCGGCGCGGCCATTCCCGCCGCCGGGCGGTCGATGGTCGCCGAGCTCTTCTTCTGTTCAGCCGTCACCTGCCCCAGACTGCCACGTTCGGGCGTGTGTCGGGAGACTCCGGCGTTACCGGAAGCACACGGCGTGGCGGACGGACGGCGCGGTCCGGTCGGCTTACTCGGTGGCCGCCCGGGCGATCAGCTCGTCCAGGGCCCCCGACTTGGCGTCCCGCACCAACTGCTCCAGCTGCTCCACGGACATCTGCACACGCTGGCCGAAGTCGTCGGCGAGCACGATGCGGCGCGGTTCGTCGGCGGCTGGGTCGAGGAAGAGCTCGGGGCAGCCGCAGTTGCAGTCGCCGCAGAAGACCCTGATCGAGCACAGCTCCGGATGGGCGGGCCGCAGCGAGGGTTTGGGCTGTACGGGTGAAGGCTGATGGAACACGGGGCACCTCGCCGGAGTATCGCGGTACGCCGCGGTCGGGTGGGTCCTCCGGGCGTCTGAAGGGGTGCCGGGCCTGCCCGCCGCGGTAACTCCACGGTAGAGGCAGTGCGTCGTGGTCGACCATGGAGCATACGGCGCCCCACGGGCGCCGCTGTTGGCTTCCGTACGGCCTCGTTCGCTTCGCGCGCCGGGGTCCGCGCGGGCGAAGGGGTGGCGCGCGCCCCCTACGTCGCCCGCGGCACCGCTACGACGCCTCCGTCCGGCGCGCTACTTCCGCTTCGCGCGGCGGCGCCCGGCCAGAAACCCGACGAGCGCCCCGGCCAGCAGGGTCAGCAGCAGTACCAGCCAAAGCGGCGAGCTGACCCACGTGACCCACAGGTGGATCCGGACCTTCGTGCTGTTCGCGATGATGAACCACACCGCCGCGATCGACACCAGGCCGCCGATGAAGACCTTGGGCGTGGCCAGTCTCCCGGCCAGGCCCGAGCCGCGCCTGTTCTCGGGCTCAGCAGAGCCGACCGGCGGGATGTTCGCAGTCATAGTGCCTCCTCGGGGCAAGCTTAGGGGGCGACTGCGAACCCTGCTTCCGGACGCGTTCCGCAGCATGCCGCCGAGCGTGGTTCCATGGAGGTATGGACGTAAGGCGGGAGTGGCCCTTCGCCACCGTTTTCGCGGTGGCCCTCGCGGCCGTGGCGCTGATCGCGCTCGGCAATCTGCAGCACGGCGTGGCCATCCTGGGCTGCGCGCTGCTGATCGGCTCGGTGCTGCGGTTCGCGCTGCCCACCCCGCGCGCCGGGCTGCTGGCCATCCGCGGACGCGGCGTGGACGTGGTCACCATGGGCCTGCTCGGCCTCGTGATGCTGATCCTGTCCGTCATACCGCTGGCCAGCTGATACCCCGTCCAGGGGGCGAACGAGAGCGGAACGGCCCTCGTCCCGGGTCCGCACACCCGGGACGAGGGCCGTTCTCGAAAGGCGCCTCGCTGTCTTATCCGCGACCGACTACTTCGCGAGCAGCTCCAGCGCCTGGTTGAAGGCGGCCGACGGGCGCATGGCGGCGTTCGCCTTCGCCGGGTCCGGCTGGTAGTAGCCGCCGAGTTCCACCGGCTGCCCCTGAACGGCGATCAGCTCGGCCACGATGGTCTGCTCCTGCTCGGCCAGCGTCTTGGCCAGCGGGGCGATGGCCTCGGCCAGGGCGGCGTCGGCGTCCTGCGCGGCCAGCTCCTGGGCCCAGTAGAGCGCCAGGTAGAAGTGCGAGCCGCGGTTGTCGATCCCGCCGAGCCGCCGGCTCGGGGACTTGTCCTCGTTCAGGAACGTCGCGGTGGCCCGGTCCAGCGTGTCCGCGAGCACCTGGGCGCGCGCGTTGCCGGTGGTCTGCGCGAACTGCTCGAAGCTGACCGCCAGGGCCAGGAACTCGCCGAGGCTGTCCCAGCGCAGGTAGTTCTCCTTGACCAGCTGCTGCACGTGCTTGGGCGCCGAGCCGCCGGCGCCGGTCTCGAACAGGCCGCCGCCGTTCATCAGCGGCACCACAGAGAGCATCTTGGCGCTGGTGCCCAGCTCCAGGATCGGGAACAGGTCGGTCAGGTAGTCGCGCAGCACGTTGCCGGTGACCGAGATCGTGTCCTCGCCCTTGCGGATCCTCTCCACCGAGAGCTTCGTCGCCTCGATCGGGGACAGCACCTTGATGGTCAAGCCCGCGGTGTCGTGCTCGGGCAGGTAGGCCTCGATCTTCTTGATCAGCTCGGCGTCGTGCGCCCGGGTGGCGTCCAGCCAGAACACGGCCGGGTCGCCGGTGGCGCGGGCGCGGCTGACGGCCAGCTTCACCCAGTCGCGGATCGGCAGGTCCTTGGTCTGGCACATCCGGAAGATGTCCCCGGCCTCGACCGGCTGCTCGAGCACGACCGCGCCGGACTCGTCCACGACCCGCACGGTGCCGGCGGCGGCGAGCTCGAAGGTCTTGTCGTGGCTGCCGTACTCCTCGGCCTTCTGGGCCATCAGGCCGACGTTCGGCACCGAGCCCATCGTGGCCGGGTCGTAGGCGCCGTGCGCGCGGCAGTCGTCGAGCACGGCCTGGTAGACGCCCGCGTAGCTGCTGTCCGGCAGCACGGCGATGGTGTCGGTCTCCTTGCCGTCCGGGCCCCACATGTGTCCCGAGGTGCGGATCATCGCGGGCATCGAGGCGTCCACGATCACGTCGCTGGGCACGTGCAGGTTGGTGATGCCGCGGTCGGAGTCGACCATGGCCAGCGCCGGGCCCGCGGCGATCTCGGCGTCGAACGAGGCCTTGATCTCCTCGCCGTTCGGCAGCGCGGCCAGACCGTTGAGGATCCCGCCGAGGCCGTCGTTCGGGCTCAGGCCCGCGGCGGCGAGGTCGGCGCCGTACGCGGCGAAGGTCTTCGGGAAGAAGACGCGCACCACGTGGCCGAAGATGATCGGGTCGGAGACCTTCATCATGGTGGCCTTCAGGTGCACCGAGAAGAGCACCCCTTCGTTCTTGGCCCGGACGATCTGCGCGGCCAGGAACTCGTTGAGCGCGGCCACGTGCAGCACGGAGGCGTCCACGACCTCGCCCTCGAGCACCGGGATGCTCGGCTTGAGCACGGTGACGGCGCCGTCGGCCGCGACGTGCTCGATGCGCAGCGTGCCCGCGGCGGCCAGGGTGGCGGACTTCTCGGTGGAGCGGAAGTCGTTCTCGCCCATGGTCGCGACGTTCGTCTTGGAGTCGGCCGACCAGGCGCCCATCCGGTGCGGATGGGTCTTCGCGTAGTTCTTCACCGACGCGGGGGCCCGGCGGTCCGAGTTGCCCTCGCGCAGCACCGGGTTGACGGCGCTGCCCTTCACCTTGTCGTAACGGGCGCGCACGTCGCGCTCCTCGTCCGTCTTCGGCTCGTCCACGTAGTCCGGCAGTGCGTAGCCCTGGCTTTGCAGCTCGGCGACCGCGGCCTTGAGCTGCGGCACCGAGGCGGAGATGTTCGGCAGCTTGATGATGTTCGCGCCCGGGGTGGTGGCCAGCTCGCCGAGCTCGGTCAGCGCGTCGCCGGTCCGCTGCGCCTCGTCCAGGTACTCGGGGAAGTGGGCCAGGATGCGACCGGCCAGCGAGATGTCGCGGGTCTCCACGGCGATCCCGGCGGTCGAGGCGTAGGCCTTGATGATCGGCAGGAACGAGTAGGTCGCCAGCGCGGGCGCCTCGTCGGTGTGGGTGTAGATGATGGTCGACTCTGTCACCGGGAGCTCCATGGGGTTGCGCAGAGACTGCGGGCTGAGGACTTCGCTATTTTCTCGACATCAAGATACCTCAGCGGCGGGCGGCTGTGGCAACGCGCCCGGGCCGCCGAGCGCGAACAGCCGTTCCTCGGCGTCGGCCAGGTCCGCCGCGCCCATCCGCCGGTAGCGGCCGACGGCCTGTCGAAGGTGCTCCACGGCCGCCTCGCGTTCGCCCAGCAGTCCGTGGCAGCGGGCGATGCCGTCCAGGGCGCGTGCCTCGTCGATCAGCGAATGCGCCTTCCGCGCGAGCGGGACCGCCTGCCGGTAGAGGTCCAGCGCCTGGTCCGGGCCGCTCCCCTCGACGACGGTCTCGCCGAGGTACACCAACGTCTCCGCCTCGCCCTGCAGGTCCTCCACCTCATCGCGGAACGCCGCGAGCGCGCGCTCCAGCTTGAGCGTGCCCGAAGGGTCCGCGGCCCGGTACCTGGCTATGCCGAGATCCCGCAGCGCGTTCACCTCGCCATGCCGGTTCCGGTAGCTCACGTACAGCGTCCTGGCCTCGTCCAGGTTCTCGACGGCCGCGCCGAGCTCGCCCTCTTCGAGCCGGACCCGCCCGAGCCGCCAGAGGCCGACCGCCTCGCCTCGGACGGAACCGAGATCGCGGAAGGTCTCGATCGCGAGGTTCATCAGCTCGGCGGCCCTCGCGTATTCGCCGGTCAGGGTGTGGACGCGGCCGAGATCCAGGAGTGCGGACGCCTCGTTCTGCCGATGCCCGAACTCGCGGCAGATCGCCAGCGCCTGTTCGAGGTACGCGGCGGCGGAGCGCGGGTTCCCCGCATCGAGATCCAGGCGCCCGAGGCTGTGCAGCACCACCGACGCGCCCCTGCGGTGTCCGATTTCCCGGAAGGCCTCCAGCGCCTCGGAGTTGAGCCGATGCGCATCGAGGGGCTCTCCGCGCAGCTCCTTGATCTTGGCCTGCAGATGGAGCGCGTTGGCCTCGCCCAGCCGGTCCCCGATCTCGCGGAAGATCGCGGTCGCCCGCAGGTCCTGCGCGGCGGCGGTGTCGCCGACGCTGTAGCAGAGTGCGCAGATCGCGTGGAGTGCGTTCGCCTCGCCCTGGCGGTCTCCGATCGCCCGGAAGATCGAGAGGGACCGCTCGAGCAGGGCGGTGGCGTCCGCGCGGCCGTCCCTGAGCAGCACCCCCTCGGTCCGGCCCTGATCCCAGAGCGCCTCCGCCTCGGCGCGCCGATCGCCGAGCTCCGCGGCCTGCAGGGCGGCCGCCTCGTGCAGGGCCGCGGCCCGCCGCCAGGGCCCGTCGTGCAGCAGCATCGAGGCCAGCGCGGCGGTCAGGCCGATCCGGCGGGCGGGCGGGGTCGCGGCGTCGGCGATCGCCGCGAGCAGATTCGCCTGCTCCGCGCGGAACCAGGCCAGGGCGCGCGTCGTGTCGGGCAGTGCCGGGGCGGGACCCGGCGCTTCGGTTCCCGACGGTCGTCCGGTTCGGACGACCCGGGCCAGGTGCACGTCGGCCGCCCAGGCGACGGCCTCGTAATAGCCGAGTAGTCGGTCCCTGGCCTCGCCCGCCTCCTCGCCGTCGGCGTTCAGCAGGGATCGGGCATAGGCGCGGATCAGGTCGTGCATCCGGTATCGGCCCGCCGCCTGCTGGATCAGCAGATTGCGATCCAGTAGGGAGTCGAGCAGCCGCTCGGCCTTCTCCGGGTCCGCGCCCAGCAGGTTGGCCGCCGCGAATGCGTCGAGGTCGGGTCCCGACAGCACGCCGAGCAGCCGCAGCACGCGCTGCTCCGGCTCCGGCAGGTGCGCGAAGGAGGATTCGAACACCGAGGTCAGGTCGCGTTCGCCGTCGCTCAGCCGGTTCAGCCGCGCGCCCTCGTCGCGCAGTTCGGCGAGCAGGTCCTCGACCGCCAGCGCGCTGGAGTGGCGCAGCCGGGCGGCGACGATCCGCAGTGCCAGCGGCACGTATCCGCAGAGCGCGGCGAGCTCGCGGACGGCGGGGGAGTCGGTCAGCCCGCGCCCCGGCCCGGCGACCTTCGCGAGCAGGGTGACGGCGTCCTGCTCGCCGAGCGGGTCAAGGCTCAGCGTCCGCGCGCCGTCGAGCCCGGTGAGCCGGTCGCGGCTGGTCACCAGCACCAGGCAGCCCGGGGCGCCCGGCAGCAGCGGCCTGATCTGCTCCGGGTCCGCGGCGTTGTCCAGCACGATCAGGGTTCTGCTGTCGGCGAGCCTGGTCCGGTAGAGCGCGGCGCGCTCGGGCACGCCGTCGGGAACCGCCTGCGGCGAGACCCCGAGCGAACGCAGCAGGTACGCCAGCGCCTCCCCGGCCGGCGTCGGCGCGCTGCCCGCGGAGTAGCCGCGCAGGTCGATGAACAGCTGCCCGTCCGGGAAGCGGTCGGCGACGCGGTGCGCGGCGTGCACGGCCAACGCGGTCTTGCCGATGCCGCCGAGGCCGTCGAGGGCCGAGATGACGAGGGTGCCCGCGACCTCGCCCGCCGCCGCGACGAGTTCGGCCAATTCCCGGGTCCGGCCGGTGAAGGTGCGGGTGTCCGCCGGGAGCTGCCGGGGCGCGTTCGGGTTCGGCGGCAGCGAGAGCGCGGGATCCCGGCGCACGACGGCTTCGTGCAGTTCCCGCAGCTCGGCGCTCGGTTCGAGGCCGAGTTCGTCCGCCAACGAGTCCTGATACGTGTCGTACGCGGCCGCCGCGTCAGCGTGTCGTCCGGTGCGATAGAGCGCGAGCATCAGCTGGCTGCGAAACGCCTCGTGCCGCGGGTGCTCTTCGGCCAGCGCGCGCAGTTCCTCGAGTACCTCGTGGTGGCGGCCGAGGTTCAGCCCCGCCTCGATCCGGCCCTGGAGCGCCTGCAGACGCGTCTCCTCGAGCTCTCGGACCCGCGGGTCGTCGGCGAGCGACGGGATGTCGGCCAAGGGCTGTCCGCGCCAGAGCTCAAGCGCCGCCGCGAAGCGCCGGGAGGCCTCGGCCCACTCCTTGTCGGCCAGTTCGCGGCGTCCGGCGGCGTGCTCCTCGGCGAAGACGTGCAGGTCGAGTTCGCCGGGCTCGACGTGGATCAGATAGCCCGGTGGCACGGCCCTGATCCGCTCGCCGCCGTCGGCCAGCGCCTGCCGTAGCCGCAGGACCTGGTTGTGGAGTCGAGCCGGGTCGGCGTTGGCCGCCTTCTGGCCCCAGAGGCACTCGGTGAGCCGGTCGATCGACACGGGAGTGTCGGCGTGCAGCAGCAGCGCCGCCAGGAGTGCGCGTCGCAGCTCTCCGCGCAATTCGACCGTTCCGCGGTCGTCGCGTACCGACAACGGGCCGAGCAGGCTGAAGTGCACAGAACCTCCTGGGAGCGGTCTCTGCAGATCCCTGTGATGCTACCCGTGCGCCGTGGTACGCGCCGCGCGATCGCGGCTACGCGCCCGGGCCGCCGAGCGCGACCAGCCGTTCCTCCGCGTCGGCCAGCTCCGCGAGACCCATTCGCCGGTACATCGCCACGGCGGTGCGCAGCGGCTCCAGCGCCGCCTCCCGGTCGCCGAGCACCACGTGGCAGCGGGATACCCCGTCCAGGGCGTAGGCCTCGGCGAACGCCCTGCGCGCGGCCCGCGCCCGGGTCACCGCCTCGTCGAACAGCTTCAGGGCGCCGCCGGGATCGCCCTCGTCCTCGGTGACCCGGGCCAGGTAGACCAGCGTGTCGATCTCGCCCGACTGGTCCCGCAGGACGTTCCGGCCGAAATCCAGTGACTGTTCGAGCAGCCGCCGACCCTCGGGATCGCCGGATCGGTGCAGCGCCCAGCCGAGTTCCCGTACCGCGTCGTTCTCGTTGTCCCCCGCGCTGCCGCCGAGTTCGGGCGCGAGATCCCGCCCGCGTTCCAGGTCCGCGATCCCGGCCGCCGGGTTTCCCGCGGCCACCCGCTCCTGGCCGCGCCAGATGAGCGTGGCCGCGGTCCCCAGGGTGTAGCCCAGGCTCTCGAACTGCTCGATCGCCGTGGTCGTCTCGGCCTCCGCCCGCTCGTGCTCGCCCCGCATCGACGCGAGGCGTCCGAGCGCGGCGTGCGCCACCGCCTCGACCCGGATCAGCCCGTGCTCGCGGCCCGCCGCCAGGTTCTCGGCGAAGGTCCCGGCGCACGCGTCCAGTTCGCCGAGGGCGTACTCCAGCTGGCCGAGCGTGGTCCGGATCCCGGTCGCCGCCTGCGAGTTGCCGATCTCGCGGAAGGCGGCCGCGGCGGCGCGGGCGGCGGCGCGCGCCTCGTCGAAGCGGAACAGCGACTGCTCGATACGGGCCAGCGTCTGCAGGCTCATCGCCTCGCCGAGCCGGTCGCCGTGCTCGCGGAACAGCGCCTGGGCCCGGGCCTGCGCCGCGCGGGCGCCGTCCGGTTCGTTCCGCATCAGCAGCACGTCGCCGTACCGGAACAGCGCGTCGGCCTCTCCGATCGGGTTGCCGGTGGACCGGTACAGCCCGATCGCCTGTTCGAGCACGATCCTGGGCCGCGCGCTCTCGTTCGGCTCGGACCAGACGATGATCTGGGCGAGGTTGCGCAGCGCGTCGGCCTGCTCGCGCCGGTCGCCGAGTCGTTCGGCGATACCGGCGGCGGTCTCGTGCAGTGCGATGGCCTGCGACCAGGGACCGTCCTGGTGCAGCAGCACGGCGATCGCGGCGGTCAGGTCGAAGCGCCGGGCCGGCGGCGTGGACCGGTGCTCGATCGCGGCGAGCAGGCCGACCCGCTCGCCGCGCAGCCAGGCCAGCGCGGTCGGGAGGCCGGGGAACCCGGGCACGGGTCCCGGTTCCTCGGTCGGCGTGCGCCAGCGGATGGCGCCGGAGAAGTGCCGCGCGGCCGTCCACGTCGCGTGCTGATAGTAGTCCAGCAGCCGGAGCCGCGCCGCGTCCGCCTCGTCGTCCGCGGCATCGATCAGTGTCCTGGCATACGCGCGGACCAGGTCGTGCACGCCGTACCGGCCCTCGGTTTGCTGGATCAGCAGGCTGCGATCGAACAGCGAGTCCAGCAGCAGCGCCGCGGCCTCGGTGTCCGTGCCGAGCAGGTTCGCCGCCGTGTACGCGTCGATGTCCGGTCCCGGCAGCACGCTCAGCAGCCGCAAGGCCCGCTGCTCCGGCTCCGGCAGGTGCATGAAGGAGGACTCGAAGACGGAGGTCAGGTCGCGTTCGCCATCGGTGAGCCGGTCGAGACGCACGTCCTCGTCGCGCAGTTCGGCGACCACGTCCTCGACCGTCAGCGCTCTGCTGTGGCGCAGCCGGGCCGCGACGATCCGCAGCGCCAGCGGCACGTAGCCGCAGAGCGCGGCGAGTTCGCGCAGCGCGGGGGAGTCCGCCAGCGCGCGCTGCGGACCAGCGCCCTTGGCGAGCAGCTCCACCGCCTCCGCCGCGCCGAGCACGTCCACGGTCAGCGCGTGCGCGCCGGGCAGCCCGAGCCGCCCCCGGCTGGTGACCAGCACCAGGCAGCCCGGCGCGCCCGGCAGCAGCGGCTCGACCTGCCCGGCGTCCGCGGCGTTGTCCAGCACGATCAGGGTTCTGCTGTCGGTCAGCCGGGACCGGTAGAGCTCGGCGCGCTCCGGCACGCCGGGCGGGATCGCCTGCCCGGGCACGCCCAGCGAGCGCAGCAGATAGGCCAGCGCCTCCTCGGCGGGCATCGCGTCCGCGCCCGGCGAATGCCCGCGCAGGTCGATGAACAGCTGCCCGTCCGGGAAGCGGTCGGCCACCCGATGCGCGGTGCGCACGGCCAGCGCGGTCTTGCCGATCCCGCCCATGCCGTCGAGCGCCGAGATCACCAGCGCCCGCGCGGCCCCGCTCGCCGCCGTGACCAGCTCGGCCAGCTCCGCGACCCGGCCGGTGAAGGTGCGGGTGTCCACCGGGAGCTGCCGCGGCGCGTTCGGATCAGGCGGCGGTGAGAGCGCGGGATCCCGGCGCACGACGGCCTCGCGCAGCTCCCGCAGCTCGGCGCTCGGCTCGATGCCCAGTTCGTCGAGCAGCGATTCCTCGTACTCGTCGTACGCGGCGGCGGCCTCGTCCTGACGGCCCGCGCGGTAGAGCGCGATCATCAGCTGGCCGCGGAACGCCTCGTGCCGCGGGTGCTCCTCGGCCAGTCCACGCAGTTCCCCGAGCAGTTCGTGGTGCCGGCTGAGGTTCAGCTCCGCGTCGACCCGCCCTTGGAGCGCCTGGACGTGCGTCTCCTCCAACTCCCGGATCCGCAGATCGTCGGCGAGCGCCGGGACGTCGGCCAACGGTCGGCCGCGCCAGAGCCCGAGCGCCGCGCCGAAGCACCGGGAGGCCTCGGCCCACTCCTTCTCCGCGAGCTTGCGGCGTCCGGCGGCGCACTCCGCGGAAAAGACCTGAACATCCAGTTCACCCGGCTCGACGTCGATGAGATAGCCCGGCGGCACCGCGCGGACCCGGTCCTCGCCACCGAGCGCCTGCCGCAGCCGCATGAGCTGGGTGTGCAGCGCCGCCGACGTACCCGCGGCCGCGTCCGGCCCCCACAGCAGCCCGGCCAGCCGGTCGGCCGAGACCGGCGTCCCCGCGTCCAGCAGCAGCGCCGCGAGCAGCGTCCGCCGCAGCTTTCCGGTGAGCTTGACCGGTCCTTCGTCGTCCCGCACCGACAACGGGCCGAGCAATGCGAAACGCACGTGGCCTCCAGACTCCGCACCCCGAGATTGTCCAGGGGGCCGATGCTATCCGTACGCCGACGCATGCGGCGCGTGTGCGGGACCGTGCGGCTCCTGTTGCCGGACTCACAGCCGGCCCGGGCCGTTCCCGGGGTCGCGGCGGAGTAACGTTACCGGCGGGAAACCCCCTAGAGCCCAGTAGAGCCCAGCAGACTTCGAAGCAGAAGAAGGCGTCCACGTCATGACTCGCACCCCCGTCAACGTCACGGTGACCGGCGCGGCCGGCCAGATCGGTTACTCGCTGCTGTTCCGCATCGCCTCAGGGCACCTGCTCGGTCCGGACGTTCCGGTCAGCCTGCGCCTGCTCGAGATCACCCCGGCGCTCAAGGCCGCGGCCGGCACCGCGATGGAGCTCGACGACTGCGCCTTCCCGCTGCTGCGCGGCATCGAGATCACCGATGACCTGAAGACCGCGTTCGACGGCACCAACGTGGCGCTGCTGGTCGGCGCGATGCCGCGGAAGGCCGGCATGGAGCGCGGCGACCTGCTCTCCGCCAACGGCGGCATCTTCAAGCCGCAGGGCCGGGCCATCAACGACCACGCGGCCGACGACATCCGCGTGCTGGTCGTCGGCAACCCGGCGAACACCAACGCGCTGATCGCCGCGAGCAACGCTCCCGACGTGCCGAAGTCCCGCTTCACCGCGATGACCCGGCTCGACCAGAACCGCGCCGTGGCCCAGGTCGCCAAGAAGACCGGCGCCGCGGTGAGCGAGATCAGCAACCTGACGATCTGGGGCAACCACTCGGCCACCCAGTACCCGGACCTGTTCAACGCCAAGATCGGCGGCAAGAACGCGGCCGAGGTCATCGACGACCAGGCGTGGCTGGAGAACGACTTCATCCCGACCGTCGCCAAGCGCGGCGCGGCGATCATCGAGGCCCGCGGCCTGTCCTCGGCCGCCTCCGCCGCCTCGGCCGCGCTCGACCACGTGCGCACCTGGTTCCACGGCACCGCCGAGGGCGACTGGACCTCGATGGGCGTCGTCTCCGACGGTTCGTACGGCGTGCCCGAGGGCCTGGTCTCCTCCTTCCCGGTGACGACCAAGGGCGGGAACTTCGAGGTCGTCCAGGGCCTTGAGCTGGGCGAGTTCTCCCGCGGCCGCATCGACGCCTCGGTCGCCGAGCTCGTCTCGGAGCGCGACGAGGTCGTGAAGCTCGGCCTGGTCTGACGTATCGACAGAACGTAAGCGCGGCCCGCCTCTCCGGATAGCTCCGGGCGGAGGCGGGCCGCGCCTTCTTGCGGTTCGATAACGCCGCTTGCCCTGTTGAGTACGGATGCGTTTGGCTGTCGCGGTCTGCCATTTTGAGATTCGTCAAGCAGGGGGAAGTAGCAAACTCATGTCGACTCCGTACGACCCGAACACGGGGCAGCAGCAGAACACCGATCCGGCCGCGCCGACCCAGTTCGTTCCGGCCGCGCAGGTACCTCAGCAGGGCGGCTTCGCGGCCCCCTCGCCGGGTCCTGTCGACGCCGCCCCCGCCGCGTTCGGCGCGCCTCCCGCCTTCGGCGCCCCGGCTCCGGCCCCGATCGACAACGCGCCGAGTTTCGGACAGGCCCCGCAGTACGGCCAGGCTCCCCAGTACGGCGCGGCCCCGCAGTACGGCCAGCAGCCGCAGGCCCAGCCCGGCGCTCCGGCCTGGGGCCAGGGCGGCACCCAGCCGATGCCGAACCAGCCCGACCCGAACGCCGCGTACCCGAACCAGGGCGGGTACCCGAACCCCGGCGCGTACCCCAACGCCAACTACGGGACCCCGGCCCAGCCTCCCAAGGGCCGCCGGGCCGCGGCCGGCGTCGCCGGGATGATCTTCGGCACCCGGCTCGGCCGCGTCGTGATCGGCCTGGTCGTCGTCGGCGGCATCGCGGCCTACCACTACGCCACCGCCGACCCGGCCCAGCGCAACGCCAACGGCCAGGTCACCCAGTCCGGCACGATGCAGGCCACCGCGTTGCAGGTCGGCGACTGCTTCGACGCACCTAGCGGCACCACGGGCATCACCTCGATCAAGGCGATCCCGTGCAGCCAGGCGCACGACTCGCAGGTCTACGCCGAGCCGGTGATCACCGAGACCACGTACCCGGGGAACACCGTCCTCGGCACCGAGGCGAAGGCCGACTGCGCCGATACCACCGAGCAGTCGTCCGTCTCCGCGGACGCCCCCTCGACCCTGGAGATCAACTACTACGTGCCGCAGGACGCGACCACGTTCGCGAGCCAGGACTACATCATCTGCGCGATCAACGCCTCGAGCGCGACGCTGACCCAGTCCTACGTCTCGAACGCCAGCTCGGCCGGCTGACGATCGACGGCTGACCGCAGATCAGCCCGCAAGGCTGATCTGCGGTCACTCTCGATGCGCTGAAACCGCCGCTCAGGCACACCGCTGGAGCGGCCGCGCGCCGTAGACTTGAAGGCATGTCCTCATCGCCTCCGTCGGAGTGCAACAGACCCTGCGGCTCGCTCCCGAAAGTTGAGGAGCCGAGCCGGTGAGTCCGACCCTCGTCTCCTGCCTCGTCGTCCTCGCCCTGATCCTGATCGAGGCGCTGTTCGTCGCGTCCGAGATCGCGCTGATCTCGCTGCGCGAGTCCCAGGTCCAGGAGCTGGCCGAGTCCGGCCGCCGCGGCGCGATCGTCGCCCGGCTGGTCCGCGACCCCAACCGCTTCCTGGCCACCGTGCAGATCGGCGTGACGCTCACCGCCCTGCTCGCCTCGGCCTACGGCGCGACCACGCTGTCCGAGCAGGCCAAGCGCAGCCTCGTGTCCGCGGGCCTGAGCTCGGGCCTGGCCGGCTTCATCGGCCTGGTCGGCGTCACCATGGTCATCTCCTTTATCACCCTGGTGATCGGCGAGCTCGCGCCGAAGCGCCTGGCCATGCAGCGGATCGAGTCGACCGCGCTCGCCGTCGCCCCCTTCCTGAGCTGGATGTCAAAGTTCTGCCGCCCGGTGATCTGGCTGCTCTCGGTGTGCACCGACGGCGTGGTACGACTGCTCGGCGGCGACCCCTCGGCCACCCGCGAGCAGGTCAGCGAGTCCGAACTGCGCCGCATGGTGGCCGACAACACCTCGCTCAGCAAGGACGAGCGCCGGCTGATCGACGAGGTCTTCGGCGCGGGCGACCGGCAGTTGCGCGAGGTCCTCGTGCCGCGCACCGAGGTCGTCTTCCTGGAGGCGGCCACGCCCATCCTCGAGGCCGCCACCGAGATAGCCCAGTACCCGCACTCGCGCTACCCGGTCATCGACGAGAGCGCGGACAACGTCGTCGGCTTCGTGCACGTGCGCGACCTGCTCAGCCCCGGCGCCGCCGAGCGCGGCGGCCAGGTCGCCGAGCTCACCCGCCCCGCGCTCTTCCTGCCCGGCACCAAGCACGTCCTCGACGCCCTGTCCGAGATGCGCCGCGACTCCTTCCACCTGGCCATCGTCGTCGACGAGTACGGCGGCACCGCGGGCATCGTCACGCTCGAGGACCTGGTCGAGGAGGTCATCGGCGACATCCGCGACGAGTACGACAGCGCCCGCGCCGACGTCATCCGGCTGCGCGGCGGCGGCCTCGACCTGTCCGGCCTGGTGAACCTGGACGAGGCCGCCGAGGTGATCGGCGTGCCGCTGCCCGAGGGCCCCTACGAGACGCTGGCCGGCTTCCTGATCGCCCAGCTGGGCCGGCTGCCGCGGACCGGCGACGAGGTCGTGCACGACGACCTGCGCTTCACCGTGCACTCGATGGACGGCCGCCGCGTCTCCCGGGTGCGGATAGCGCAGGTCACCGACGAGGCCGAGCCGCCGACCCCGGCCGCCGCGCCGGCGCCGGTGATAGCCGACCGTTAGCGGCGCCGCCCGCCGCGACCAGTCGTTCCAGCGGGCTTGCGGGAGGTTCAATACAGTCTGCGAGAATGGGGTCTATGTCCACGGACCTCACGACTTCAGAGCCGGCGCGCGGGAGCAGCCCCCGCGTGCTCAGCGGTATCCAGCCGACCGCCGACTCCTTCACCCTCGGGAACTACCTCGGAGCGGTCCGGAACTGGGTGGCCATGCAGGACGACTACGACGCGTTCTACATGGTCGTCGACCTGCACGCGATCACGGTCGAGCAGGACCCGGCGACGCTGCGCCGGCGCACCAGGGTCGCCGCCGCGCAGCTGCTCGCCGCGGGCCTCGACCCGCAGCGCTGCGCCCTGTTCGTGCAGAGCCACGTGCCCGAGCACGCGCAGCTCGCCTGGGTGATGAGCTGCCTGACCGGCTTCGGCGAGGCCTCCCGGATGACCCAGTTCAAGGACAAGTCGGCCAAGCAGGGCTCGGGCGCGGCGAGCGTCGGCCTGTTCACCTACCCGATCCTGCAGGTCGCCGACATCCTGCTCTACCAGGCGAACTACGTGCCGGTGGGCGAGGACCAGCGCCAGCACCTCGAGCTCAGCCGCGACCTCGCGCAGCGCTTCAACGGCCGCTACGGCAAGACCTTCACCGTGCCGGAGCCGTACATCGTCAAGGACACCGCGAAGATCATGGACCTGCAGGATCCGACCGCGAAGATGTCCAAGTCGGCCGAGTCCCCGGCCGGCCTGATCGAGCTGCTGGCCGACCCGAAGGTCAATGCCAAGAAGATCAAGTCCGCGGTGACCGACACCGAGCGCGAGATCCGCTTCGACGAGCGGGACAAGCCGGGCGTCTCCAACCTGCTGCGCATCTACGCGGCCCTCGGCGAGCGGACGATCCCCGAACTGGAGACCGAGTACGAGGGCAAGGGCTACGGCGACCTGAAGAAGGACCTCGCCGAGCTGGTCACCGAGACCTTCACCCCGTTCAAGGAGCGCACCGAGCAGATCCTCGCGGACGAGGGCAAGCTGGACGCGCTGCTCGCCGAGGGCGCGGACAAGGCGCGCGCGGTGGCGTCGGTGACCCTGGCCGAGGTCTACGAGCGGATCGGCTTCGTGTCGCGGTGACGACCATCGGGATATCGCTGGAGATTCCGGAACCGTACGGCGCCGAGCTGCGGTCCCGGCGGGCCGCGTACGGCGATCCCCAGGCGGAGTTCGTGCCCACGCACGTGACGCTGCTGCCGCCGACCGAGGTGGACGCCGAGACGCTGCCGGAGATCGGCGAGCACCTGGCGAAGGTCGCGGGCACGACGTCCCCCTTTCGGATGCGCCTGGACGGAACCGGCACCTTCCTGCCGATCTCCCCGGTGGTCTTCGTGCGGATCGCGCGCGGCCTGGAGTGGTGCGTGGCACTGGAGTCGAAGGTGCGCGACGGCGTGCTGGAGCGGGAGCTGCAGTTCCCGTACCACCCGCACGTGACCGTCGCGCACGATCTCGACGAGCCGCGTCTCGAGTTCGCGATGCGCGATCTGGCGGGCTTTCAGGCCGAGTTCGACCTCGACCGGCTGAAGCTCTACGAGCAGTGCTCGGCCGGAGTCTGGCGGGTGCTGCGCGAGTTCCCGTTCGAGGCGGACGAGGACTGACCGGCCGTTCACCCATCCGTTGAGGGCCCGCCGCGCTCAATCACCTTCGGTCGACACGTCCGTCTATAGGCTCTGCGTGTGCAGCAGCTGATCCCGCCGGAACTCGTCGAGCGCGCCAAGACGGCCGCCGATCGCGGCGCGGACACCGTCCTCTACCGCACGTACAAGAGGTACATTACGCAGCGCGGCGCGCGGCTCGCGGCGGCGATGACGTACTCGGCGTTCCTGTCGATCTTCCCGCTGCTGGTCGTGGCCCTCGCGATCGCCACGGCGTTCCTCGGCGACAGCGGCGTGGCGAGCCTGGACCAGCACATCGAGGCGCAGCTGCCGGGCCTCGCGGGCAAGTTCTCGCTCAGCAGCATGGTCGGCAACGCGGCCACGGTCGGCGTGATCAGCGGCGTGCTGCTGGTCTGGTCGGGCCTGAACTGGGTGAACACGGCCCGGGGCAGCCTCCGGGTGATCTGGGGCGTGGACGACATGCCCGGCTCGTACTTCAGCCGCAAGGCGCTGGACCTGGTCTCGCTGGTCGGCCTCGGCGTCACGGTCGTGGTGGTGGTCGCCGCGTCGACGCTGACCTCCGGCTTCGCCGCGACGGTGCTGAAGTGGATAGACGTCGAGGACACCGGCGCCGCGCGCTTCGGCCTGCAGGCGCTCGGCGTGGTGCTCAGCGTGATCGCGCAGACCGTGATGTTCTCGTATCTGCTCGCCGGGATCCCGAGGCTGTACATGCCGAGGTGGGTCCTGCTGCGTACGGCGTTCGTCGCGGCGGTCGTCTTCGAAGTGACGAAGGGCCTGGTGACGTCGTACGTGACCAGGATCGCGGCGAAGTCGCTCTACGGCGCGTTCGGAGTCCCGATCGCGCTCCTCGTCTGGCTCGACCTCACCTTCCAGATGCTGCTGGCGCTCTCCGCGTGGACGGCTACCCGGACCGAGGACGAGCTGGCGCGGCGCCGGGGCGCGTTGACCGTGCGGGATTTATCTGACTAAGGTCAGAGAATGCAGCAGGAGACCCTGGTGGCCGGTGTACGCCGCTTCAACCGGACCGTGACCCAGCGCGTCGGCGCGCTGAACGACGCCTACCTCGCGCGCGGCCGTCCCCTCGGCCAGGCGCGCGTCCTGTGGGAGCTCGGCGAGGCGGGACCGGCCGGCGCCGAGGTCAGGGCGCTGCGATCAGCACTCGACCTTGACTCCGGCTACCTGAGCCGCCTGCTGCGCGCGCTGGAGGCCGACGGCCTGGTAGACGTCGTCGAGGCAGGAGGCGCGGTTGGCGGGCCGGGCGACGGCCGCGTGCGCACGGCACGGCTGACCGCGGCGGGCCGTACCGAGCACGCGCAACTGGACCGGGCCTCCGACGAACTGGCCCAGGAGATCCTCGAGCCGCTCAACGCGAAGCAGCGCGAGCGCCTCGTCGCCGCGATGGCGGACGTGGAGCGGCTGCTGACCGCGTCCCAGGTCGAGGTCGCCGTCACCGACCCGCGCCTGCCCGCGGCCCGCCACTGCCTCGCCAGGTATTTCGCGGAGCTGGCCGAACGCTTCGACGACGGCTTCGACCCCGCACGCGGCATCTCCGCGAGCGACTCCGAACTGACGCTGCCCGCAGGCTTGCTCCTTGTCGTGACGCTGCATGGCACCCCGGTCGGCTGCGGCGCCCTCAAGCTCGACCTGGATAGCGGCGTCGCCCACCTCAAGCGCATGTGGGTGGACCGGAGCATGCGCGGCCTAGGGCTCGGCCGCAGACTGCTCGCCGAACTGGAGGCCCAGGCAGTCGCCCACAAGGTCAGGACCCTGCGACTGGACACCAACCGTGCGCTGGCGGAGGCTCTCGCGTTGTACCGGGCCGCCGGCTTCAGCGAGGTCGAGGCCTTCAACGACGAGGCGTACGCCCACCACTGGTTCGAGAAGGTGCTGTAGACCATGACAATTTATCACATCGCGACTGTCGCCGACTGGAAGAAGGCCAAGGCGGACGGCGAGTACCGGATCTCGACCAAGGGCCGGACGCTGGACGAACAGGGCTACATCCACGCGAGCGACCTGCACCAGGTCCTCACCGTCGCCGACTCCTTCTACCGCGACGACGACGCGGGGGACTTGGTCTTACTCGAGATCGACCCGGAGAAGCTGGGGGAGGGCGTTGAGATGCGGTACGAGGACGTGCCCGGCTCCCCCGACCCGTTCCCGCACATCTTCGGCCCGATCACCCCCGGCGCCGTGACCGGGATCCGCCTGCTGCGCAAGGACGACGACGGGAAGTTCAGCCTCGTCTAGAAGTTGGCCGTGCCCAGCTGCGACGTTGCCGTCCCGCAGAAGAGCTGTTGCAGAACTCTGACGAGGCCGGGTGCAGCATGGGGCGGCTCCCGCAGGTCTGTGCTTGGTGACTGATCTGATCAATTAACGATCGAGCGAGCACCGAGCACAGAATGCGGGGACCCGCGCATGAGCGAGCCGCGAATCGTCAAGACCGGCTACCGGAGAATCATCGACTATCCGCGGACGGGGCGCCGCGGCTGGCGTGCGCTGATCCCCTCCCGCAGGCTGGTGCTGACGACGTTCCTGGGCACCACAATCTCGTTCCTCGGCCTGATCGCCGTCGTCTACACGATGGTGCGAACGCCCGACCTCGCCAATCTGCGGCTGCCCACCGCGTCGGTGTACGAATACTCGAACGGCACCCCGTTCGCGATCGTGGGACCGCAGGACCGGGTCTCCGTGCCGATCAGCCAGATACCCCCGACGATGCAGCACGCGATCGTCTCCATCGAGAACCCGACGTTCTACACCGACTCGGGAATCTCGCCGCGCGGCATCGTCCGGGCGTTCGTCAACGACGTCGAGGGCAAGCCGCTAGAGGGCGGATCCACGATCACGCAGCAGTTCGTCAAGAACGCCTACCTAACGGACAAGCAGTCGATGAGCCGCAAGATCGCCGAGATCTTCAAGGCCGTGAAGATCACTCAGGGCTATTCGAAGCCGCAGATCCTCGACTACTACCTCAACACCGTCTACTTCGGCCGCGGCAGCTACGGCATCGACGCGGCGGCCGAGGCGTACTTCGGCGTCCAGGCGAACCAGATCACCGACCCGGCCCGCGCCGCGTACCTGGCAGCACTGGTCAACGAACCGTCCGTACTCGAACTCACCACCCCGGCCGCGCAGACGCAGCTCCAGCAGCGGTGGAACCTCGTGCTCGACGACATGGTCAAAAGCGGCTACCTGAGCGCCGAACAGCGTGCCGCGGTGCGCTGGCCGAGCGCGCTGAAGCCCGGCGGCGAGGTGCGGTACGACGCGGACGGCGTGAACCTCACGGCGCTCGTGAACTCCACCAACGACTCCCTGGACGAGCTTCACGCGCGGAACCCGTCCGTGCCCGATGCGACGACCGTCGAGCAGGGCGGCTACAACATCGTCACTACCTTCAACCACGGCGCGATGGTCGACGCGGTGCAGGCCGTGAACGCGGGGGTCTACCGGAAGCTCGGCTCCGGCAGCGTGCCCAGCCTCAGCACGGGCGCGGGAGTGCACGTAGGCCTGGCGACCATCGACGCCGCGACCGGCGAACTGCTCGCGTTCTACCCCGGCGACTCCGCATTCAACGACGCGACCCAGGCGCAGATCGAACCCGGCTCGCAGATGGGCGTCTTCGACATGGCCGCGCAATTCGACAACGCGACCCTGCTGGCGAAGCAGACGGAGGCGGCGGCCGGCGCCCCGACCACGTCGCAATCCGCGGCCGAGTCCCTATGGTCGCTGATGGGCAAAACCGGCCTGACCCAGAACCTGATCGCGGACCCGGCGGAACTCCCCGAGCCGCTGTCGAAGCTGGAACAGGACCCTGAACTGTCCATCGGCATCGCGCCCGAGAGTCCGGCCCGCATGGCCTCGGCCTTCGCGATCTTCGCCGACGACGGCGCCTACCGCCCCTTGGCGGTGGTGCTCTCGGTATCCGGCAACGGAACCCCCATCTGGACCTACACGCCCGCCCCGACCCAGGTCCTCACGTCCGCCCAAGGCAAGATCAGCGGCCAGTTCCTCCGGGCCGAACACAGCCTCGCCACACCCACAACCACAACCACGAACGTGTTCCCGGACCCGGACCCCAACGCAGCCGTCGGCGTCCCCGGCACCATAGGCGGCAACGTGACCGCCTGGTACTCCGGCTTCGACGCGAACATAGTCACCTCGGTCGCGGTCTGGGACGAGGTCCAAAGCGGCAAAGGAGCCAAGGCCTACGTCACGCAGCACTCCCTAGCCGGCCTAGGCGACGTCTCCGCCGACGACAGCGCCCAATGGCCCGCCAACGTCTGGTCCACCTACACCGCCGCCGTAACCTCCGGCACGTCCCCAACCCTCAAGCCCGCCCCCGGCCGCACCTTCGGCCCGGTCCCGGCCCCGGACATTGTTAACGCGGTCTCGGTCATGAAGTCGGCCGGGGGCGAGTGAGCGATGTCTTACTTGCCTCCTTGGTGCCGTGTCCGGTGCTCGTGGAGGGGTCGCAGGGGCGTTACCCCACCCACCCGCCCCGCGCCTGGTTTCCGGCGGGGTTGTGCGCCGTCGGCGACTCCAGCGGTCCGTCCTACACTTGTGCCTCTGGCCGCTGTGTCCAGTCTCCGTGGGTGGGCCACCATCGAGGACGACCGGCGCCCAGTTGTGCACTCTCGTGCGCAGCCGTCGAGGGGACCGCCGCGCAGCACGATGTTCGGGTCGGGCGGTTCGACGAACTTCGGTCGGTCCATGACCTCATCAAAAGGCCGCGGCCAGCAGCGTGCGAGCGGATGGCGGCCGACCGGGCTACGACAGCCGGCCTCGCAGGTGCCGCTCAAGGTGCCGAAGATCCCCGCCGGGTCCAGGATGGATTTGTCCATGCTCCCAGTGGGAGGCCGATCGACGTGCACAAGGGCAGCGTCACTGGAAAGAAGCCGGGGCCCAGTGGGAGCGGGCCGTCACGTCGCGGCCGAGACTCTTCGCGCACTGGGTCTGGGTGACCTGGGTTCCACCAGTTTGGTGACCAGAACGACAAGAGTCGTGTAACGAGATTTTGTTACGCATGATTCTGTGAGAGCCGGTACTACAGCAGCGGATTATGGTTGATCTTGGTTGGCGGGGATGTAGTAGTCGGGGTGCTGGGTCTCCTGGTCGCGTCGTTTGTAGTGGGAGAGTTCGGCGGCGGCTTGGTGGCGTCGTCGCCA
>Ga0185299_10002539_pt1 | contig 27625 bp, 22 predicted proteins | sample PaiPotPPA55metaG_FD_128002 | JGI IMG/M metagenome (GOLD analysis project Ga0185299, IMG submission 128002) | Iron sulfur acid spring bacterial and archeal communities from Banff, Canada, to study Microbial Dark Matter (Phase II) - Paint Pots PPA... ...
GACAGGCTGAGATTCGACGTCGGCTGGAATTCGACGCCGGCATGCGCGCCGTAGCCGGGCAGTGTGCCCGACGTGGCGTCGAAGGAGGCAAAAGCGCCACCGCTGCCGGTATTATATTTCAAGGTATCGAAACCGGCATAGACCTTGACGGGTAACCCGCCGGAGGTTTGGAAGTCGTAGCCGAACTGCAGGCCTTGGTAATAAAGCGAGCCGATATTGCCGAACGCGCCGGCCTGGTTGATGCCGTTCATGCTCAACCCCAGGCCGCCGCCTTCGCTGCCGACAAACCAGCCGTTCGCAAAAGTGTAGCGCATGTAGGAAAAGCGGCCGCCCGGGACGTCACGACCGTCAAAGCTCGGGAAGTTGCCGTAAGTGTTCGAACTTTCCCCGTCGGTCGGATTGCCACCGAAGCCGATGGGCCAGTTCGGGAGCCAGTAGGTCACAGGACCGGTCTGGGCATGGGCCGTTCGGCCGCCCAGACAGAGCGCCGCCAATACGAATGCAAGACCTAATCTGCCGGCGAAACTGGACATCCGCGCTACCGTCAGGTCTCCTCAAAATACAAGTGCCCTGAAAATATACCCTCCAGATATCAGGAACGCCAGTGCGTCGTCGCCGGCCGCCGCGTCACCAAAGGTCCCAGGATAGGCCGCAAATTTCGACCCCGACGGCTCACATAGGACACCGCGCCCGACGAACCGGCGGACTTACTTCTCGTCCTTGAGGACGCGGTCGATGTCTTGTTTGGCCAGTTTGATGGCCGCGGCTCGACTTGCCCGAGTCACACCAGCTTTGCTTTTGCCGTCGCCGAAATCGATTTCCCACCGCCATCCGGTGCCATCCAACAATTGAACGACGGAAAAGCTCACTCCCTTGTGTTCCATGAAATTTCACTTCGCAGAATCTTCGCGAAGGCCACGCCTGTCCGCTCACAGGCTTGCACGGATGAGCGCTCCCGTATGTCCAGTTCTGTACCTAACGAATCTGACTATTGCGGGTCGCGCGTGGCCATTTCTGGCCCTGGCCTTGATGTGTCATAGCCAGCTTTATCACCTCATCCTGACTGACCGAAAAAGCAGCCCACAAAATTGGGCCTTCTAGCTATGCTCGTCATGGCCGGGCTTGTCCCGGCCATCCACGTCTTTCCTGACTTAAGCGAAGTAAGACGTGGATGCCCGGCACAAGGCCGGGCATGACGAAAAAGCGAGACATTTTCAAGCTGTTGGAAGAGCCTGAAAATGCTGGCTGCTTTTTCGGTCAGGCTCTTCAGGATGCGAACAACAACAGAAAAACGCGCGGAGCCCGCGCGTTCTTTGTAGAACTGGCCGTGCGGCGAAACTACGCCGCCTGCTTGTGCATCGCGCCGCTCGCCGAAGCCGTGCCGCGGATCGCCTTCACCGAGCGTTCGATCGCAGCCCATAGCCGGCTGATTTCCGCCGCCGCGCGGCCTTCGGCAAAATATTCGCGGGCGCCTTCACCCTTGCCGAGTGCCATCAGCAGATCGGCGCGGTTGGTGATCTGGCCGCCCCACACCGGCGCACGGAACTTGGCCAGCGCTTCCCGCGCGAGGGTAACGATCTTGCTCTCGACGTCGTCCCTGCGTGCCGGGGCGCCGTTGATCACGACCGCATAGGGCTTGCGCGCGGCGCGGCAGGTCTGAATCGTTTCCTGCACGGCGTTGACGTCGAACACCCCCGGCCGCGCCGGAATGATCACCATGGTGGCGTTCTTGATGGCGTCCTCCACCACCGCCGACGTGTTTGGCGGCGTGTCGATGAACACCCATTCGATGCCGTCACGCTTGGCGGCGGCGACGATTCCGCTGACGGAATTGACCGCCGTCTTGATCGGCGGTTCGTTGGTACCACGCAGCTTGTGCCAGAGCGTGAGCGATCCCTGCGGGTCGGCATCGACCAGCAGACACGGCTTCGTTGCTTTTTGGATATGCGCTGCCAGATGAGCAGCCAGGGTACTCTTTCCCGAGCCGCCCTTACGCGATGCGAAAACAATGACGTTCATACCTTGGCCTCCAGATTGACCCCAGAAGCCGAAAATGAATCAGCACGCTGATTCGTTAAAGAAAAATCTACAATCATTCGCAACAAAGCCACGATTTATCGGCGAGGTTGCTTTTTGAGTCACACCCTGCGCCGCAGCATGACCGAAAATTGAATCGAGAAGGCGTTTTTGCGGAATCGCCCAGCGATTTCTTTGTCGGCTTCGGCAATCCGCAAGCGTTCAACCTATCCGGGTGTCGGCGCCATCTGCTTTTCACTGCTGACGCCGGGAGTGAACAAACCGAGTCCGGGCGGCGAGAGGCTGGCTTCGCGGGCAGGCAGATGCAGATCCTGTACGCGCCGACCGTCCGGCCGCATCGATCTCGGCAAATCCATGAGCCGGCTTCCGGTGGCGCTGCGGTACGCGGATTCGCTAAGCCGGCTTCTTGTGTTTGCGCGGTTTTCGCAGGTGTCCCGGCCTGATGCTGAGAGGTCTTCCGGCTGCGACCGGCACGACCTCGGGATCGGGTCTGATGAATACCCGGCAACCGGGGCTAAGCTGGGATTGCTTCCTGACCATGCAGGCCGTCACGCGGTCGACATCCGGAATTTCCGGGCCGCACAGCCGGAACGCATCGTCGCTGCAGGCTTGCTGCTCTTCAGGGGTGTAGGCCCGGCTCACCGCCGGCCACAGCAAAAACGACAGCGCCATGGCCAGCAACATGCTGAACCGAAAATCCCCGGACCGGACGGAGGCGAACATGAATCCCCCAAGAATCCCCCAAGAATCCCCCAGGCGCGCTGATGCGCGAAGTGTGGGTGAACGAAGTGGGGGTGACAAGCAAAAGCCGACGCCCTGCGTCAGCCTGTAGCGGAGAGCCGCGCGCGGGGCGCGCGCGACAGGCCGCCGCCCCGCGAGATGCAATCTTGCGCAATGTCACACCAGCGCGTGCCACGGCCTGTGATGCAATGTTTGCTCGGGCGATTGATTAGCGCATGGGCAACAAATGAAAATTGGCAATAATGGGCATTTCGACCGCTAAGACACGGGCGGCCCAAGCTGACGGGGGATACAGGGATCTTCTGTAAATCCGCTGCCCCGTACCCCAAGATGAATAACGTGCTGCCGGCTTCATTGGCGGAACATTTCGTGAACATTCGTCACCAGACCGCAATCGCCCGCAGTAGAACTACGGGAACTTTAGCGATATTATCTTCTCTCTTCGCAAGAGCGCGGCGCGCAGCGTCCGAAGAAGCGGAGTCTGATTAAGCTCGATTACGAGGACTCACTTTTTAACCAAGGGAGTATTAGTGATGGTGCAATCAATAGCAGAACGAGTCTCGAGCGTGATTGATCTAGAGCGCGAAATCGAGGCAGAGTTTCGAAACAGGCCGCCAGTCCACGAGCCGCCTCCAATCAATTTCGCGCTGCCAAGTGTGCCGCCAAGAGTGGATGCGCCGACCCTGTCGATACCGGACTATGTCGAGCATCGCGAGGGGGCCACGGAGATCGGCAAGCTGACGGCGGAAGCCATTGTCCGCGAATACGAAGCTGCGGCGAAAGAAATCGAGGCGATGGGCGCGGAGCTGATCGACCGCGTCAAGCAATGCGAGGCGATGACCCGCGATGCGCTCGCCGTGACCCAGGAGATGAAGGAAACCGCAATGCGCTACCGCGAGGAGGCCAAGCGCATCTTCGTTCAGATTGAGGACTGCTCGCAGATGACGGCGGAGGTCCGCAAGACCTGCACCGAATTGAAGGAAAGGATCGCCACTCCGGCCACGGCCTGATCTAAGTCCGGCCCACTGGGAACTTTGGTTCGGCGCGTTGGGGCAAATGCGGACATCCATCAAGCGAGGCCGCCGCGTGCAGCCGAGCTGCTGCCGTGGGTTTACTGGAACTTTTTGAAATCGGTCGCAGCGTTTTTTCGGGAAAAGGGATCCTCCCTTCGCTCGCGAGAAAGCAAGCAACCCACGCTTCTTGCGCTGTCAAAGGCCGAACCAATTGTACCAGCACCCCGCGAGTGCGTGAGCGTTCCTGTGGGTCAGCGGTTGGCCGTCGCCACGCGCCGCAGCCCGTATGGTCTTGATGCGAGTTTCAATCTCTGCAGTCCACTCGCCTGGTCGGGTCCTGGCTTCGTGTTTCGGTGTCTGGGCAGGTATCGTAAGACGCTCCTCCCAGCGAACACCGAAGAGCCGGAAATACTTGTCTCGTACGTGCCTTTTCGCACAACGAACGCAGCTGTAGTCTTACGATTTAACGATGCCATTCTGACTAGCGCTCTTTGTATTTAGCGCGGGCAAATAGGTCAGGTCTATCAGTACGATGCTGAAACCACAGGGGAATTTTTCGAAGTGGTACAGTTGGGTGGGCTCGAACCACCGACCTCCTGTTCCACAGACAGGCGCTCTAACCAACTGAGCTACAACTGCATCCCTTGCGCAGCCCCGAAAAGGGGGTCGCGAACGGGGCGGAAACTAGGTGCAACGCCGCGCTTTGGCAAGGCCGGACGACGCTACGCGCGCCGACCAAAACAAGGCCAAAACAAAAGCCCGGGTTTGTCGCCCGGGCTTTTTTTTCGGGAACGTTGGCGCGATCAGGCCGCGGGCTTGAACAGCTTCGAGGCGTTGGTCTTGATCGGCTCGACGGTTTCGGTCACGACCCTTTGCGACAGTTCGGCGAGTTCCTTGCTGTAGGCGGTGAAAGTCTCGTACTGCTTCTTGGCGTGAGCAGTCCACAATTCGATCGCTTCCGAAGGCGATTTGACGCCAATCAGATGCTGGGCGAAGTCGAGTGTCGCGGAGCTGTTGGCCTTCATCATTTCCATCAGCTTGGCGGAGTATTCGCTGGCGCCCTTGCTGGCGCTGGCAAACACCGCCTCGATCGTGCCGTTGTGGGTTTCGGCGACGTCCTTGAACTTGGCATAACTATCTCGCGCCTGCGAAACGCCCTTTTCGGCGAACGCACGCATCTGCTCGGGAACTTCGAATGGAATAATGGAAGCGGAGAAGGGATCGGTGGGACTTGCCATGGGATAAATCTTTCGCAACGGGGTGAAAGCTGTGACCCCTAGCGCGCCCGGTTACCTCCGGGAACGTCGACTTGGATCACCTGGTGGGAATGCCCTACGTCGGGCGATTGACACATTATATTCTTATCGTGGCAATTTTGTGCAACGCAACGCAATTTTAGGTGCAAGGCGGCAATAGCCGGCACATGCGGGGTGCATCTCCAGGCCCGGGTTCGGGCCTCGGTCCTCCCCCAGCCTTCCCCCTGCGGGGAAAGCCGGTTGGCGCTTGCAGCCCTTCAGGCTCTTAAAATCCTCAGGTCTTCGGGAATCTTCAGGTTTTGGGCTTGGCGGCCTCCAACGCCGCGCGGCTGACAATCTGGCCCATTTCGCTCGCCTGCTCGGTCAGCGACCGCATCTGCGATTGCACGTATTCGCTGTGCAGCCGCATCACTTCGGTCAGATCCTTGGCGTGCAGGAGCGATTGCGCGTAGTCGAGCGAGGCCTGCACGTTCTTTTCGGCATAGGACATCGCCTTGGCGCCTATGTCCTTGGCGCCGGCGCGAACGGTTGCGCCCCGCTCCTCGAGCGAGCCTGCGGTCGCTTGCGCGTCGGCGAGGAATTTCTCGAACGCCTTGCGGGCCTGCTCGAAGCTGGCCTCGGCCATCGACCGCATTTCCTTCGGAATCTCGAAACGATCTTGTACTTTGTCGTTCATGGTCCACCTCCTGTCGCGCTCAAGGGTTATCCGCAGCCCCGGTTCCCGCTTGCCCAACCTCAAGCCTATCGGCCAAGCGATTCGCCGGCATGACGCGGCGCCCTGATCGTGGATATTTGATCGTCGCCCTCTGCAGCAACGCCGGACCCCGCGGGCAAGGTCCAACAAGTTAAGGTTATCGTGGCTTAGGAGGCCTCTGCCGCGACCAGGCCGGTGGACCTGCCGCCGCTCGCGGGCGATACTAACGGCCGGTTAAGGCTGTCATCGTTTGGCCGCCGATATCTGACGCCATTATCGGGCCACGGCCAAACCAGTCGGTCATATCACCACGATGAACAACGCGGAATTCCAGTTGAAGGGCGTCGGCGATCCGCGACTGGCAGTGCATGCAACGAGCCCCCTCCCGGCATGGCTGTGGTCGGTGGACGGCACGCGGGTGCTGTGGGCCAATCCCGTCGGCGCCCGGCTGTTCGGCGCGGCCAATGGCGCCGGCCTTTCCAAAAAGACGTTCGGCCCGGCCGATCCGCACCGCCGGCAGGTGGCGCAACTCGCCCACCGGCTGCCGCCGACCGGAGCGATCCGGTTGCAGCGCCTGCGCGGCTTCGGCGCGGCGCTCGGGGCATTGATGACCTGCGGCTGCGCCCGGCTTGATTTTGCCGATGGCAGCCACGGCATCCTGATCGTGGCCGCCGAGCCGGTCGGCCGGGCGATGCCGCTGGTCGAGCGGCTGCAACGCCTGGTCGAAGGCATCGACACCCCGATCGCCGCCTTCGCGCGCGACGGCATGTTCGTCGGCGCCAGCGACGCCGCGCGATCGCTGCTCGGTTTTCGCAATCTTTCCGAAGCCGGCCTTGAAGGCGCGCGCAGCGACGCGCTGCATCAGGGCCGCTCCGAAACGCCCGTCGGCATCGGCCACATGGTGCTGCAGCGCGTCGGCACCGGCGCGGATGTCGGCCTGGTTGCGCTGATCGCGCCGGGCGCGACGCAGGCCGCGCACTTCAGGCATCCGGATCCGGTCTCACCGGCAGATGCGGCGGCGACGCCGGCACGCCAGCCGATCGCTCCACCCGCGGATCTGCCGATCGCCGACTATGAACGACCGGCGATGTCAGGCGAAGCGCCGGCCGAGTTCGCGCTGATCGACGAATTCGCCGAAGCGCCCAATGGGCCCGCGCCCGAATCCATCGCTTCCGAACCACCGCCCGGGCCGGACCTGCCCGAGGCGTTACCGCCGCAGCTGCGCCCGGCAGAGGCTTCGCAGGACGATGCACCGGCGCACGCGGTGCCGGCAACGATCGAAGATCATCACGACGAATCGCCGCCTGTCGAAGCCGTGGCCGATGCGCCGGCGCCTGCTGCCGCGGAATCGCCACCGGCCGTGAATGACGCGCCGGTCCCACCCTCCGTCGCACCACAGCCGGTCAAGCCGCCGCCGTGGTTCGAAGAGCCCGTGCGGCACCCGCGCCGGCATCCGCTGCGCTTCATGTGGCAGATGGATGCCGATGGCCGCTTCGCGCTCGGCTCCGACGAATTCACCCGCCTGATCGGCGCCCGCACCGCCGCCGGCTTCGGCCGGCTGTGGAGCGAAATCGCCGAGACCTTCGGGCTCGATCCGGACGGCCACATCGTCAAGGCGATCGCCACGCGCCATACCTGGAGCGGCATCATCCTGAACTGGCCCGTCGATGGCGGCGGCCAGCTGCCGGTAGAACTGTCCGGATTGCCGATCTATGATCGCGCGCGGAATTTTACCGGCTATCGGGGTTTCGGCGTCTGCCGCGATCTCGACGGCCTGGCGCGGCTTGACGCGTTGCGCCGCCACGAAACCCTGAATCAGGAACTCCTGAATCACGAAATCCTAAATCAGGAATTCCTGAATCACGAATCCTTCGACGCGGCAACGCCGCCGGAGGCGGTCTCGCACCTCGCCGCCGACGTTGCCGAGCCTTCGCCTGCCGCCGAGCCGCCCGCGGTGCCCGATGCGGTTGCTACGCCTTCCTCGTCAGCGCCGACCAGTCCCGAGACTTCAAAACAACCCGATTTGGAAACAGCTGTGGATACTCCCAAAGATGTGCTGAAGAACGTCGTGCCGTTTCGGCCGATCAGCGAACCCAGAGCGCCGGTGCTGTCGCCGGTGGAAAACAGCGCCTTCAACGAGCTCGCCCGGCAATTGTCGGCGCGGCTCGAGAGCGAGAACGGCGCGCCCGCCGCGCCCATCAGCTCCACCGCGCCCGAGGCGATTGTCGAGCCGCAGGCCGCAGCGGAATCTCCCGAGCCGGTCGCCGAACAACCCAGCTGGCTGACGCGCCCCGAGCCGCCGGCGCGCGGCGCGACCGGGCGCGACAGGATGCTGCTCGATCTGCTGCCCGTGGGCATCCTGATCTATCGGCTTGACCGGCTGCTCTATGCCAATCCGGCGTTCCTCGAGCGGATCGGCTATCCGAGCCTTCATGCCCTGGAGCAGGCTGGCGGTCTCGACGCGCTCTACGTCGAGCCCGGCGTCTCCAGCGCCAGCAGTACATCGGACACCGGAACGCCGGTGACAATTTCCGCGCCGCAAGCCTCGGGCGAACCCGCTCCGGCGTCGGCGATCGACGCGCGCCTCTACACCATCAGCTGGGACGACGACTCCGCGCTGGCCTTGATTTTCTCCGGCGCCGGCACCGCAAGCGCAGCTTCGGAAAGCGCAAATCTGGAAAGCGAAAGTCTGGAAAGCGAAAAGGTTGCCGCCGCGATCAGCCACGGCGTGCCTGCCTCGGAACCTTCCGCCGTCGGCCAGGCCGATGCCGAGGAACTCGGCGCCATCCTCGATACCACGGCCGAAGGCATCGTGATGTTCGATGCCGAGGGCCGCATCAATTCGTGCAACCGCAGCGCCGAAGCGCTGTTCGGCCATGACGGAACGGAACTGGTGCAGCGCAATCTCGCCGAGCTGTTCGCGCCGGAGAGCCAGCCCGCAGTCAAGGATTATCTCGGTGGCATCAAGGGCAGCGGCGTCGCCAGCCTGCTCGATCACGGCCGCGAAGTACTGGGCCGCGTCCGCGGCGGCGGCCTGATCCCGCTGTCGATGACCATGGGACGGACCCGGCCCGGCGGTCCGAATTTCTTCGCCGTGTTCCGCGATCTGTCGCAGACCAAAGACAGCGAAAGCGAACTGCGCGAGGCGCGGCGGCTGGCCGATCGCTCGGCCAACGCCAAGGCGGACCTGCTGGCGCGGATCAGCCATGAGGTCCGCACGCCGCTCAACGCCATCATCGGATTTGCCGAAGTGATGATCGGCGAGCGGTTCGGCGCGCTCGGCAACGAGCGTTACGTCGAATACATGAAGGACATTCGCGCGTCCGGCGAACGCGTGATCGCGATCATCAACGACCTCACCGATCTCAGCCGGATCGAGACCGGCAAGCTCGATCTCGCCTTCGCCAACCAGAACCTCAATGACATGGTCGAGAGTTGCGTCGCGGTGATGCAGCCGCAGGCCAATCGCGAACGCATCATCATCCGGACCTCGCTGGCGCATGTGTTGCCGCCGGTGGTCGCCGACGCGCGCGCGTTGCGGCAGATCGCGCTGAACCTGATCGGCAATTCCATCCATCTCGCCAACGCCGGCGGCCAGGTCATCGTCTCCACCGCGCTGTCGGATTTCGGCGAGGTGGTCCTGAGGGTCCGCGATACCGGCCACGGGCTCAACGACAATGAAGTCGCCGCCGCGCTGGAGCCGTTCCGGACGCAAGCCCCCTCGGATCAGGCGCCGGACGGCTCCGGCGTCAGCCTTTCGCTGACCAAGGCGCTGGTCGAAGCCAACCGCGGGCAATTCCATATCAGGACGGGTGCGCGTTCCGGCACGCTGATCGAAGTGGTTTTTTCGCACGCGATGGCGAGGGCGTGAGGCGCTGCACGGTTGCGCAGCTTCAATTCCGCCGAAACGTGCTGAACTGAAATCGCTGCACCGTGCCCCATGGCGTGGCGTGGTCATGTCGTCGCGCGTCGATCAATTTGAAACCGGTCCCGAGAACCTCCGACAGCGAGGCGGCGTCGTACCGGACGATCGGCAATCCGCTGCACTTCTCCGGTCCGTCGAGGGCGAAGGTGCCGATCACGACATGGCCTCCGCGCTTGACCGCTTGTTTCAGGCGCTCGACATAAGCGGACTGATCGGCCGGATCGGTCAGGAAATGAAACGCGGCACGGTCGTGCCACAGATCGTAGGTTTGGGTCGGCTCCCAGGTGGTGATATCGGCAGCCACCCATCGGACTTCGGCCGCCTTGCCGCCAAGACGCTTCCGGGCCGCATCGAGAGCGGCGGCGGAAAGATCCAGGACGGTGACCTGCCCGATATTCCGCTCGACAAGGATATCAACGAGTCGTGACGCGCCGCCTCCGATATCGATGATAGAGGCACCTTCGGAAAGACCCGCGAGAGCGATCAGTTCAAGCGACGGCGCGGGATTTTCCTGAAACCAGCTGACTTCTCGTTCGCCCTTGGTGGCGTAAACGTTCTCCCAGTGGGCTCTTCGGCCGACATCACCCATGAACGTCTCCTTCCCCGCAATGCTGCAAGGTCCGACAAAGATGGTTACACCTCCAATACTGGACAACAAGAGCCCGTCGTCACCTTCCGTTTTCCTGCCTTCCGCGTTGTTGCGCGAAGCGAGGCGCCAAAAGAACCTCCCTGCCGTCCAGGTGCCGGCGGTATGCATTCTCGACCCCGACGGCGACATTGTGCGCACCCTTCGAGAGAGCGGAAAAACCAGACGTTTCGCGGATTGGCCCTGTTATCACACGGAATTGGATACGTTCGCGCTTGCCGGGCAAGAGGTCGGGATTATCGGACGGGTCGTTGGTGCGGCGTTCGCAGTTCTGGTGGCGGAAGAATTGTTCGCGAGCGGCTGCCGGTTGCTCGTCAGCCTCACGTCGGCCGGTCAGATCACAGCTTCGGGACCGCCGCCCTATTTCGTCATTATCGACCGGGCGTTGCGCGACGAAGGGACGAGCTACCATTACGCAGCTCCCGCCGAATTCGCCGAGGCGGACCCCCGGCTTGTCGAAATCGCGGAGAAGGCCAGCCGGAAAGGCGGACCGCGGATGGTCGTCGGGGCCACCTGGACGACGGACGCACCGTTTCGCGAGACGACTGAGGCGATTGAGGCCGCCCGCAAGAAAGGCATTCTTGGCGTCGAAATGGAGGCGGCTGCGCTCTACACCTTCGCGCGATCCGTCGGCATGCCGCTGCTTTGTCTCGCGCACGTCACCAATACCATGGGCCGGAACGGCATGGATTTCGAGAAGGGGGACGACGGCGGAACAGGGGACGCGCTGAGCGTGCTGGAGAGCACGATTGAGGCGCTTTACCGGGAGGCGCAAAAGCCGCCTCCCGAAGATCTATTTCGACCGCGTCGAATCATCTAGGGGTTGTTGCGCCGGTCATTTTGAAATGCGCCAATGATTTGAAATGCGCCAATGAATCGTCGCGAGCGTCGGGCAGCCGCCCGAACATCCCAGAAAGCACCCATTGGCGAAGGATCGACCGCCGGTCGCTCCCAAACAGCGAACGAGCCTGACGTAAGCAACCCTGCGGCGCTCTACGAGGCCGGCCTTGCCCATATGCAAGCCGGACGACAGCTCGAGGCTCAACTCTGCTGCCGGCAAGCGCTTGCAGCGGATGCCGATCACGCCGACACCCTGCACTTGATGGGCCTTCTGTCTCTTCACGCCAAGCAATATGATCACGCCGTGGAGTGGATCGCCCGCGCGATCCGGCAAGATCCCAGGCCGGAATATCTTGCGAGCCTCGGAACCACGCTGCAGCAGCAGGAACGATACGCCGAAGCCCTCAAGGCCTTCGACAAGGCGGTACAGCTCAGACCGGACGACGCCGAATTATGGCGGCAGCTGGGCGACATTCTCGTGCAGCTGGCGCGCTTTGATCAGGCGCTGCTGAGCTATCAGCACGTGCTCAAGCTCGATCCAGATCATCCGGACGCCCTGTACAAGAGCGGGGCTCTCCTCAACCAGTTCGGGCGGCACGCGGAGGCGATCGCCCAGCTTGATCTTGGCGACAAAGTGCTGCCGAACCATGCCCCGACGCTGCAGGCCCGCGCGCGGACGCTCTACAACCTGAAAAGGTTCGAGGAATCCCTGGCCGAAGGCAAACGGGCCTACCAGCTCGATCCCGGCAACGCCGACACCTGCAACAATATCGGCGCCGCGTTGCGGTTGCTGGGCCGGGACCAGGAGGCGCTGGGATGGTTCGACAAGGCTCTCGACCTTCGACCGGACTCGACCGAGACCCTCAACAACAAGATCATCTCGCTGTATTGCCTTCACCGCTTCGACGAGATTTTCGTGCTCCACGACCGCATGAAGTCGCTCGGGCTGAATAACGCGGCCACCGAGTGGAACGCGTCCCTTGCCTACCTCCTGACCGGAAATCTCGAAGCCGGCTGGCCCGGACACGAAGCACGGTTGCAGTTGCCTTCGTCATTCTATCCGAAATTCCGCGAGCCGATCTGGCTCGGCGAGCAAGGCATCGAGGGCAAGACCATCCTCATCGCTGCCGACGAGGGATTGGGAGACACCATTCAGTTCGTTCGCTACGTGCCGATGTTGGCCAAACGCGGGGCACGCGTCGTTCTTGCGGTTCAACCTTCGCTGCAACGTCTGCTGTCGGGTCTGAGCGGGGTCTCGCAGTGCGTTCCGATGTCGGCGGTGAGCACGATGCCGGCGTTCGAACGGCACTGCCCGGTATCCAGCCTGCCGCTGGCCTTCGCAACGCGTCTCGATACGATCCCGTCGGCGACACCCTATCTGCCTTCGCCCGCACCAAGCCTTGTGCAGGCGTGGGAAGATCGCCTCGGTCCTCATGCCAAATTGCGTGTCGGGCTGGTCTGGTCAGGCAGTCCGACCCACGCCAACGACGTCAATCGATCGACATCGCTCCGGTCGTTGTCCCGCATTCTCGACGTCGATGCGACCTTCATCAGCCTGCAAACGGACCCGCGACCGGCTGACAGGGCGCAGCTCGAGCAGACCCGCATCGTCGATCTGACCGCGCATCTCACTGACTTCGCCGAGACCGCGGCCCTGGTCAGCTGCCTTGATGTTGTGATCACGGTGGATACCAGCGTTGCCCATCTCGCGGCCGCGCTCGGACGCCCGACCTGGATTCTGCTGCCCTGGACGCCCGACTATCGCTGGCTGCTCGATCGCGACGACAGCCCCTGGTACCCGACAATGCGGCTGTTCCGGCAGACCGAAACACGCGACTACACGAGCGTGCTTGACCGGGTGCGAAGCGAGCTGCTGGCGCTGATCTCGGCCCACGGTGCATGATTCCAAGCTCCGGTTTCGGAACCTGAATCACCTCCGCGGCGACGCCATCAAACGGCAATGACAAATGGCGGAGCCGCCAATGGCTGAATCCGCTTCCGCTTTCGGCGGCATGGCGGACATGGCCGGTCTTGCTGCTTGCTCGGCCCGGTCGCGATTGACCCCAGGACTCTAAGCGTTGCAGCACCTATTTTGGCGTTCTGGCCGAAAATGACCGAACATTGACTTTGGGACATCGGCCAATGGGGCTAGTCTGCGAACTATGTCTAAGCCCCAGCGCATCCTGATGCTGGCATTCCCAGACTGCCAAATGTTGGACGTCACTGGGCCCTTGCAGATGTTTGCCGGCGTCAATGATGAACTGGGTCGGCAGGCCTACGAACTCGTGATCGCGGCTCCGAAGCGTGGTCCCTTCAAGACATCCTCCAGCGTTAGCCTTGTAGCGGATTTGGCGATTGCTGACGTCAGCCCAGCAAAGTGCCGCAGCTCCGACACATTGATCGCTGCAGGCGGCAACCCGGGTCTTCGCCGCGCGCTCGAAAGCGACGAGATTGCTACTCTAATCAAGGCGGCGAGCCGGCGAGGGTGTCGTATCGTGTCTGTTTGCACCGGCACATTCCTCCTCGCAGCAGCGGGCTTGCTTGATGGGCGCCGAGCAGCAACTCATTGGCGCTATGTCAAGCGTCTTCGTCGATTTCGACCGCAGGTCGATGTTGATCCTGAAGCGATCTACCTACGTGACGGCAATATCTGGACGTCGGCTGGCGTCACGGCCGGCATCGATCTGGCGCTTGCGCCGATCGAGGCAGATTTCGGTCGCTCTATCGCTTTGGCTGTTGCTCGTCGCCCCTCGATACGCAAGGAGGTGCGAGGTTTATCGCGCGGTTCTGCAGCCATGAGGCATGAAGCAGCACTTTTTCGAATGGGGCGCACACCTCGCGCTTGCGTTCCGCCAGGGTCTGAATGAAGCCGGCCATGTTGAGGGTCAAAACGCGATGAACGAATACCGCTGCTCGGCACAAGATCGTTCGCGACAAATTGCGTTGGGTAGTCGTGCAAACTTCGAAAAGGAGCAAGAAGCCATGGAAAACATCGATCGCCGGACCGTATTCGCCGCTGGTCTTGCAGCGGCGTCGCTTATGTCGAACACCGGTGCTTCCGCTCAGCAGGCTGCCGGGGGCTCTGCAGAAGCGAGGCTGCGTGAATTGGGGATCGAGCTACCGAAGGTCCCAGCACCCGTCGCAAACTATGTGCCAGCGGCGCGGTTGGGGAATGTGCTCTTCCTGGCAGGAACAGGGCCGCTCAAGCCGGATGGTAAGTTAGCAACCGGAAAGGTCGGAATTGACGTCACCCTTGACGAAGCCAACCAGCACGCACGGTTCGTCGGTTTGGTACTTCTCGCGGTGATGCGGCAAGAACTAGGGAGCCTCGACAAGGTCGTTCGTGTCGGGCGCGTGTTCGGGATGGTGAATGCCGCACCGAACTTTACCGATCACCCGAAGGTCATCAACGGCTGTTCGGACCTTTTTGTCGAAGTTTTCGGCGACCGTGGGCGGCACGCTCGCTGTGCAGTCGGAATGGCTTCATTGCCCTTCAATATCAGTGTTGAAATTGAGGCGGTTGTCGAAGTTGCGTGAATTACGCCGCTCTTGTAAGCCCAGAATGTCGGGTCAACAGATCAAGTCAGTAGCGCCCAGTTAAGCGCTCGCTATTGGTCCGTTGCTGGCACATCGCGTCTTTCGGTGCGATGCGGAATTTAGTCGCTATCGGGGCAAAGCGGGCATCGACCAGGCGCGCCCATCAAGCTCGATTTATGAGCCCGCGCCTGGACCGCGCGGCTATGCAACTGCTTCGATCCGTCGAGATGCGCGTCGAAGGCGGCCGCGACGCTGCGGACCAGAAACTACGGCAGCGTGCTTGATCGGGTGCGAAGCGAGCTGCTGGCGCTGATCTCGGCGAGATAGCCTCATCCGCTCTCAACAGGGCGCGGTGGCTGCCAACCCCTGATGCGCCGTATTCAAACCCGCTTGTTTGATCAACCCGTAGATCGCGGGGATCACGATCAAGGTGATCTTGAGGCGCGCCGCGGCGCGCTCGGCGGCTCGTCCGAAACACTATTGGGCTGCTGCTCGCGTGTCAGTATGAGGGAGCCTCGTTAGATCGGTGGTCGTGATTGACTCAAGTTCCGCAAGATGGGTCTCTCGCGTGATTCTGAGCTTGGCAGTGAGGCGCTCAATGGCAATCAATGATCGTTGATCATCTAAAAGGTTGAGCAGCGACGCGGCGTCCGCTTCAGACGCGTCGCCCGTTTCAAATGCGGTCCGGGCGACGTTCACGATCTGACGGGCGCGCGGAAGGATGGTGTGGTCGAACAAATCGAGTTGACGGTCGGCGTCCCGAATGATCTTGATGTCCGCAATTACCTGTGCCGTTAGGTTATTGCCGACCTCTTGGCGCATGGCCTCGGAGGCGCGAAGCTTGGCCTCGGCCTGCGCAATGGCGGCATTGAGTGCCTCATAGCGGAGAATCGGTATCGTCGCCTGCGCCAACAGTGATTGTGTGACCCCCATCAGGTCGGTGCCCAGACTCAAGTTGAAATCGGGTACATATTGAAGTTTGGCAAGTCGTATCCCCTCGTCGCGGCCACGAATCTCGTCGGTGAGCGCGATCAGCTCCGGGTTCTGCTTCGCCGCAATTTCGACCAGGTCCCTATCCCTATAGACCACCCGTCGCGATGCCGGCAGTTTCGTCGGAACGCCCAATGGCGCATCTGCCGGACGACTTAGGAGCGCATTGATGGCTGCGCGCTGACCCGGTAATTGCGATTGCATATTGGCGACGTCATTACTCGATAAATCCACCTCATTGCTCGATTTCAGCAGGTCTCGCTGGCCGGATCTGCCGGCGCGGTTGCGGGTTTCGGCCACCGTCGCGATTGTCCGGAGTAATCGCTGATTGCTTTGCTCCAGGCGGATCAGTTCTGCGTTCAATGCATAGTCGTAGTAGGCTTTGAGTACCTTGTACCGCAGATCGTATTTGGCCTTGAAGAAGCGCCGCCCGGTGGCCCGTGCGTTCTCCAGTGCTTGCTTGGCGGCCGCATCCAACTTGTCGGGCCACTTGATGTCCGTCATGGGATCGTTAGAGAGGGTCAGCGTGCTGCTTCCCAAACTGGTGTGTCCATTGGTGATGCTTGTTCCGCCCGCCACGTTGAGCGTCGTGGTCTGGGTGGCATCCTGAGGAATCTGCTCGATCGCTGACCGCCATTCCCAATAGTGCTGCTCCAATTCCGCGTTGCTGAGCAGTGCGTATTCGACCAACTGGTCGGATGTTGGATTTGCCGCCAATGGCGTCATCTGGCGGACTTCAATTCGGTTCTCGAACGGCTTCCCCATCTGCACGGCCGTGGCGCGTTCTTCGCGCTCGCCGGGAGGGTGGACGGTGCAGCCCGCCAATCCAACGAGCAACACGACCGTCACACGCCCCCAAATCGAAGTAGAACTACTCATGGGCCCCCCTCGCGTTTTGCGTACCGGTCATTCCGCCGCCTGCGAGCGCTCGAAGACATTTATCCTAGTCTGAACCTCGGCACCTCCCTCAACAGGGATTGAGGCACTGGATTCGCGCGGTAATCCAAATCCCTTGATCCACGCGTAGACCGCCGGAATCACGACAAGCGTCAGGATGGTTGACGTGATCATGCCGCCGATCATCGGCACCGCGATGCGCTGCATGACTTCCGAGCCGGTACCCGTGCTCCACAGGATCGGAATGAGGCCGGCCATGATGGCGACCACCGTCATCATCTTAGGTCGCACGCGTTCTACCGCGCCCAGCATGATGGCCGCGTTCAAGTCGGCCCGCGTAAACTTCTTGCCTTCCGCCGCCCGCTCCGCCTGGAGCTCCTTCATTGCGTGGTCGAGATAGATCAGCATGATGACGCCGGTCTCCGCCGCGACGCCTGCCAAGGCGATGAAGCCGACGGCCACAGCGACGGACATGTTGAAACCCAACCACCACATCAGCCACAAGCCGCCGACGAGCGCGAACGGCAGCGACAGCATCACGATCAGCGTCTCGGTGATCCTGCGGAAATTCAGATAGAGCAGCAGGAAGATGATCAGCAGCGTCACTGGCACCACGATCTTCAGGCGCGCCGTGGCGCGCTCGAGATATTCGAACTGACCGCTCCAGACGACGTAATTTCCCGGCGGAAACTTGACGCTGGCGGCGACCGCTGCCTTGGCGTCGGCCACGTAGCCGCCGAGATCGCGGCCGCGGATGTCGACGAAGATGTAGACCGCGAGCTGGCCGTTCTCGGTGCGAATCGAGGTCGGACCACGCGTCAGCTTGATCGTGGCGACTTCACCGAGCGGAACGGTCCCGCCGCCCGGCATGGCCACCAGCACGTCTCGCGCGATCGATTGGGGATCGCTGCGTAGATCGCGCGGATAGCGCAGATTGACGCCGTAACGCTCGCGGCCCTCCACGGTCGTGGTGATCGTCTCGCCGCCGAGGGCAGACGAGACGGTGTCCTGCACATCGCTGACCATGAGGCCGTAACGAGCCAGCGCCTCGCGGTCGGGAACGACGTCCAGGTAGTAGCCACCGATCACCCGCTCGGCGTAGGCGCTCGACGTGCCCGGGACCGATTTGACGACGGTCTCGATCTGGCGCGCAAGCTTCTCCATTTCCGTCAGGTCGGTACCGAGAACCTTGATGCCGACCGGCGTGCGAATCCCGGTCGCGAGCATATCGGTGCGCGCCTTGATCGGCATGGTCCAGGCGTTGGAGACTCCCGGAAACTGCAGGGCCTTGTCCAGTTCGGCAATCAAGCCGTCCACCGTCAGTCCCGGTCGCCACTGTGCTTTTGGCTTCAGGTTGACGACAGTCTCAAACATCTCGGTTGGTGCGGGGTCGGTTGCGGTCTCGGCGCGCCCGGCCTTGCCGTAAACGGAGGCTACTTCCGGAAACGTCTTGATGATCTTGTTCTGGGTTTGCAAGATCTCGGCCGCCTTGGTTACCGACACGCCCGGCAACGTCGTCGGCATGTACATCAACGTGCCTTCGTTCAGGCTCGGCATGAACTCGGAACCGAGTTGCCGGGCCGGCCAGAGGCTGACCACCAGAGCGGCAAGCGCGAGGAAGATCGTCAGGGTCTTGGCTTTCAGCACCCCACGGATCAACGGACGGTAGACCCAGATCAGGAACCGATTGATCGGATTCTTGTGCTCGGGCACGATCTTGCCGCGCACGAACAGGACCATGAGCGCCGGGACCAGCGTGACCGACAGGATCGCCGCCGCCGCCATCGAAAAAGTCTTAGTGTAAGCCAGCGGGCTGAACAGACGCCCCTCCTGCGACTCCATCGTGAAAATCGGCAGGAACGACACGGTAATGATCAGCAGGCTGAAAAACAGCGCGGGACCGACCTCGCTCGCCGCCTCGATCAGGACCTCGACGCGTGGCTTGTCGGGCGGCGCGCGTTCGAGATGCTTGTGGGCGTTTTCGATCATGACGATGGCGCCGTCGATCATGGCGCCGATCGCGATGGCAATTCCGCCAAGGCTCATGATGTTCGAGCCGATACCGAGCAGCTTCATGGCGGCGAAAGCCATCAGGATGCCAACCGGCAACATGACGATGGCGACAAGCGCGCTGCGGACATGCAGCAGGAACGCGATGCAGACGAGCGCAACGACGATGCTCTCCTCGGTGAGCGTTCGCTTCAGCGTTTCGATCGCATCGTGGATCAGGTTCGACCGGTCATAAACCGGGATAATCTCGACGCCCTTCGGCAAAGCCGACGCCATGTCGGCAAGCCGCGCCTTGACGTTGTCGATAACATCGAGCGCGTTCTGGCCGAAACGCTGCAGCGCGATGCCGCTGGCAACCTCGCCCTCCCCGTTGAGCTCGGTGATGCCCCGGCGCTCGTCCGGTCCGAGTTCGACCCGCGCCACGTCCTTCAGAAGGACGGGTGTGCCTCTGTCGACTTTCAGCACGATGTTCGAAAGGTCGGAAAGACTTTTGATGTAACCACGGCCGCGCACGACGAATTCGAATTCCGACAGCTCCACCGAGCGCCCGCCGACATCCATGTTGCTGCCGCGAACCGCATCGCGCACCTTTGCAAGCGGGATATTGAACGACCTCAGCCGGTTCGGGTCGACGACGATGTTGTATTGCTTGACGAAGCCGCCGACGCTCGCAACTTCGGCCACGCCCTCGGCCTTGGAAATGCCGTAGCGGATGGTCCAGTCCTGGATGGATCGCAGATCCGCCAGCGATTTGTCCTTCGACTGCAGCGCATATTGATAGACCCAGCCGACGCCGGTGGCGTCCGGCCCCAATGCGGGCGTCACGCCGGCAGGAAGCTTGCGCGCGGCGGCATTGAGGTATTCGAGAACGCGCGAGCGCGCCCAGTAAATGTCGGTACCGTCTTCAAAGATAATGTACACGAACGAAACGCCGAAGAACGAAAAGCCGCGCACCACCTTCGATTTCGGCACGGTCAGCATCGCTGTCGTCAGGGGATAGGTGACCTGGTCCTCGATGACCTGCGGTGCCTGACCCTGATATTCCGTATAGACAATCACCTGAGTGTCGGAGAGATCGGGAATGGCGTCGAGCGCCGAGTGTTGCAGCGAATAGACGCCCGCTGCTACAGCGAACACGGCGCCGATCAGAACCAGCATCAGATTCCGGGCCGACCAGTTAATGAGTCCTGCGATCATTGCGATTTTTCCCCGGTGTCCAGGCCATTGAGCGCGGCTTTCAGATTGCTTTCGGCGTCGATCAGGAAGTTCGCGGAGACCACGACCTTGTCGCCTTCGGCAAGTCCTTCCTTGATTTCGACGTTGCCGCCGCCGCGGCGCCCGAGCTTAACTGCGCGGGGTTCAAAGCGGCCGTCGCCCTTGGCGAGAAGCACGATCTGCCGCTCTCCGCTGTCGATGACGGCGCTGTTGGACACGGTCACGACAGGAGCTTCCGTTCCGGTGGCGATTTCCACATCCGCATACATGTCGGGAAGCAGCACACGGTCCGGATTGGGCAGCTCGATTCTTATTCGCGCTGTACGGGTCTCCATCTTCAAGTGCGGGTAGATCACCGTGACCTTGCCGGTGAAGGGATGGTCCGGACGCGCCCGCGGTCGGACGACAACCTTTTGCCCGACTTCAATGAGTCCCAGGTCGCGTTCAGCGACGTCGGCCATTACCCAGACCACATTATGATCAACAATCCGGAACAGCACGTCGCCCGGTGCTGCCCGCATGCCGTTGACAGCCGTCCGCTCCACGATTTCGCCGTCCTGCGGCGCGGGCCAAGTCACGTAGACCGGCACTTCGCGCGTACGCTCGATGTCAGCAATAAACGCCTCGGGTGCCCCAAGATTTTCAAGACGCCGGCGCGCGCCTTTCAAGGCTTGACCGTTTATGCCGGCGTCCGCGCGTGCATTGAGAGCCGAGAGATATTCCGCAGCCGCGCTCGAGAGGTTCGGGCCGTAAATACGCATCAGCGGCTGGCCCTTATGGACATGCGTGCCGGTGGTGACGTTTTCGACGCTGTCGATGAAGCCTTCGAAACGCAGCGACACCACCGATCTACGGCGTTCATCTTCCTCAACGGTGCCCGGTGCACGAACAACGGTGTTCAGAGTGCGCCGCTCCGCGACCTCGGTCTGAACGCCTGCCTTTTGTAGTTTGCCCGCACTGACCTTGACCGACGAGTCGTCGTCTTGATCGTCCTCGTAGACGGGCAGATAATCCATCCCCATATTATCTTTCTTTGGCGTGGGAGACTTATCGGGCAGGCCCATGGGATTGCGGTAGTATTTGATTTTTCGGTCCATCGGTGCCGCCGACTCGGCCTGTGGAGCGGAGGCTTCCGCGAAGCTGATATCTGCACCGGCCGGCGCGCCGCGATAATCGCGCCCGTCAGGCGTCTTCCTTGGCGTCAGTGAGTAAAACGGGCGCCCGTCGGGGTCCTGATAGTAGATCGGCTCACCGCCCATCTGCGCGGCCGAAGGTTTCACCACGGCCATGCCTGGTGTTCCACTGGGCTGACGCTGCGCGTGCCCGGCGATGAACCCGCCTCCCGCCGCCGCGATCAACGCGACGACGGTGGCGCTGGTTAGGACGGCGCGGTTCATTTCTGCGCCGTGATGACGAGCTTGCTTTCGACCGTGCCGGTCTCGCCTTGCACCTTCGCGCCCAGCGAGAGCTGCCAGCGGCCGGCCATTCCGAAGGTAGCCTTGAACTTGTAGGTACCGGGCTCTCCACCCGGCATCGGCGCGACCCTGGTGGCCATCTCCTGCATGCCGTCAGGCGCCATGTCGAGGCGGGTCGCGAAGATGACAGCGTCCGGCACCGGCTTGCCGGTCTTGATATTCATCAACCTGACGGAGACGACCTTGTCCGGGCCGGCCTGGATGGTCTGGTCGACGAGCTGGAATTCGTAATCCTTGATGTCGGCATGGGCGGCGATGATCGAGCCGGTCATGGCGATGACGATCGACGCGGCCTGAAAGGCGCGCGAATAACAGGACGTTTTCATGTTGATTCCTCAATTGACTTTGGTTTGCCGCAAGGCGGCATGCGTTTATCCGCGCGGTCTCACGACCACGCAGCAGCAACCGGCGCTGGCGCGCCGATCAAACCAAAGTTCGAGGAGGATGTTCGGGAGGCGAGTGGCCGAGACCGTCGGGCCAGAAATCGTTCTGCGGATGAGCAGGGCCGGCGGAAATCGCGAAAAGCGGTACGAAAACAGTTGCCGTCAAACCGGAAAAGCCTTTGGCCATGCAGAGCGCCATCAAGACGCATTTGTCGCAGCCGATTGGCGTCGGAGCCTTCGACGGACAGCAGGGCATATCATCCGTCATCGCATCGGCCGTTGCCGACGCGGACATATCCTCCGTCATTGCCGACATCGACGTGTCCGACATCGATGCATCCGACATCGGGCCGGCCATGACAGGCCGGGCCAACGGAGCCAGGACCAGACTCGCGATCATGAAGACCGCGAGCAGCCGGCGGATGGTGATTTGGTGGTTCACGCCTCTAAATCCCACAGATGCGTCGAGATTGAAAGCCTCTCAAATTGACGACGCCGTGATGTGGTGAAAGTCCGGCCGGGCCGCTGATGCAAGAAACCGTAGCCGCCAAAGACACTTGCGTGCCTCCTGATTCATAATCGCGCAGCCGACCGTTTACCATCCGGACCGGCGGGAGCTCAAAGGCGCCCCAGTTCAGTTCCGGCGGCGACCGTCAGGCCGGCGCGGAAGAGGTCGCCGGCAGGAAATCGCCGATCGCATCCAGGAACATCTCGGGTGCCTGCAATTGCGGCACGTGGGCGCAGCCCGCAAGAATCTTCAGACGGGCGTTCGGCAGGCCGGCGGCCAATTCGTGGGACATCGGCGGCGGCGTCGCCTCGTCATGTTCGCCGACCAAGACCAGCACCGGCACCGTGACCCGCGCAAGCTCGCCCCGAAGATCGAGTTCGGCCAATTGCGCGCAGGCGGCCTGAAGCACTTCCGGATCGGTCTTCAAAAAAGCTTCGCGGCGACCCTGCATCAGATCGGGATGCTGCGCCTGAAACTCCGGCGCGAACAGCCGGCGCATCGCGACGTCGGTGATCGCCGACAGGCCCTTGGCTCTGGATGCCGCCGCCATGTTGCGGAAGGCGTCGCGCCCGGCTTGCGAAAACGCCGCCCCGCAATCGGCGAGAATGAGTCGGCTTGCGATGGCGGGATGGCGGATCGCCATCTGCAGCGCCACGAACCCGCCATAGCCGTTGCCGAGCACGATGGTCTGGTCGCCAGCGGCGGCGTCCCTCACCGCCTCGGCCATCCGGTCGGCGACGGCGGCAAGGCCACCATCAACCGCTTTGGAACCGCCGAAGCCCGGCAATTCGGGAACGATCACCCGAAACGAACGCGACAAGGTCGGTGTGATGGCATCGAAGCTCGCCCGATCCGACAGCAGCGAGTGGAACAGGAACAGCGCGGGCGCTTGGCCCGATCCCTGGCTCGATCCCTGGCCCGATTCCTGGCCGGACTGAGCAGCATTGACCGTCCCGTTAGCAAAAAGTCGGTCCATGCGGGTCTCTCTTTCAGGGTTGCAACGATTCAGGGTTGGAAAGGCGCACGCCTGGTGTGGTCGGGTTCGTCGGGGCGGATCGATTGATAAGTTAAAATTTCGTTTTTTCAAGCCTTTGTCGCTTGACGTGATATTTCACGACTGCAAGATTGTGGACGACCTTAAGGGAAATATCGATGCTTTTGCGGGATAATGTCTATGAAAGCCTGCGCGCTGATATTCTGACCTGCCGGCTCGCACCCGGCGGTGATATGCGCGAGCAGGAGCTCGCCGAACGCTATGCCGTCAGCCGCCAGCCGGTGCGCGAGGCCTTGCTGCGGCTGGAGCGCGAGCACCTCGTCACGGTGCAGCCGCGCCAGGGCTACCGGGTCAACCCGATCTCGCTTTCGGATGCGCGCGACCTGTTGCGCTTCCGCTTCGCGCTGGAGCCGGCCTGCGTGGCCGAGGCGATCGAGAACGCCCCCGACAGCGTCCTTGCGGCGCTCGACGGCTACCGGCGCTTCGCCGGCGACCACGAGGAATTCATCGCCTACAACCGCGACTTTCACGCCGCGCTGGCGCATGCCTCGGGCAACCGCCGCATGGCGCAAGCGCTGTGCGACCTGATCGGGCAGGCCGATCGCCTGGTGCGGGTCAGCGTCGCCAATGTCAGGGATCACGATCCGACCCAATTGGTGGCCGAGCACGTCAGCCTGATCGAGGCGATGCAGCGGCGCGATGCGCGCAGTGCCGCACGCATCATCAAGGCCCATATCAGCCAGACCGAAAAGCGTGTGCTGCCGGCGCTCAAGCGCAACGCTGTCATAGTCGAAGGGAGAGACGCATGAATATTCCCACAAAACCCACGACAAGCGATGTCGAAATCCACGGCAACTTCGTCGACGGCCGCGAGATCGAGGCCGGCGCCGGCGAGATGCTCGATGTCCGCAATCCCGCCACCGGCGAGGTGATCGCGCGGATCCCGAACTCGACCGCTGATGACGTCGACCGGGCGATGAAAAGCGCACGCACTGCCTTCGAAGGCCGCGCCTGGGGCGGCATGGATATTCGTGCGCGCGCCCGGCTGGTCAACCGGCTGGCCGATGCCTTCGAGGCCAATCTGGAACAACTGTACCGGCTGGAGACGCTGAACAACGGCCGGCCACTCAACGAGACCCGCGCGCAGTTATCAAGGCTGCCGGATTTCTTCCGCTACTTCGCTGGATTGGCGCTGGCGCGGCGCGACGCGGTGATCCCGGTCGAAGGCTCCTACCTGAACTATACGCTGCGCACGCCGATCGGCATCGTCGCCAACTGCACGCCGTTCAACCATCCCTTGATGATCATGTGCAAATCGCTGGCCGCGGTGCTGGCGAGCGGATGCGTCACGGTGGTCAAACCGTCGGAATATACCCCGCTGACGACGCTGAAACTGGCGCAGATCTTCACCGAGGCCGGCCTGCCGCCCGGCGTGTTCAACGTCGTGCTCGGTCTCGGCCAGACCACCGGCAAATTGCTTGCCGAGCATGGCGACATCAACAAGCTGGTGCTGACCGGCGGCACCGAGGCCGGCCGCATTGCCGGCGCCGCGGCGGCGATGGTGTTCGCGCATCAGACCATGGAGCTCGGCGGCAAGACGCCGGTCATGGTGTTCGACGACTTCGACGTCGATCAGGCGGTGAACTATGCGGCGTTCGGCGCCTTCATCGGCGCGGGCCAGACCTGCGTCTGCGCCTCGCGCCATCTCGTGCAGGCCTCGGTCTATGACGAGTTCGTCGAAAAGCTGAAGGTCAAGACGCAAAGCATTCGCATCGGCGATCCCTTCGACCCCGCAACCCAGCTCGGGCCGGTGATCTCGGCCCGGCAGCGCGACCGCGTTTTGGCCTATTGCCAGTTCGGCCGCGACGACGGCGCGCGGCTGGTGGCCGGCGGGGGACCTGCCAGGGTGCCCGGCCATGACAACGGCTACTTCGTGCAGCCGACGGTGTTTGCGGATGTCAAATCCGACATGCGCATTTTCCAGCAGGAAGTGTTCGGGCCCTTCACCTCGGTGACGCCGTTCAAGGACGAGGCGGATGCGTTGCGGCTCGCCAACGATTCGCCGTTCGGGCTGGCCGCGGCGATCCGCACCCGCGACGTCGGCCGCGCCCATCGCGTCGCGGCAGGCGTCAAGGCCGGCATCGTCTGGGTCAACGACCATCACCGGCTCGATCCGGCCTCGCCGTGGGGCGGCGTCGACGATTCCGGGGTGGGGCGCGAATTCGGCACCGAGAGTTTTGACGACCACTTCAACACCAAGAGCGTGATGGTCGCGACCCATGACCAGCCGTTCGACTGGTACCGCGACACGGCGGCCCAGCGGCGGTTGAACTAGAACGAACGGTCATACTGCGTCATGGCCGGCGCTATCCCCTCATCCCCGGATGAGCGCATTTGCGCTCACTCGGGAGGAGCTTGCGCGAGCAAGCGTCTCGAAGGATGAGGTCACCACCGGGGCCTCATGGTTCTCCGAGCGATGCGAAGCATCGTCCGGAGACGGCGGCGCAGCCAGGTTTACGCAGGCTGCGTACACTTGCCTGCGTGCGCCTCCTCACCATCAGGGTTAGTGACGCAGTTCTACTGGAACAAACTAGAAAACTAGAAGAGATAAAAACGAACAACGGGGGGAATTTCACATGGGTCACGCAGTCAACGCCGGCGCACGTCTCGACCGGCTGCCGATCTCGTCGTTTCACTACCGGATTTTCTGGCTGGTCGGCGCCGGCATGTTTTTCGACGGCTACGATCTCTATATCGCCGGCGGCGTGCTGGCGTCGGCGATCCAGACCAAGTTCTCGACCGTTCCGCAAAACCTGCAATTCATTTCGCTGACTTTTGTCGGCATGACGCTGGGCGCGCTGATCACCGGATTTGTCGGCGACAAATACGGGCGGCGGTTCACCTACCAGATCAATCTTTTGATCTTCGGGCTGGCGTCGCTGGCGGCGGCGTTCGCGCAGGACATGAACCAGCTGATCGCCTGCCGTTTCGTGCAGGGCCTCGGCCTCGGCGCCGAAATCGTCGTCGGCTATTCGACGCTGACCGAATTCGTTCCGCCGAAGACGCGCGGGCGCTGGCTGTCGATGATGGCGTTCCTGGTGGTGGCCGGGTTCCCGGTGACCGCCCTGCTCGGTTATCTGATCATCCCGGCCTTCGGATGGCGTCCGGTGTTCATCATCGCCGGCGTCGGCTCGCTGATCATCTGGTATCTGCGCAAGAACCTGCCGGAATCGCCGCGCTGGCTGGAATCGCAAGGCCGCACCACGGAAGCCGAATCCCTGATGCAGGCCATCGAAAAGGAATCCGCCGCCGGCGCCACGCTGCCGCCGGTGGTGGTGCCCCCTCCGGTCGCACAGGTCGCCGCATCCGACCTGCTGAGGCCGCCGCTGCTGCAACGCCTGTTCGTCGGCTCCTGGGTCCTGATCACGATCAATACATTGATCTTCGGCTTTGTGATCTTCCTGCCGCAGTTCTTCCTGCGCCAGGGGCTGACCATCACCAATTCGCTGGCCTATACCCTGGTGTTGTCGGCGGCTTCGCTGGTCGGCTGCGCGCTCGGCGCCTATTTGTCCGACGCCATCGGACGGCGGGCGAGCATCATCGGTGCGTCGATCGTCACCATCGTCGCCGGCTACATCTATGCCCGGTTCGACGCGGCGTCCGATCCGGCGATCGTGCTCGGAATCGGATTCGTGCTGATCGTCGCGATCTATGTGCAGACGGCGATCCTGTTCGGTGTCTATACGCCGGAACTGTTCCCGACCGAGATCAGGTTGCGCGCCAACGGCATCTGCAACACCTTCGGACGGGGCGCAACCATGGTCTCGCCCTTCATCGTAGGTAGCCTGATGGCCTCCTACCAGCTGCCGGGCGTGGTCTGGCTGATGATCGGGCTGGTGGTGGTTCAGATCGTGGTGGTGTGGGCCTGGGGCGTCGAGCCGCGCAATCGCGGGCTGGAGGATGTCGCCACGGCGAAGGCGTGATCGCGGCGCAAGCCGTGAGACGGACTTCGGATAGCCGCTACTTCAAGCACTGCTTTGCTTGTTCAATCCGGAGTTCTGACACGCCGTGACTGCGCGCCCATTGCTCCGCGATGGCTTCACCGTAAAGCTTGACGGCCTCGCGGACTGCCGGACACGCCACGCGGCTGACCAATGCAACCCGATGATTCCTGGGGGTAGCTTCTTCGCCAAAGGCGGGCGTGCATAGCATCATGGCTATGCCAATGATCTTTGTTTTCATGAGGCTGCCAAACGATCCCGATCGCGCGGGCGATCCGGATCAAACCTGAGAGGAGAGGTGGAGCGGAGAAAGAAAGCGGTTCCGCACGGCGATATATCCCGCCAACAGTGTCCGCCGCAATTGCCGCGCCTTTATGTCAGCTAGACGACACTATTGCGGGATGTTTTCCGAACCATCGCCCTTGCGGTTCCAATACCGGAACATTGGCCGGCCGGCGGTGCT
>Ga0185299_10002540_pt1 | contig 27620 bp, 23 predicted proteins | sample PaiPotPPA55metaG_FD_128002 | JGI IMG/M metagenome (GOLD analysis project Ga0185299, IMG submission 128002) | Iron sulfur acid spring bacterial and archeal communities from Banff, Canada, to study Microbial Dark Matter (Phase II) - Paint Pots PPA... ...
GGGAGGAAGCCGCTATGACAGCAAAACTCATCGACTTGGGCCTGGTCAAGTCGTTCGATGAGCCGGGCGCTCAAACCGCGATTTCCACACCTGGGGCTTTTGCTGGGACACCAGAGTTTGCCAGTCCAGAGCAGTTCGCTGGAGTCGCGGTCGACATCCGCTCGGATCTGTACTCGCTTGGCCTAACGCTCTGGGCCATGCTGACTGGCGAGGTTCCATTTCGAGGCGCGCCTAGTGAGGTCATGTATCGGCATCAACACGCCCCGTTACCGCTAGAACAACTCGAAAATGTCCCGCAGCCGGTGGTTGTTCTACTTCAGGCTCTCCTTGAGAAAGATCCGGCGCGGCGATTTCAAAACCCGGCCGAACTTTTGAAGGCCATTCCGACGGTAACAGATGCTCTCGACAGGGAACTTAGAATCACGCGTCAGAGACTACAGAAAGCGCCCTCTGCCGCTGTGCTTGTCGGAACTCGTAAGCCGCAGGCAAGACTTGCACCGAAGAAAATTTCCGTAGCCAGATTGCCCATTACAGGAAGCGACGTTTTTGGGCGAGAGGAGGATATCACTTTTCTAGATCATGCTTGGGCAAACAAAGATGTGAACGTTGTCACCATTGTTGCCTGGGCTGGTGTCGGAAAGTCCACACTCGTTAACCATTGGCTCCGACGAATGGCTGCTAAACATTATCGTTCTGCGGAGCTGGTTTTCGGCTGGTCTTTCTACAGGCAGGGTACCAGCGGGGGTACTTCTTCCGCGGACGAATTTATCGACGCGGCTTTAGCATGGTTCGGAGATCCAGATCCACGGCTCGGAACGGCGTGGGAGAAAGGCGAAAGGTTGGCGAAGCTCATCTCACATCGTCGAACCTTACTGGTTCTGGATGGCTTGGAGCCGCTCCAAAATCCGCCTGGTCCGCAGGAGGGACGGGTGCGTGAGCCTTCCCTCCAGGCGCTCTTGCGCGAACTCGCCGCTTTTAATCCGGGCCTTTGTGTGATTACCACGCGTCTCCCCATTGCTGATATCGCAGGTCATGAACGCACCTCGGCCCTCCGTCGTGACCTGGAACACCTTTCCAGCCAAGCCGGGGCGCAGCTGCTGCGAGGCCTGGGCGTGAGAGGCCCCGAGGCGGAGCTGTGCCGTGCCAGCGAGGAATTCCAGGGCCATGGTTTGGCGCTGGCGCTGTTAGGCAGTTATCTGACCGACGCCTATAACGGGGATATTCGTTGCCGCAAAGAAGTGTCAGAACAGCTAGGTCACGACGTGCGCCAGGGCGTTCATGCCCGAAATGTCATGGAATCGTACCAGACCTGGTTTGGTGACGGTCCAGAGCTGTCAATTCTCCGCATGTTAGGTCTATTTGACCGCCCGGCTGACGAAAGGGCTGTTGAGGCTCTATTGAAGTCACCTGGAATCGCCGGCGTTACCGAATCACTAACTGATTTGAGCCCGACCGAATTGCGGACGGTTCTGGCTAGACTGAGAAGAGCGAGACTTCTCGCAGGAGAAGATCCGCATAATCCTGGACAACTGGATACGCATCCTCTCGTTCGTGAATACTTTGGCGAACAGCTTCGGTGTCAACAAACGAATGCATGGAAGGAATGCAATAGGCGGCTCTATGTATATTATCGAACGCTCGCGCCGCAGCTGCCGAGTACTTTCAGGGAGATGGAGCCACTTTTCTCAGCCGTCATCTGCGGCTGTAATGCCGGTCTATTTCGAGAAGCGCTGCATGAAGTTTACATTCGCCGGATTCAGCGGGGGGATACCTACTTTGCGGCTAAGGTTCTTGGTGCAACAGGGCCATTGCTCACTGTTCTAGTTCATTTCTTTGAACATAGACGCTGGGGATCGCTCGTTGAAACGGCCGTCGAAGGGCAGAGCCTCACTGCGGAAGATCGGCTCTTCATTCTCATGCAGACGGCAGCATACCTGACAGCGCGAGAAGTAGGATCACCAGAAGCCCGAATTTGTTACGTGCGAGCCGAGCGCTTGTGTCACTCGCTCGGCCGTCCGCTCCTCCTTCACGTGGCACTCATCGGTCAGTGGCGCTATTCCCTCCACAGGGACAAACTGACTGCGGCAATGCAGATTGCCGAACGAATTTACTCGCTGGCGCAGGAGCAAGATGACGCTACGGTAATGATTTGGGCCTACAACTGTTTCGCCGCCACGCTCTACTTTTTGGGCGACTTCGAGGGCTCGCGACAAAACGCTATGCGCGGCATTTGGCTTTGGCGCTCGGGGAACGTCCAGTCTCGTCCGGAAGACGTCGATACGCCAGTCGTCAGCTGCTTGGGCTACAAGGCATATACAGACTGGCATCTCGGAGAGATCGCTTCTTGCCAGGTGGCCATAACGGAAGCGATCTCACTATCAAAGGAGCTAAATGATGAGAACGCATTGGCCATTGCGCTGAATAATGCGGCAATTCTCGCTAGCAATGAGCGTAATCCTGCTGCAGTTGACCGCTGGGCGTCGGATTTGATTGAACTCTCCACGCGTCACAATTTTTTGAATTTTCTAGCCCTAGGAACCATTCACCGAGGTTGGGCGCGCAGCGCTTCCGGTGACACCAAGGAAGGTTTTTCGTGGATCGAGCGGGGAATAACAGATCTTCGGGCAATCGGTGCGGTGCTCGGCATGCCAATTTACCTGGCACGAAAGGCCGAAACATTACATCTAGCGGATCGTACCTCTGAAGCTCTTGAGGCAATTAACGAGGCGGAAGCACTGGCCGAAAGATTTGAGCAGCGCGATTACTATGCCGAGCTGCACCGGCTTCGTGGCGTATTTCTCGCCGCTTTGGGTGCTGACGAGACCCGGATTGAGGCTTCGTTGTGCACAGCCATCAGAATTGCAAAGGAGCAGAAGTCGGTTTCGCTAGAGAAACGCGCAGAAGCAACCTACGCGGAATACCGAAGGCAAAAAGCGAGTGCGTCAGGAGGACGTGGATACCGACTACCTCTTTGGTAGTTTCTTGCACCGATTTGGTGGCTTCGAACTGCCTGGCGATGACCGCAAGGACGCCAAAAAATAAAGCCAATCCCTTAAATTTGAAGCTTTGTGTTTCTCCCCTACTCCGGTTTCTGACCAGCCCGCAGTCAATACGCGTAATGGCGTATTGATACCAACTGGCGTTCGGTCACAAGATCATTCTGATGCGCCCCGTCGCCTTTGGCGAGCCTCTACCTGCCGGCACTCGACTAAATCTTTTCTCGGACGACAAGCCCGACCGTTTCTTTACTGTCATTACGTTCTGCATGGATAAAACCTCGGGCGCTGCACTTGAGGTCAAGACTGGCGTTCCTACCTACCAAGTCGAAGACGGCCTGCCGCGCCGAAGGTCCGCCTCCGCAGGGCCTGCGACGTGACAAGCTTTGCCGGAGGCGGGAGGAAGGCAGAACGCATTTACTGATTCACCTGCCAATTGAGGAAAAAGATGCAGACCGCTGGTGTCTCTGGCGGCCGGATTACGCCGGCTTTGATTCAAAATCAATCTTTGAGGGTGCATTGATCGAGGAATAGAGCGGCCTCCAGAAAAACGCTCTAAAATCCGATTAGAGCGCATTTGAGAAGGCGCCCGCTATCCTGACACCCGGTAAAAATCTCGATTCTCTGGTACAAAGGCTTACCGAAGGGAGTCGTTCTCCTAGCCCTTAAAGAAAGTCAAAGGTGGCGGCCGCGAAATCAGCTGCCCCAGTTTCTTGTCACTCGTTCCGGGCCGCCGGGGTCACGGGTTTACCTAGAAAACATGAGGAAACGCTCGAAACGGCTCAGAAGATTCCGGCACAGAAATCTGTCGCACCACGGCCGCCAAACGACAGAACGGACGACTGGCTGACGCTTTGGCGAAATTGAGAAGATTTCAGTGTGAAATACGTCTCGCCGAAGCGAATTTTTCAACTCGCGTGATTTATTTTATAATTACGTATAAATGGATGTAAGACATCAATTATCAATCACATACTCTTCATGTAACAGGCACAAAAATGCAATCGATAGCACGCAAATCGCGTTTTAACGCAAGGAATTCAAGGGCGTGGTTCGCCGAGGTTCAAGGTCGCTATTAGAGCCCAGGGTAAACGGAGCGAACCTTGTATCTTAAGGCACTCCCCCGCTCACCCCTCCCGACGGTGGTTGCGAAGCGGAGCCTGATCGGTGCTTCTGTCGGCACCGACCAGGCTCCAGGGTATTCAGAACTTACGGTTCACACGCGGGGAACCCGTCCGGGAAATAGGCGGAACAGGATCGCGTTCTACTTCACGGGCGGGAGCGTAAGTGTCAGCGGAGCGAACGCGCCGCCCATGACCGGCCGGGCACTGAAGCTGGTGGACTGGATGATCGTATCGTACAAGTCAGGGAACGGAGTGGCCGAGGTGCTCGTGTTCGCGTAGTTGTACACCTCGTCGATGAGGTTTTGGGTGAGCGTCGGATCGTTGCTCGAGGCCGCGGTCCACAATTCCCAATCCGCCTTCGTGTAGGTATGGCGAGGATCCAGCGGGATTCCCTTGGAAGTTTCCTGCGTCTTGTAGAAGTTGGCCTCTTCGGTCAGGATGCTTTGCGGGATCAGGTTCAGCCCGAGCAGCTTGTCCGGATAGGCATTGTATTTGAGGCTGTAGAAGCTGTCCGGCTCACTGGTGGTGTCAGGACTGTAGGCATTGGCGGGTTCGCGGTACTGCAGCAGCAGGTGGTTCCTGTCGGTGTTCTGTGAAAGCTGCGCCCAGGTGCCGATCATCGACTGCGATTGCTTTTTGAAGTTGTGGGCGTCCTGGGCGTTGCCGGCGATGGCTGCAATCTGCCCCATCGCGCCGACCGCTTCGATTCCCTTCAGCGCCAGGTTGACGCTATGTGCGATCGGGCCGGTGAAATCGTCGGTCTGGTTCTGGAATTGCGGGTCCAGTGCATTCGGATACTGAACGCCTGCGGGTATCGTCGTCAGGTACGTGGCCCACTGCTTGAAGATGGCATAATGCGCATTGGCGTAGGCGGCGGCTTCCTGCTTGGGGACATGCTGCATGTAGGCATCGGCCATGATCAGCATGTTGGCCGTTTCTTCCACGGGCATGTTTTCTCCGCCACCGTCGTTATGTCCGGTTGCATTCGGATAGGTGGAGCCCAGGTCGTGCGGTGCGAACAATTGCGGCCATTGGCCCGACTCGGCGTAGAAGATGACCGGTGCGATCAAATACCGGACGAGTTCGGGGTTCATGTACAGGAAGGCCGGCATCGCCGGATACAGCACGTCCACGGTGGAGACGTTGTCGTCGCTGCTGATCTCCTCGAGGAACAGGTAGGGATTGCTCGTGGTGTTGGTCAGCTCCGTGCCGGCAAAGGCCTGTCGCAGGGTCGCCGCCGCGAGCCCGGCATAGTGCGTGCCGCCGACGATGGTCGCGGCCTGTGTAATGGCGGCGTCGGTCGCGTTGGCGCGGCTAACCGCGGCGGACGCGTCGTTATAAGCGAAAGCCAGCATGTTCTCATAGGCCGGCCAGTACTGCGTCCAGAGCGAGCGGACTGAATTGCCGAGGAAGTTGATTGCGGGATCGCGCACCTTTCCGAGCAGGAGGGTGAACGGCTGCGTCGGCGTCGTGCCGACGGTGCCGAGTGCCCTGGCAAAGGCGAAGACCGGAAAGGCGTTGTTGATCGCCCGTGGCTGGTTGGTGTCGTTGGTGTTGGCGAGCACGCCGGATCCGACGAACTGGCTGCGCACCGTGACGTCCGCGCCCGATTGGGTCGTAAGGCCGCTGGTCGTCTCGGTCGACCAGAGTACGGTTCCCCAGTCGGCGTCGTCGTTGGATTGCGTGAACACCATCGGCGAGGTGGGCATCACGGTCCAGGTCGAGAGCGTGCCCTGCGTGCCGGTGCCGTCGGCGTTGCGGTTGATCGTCTCCGGCGCCCAGTTGATCAGCGCGGCCGGCTGGTTGTTGGCGCCGGTCAGTCCGCTCGCCCACTCGCCGCTAATGTCGAAATAGAGGCTGACCGTGTGGTTGCTGCCGTCGCTGCTCTGCGCCGTGGTGATGATGTCGGAGAGCGGCATGCTGAGCCGACGAAGATCTTTCGCCTCGACGGGAGAGAGGAAATCGACGGTCAGGTTCACGCCGCCGGCATTGAACTTGAAGATCGACTGTGTCGGCGTCGTCGTGAGGGACGTCTGCGTCATGGAATGCGTAAGACCCTGAACATTGGGATCACCCACGAACAGATAGGGCTGGTTGTCGATGTAGGCGATGCCTGTGATCGCCTTGATGACTCCGTTCCAGTGCGCGGGCCAGATCCCAGGTGCGATCCCGTTGCTGGCATGCAGCCAGGTGTTCAGGTAGGGCGCGCGCGTAATCAGCGGCGGCGCCGGCGGCTTGATCGGCGTGAAGGTCTGCGCGCTTGCGACCTGGCAGCAGAGTGCGGCCACGGTCATGACGCTGGAAGCCAAGAAAAGACTATGTCGTAGCATGGTTTTCCTCACTGAGTATTATATTATTGTTAATGATTAATTTGTAACTTCCGACTTGAAGCGGTAGGGAGCCGAGTAGAATGCCGGACTCAGGAACTCGGTCACAATCCAACCAATTTTTGTGCCGGTATATTTCTGGGGGTAAACTTAGGGAGATGAACCGGGGGTAACAAAATTCTGGAACCCGAATCCGGGTTCCGTGAACGTTCACATTCTTAGCAGACCTTCCCCACGCTGTCAACCATCCCTTCGCCGCGTTGTCCGCAATCCGATACTCGGGTAACGATAGTCGGGAATAGACTGAAGTCTTGTTAGTTAATGATGATGGAAGTCAATGAGGACCTTCAAACTCAACCCCCAATGCTTTTTGCAATCTCTCCATGAAAAAAATAGGCCATGTTGACCCTCCTTTCTTATTAAGTAGAACACTCGGAATTCTCTCGGCGTTAATCTGACAATCAAGGCCATCGAGCAGCGCCCCGCCATCATCCGAGTAATGGACGCGCCCGCGCTCGTCCAACCCCGCACCCGATATTAACGAATCCCTCCGCGAACGGCTCGTGGCGTTGTTTCTTACGCGGAAGCCTCGGATCTCCCAGAACAAGGCGCGTCGCTTTGCGGAAATTACAGGTCCAAATGGTCAGGGCGATGTTGTGGCTCTACTTAGAAAACGAAGATTCTGAGCGAGAAGCGCTCGTTTCCGAGCTGAAGTCTGCGCTAATGAATTACTTGGTGCCGCGCCGGACGTAATAAGAACTTCCACAGTTAAGCGGTTACAGAATCGCTGAGGGATTGCCGGACTGCACGACTAGGGCAGAGACAGTCTCCTAGGTTGATCGCGCCCGCGCCTTGATGCCTACCGAAACTGTGCCGCCTTTCGTGATGCGGTTCGACGCTGGCGGCGTCCCGGTAGTGGCGGCGATCAAACAATGGCTCGAGATAACGGAACGCCTCGCACGCCAAACATTCGAGCTTTTGGACCTGATGCCGGAGGCAGTGTCCCCGTTGTTGCTATGACTAGTCTCTCCCCGGTTCCACTCGCTCCTGAATATCTTTGAGGCTTCTTAGAAAAGCCTTCAGCCTCTCGTCCTGGACTGGAAATCCTAATTTTGCCGATTGTTCGAAAATTGATTCCGCATCCAGCGCGGAGGCGGCAAGAGAAAGCGAGCAAGCGCGTTGCCCCATTCCGCAGTGAACAAAGACTGGTCCTGGGCTGTTGTTGAAAATATCCCTTAACTCTTTGACCTGATTCGCGTCTAGTTTATCTAAAGAAATCGGGAGATGGTAGTACTCGAGACCAAGCTTTTGCGCAAGAGTGCGCTCTTCATCCGGTGTGAGTGAGCTTTCCTCTCCCACCAGGCGAAGGTTCACGACAGTGGTCACTCCTTCGGTCTTCAACTTCTCCAAATCAGACTCTATTGGCTGTCCCCCCGCACTAACGTGTGCAGAAATCCCTTTGCGCATGATGGCAAGGCGTAGCAGGGCATAACTCCACGACAAGGCTTTAGCTGCTTTTCCCTTTCCGGCAACCGATTAGGTCGCATCAATCGGCACATTCATGCTCCTGCTTTTTAGACACTTGGGTAAACTTGGTATTCTTATCCGGGTTTTAACGATCTTTCCAGCGCCCCTTAATTCATCGCGCGACAGAAGTGGGAGGCCATAAGTCTGGATTGGTCATACACTTTTTCCATTCGGCTACCAGCCGGATGCCCGACGAGTTTCGAAAGGTTGACTGCCGACATAATTGCTTTCCGCTAATCCCCTCCCTATGCCGAAGAAAACCTTCCCAGCCTTTGTTCCCCCAATGATGGCGGAGAGCGCGAAAGCTCCCTTTGATTCGCCAGATTGGATCTTCGAAATCAAGCTCGATGGTTACCGCGCGATTACGGTCTTCGATGCTGCCGGCAACCCGCACCTCTGGTCGCGAAACGACCTGCCGCTGGAACTGAAATTCCCGGCCGTTGCGACCGCGGTCTCTAAACTAAAGCTGCGCTCGACCATCCTCGATGGTGAAGTTGTCGCCGCTGATGAAAATGGGATCCCGCGTTTTCAGCTTCTGCAAAGGTTCCAAAAGCAACCAACGGCGCCGACTCTCTACTATGTCTTTGACATCCTTTGGTATAACGGAGACGACCTTACGGGTAACCCGATGCTTGAACGTAGGAGCGTGCTCGAACGCGTTTTGAAGCCCTGCGAAGGCGTCCAGCTTGGAAGTTATGTCGAAGACGAGGGCAAGGCCCTCTTCAATCTTACGAAAGAAAAAGGCATGGAAGGGATCATCGCCAAACGCAAAGACAGTATTTACCGGCCAGGAAAGCGAACCTCAGACTGGCTAAAGATTAAAGCGAGGTTGCAACAGGAGTTTGTCGTTGGCGGATTCACTGCTCCCAAAAGAAGCCGCAAGCATCTGGGTGCTGTCGCGCTTGGTGCTTATACGAATGGTGAGCTCCGCCACTATGGCTACGCGGGTTCCGGCTTTAGCGAGAAAGGTTTGAAGGACGCCGTAGAAAAAATGAAGCCCTTAGCCGAGTTCCAGAAATGAAGACCAAAGTCATCTGTGGTGGAAACCCGACTTCCGGAGTGAAGAAGACAAAGACAAGGATTAACTCCCGGCACTGGAACCACCTACCGAGTCGACGTTGTTACTCCGTGTGTACGTTCCACGAAGTCATCTAGGTCGCGCTGGAGTTGCTCTACCGCGAAGGCACTGCCGAGAATGCGTCCTAGGACGTCGGTCCGCAGTGCGCGGGTGATACCCTCACGGCGTAAGGTGTCGATTGCTGCGATGAAATCGGCCATCGCGATTCGCGATGCCGAAGAATCCTGTGGCGGGTGGCTCGATGGCAGAGCACCGGCTAGAATGCGCAGCTCAACCGCAGCCGCCTTGGCATATGACGACCAGGACGGCGCCAGCGCCGCCTGAACGCGGTCCGGCCAGGGTGCGCTGAACATGCGATTCAACGCCAGGACGTCCTGCTGTAGCCGGCGCAGGGTGCGGAACAAGGGCTCTGGGTCAGGATGGTCGGACAGGCGACTGCGTTGCTCATGCGTGGCTTCTTGTGCCGCGGTGCTAAGGCGGTTTAGCGCTGCCTGCACGTGCGTCGGGAGCTTACCGAGATCCGGCGCGCCGGTCCGCATCGCTGGCTCCAACGCCGTCATGATCTGGGCAAGCAGCAGCGCGGTTTCAGCTGCCGCTTCACGAACATGAACATGCGCTCGCGCGGGCGCGATCAGCACGGACACCGCCACGCCGACCACGGATCCGATCGTGATCTCGAATACGCGCTCGAGCGCGTAGCCTAGCGGGCCGATTTTCGCGGCGCCGCTGCTCAGCAGCACGATAACCGCGGTGACAGGCGCGATGCGGTAATGCGGGGCGTATGCGGTCAGCAAAACTAGCGGCGTCACGGCGCCGATGAGGGCGAGGCCAAGAGCGGTCGGCGTGTGGGCGGGCAGAAGGACCGCAGCGAGGGCGCCAACTAGCGCGCCGCACATCGATCCAACGAGGCGGTCGATTGCCGCCTTCAACGACCCTCCGACACTGTTCTGGGTAACGATGATGGCCGTCAGCACGGCCCAGTAGCCCTGGGACATATGGAGGGCAGTGGCCAGCGCATAGGCGAGAGTGGTCGAGATTATCATCCGCAAGACGAGCCACAGGCGGGCGCGGTGGCGGGCGAGCGACGAGAGGGCCAATACCGTCATAGTGGGGACAGACTCCGGGCAGATTCTAGCGCTCTCTCCGCCGCTGCTTGCCAGTGGTGGACTTTCGGAGGAGCATCTTTCCTTTTAGCAATCCAGGGTCTTAGACGCCAGGTATTCCTGTAGAGCAAAATCGCTTCGCTTTTACGGGAAAAGGGGTCAGTCAAAGTGTTTGGCGTTTCGACAATTCCGTAGATGTCGCGGATCGGGCGTGCGGTGAGAAACTTAGGTGTAGGTCCATAGCGGCCTCTCAATTCCTCCCAATAGAGTCTCCGACATACCGTTAGCCTGATCATCTTGACAACCTCATCTTCGGCGCGAGTAATCCGATCGATCTCAGAAGCCTGTTATAACCCGGTCCTGGGGGGTTCGAACTTCAGCCTGGAGGAGCGAGGCGTCAAGCCAGGCAGAGCGAAGCCTATTTTCCCCCAGTCGCCCAGCCTTCTGAGAGGAGTAGGTGGAGCGGGGTGAGCGGACCAAGCTCGATGAAATCAAATTCCATGAGCTTCGCCTCGCCCAAGGGCAGCTTATCCAGGAGGGCGCGCGCCTCTTCGGCGGATGTAACATTCATGAGGAAAACAGGGCCTTTCTGATCCTGACGAACCCACCATTGGTCGATCTTGCCAGCCAAATACAGCCGAACCGTATCCGGCACTTCTTTTGGAAAGATCGCCTTTAGTTGCTCGGGCGTCGGAGAGGCCAAGAATCGTCCAATGGCCAGAACTTTTGTTGTTGGTACTGCCGGGAAAAGGCCCTTTCGCTTTGCGTTGGTTGCCGCCGTCTTCTCTTGAGATTTATCCATATTGAACCCTCTTTTTGGCAGGGGTTATTTAGTATGAGTCTTGTCAGCTAAGGTAAACGCTGCTTTGTGCTTGGTGATGTAATCCACCAGCTGAAGTGGCTTTCGACCCGTGAGCTTCACGTTCGTTCCCGAAAAAACTCCATCGCGACAATCCTGGGCAACGGCAGATATATGCTAACGGACAGTCGTTTTCGCGGGAGATAGATAACGTCCAGTCCATAGTTCGGTTTATCGTTGGTTTGGGACCAGAGCGCTCGGCGGATGACCCTTCCGGAGAAATTTGCCAGGCCCAATGGAAGAACGAAAGCGAGCCCTATAGTCGAGCGGCTTTACTTTTAAATGGAATCGGAACCGGCGCGTCATGACATCGCCGCTGGCGAATCCGCACTGTTCAGCGATCTCACTAAGCCTTAACGACGTGAGCTCGAGCTTGCGCCGGACTGCCTCAATTCGTAATTCCTCGACGTGAAGGGAAGGCCCCTTCCCGACCTCTCCGGTAAAGACTCTTTGAAAAGTCCGGGGACTCATGCCGGCGCGCTTGGCTAGCGCCGGTACAGAGAGATCCTCGGTGAGATGCTCAGGCAACCACGCCTGAAGCTTCCGGATGGAAGGACTTACCGCGGATTCTGCGGAAAGCAAGACACTGAACTGAGCCTGGTTGCCCGGTCGGTAAAGAAACATCACCATCGCTCGTGCCACATCAAGAGCGACTTTGTTGCCGTGATCCTCCTCCACCAGAGCCAGGCACAAGTCGATTCCGGAAGTCGCCCCCGCCGAAGTATAGATATTGCCGTCGCAAGTCCAGATAGGATCGGAATCGACATTGATCTTGGGAAAACGGATGGCCAGTTCCTTCGCGTATTCCCAGTGAGTCGTAGCCCGTCTCCCATCGAGAAGGCCCGCGCGAGCTAGGACGAAAGCGCCTGTGCAAATCGATCCTACACGCCGGCACTCGAAAGCGCGGTTTCTCAGCCAAGCGACCAGTGACGGTTCTTCAGGATCATTAGTCACCAAACTTACTCCTCCTGCGATCAACAGCGTGTCGATTTCGCCCGTGCAGGCGAAGTAAGGCACGTTCCCGACCAATTGAAGGCCTGTCATTCCGGTCACCCGCCCGTTGGCGTCGCTCGTAACGACTTCGACTCGATAAGCGAGGTCAGGAGCTAACTGCGAATTGGCCTGTGTAAAGACATCGAGCACGCTTGCCAAATCCAGTTCCCGTGCGCCCGGCAGTGCTAGGACCACTACTTTCTTCGGAGAGGACGGAAGGGTCATCCGGACGATCCATTCTAAATAGACGCCATTGGCGCAAATCGACGGATCTTTGACGTAGCAGATAGAGCCGATCTTTGGAAGCTTCAAAACCGGAAAAATGAGTCCCCCCTTTGCCTAAGCCTTTTTAAGTCACGGGCGGATTGCAGGCTCGCTAGTTACATCAACACAAAAAAATGCGCACAAAAAAATGAGTACGATTAAGACGAACGACGGCACGGAGATCTATTACAAGGATTGGGGCGAAGGTCAGCCCATCGTGTTTAGCCACGGCTGGCCGCTATCGGCCGATGATTGGGACGCGCAGATGCTATTCTTCCTCGGCAAGGGTTTCCGCGTGATCGCCCACGACCGGCGCGGCCATGGCCGCTCCACCCAGCCTGGCGACGGCCATGACATGGATCATTACGCCGACGACCTGGCGGCACTGACCGCACATCTCGACCTCAAGGGTGCGGTGCATGTGGGCCATTCGACTGGCGGCGGCGAAGTGGTGCACTACCTGGCCCGTCACGGCGAAAGCCGGGTGGCAAAAGCGGTGATCATCAGTGCGGTGCCACCGCTGATGGTAAAGACGGCGACCAATCCGGGCGGGCTGCCCAAGGAGGTTTTTGATGGGTTTCAGGCGCAACTCGCCGCCAACCGAGCCCAATTCTATTTCGATGTGCCGGCTGGACCGTTCTATGGTTATAACCGGCCTGGTGCGAAACCCTCTCAAGGGGTGATCTGGAATTGGTGGCGCCAAGGCATGATGGGAGGCGCCAAGGCGCACTATGACGGCATCGTCGCCTTCTCCCAGACGGACTTCACTGAAGACCTGAAGAAGATCACCGTGCCGGTCCTGGTGATGCATGGCGATGACGACCAGATCGTGCCTTATGCTGATTCGGGCCCACTGTCGGCAAAATTACTAAAGAATAGCACATTGAAAACCTATAAGGGCTTTCCTCACGGCATGCCCACGACCGAGGCCGATACCATTAACGCGGACCTGCTGAGCTTCCTGAAAGCGTAACGCCTCAGCGGAAAAAAGCGTCCGGATACTCCGTCAGCATAGCTGCCTGGAAGACTAACCGTTCCTAGGTTCGTCGGACGGCGGCGATTTCCGCTGAAAGGAAAACCAATCCTCCTTGGAAGGAGAAGAGATCGCGAGCACGAAGCTTCCATCATGACTCAAGGTCGCGACCCGAAGGGAGGATTCGATGGAAAGTTTGAGATGAATTACCAGTGATTGACACCAAAATGTTCGCGCTTGTTACCGGTGTTACCCAGAAAAAAAAGGAAATAGAATCACATGAAAATTGCCTACTAAGGCCACTCGAGTTTTGCCGCTGAAATCAATGGGAAACATCTTTTGTCTGACCCATTTATCACCCAGAACCCACTCGCCGAAGCGGTGGATATCAAAAAAATCAAGGCCGACTATATCTTCGCGTCACACGCACATTACGACCACATCATCGATGCCACCGCTATCGCCGACCAGACAGGTGCCACGGTGATTTCCAATTTTGAAGTGATTACCTGGCTCGGTAAAAACGGCGTCAAAAATACGCGGCCGCTGAATCCCGGCGGTACCTATTCATCAGATTTTGGCCGGGCGAAATGTGTCAATGCCCATTCATTCCAGTTCCCTGCCCGATGGTACTTACGGCGGCAGCGCCGGCGGTTTCGTGGTCGAGTCCGCGGATGCCAATTTTTATTACTCCGGCGACACCGCCCTTACGCTGGATATGAAACTCATCAGCGAAACCACCAAACTCAAATTTGCCGTCCTGTGCATCGGCGGTAATTTGACCATGGATATTAATGACGCCATCCGTGCCGCTGACCTTCTCCAATGCAAAGAGGTCATGGGCGTGCATTACGACACCTTTCCGCTCATCAAAATTGACCATGCCGCTGCCAAAGAAAAATTCCGGTCGAAGGGATTGACCTTGCACCTGCTTCCCATTGGCGGCACGCAGGATTTTTAAGCGCCCGTTTACCGGCCTTCGACGATAAACACGGCTGTTGGGACTAGCTTTCCTCATTCCTCCGGCAATAGACCACCTATACGCTATCTGGCGTATAGGCACGTTTACATAATATGTCTGCCCCTGAGCGACTGGCAAAGTTTAGCCCTCTGAGGCATGATTAAACCTTCATGCCGCAGAAACCTCTGCCATTGATTATCAGCCTGAAACGCTGGCGCGAACAAAGCGGCTTCAGCCAATCTGAAGCCGTCAAGGTCCTAAACAAGACCGGTATCCCCGTTACCTTAGATTCTCTGCAGAATTGGGAATCCGGCCGGCGCAACCCGCGCGCCGAACTTGCTCTGGCCTTAGCTGATTTCCTTCGCCAGGATCAAACAGTGCCTAAAAAAGCGGCGCGCGAACCCAGGGCGCACTAAGCACTTTATGGTCCGCTATCCAACGTCTTTATTTTGGACAACAATCTACGCCGGACGAACATTGGAACCACTCCCATCGGCATTACCATGTTAGCCGCTATCCAAATTCTTACTATTAATTCAGCGGGTGGCCCCGCGTCAGTGGCAGCTGACGAAGATATCTCTATTATGGGTAACGAAATCCAGGAGACAGCGCGAACCGGTATCTGGGTGATGAATATCCAAAGCGGTGAAATCTCCAACAACGTCATCCTCGATTTTGGATATCATCCCGTTATCCCCAAGGGATCGTACCTTAATTCTCTATTTGATGTAACGGTCGCGGATTTGCGAAAACCGCTGGTTGTTCAGTCGAGTACAGTAACTATCGGCAACAACTAGAGACAGGGTCCATCGATGACGGCGACAGCCCTTAAAGAAACGGCACACTGGCGCACCATGCTGCCGCTCTACGGCGCGGTGTTCATCGATCTCTTCTCTTTCGGGCTCATGTACCCCGTCATCGTCGCGCTGTTCGCGCAGCCTTCGGTAGTGCAAGCCTATGGTCAGGAAGGCATTCATATCCGCCTGTCGCTGGCATTCTCTCTGTTCCCGCTTGGCATGTTCTTCGGCACCGCGCTGCTTGGCGATCTGTCGGATGCCTTCGGGCGGCGGCGGACGCTGCTGATCTGTATGGCAGGACTCGGCGCCGCCTATTTGCTGATGTTGGGGGGCATACAGAGCGGCATGTTGGAACTGTTCCTGGCCGGCCGGCTGCTGTCGGGCCTGATGGCCGGCACCGGCCCGATCGCCCAGGCGGCGATGGTGGAACAAGCAGGAGCAGAGGACCGCGGCGTTGCGCTGTCGCATGTCGTGCTGGTGAACTGCGTGGCGTTGGTCTCGGGGCCGGCCGTCGGCGGGCTGCTCGGCCATTTCGATTTCCGGGCGCCGCTGGGTTTCGCCGTGCTGCTATGCGTCATTGCCCTCATTTGGATCGGCCGCAGCCATGCGGTGGAAACCAAACCACGCCGCAAACTAGCGCTCGGTTGGCAGCGCCCAATCCAGGTATTCGTCGCGGCCTGGCGGCATCCAGTGATCCGACAATTGGCGTCGGCCTTCTTTCTGTTCCAGTTTGGTTTCGCCCTATATTACGTCTACATCCTGGTACGCATGCAGGGCGCGTACCATCTTTCCACCGCTGAACTTGGCCTGTTCTCTGCGGTCCTGGGCATCGGCTTCGTCCTGGGAAGCACGGTGTTCTATCACTGGGCGGCGCGGCTGTTGGACCACGTGCAGCGGCGCGTGGCGATGCTGGGGCTTGGTCTGTGCGGCGGCTTCATCCTGCTCTCGGCGCTGCCGCTGGGCGGGCTGCTGCAATGGCCGGTCGCCTTGCTGGCCGCAAGTAGCAATTTGCTAGCCTTCGTCTCGCTGCTAGCGCTGATCAGTGCAGCCGCTACGGATGACGAGCAGGGCTGGGCGCTTGGCATCGGCGGAGCGATGACGGCGGCCAGCTTCTTCCTGTCCGGACTATTCGCAAGCACACTTGGGATAATTCCGGTGCCGCTGCTGTTGGCCGCCGGCGGGTTGATCGTCGCTACTGGCATGCTGCCACTTCTGGGCGCGCGCCCGGCCCTTAAGGCCTCGCAGGCTAGCCAGCACTGACCTGATGCAGGTTCTGGGTATGCAAACCAAGTCTATGCCGACAAACCGCGGATGGACGAAGTCTCATAGACTTTGGGATTACTCTGGCAAAGCCGTTCTCTGAGCTTGAGCGATGGCTCTCACCGGCATTATGAACTGCTAGTCTCCGTTTAACATCGCCAGAAGTTACTTCCGCCCCCGCGGAGGCCTCTCCAGCGCAAGAGTACCGTCTGCGGCTTAAAGTAGCCGGCTCCCACTCTCTCGCCAAACCTCGGGGGCCCGTCTATTTAAGTCCTCAACCCGTCTCGCTACTCCGCGGCTCTTGCCCTTCCAGGCCTTCTTCCGCGGGTCGCTCTGCTAGCGCTTCGCTTTCGGCTCGCAAAATATGCCCCAGCATACTTTTTCGACCGAAACCGAACGTCGAAAAAACTCCGGCAGCTCCCAAAGCCTCGCCTCTCTGCTGCGGCTCACAGAACTAACCAACTAACATGAGTACCGCGCTAAACAATAACTCCACCAGATCAAGAGTCCCTGGAACGGTAGCAATTTCTGATGAATTCAGAGAGTTGTTCTAGGGCCGTCAACTGGAGCCGGCGAGACCGTTCACACAAACGGTCGGCTCTAGCCGGCCCAGTTCGTGAATAACTCGCTTTGGAGTTATTCAAGGCGTTGGAAACAACTCTCCACTTCATGCGAACCTGTCTTTCTGCAGCAGGCGGCTCCGCGATCCGATCTAGCCGTCTGGAGCTAGAAGAGGCGGTGATGTTCGGCGAGGCCAGGCGCAAAGAGTTCGCGTTGGGAACGCTCTTTCAATCCGGAAAGCCTCAGAGTGCTTTATTTCCCCTTTCGTGCCGTCATCCCAACAGGATCACCGAACTTCCTCGAGACGCGCTCGACCCAGCGCGTCCACTCTCGAAAGGAATAGTTTCAGAATGGGCGAGGTGTTTGCCTTGCTGTAACCCACGGCCACATCGATCGTTGGCGCTTCACCCTCCAGCGGACGGCTGACCACGGAGCTCGGCAGCAGATTCTTCGCATAGGCGGGCATAAGCGCCAACCCGCGGGTGGACACAACCAGGGACATGACCATCGCCATGTTGTCCACCCCATGATCCAGTTTGATCTCGAGCCCTGAGCGGCGCAGATAGTCCTCGGTCACGGCCTGCAGCACTGCGGCTTTGTTCGCGCCGCCGATGAAGATCTCGCCGACGAATTCCCGCGGGTGAATCTCTTTGCGGCTGGCGAGGTGATGGTCACTCGGCATCAGGACGATCAGCGGCTCGTGGTCCACCACCTCGTAGCACAGGTCGAAGTTTGGCTCGACGCGCAGGAACGCCACGTCGAGCCGACCGCGGACGAGCGCCTCAGCGAGGTCCGGCGAATAGTCGCTCGTAACTGTGACCTGGATATTCTTCAACTCGTCGCGCAGTACGTACATGGCTCGTGGCAGCCAGGTCATCTCGTGGCCGGTTTGGAAGCCGATGGCGAATGTCTTTCGTGCAGGCTGCCCGGCCTTGCGCGCCACTTCCACTGCGGCCTCGACCTGCGCAAGCGCCAGCCGTGCATGGTCAAGAAAGGCCTTGCCTGCCGCGGTCAATTCTATGCCGTGCACGCTGCGGCTCATCAACTCGACCCCAACCTCGTATTCGAGATCGCGGATTTGGCGGCTGAGGGAAGGCTGCGCTGTGTGCAGCCTCTTCACAGCCGCGAGCGTCAGGCTGCCCTCCTCGGCGACGGCGATGAAATAACGAAGATGTCTCAGCTCCATGAGCGTTCCATGCCTTGAAGGTATGGAGCCCAACCTACAAAGTCTTTTTCTGCAACGCCAGCAGAACCTAGATACATCTGTTACTCACCCCTCCCGGACTTCTGCCGGGAGCCGAAGCCATACCCCGAAGGACTGAATTAATGGAAACTCAAGTTGTTTTGATCACCGGCGCACTGACCGGCATCGGACGCGCCGCCGCCGTCGCCTTCGCCAAGAAGGGCGCGAACGTTGTCGTTGCCGGTCGACGTGACGAGGCTGGCCAGGCGCTCGTTAAGGAGCTGCGCTCTTTCGGTTCGGAGGCGGAGTTCATCAACGCCGACGTCCGCATGGAGGATGACGTCCGCAATATGGTCGACGAGACCGTTGCGCGGTTTGGACGTCTCGATGTCGCCGTGAACAACGCCGCTACCGAAGGTGCGGTCGGCCCGATCACGGACCAGACCGCGGAGAGTTTTGCCGCGACGTTCGAGACCAGCGTTATGGGTGTCGTCCTGAGCATGAAGCATGAAGTGCGCGCCATGTTGGCCCAGGGGAGCGGCAGCATCATCAATATCTCCTCGACCTACGGGCACGGGGGTGCGGCCAACGCCTCGATCTACGTCGGTGCCAAGCACGCCGTCGAAGGCATCACCAAGTCGGTGGCGCTCGAAGTCGCCAAGTCGGGAATTCGCGTGAATGCCGTCGCACCCGGGCCGACGGACACCGGCATGCTGACCCGCTTCACCGGCACGGCGGAGAACAAGGCGGCGCTGGCAAAGCAGGTTCCGCTGGGTCGACTCGGCCTCTCCGAGGAGGTCGCCGACGGCATCGTGTTCATCGCGTCGGACGAAGCCCGGTTCATCACGGGTCACGTCCTCAACGTCGACGGAGGTCACAGCGCGAACTGACCTGTTCGGGCGACCGGGACTACGCAGGCGAACCGACTGCTGCGCCTCACCGACGCGCACAGCACATCAAACAGCACATCAAGTGGAAGAATCAATCCAATGGCTGACGTGGTGAAGAAACACAGCATCTCTTCTGAGCTGGCACAGAAGATGGTTGATGCAGCAATGGCGAAAGCCAGAGAGCTTGGCGTTGCCGAGAACGTGGCGATCGTCGATGACGGCGGCAATCTGAAAGCCTTCAGCCGGATGGATGGGGCGCCGATCCTCAGCATCCAGATGGCGCAGAACAAGGCCTATACGGCCCTGTTCGGCGTTTCCACGCAGGACTTTTTCAACTTTATCCAGGGCGACCCTTCGCTCTTGGCCGGTATCCCCACGCTTTCGCGTGTGGCTGCGTGGGCTGGGGGGTTTCCCATCAAGGTGAACGGAGAAGTTGTCGGAGCGATCGGGCTAAGCGGCGCGCCGACGGTGCAGAATGACGTCGATTGCGCGCGAGCAGCTCTGATGCTTGGCCCCGATACGGTGCTGATTGAATAACAAAGGAGCAACCACAATGAATCATTCCCACCAGACCGCGCCGACACAGTTCGTAGAAGCCAACGGAATCCGCTTCGCCTATCGCCGCTTCGGCAAGACGTGCGGACTCTCATCAGATGATCCTGCCAAGCCAGAAAGTGAGCTGAGCGACAGGCCGAAATTCAACGTAGTAATAGTTTACGAAGACCGTGCCGCCGGCAGACGAGCGAAGTATTTTTACGACAACCTCATTCACGAGTTGGAAGACGAATGTGACTTTAGTCTCGAGCTTTGGAGTTTTCAGGTTCTGGCAATTTCAACGATTGGGCATTCAGCCGTGCAAGTCGCAGGCCAAGCCGACTTCGTCATTCTCTCATTACATGGCAAAGCTGGGCTTCCTGTCGAGATTAGAGAGTGGATTGAAACTTGGTCCCGGCTAACTAACGATAGTAATGCTGCGCTGATTGCGTTGATCGACAAACCTCGAACGAGGGGCGGCTCGGCCGCTTCTACACTGGCTTATCTTCGCAGTGTGGCCACCAGAACCGGGATCGACTTTTTTGCTCACGACTTTACGTACCTTTGTTGGGCTACCCCCTCGTCCGAGTTCTGACCTAGTTAGCTATACTCTTAAGGTTCCAGTTACGGTTGTATTGCGGTATGGCCCCAACAGAGCGTTGAACATTGGGCTGGAGATGAGCAGCTAATCGGAAACTGCGAAAACCTGCCGTCCTAACCGGAGGATGAACTCCGAAACTTGGAATTCAGGCTACGCATGAATTGGTTAGTTCTTTGTTCCTGGCAGCTCTTGTCATACTCAAAGACAACGGTAACGCGTCAAAAAGAGTATGCGTGCAGCCATTGACCCCGGGTGAGATTCAGCGAGTTGCTATGCCCTCCTCCTTACTTGACTGACGCCACAACGTAGACTGGATTACCATCTTCCTTCAAGGACAAAAGCGGCGATGCTGTCTACTGTTAAGGCCGGGAAGAGGTGCCAAAGAAGAATCCAGCCAAGCAGCCGAGGGTCGCGCAGAATGATTCCGACCCAAACCAGCGCGCCAAAGCCTTATCCCGGAGGCGGAAGAAAGTTGAGGCGATGTTTGAACGATAGTGTCTTGATTCATGGCCGCAGGCTAACGGAACCGCGGCTGCTCGCCCTGTGGGGGACAATCCGCCATGGTGGCCTTAGTTTCCGGCCCGCGGACGATGAGGGTCGTCCGGCCCTCCAGGCGCATGACGACAATGTCCCAAGTGCAGGCCGCGATCGAGTGGAACACTCCCGTCCTGTCGCTGTGACTGCGCCAGACTCTTTCAACGAACGGCGAGTCCGATGGTCGATCGACAAAGGTGATCAACACGCTAAGCCCCTCCTTCGCTCCCGGCGCGCCACTCCACCGCAGGGAAACACCCAAGGCTCCGGCGTGCAATGCGACAGGGTCGCGACAATACCTGTCAAAAATAGGTGTATGGGCATTCACCGGGCAAGTGTCCGGTAACTATTCAGCATCTTTTCGAGCGAGCAAGATCCTAGATAGTACTACGTTTGTTGGCTCGTCTTATTGGAGTTCAAGGGCTTTCCCACGAATGTGCTCGATCAGTCGCCGCAAAAGGGACTAACTAACTTGTTACAAAAGGACGCAATGAAAAAGCTATTCTTCATTTCCCTATCTGCGGCGTTGTTGTGGGTAGGCAGCGCGGCGACATTTGCGCAAGTGGACAGGTCGGACCCTGAGGCACTGATTAAGACCGCGACTCAGCAGATCATTAATGAAGTGAGGCAAGGGGCAATTAGGCAGGGTGATACCCAGAGCGTGATTAGTCTAGTGGACAGGGATGTTTTGCCCTATTTCGACTTCCAACGCACGACGCAATTGGCGGCGGGGCGTGCCTGGCTAAACGCTACGCCAAGTCAGCAGTTTGCACTGGTCGATCAGTTCGAGCAGCTGTTGACTCGTACCTATTCCGGCGCCTTTGCCCAGATCAAGCCTGATCAACAAATTGATTTCAAACCGTTTCGCGCGGCTCCTAGCGACACCGAAGTTGTCGTCCGGACAGTGGTGACGAACAATGGCCAGGCCATACAGATTGACTACGGGTTGGAGAAGACGGGGAACGGTTGGCGCCTCTATGATTGGAGCGTGCAAGGCAAATGGCTGACAGCAACGTATCAGCGGCAGTTCGCCAAAACGCTTAGCCAAAGCGGGGTGGACGGTCTCATCCGGTTTCTCAGCCAGCGCAACGAGAAGCTGGGCTCGGGCAAGCAGACGCGATGAGTGGCTATCGGGATCCGCGTCTGGAAGCCTACATGTTTACGGATATCGATCGAAGCTGGTGTCTCTGGCGGCCGGATTACGCCGGTTTCGATTCAAAATCGATCTTTGAGGGTGCATTGACCGAGGAATAGACCGGCCTCCAGAAAAACGCTCTAAAATCCGATTAGAGCGCATTTGAGAAGGCGCCCGCAGCAATCTGTCGCACCACGGCGCTAAACGACAGAACGGACGACTGGCTGACGCTTGGCGAAATTGAGAGGATTTCAGTGTGAAAGGCGTCTCGCCGAAGCGAATTTTTCAACTCGCTTGGGTTATTTTATAATCACGTATAACTGGTCGTAACACACACATTATCAAGCACATACTCTGCATGTAATAGGCACAGAAATGCAATCGATATCACGCTCATCGCGTTTTAACGCAACGACGGTGAAAACGCCGGCACTCGCGTATAATCGAGCTTGCAGGTTATGGATCCAATCGACACCTGAATCGTCATTGATCGTCGGGACAAAGGCCTGCCTGCTACACCAGCTTATACTCGCAGTCGGATGGGCACCTCCATTCTGGAAAGACAGGGCCTGGCGCCGAGACAGTCCCGCGCACACCTTTTTTGCTGAAATCGGTGTCAAGCTGTGGCCGCCGATCGAGAGGCAGCCTCCTTGCTTGGAGGAGGTTGATCCAGGCGTCTTTGAAGAGGCGGACGCGTTTGCGAAAGTGGGGAGCCCATTGTTACTCCCCTTTATTCCTTCGCTCCATCTCTGCCTCGATTTCTCCGCGGTACCCCCATGCGTCCAGCTGAAAGGATTCAAGGATATCCCACAGCTGCTTTAGGTCCTCGTCCGGAAATGCATACTGACCCCAGCGGTTAGCGCGCGCCCGGCGCGTGGCTTCGTAACATGCTCAGCTCTATCTCTTTCCGAGGTTCCCTCAGGCTTAGATCACCCACAGGAGTGATTGGGACAGGTTTCGTGCTGGACAGCGTAGTGAACGGTTACGACAATGACGATCCGCCAACGGGCGGAACAGAAACGTCGACCCTGGATGAAGACAACGGTTATGCGCACATATACGCCGCGACGCCAAGTGCACTGATCTTTACATACACTTATACCCAACCTTCTGTCGGAGGGGTGTAAGATTGGGGATCTGTTTCAGCGGCCTTTGTCCTCCGGCGATGACGTGTATCCAGTTCATGGTTATGATGCGTTTTTGTATTCGCCGGAGGTCACTAGACTCAGACACGCGGATAACTGAGAAAATCGATCTTGAATTCAGAGAAAACTAGTCGGATTCCGCAAAGAGTACGGATTCCGCGACTCGGAAGCGCTCAGGCTCAATAGCCCTTTTCTCAAGATTAACAGAGTAGAACTGGCTGGCGACCAAATAGCCTAACCGCGGGCAGGAGCTAGTTAACGGCAGAGCACGCTGCCCGACCCTAACCTGGAGTAAAGCTAGTCAATACGTGCAACGGCGTATTGAAATTGACCGATCAATACCAGCAAGCTTCTGCAATCACACCACCCAGAAAAGGATCCCATCTATGACATTGATAGGATAGTGGTCGGGCGAATAGAGCCAGCTGTCCTGCCTTCGGCGAACTTACTTAGTCAGTCATATTTGTTTCATTTTTGAAAAAAAAGGGTCGATTTTTCGCCTTCCATCCGTTCATCGACACTTGCAAGAAACTTAACTAAAACGCTCACCCGGCGGAGCACAATACTTCCGGCTAGTTAATAAGATGAAAATGCACCCCCAGTCTGTTTTCAGATTTTTGTTTTCGAAATCAACCGCACCTCTTTCGCGAGCAAGTACGGAATTGAGTCAGACTCGGCTTCAAGCTTTGTCGTTACTGATTCTTCTTTTGGGATCGTTGGCGATGCCAGTGCACGGCCAGTACGTCTATGTAGTAAACAACGGCGGTAACTCGGTTTCAGGTTACAGCATTGGTCCTGGAGGAGCATTGATTGCGGTACCCAATTCACCCTTTGGGACAGCTGCCTTTGCCAATTCGGTGACCGTGGATCGTACGAGTCATTTTGTCTATGTAGCAAGCGATAGCGATAATGATATCGTGGGCTACAGCATTGGCTCGGGCGGTACCCTGACCTTGGTCACAGAATTCGTAGACCCCGAGTTAAGATTTACACCGCTATGCGTAACTGCGAGCCCCAAGCGTGATTTCGTCTATGCGACCAGCCTCGACTACACCTTACGGGCTTTTAGCATCGGTACTGATGGCAAGTTGACACCTTTCGGTCCGCCTTTAGCCACTGGCTTTTACCCGACTTGTGTAGCGTTCGATCCCAAAGGCCACTTCGCCTATGTAACAAACCAGGGCGACAACACCGTTTCGGAGTACAAAAGCCGTGGCAACGGCGTCCTGACCGAGGTGTCAGGATCACCTTTCTCGACCGAGAGGAGATCACCTGTGGCAGTGGTCCTGAGCTCTCGATTCCTTTTTGTGCTGTCTGGGCAATCACTTTTTGAGCCGGGGTTCAAAGGCAATAAACGCACAGTTTCAGTTTACCTCAGAGGCCCCCACGATGAGCTAACGGCTGCCGCAGGGTCGCCCTACCAGTTGCCGAGTGTCGGCCTGGCTTTGGCGATAGACCCCAAAGAACAGTTTCTCTATGTAACGAGCGACGGCTATATCTCCGGCTTTCGGATCAATTTGAATGGTACGTTGACGGCTGTTCCCGGCTCGCCGTTCCCGGCAGCGGACTTTCCCCTAGGAATTGCGGCGGATCCTTCGGGCAGGTTCGTTTACGTAGTAAACTTTGTAGCTAATAACATCTCGGGCTACACCATTGCTACGGATGGCTCGCTAACGGCAATGCCTACGTCGCCATTCGCATCAGGGCAGGTCCCCGTCGCGATTGCGATCAGTAATGCGATTCCCTAAAGCGGGTCTCCGAAGCCGGCAAGATTCTGCAAGCACGTCACCCTGAAAAAGGATCACTCTCTGATGCAACCGGTTGCCTTTGGCGAAGCTTTGCCAGCCGGAACTCGACTAACCCTTTTCTCCGACGACAAGCCCGACCGCTTCTTTACAGTCATCAAATTCTGGATGGAATGAAATCTCGGGCGTTGCGCTCGCACTCAAGAGTGGCGTTCCTTCCTATCAAGTCGAAGACGAGGAAGGCAGAAGCGGAAGCAGCCCTTTTCTGTGCGTTGGACAATGGAATGCTACGCCGGTCGCATCGCTCGAGCCCCAACTCCCCTTTTCGACCGAATGAGCCAAAAGGCTAGCTTCGCTACGCGCCCCGATTCCACGCCGCCGGTCGGCCGGCCCGGGCTCGCCGCATTGGGCCTGGCCGCGCTTGGGATTGTCTTTGGCGATATCGGCACCAGCCCGCTTTATACACTCAAGACCGTACTCAGCATGTCTAAAGGAACGCCCACTCCAGATGCCGTGCTTGGTGTGCTGTCGCTGATCGCATGGACACTCATCATCATCACATCGGTGAAATATGTCGTCGTTGCCATGAGTATCGACAATGACGGCGAGGGCGGCATTCTTGCCCTTATGTCCCTGCTTTGCATCAAAAAGCATCAGCAGCCTATTATCGTGGCCATCGGGTTATTCGGGGCCGCGCTGATTTACGGCGATGGGGCTATCACGCCGGCGATCTCGGTACTTTCTGCAGTCGAAGGACTGAATATGGCGACACCGGCCCTCGCGCCTTATGTGTTGCCGGCGGCGGTGGTGATCCTCGTTGCCCTATTTGCGATTCAACCACTGGGTACCGCTCGGATTGGCAAAGCCTTCGGCCCGACCATGGGCCTATGGTTCTTGGCGATCGCGGTGCTGGGCATCCTGGGTATAGCCCGTCATCCGGCAGTACTTGTGGCTTTGAACCCGTTTTATGGCTTGCGTTACTTGTTCTCCAACGGTTATGCGAGCTTTCTCATTCTGGGCGGCGTTTTTCTCTGCGTGACCGGGGCCGAAGCACTCTATGCCGATATGGGGCATTTCGGCTCTCGCCCGATCCGATTCGCCTGGTCGGGCATCGTTCTTCCCAGCCTCTTGCTGAACTATGCCGGCCAATCTGGGATCGTGCTCGATGGTACACCGATTACCGAGAATATCTTTTACCGGCTATGCCCCGAACCCTTGCTGATTCCATTCGTGGTTCTGGCCACGATTGCAACCATCATCGCCAGTCAATCGATCATTACCGGTGCGTTCTCGATGACCCGGCAGGCTATCCAGCTCGGCTGGCTGCCCCGCTTGCGGATCGTACAGACTTCTGAAGAGGGTTACGGCCAGATCTATGTCGGGGTAGTTAACTGGCTACTGATGATAGTGACGGTTGGCCTAACACTGGGTTTCGGCAAGTCAGACAATCTGGCTGGCGCCTACGGCATCGCGGTATCTGCGACGATGATGTTGACCTCAGGCTTGCTATTCATCGCGATGCGGGAGGTGTGGGGTTGGAGCTTGTTGGCGAGCGCAGCGGTCGCAGGTGTGTTCCTTTGCATCGACGCGTGTTTCTTCCTTGCGAATCTCGTCAAGGTGACTCAGGGCGGCTACGTTCCGCTGCTTCTGGCCACGTTAGTCTATGGGATCATGCTGACCTGGCACCGCGGATCGATCACGGTCGCTCGACGCCTTAGCGAGGAGATCGTCTCGGTTGACGAGTTCATGCGTCGCATTAAATCGCAAAATATTCCGCGCGTTCCCGGCACTGGAGTCTTCCTCACCCGAACCGCCAACGATGTCCCGCCCGTCATGATCTGGCATGTAAGACACAACCAGGCATTGCAAGAAAATCTGTTCGTCCTGAACGCCGTTACCGAATCGATACCGCGGATCAAGGATTCGGAGCGTCTTCTCGTGACAGAAGCGCAGCCAAATTATTGGCGCGCGACCGCGCGATTTGGCTTTATGGAAAAGCCGGATATTCCGGCCGTGCTTCAACAGGCGTGCTCGCAACACCACTCGCTAGCCCTCGGCGAGGTAGTTTACTACGTTGGCCACGGCACCATCGTCACTCGCGATGATGCACGAGGACTGGCCAGATGGCAGGATGATCTGTACATCGCGATGGAGCGAAACTCCGTACACGTCAGTGACTTCTTCCGGCTGCCGAATAATAGCGTCGTTTTGATCGGACGGCAGGTTGCAATCTAACCGCGGGCGGCCAGCTACGCCAGACCACGTTCTTAGGCTGGAGAGATGACAAAAAGGCAAAAGAAGTGGTTTTGGAGCGGTCACGGATCCCTTAAGAGGACTGCGACCAGCGCATATATCCTATATTAATTTGCGGCTACGCTCGTGGCCTCGAAACGCGCGGACAACGCCTATGCCGAGAGCGGAACGGTTAACCCCTCGAGAATACCTGACACCTCTTTCAGGCCGAGGCTGACCTGCTAGCTCCAGCTGGAGGATTTTGCTACCTTCGCGATTAAGCCCACGAACTTACCCGTGCGGTATTCGGATTGAAATGGCGAGTACCTCGCTATTCTTTTGCTCGGATTTTTCGGGCGATGAGTTGAAGGGCAACGAGAATCAAGCTGCTTGATCGTCCGGTCGGGCTAAGGATTACGCCGCGGTTTTCATCCCTGGAATTAATTCTCGTCTTTGTCTTACTCTCTCCCATAACCGGACTTCGACCCCAGATGACTTTGGTTTTCATTTCTAGAATTCGGCCAGCAGATTTAGAGCGAAAGCACCTAACAGATGGTTGTGTTGAACCCGGATTATACGGAACGGACCCAGCTTCAACAAGGTAACTAGAGCGGTCAGAGAAAACTAGCCGGATTCCGAAAAAGTACGGATTTCGCTGGTCCGATATTGAAGGCCGCATGCTAACCATAAAAAGGCCTGTTCACCCGACGGTTTTAAGGCTATTGGTCGCAGCAGATCAATCCTGATGCGCCTTTGGCTATCATTGCCGGTGCTTTTGTTGCTTGGCGTCGCACGTGC
>Ga0185299_10002541_pt1 | contig 27619 bp, 20 predicted proteins | sample PaiPotPPA55metaG_FD_128002 | JGI IMG/M metagenome (GOLD analysis project Ga0185299, IMG submission 128002) | Iron sulfur acid spring bacterial and archeal communities from Banff, Canada, to study Microbial Dark Matter (Phase II) - Paint Pots PPA... ...
CACCAGCGTTTGCGCCGCGGTAACTTTTCGCTCTGCATCTTCTTTCTTTTTCCGCTTTTCTTCCGCGCCTTGCAGCAACTGCGTCACATTGGGATCGGCGCCCATGGTCTCCATCGTCTGCTGGGCCAGATCGATGGCGTCCGTAATCTTGTCCTGATTGATCTTGCTATTGATTTCGCGCACTCGGCGCTGCATTTCGTTGCGCGCTCGCTCCCGGTCGTCCTGCTCTCTCTTCAGCGCCTCCGCTTCCGTGGCCAGCTTGCGGAATGCATCTTGCTTTGGAAATTCCTCAACCGCCTTCCGCGCCGTATCCAAAGCCTCGCCGTAGCGCTCGCACATCAGGAAGCCTTTAATCTGTTTCTCGCGTTCTTCTTCTTTCCTCTTCTGCTCTTGCTGAACTACTTCTCCTCGCGCGTAGTTCACCAATTCCTTTAATTCGTACTCTTGCGGATACTCCTGCAAGAGCGGCTCGCCTTTCGCCACCACTTGCTTGTACTTCCCTGCTCCCAGCAAACCGCGCAGCCCCGTTATTTCCGTCTCCAGCCGCTTTTGGCGCTCTTGTTCTTGTTCTTCTTGCAATGCCAGGTTTTGCAGATTCTTTACAGCTGTGTCCTGCGGATAGTCCTTGACCAAAACGTCCAATATTTTTCGTGCTTCCACAAAATTCTGCTGCCCCAGCAGCCGCCGCACTTCCGCCATCTGCCGCTGTTTCTGCAGTTCCGCTTGGTCCGTCTTCGCCGAGTCTTGTAGTTTTTTTAGCTCCGGATCATTTGGAAATTCCTGCCGCGCTGCCGCAAGCACGGTCAGGCACTCGTCGTAGTTGAGCTCCGTCCAGAGCGTCCGCGCGCGGTGCAGGATTTCTCCCAGTTTCTTCCGTTTTTCCCGTCGTACCCGCTCTTCTTCGATTTGCTTTTTTAATTCTTTCGCCTGCAAGTTGGCATCGTCAAGCTCAAGCGCCTGCCCCAAAGCGGCCGCCGCCTCGGTCAGCGCGCCTTCGGCCAACCGCTGTTTGGTCAGCTTCAGTTTCTGCTCCAACTGCTGGACTTTTGCTGCCGCTGCTTCCACATCTGCAAGCAGCTTGTGCGCTGGCTCATGCTTTGAATCCAATCCCAGTGCCGCCTGCGCTTCCGCCTTGGCCTCGCGCAATTGCCCCGCCTTCAAAAATCCCTGGGCACGGCTCAAGTGCTCGTCCAGCCTTGGCAGAATCTCCGTCCTGCGAAGCTCCACCGAAACCTTTTCCAACATGCTCTTTGCCTGGGAGTTTCCAACATCGATGTGCAAAGCCTTGCGGAGCAGCGCCTGCGCGCGCTGCAGGTCTTTCGCCACCACCAACTGTTGGCAATCGGCAAGCAGCCCCGTTACAGTCGCTTGCTGAGCAGCTTTCCAGATGGGCTCGATCGCGTGCAGCAAGTCCTCCATCGACTGGTAGCGATCCTCGCTCTTCTTCTCCAGCATTTTGTTAACAATTGGCGCCAATTCCTCGGTGCACTCGGGCGAAAGGCTCAGAAGATCTTCGGGCTTCTCATAAATGATGTGGAACATCAGCTCGGCTTCGCTATCGCCCGTGAAAGGCCGTTTGAACGCCAGCAGTTCATAGAGCGACACGCCCACAGCCCAAATATCGGACCGGGCATCCGCCCGCTCGCCCTTGTACAACTGCGGTGACATATACGCGCGCGAACCGATCATCATGTTCGGTTGCGTCATGGACATATCCGTGAGCCGCGCGATCCCGAAGTCCACAACCTTGACCACACCTTCCTTCGTAACCATGATGTTCGCCGGCTTCACATCCCTATGCACCACATTGTGCTGGTGTGCATACGCCAGCGCGTCGCACACGCGCACGATGTATCCAAGCTTGACCGACAATGGAAGCACGGGATGCTGCTCGATGATCCGGTCGAGGCTCTCCCCTTCCAGATACTCCATGGCGATAAACGGAGTATTTTTCTCATGTCCGAGTTCGTAAATCGTGACGATGTTGGGATGCTGGAGAGCGCCCGCCGAACGGGCTTCCTGGTAAAAACGGTCGAGCAAATTCGTCTGCGCGCTGGGCCCGCCCGTAATGGTCTTCAGGGCAACCAAGCGATCAATCAGCGGGTCACGGGCTTTGTAGACAGAGCCCATGGCTCCGCGGCCGATTTCCGCGATGATCTCGTATTTGCCTAAATACTGCACACACACACCCCTAACGGCTGGATGGTAACAAAATTAGGGCCAAACCGCCCGCCCCGAGTGCAGACGAAGTTTCCCTTCCGTACATCGTGAACGGGACGGCCAAGCCGCTTCAACCGGCGGTCCTTTCCCGCCTGCAAACCATTGAAAATAGGGCTGAAATCGCCTGACAGGCAGGAATTGGTGGATCCCCGGCTTTCGGCGACAGGGCTCGCTGGGGCAAGCGTCCCCCAATCGATGGAACTTTTCCACCCCGTGCAAACCCTCGGGCCTTTCGGGAAACGCCCCATTGGTTCCGGAATTGTCACAGCTTTTTCACACTGGGCTGGGCGCAGCATACCGGGTTATCCACGTCATTCTACTAAGGTTTGGACGAAATTTGTCAGATTGCTGTATTGGGTCTTACCTTAACCCGAATAGCATCAAACGGCGGTTCCGCCCGTGCTATATTCATCGCCACTTCGCCTGTCACAAGAATCCCCCTTTCTTCAGGTTTCTCGCAATATATTTCAGGATCTGCATCTTTCTGTTTCGCCGCAAAGTTCCTATATAATCCCCGCGCGGAAACCGCACGCCCATAAACCAATGGGAAGTAGCACGAGGACTTTGACCCGGCTCGGCGCGCGCAAAAAAAAGCAAATGCCGGACACCGCGGGAGCTAAGATGGCCAAGTCACCCCTCATCGCCGTCGTGGGCAGCGCCAACGTGGACCTCACCACGTTCAATGACGTATTCCCGCGCCCCGGCGAAACCATTTTTGGCAAAAAATTCGATCTCGGTTTTGGCGGCAAGGGCGCGAACCAGGCCGTCGCTGCTTGCTTGTGCGGCGCCTCCGTAGCCATGGTCGCAAAAGTCGGCAGCGATCTCTTCGGTCCCGCAACAATCAAGAATTTTCAGTCCCAAGGCATCGACGCGACTCACGTGAGTATCGCGGAAGGAGTTTCGAGCGGCGTCGCGCCCATTTTTGTCGAACCAGGCGGCCAAAATCGCATCATCGTAGTAAAGGGCGCCAACGACACGCTTTCGCTGCAGGACGTCAATGCCGCCGCCCCGCTTCTCCGTAAAGCGGACACCATCGTGATGCAATTCGAAATTCCGCTTCCCACCGTGTATCACACGATACGTTTCGCGCAATCCGAAGGCATCCGCTGCATTGTAAATCCCGCCCCGGCTCAACCAGTGGATTTTAAACAATTGATCGGCGCCGATTATTTCATCCCGAACGAGACGGAAGCGGAGCTCATAACCGGCATGCCCGTTCATTCTCTGGAAGAAGCTACAAAATGCGCCAATTTTCTGTTGCGCCACGGAATTAAACGGGCCGTCATCACACTCGGAGAGCGCGGCTGCCTTCTAGCTGGCCCCGAAGGAACGGAATTGATTCCTGCCTTCAAAGTCGAAGCCGTCGACACAACCGGCGCCGGCGACGCTTTCATCGGCAGCTTCGCCGTTTTTCTCGGCGAAGGTCTCCCGGAAAAAGAAGCGCTCACGCGAGCGAATCTCTATGCCGCTCTGTCCACAACGAAAGTAGGAACCCAGAAGTCCTTCGTGAATCGCGCTGCGTTCGAACAGGAATGGCAGATTCACAGCACGCGCCTGTAAACGCCCCCAGCCAAAGTGATAAGATTTCTCCTGTACCAAAAAACGCACTTCGCATAAGCGAATTCCAAGATGTCCCACCTAACCAAAGCGCCCGGCAGCACGCACAGTCTGCACAACCGCACGCCGGAACCAGCGATTTCGCCCGCGGATACCGCTCTCGCCCATCTGCGCGGCCGCGCCCTCCAATCCAACCGCGGCGTCCCTCTCAATCTCGATTGGGTCGAAGACGTCCGCGTTAACACCAGCGCCGTCGAACGCCGCGCCCAAACACTCGGAACGCGCCGTACCGTGAAAAAAGATTGGCAAGCAGCATGGCTCCTCCGGGCCATCTCCTGCATGGACTTAACCACGCTATCCGGCGACGACACCGACGAGCGCGTTCGCCGCCTCTGCGCCAAAGCCCGCCAGCCAATCCAACACGAACTTGTAAAAAAACTAGCCATCGAATCCCTTAACATTAAGGTTGCCGCCGTCTGCGTCTACCACGTCTTCGTCGAGACCGCCCGCCGCGCCCTCGAAGGCAGCGGCATCCGCGTAGCTGCCGTCTCCACCGGCTTTCCCACCGGCCTTTCTCCCTTAACAGAACGCGTCAACGAAATCCGCCGCTCCGTAGAAGCCGGCGCCGATGAAATCGACATAGTCATCACCAGATCCCACGTCTTCGCCGCAAAGTGGCAAGCCCTCTACGACGAAATCGCCTCCTTCAAACACGCCTGCGGCCCCGCCCACATGAAAGTCATCCTAGGCACCGGCGACCTCCTCACTCTCCGCAACGTCGCTCGCGCCAGCGTAGTCGCCATGATGGCCGGCGCCGATTTCATCAAAACTTCTACTGGCAAAGAACCCGTGAACGCAACTCTTCCGGTTGGCTTAGTAATGACCCGCGCTATCCGCGAATACGCGAACCAAACCGGATTCGCCGTCGGCTTCAAACCAGCCGGTGGCATCCGCACCGCCAAACAATCATTAGAATGGCTCTCCCTAATGAAGGACGAACTAGGCGCATCCTGGCTAAAATCCGATCTCTTCCGTTTCGGCGCCAGTGGCATGCTAGCCGACATCGAGCGCCAACTAGAACACCACACCACAGGCCGCTATTCCGCCGACTACCGCCACCCCATCGCCTAGTTTGGAGTGCGGCAACCCTGCTGCCGCTTTTCCCGCCTCCCTCTTGCGCGCGGTCCTAGTTCCCAGCTTCTCCGTCCTTTGCTCTTCCTCTGCGCTGACTCCGCGCACTCTGCGTCTCTGCGTTATCTTTTTCTTTCCTCCTCCTTCTCCTTCGTCCTCTTCTCGCGCCTTAAATCCTTCCGGCAATCCCCTCATTTCCATTACAATCAACTCACAACCCATGAGCATCGTAGAAAAATTCGTAACCATGGACTACGGCCCCGCCCCCGAAGATCCCCGCGAAGCCCTATCCTGGCTCGACAAACACAACCGCCGCTTCGGCCATTTCATAAATGGCGCCTGGCAATCTCCGCTCGAAGCAAAATATTTCGACACCACAGATCCCTCGACAACCGAAAAACTAGCCGAAGTCGCACAAGGTTCCCGCGCCGATATCGACACCGCAGTAAAAGCCGCCCGCAACGCGCTCCCGCAATGGCAGTCGCTCTCTCCGCACGCCCGCGCCCGCTATCTCTACGCGCTCGCCCGCCAAATCCAAAAGCATTCCCGTCGCCTAGCCGTCCTAGAAACTCTAGACAACGGCAAGCCCATCCGCGAAAGCCGCGACATCGACATCCCGCTAGTAGCCCGCCATTTTTATCACCACGCCGGTTGGGCGCAACTCCTCACGCAAGAATTTCCCGCCCACGAAGCCTGCGGCGTAGTAGGCCAAATCATCCCCTGGAATTTTCCCCTGCTAATGCTCGCCTGGAAAATCGCCCCAGCCCTAGCTACCGGCAACACCGTCATCCTAAAGCCCGCCGAATTCACCCCGCTGACCGCTCTAGCCTTCGCCGAAATCTGCCAAGAGATCGATCTCCCTGCAGGCGTAGTCAATATCGTCACCGGCGACGGCCAGACCGGCGAAGCCCTAGTCGCACATCCCGACGTCGACAAAATCGCCTTCACCGGTTCCACCGAAGTCGGCCGCGCCATCCGCAAAGCCACCGCCCACACCCACAAAAAACTCTCCCTCGAACTAGGCGGCAAATCTCCCTTCATCATTTTCGAAGACGCCGATCTCGACTCCGCCGTCGAAGGCCTCGTCGACGGTATCTGGTTCAACCAAGGCCAAGTCTGCTGCGCCGGCTCCCGCCTCCTCATGCAAGAAAGCATCGCCGACCAGCTCATCGCCAAAATATGCGATCGCATGAACACTCTCCGCGTCGGCCCCCCGCTCGACAAATCCATCGACATCGGCGCCATCATCGCCCGCGTCCAACTCGACCGCATCCAGCGCCTCGTCGATCAAGGCGTAGCCGAAGGCGCCACCTGCTGGCAACCGCAAATCCCCATGCCCTCCCGCGGCCTCTATTTCCCGCCCACTCTTCTAAGCAACGTCCATCCCACGAGCATCGTCGCCCAACAAGAAATCTTCGGCCCCGTCCTGGCCGCCATGACCTTCCGCACTCCGAGCGAAGCCGTCGAGTTAGCCAACAACACCGTCTACGGCCTAGCCGCCTGCGTCTGGAGCGAAAGCATCAACGTTTCGCTGCACATCGCCTCACAACTCAAAGCCGGCGTAGTCTGGGTCAATTGCACAAATCTTTTCGACGCCAGCTGCGGCTTCGGCGGCTACCGCGAAAGCGGCTACGGCCGCGAAGGCGGCCGCGAAGGCCTCCTAGAATATTTAGAGCCGAGTTGGTTCAAGAACGCGCCACAACTTCACGCGCGCCCTCTGGCGATCGATCAACCGCCTGCACAATTAACCGAAGCCACCGCCGACTCGTTGAACGAAGACAACGCGAACTCACCCGCGTCAACCCCACCGATCGACCGCACCGTAAAACTCTTCATCGCCGGAAAACAAGCCCGCCCCGACTCCGGCTACAGCCTCGAAGTCCGCGCCGCCGACGGCCGCCTCCTAGGCGAAGCCCCCCTAGGCAATCGCAAGGACATCCGCAACGCCGTCGAAGCCGCCCGCAAAGCCACATCCTGGCCCAAGTCCACCGCTCACACCCGCGCCCAAGTCCTCTACTACATCGCCGAAAATCTCTCCCAACGCCGCGAAGAAATCGCCCAACGTCTCTCCGACGTGGTCGGCAAACAAAAAGCCGGCGCAGAAGTCACCGCCAGCATCGAACGCATCTTTTCCTACGCCGCCTGGGCCGACAAATACGAAGGCGCCATCCACAACCCCCCATTCCGCAACGTCACCCTAGCCATGCAAGAACCCATCGGCACCATCGGCATCCTCTGCCCCGCCGAAGCCCCGCTCCTAGGTTTCGTCAGCACAGTAATGCCCGCCATCTCCGTAGGCAACACCGTCATCGCCGTCCCGAGCGAAATCTACCCGCTAATCACCGCCGACCTCTACCAACTCTTCGAAACCAGCGACCTCCCCGCCGGCGCAATCAACATCGTCACCGGCCGCCCCGCCGAACTCCTCAAAACCCTAGCCGAACACGACGACATCGACGCCCTCTGGTGCTTCGCCGATGCCCCCACCTGCGCCACCGCCAAATCCCTTTCCATCGGCAACCTCAAGCAAGTTTTCACCAACGAAGGCCGCTCCATCGACTGGTTCCACCCCGACCCATCCGCAGCCCGCTTCTTCCTCCAACACGCCACCCAAATCAAAAACATCTGGGTCCCCTATGGCGAATAGCCTCCTCAGTCGACGGCCGTGTGGGCTTATTCTCACCGCGCAACGCAGCGCCTCGGGTAACAAATCGCTTCGGCTGGTATACGCTCTTTTTTATTGAGGCCAGGTCGTTGATATCAAATTGCGACGGACGAAGTAACTTCGCCGTGTATTTTTCAGCTTTGCCTTGTACTTCAAGCTAGTTCTGCCGCCGGGTGCCGCAACCTTGGCATTTGGTTTTTCAAGGGTGCGGCTATAGATCCCACCGACCGCACCCTTCCTATCTCTTCAATCTGCACCTTTTCAGCGTATAATCTTTCAAGATCAGCCAAACATGCCTCCAACCGAAATCTTCTTTTCCGTCGAGGGAGGATGCTCAAGAAGGCCTCCAAGAAACAGCGGAAAGCCATGAACAAATATGCCAAAGGCCAGCGGAAGGCGGCGAGAAGAGCGAATCGCGGCGCTCGATAGCGTTCCGCGTTTGCGCGTACTATTTTTTCACAGAATAGGGGCCGTCGGCCGCCGCGCGATAGTCCGAATAGGTGAGTATCCTGTCGAGTTCAAGACTCTTTAGGAAAAGGATTCTGGCGCTTGCTCGAACTTCGAGGCGTTTCGGTACCCAGACCTCATCACCGAGGCAAATCTGCTCCAGAAGGATGTGCGAGCCGCGCTGCACGCGAGCCACGAACAAGCCCATCGAAAACGACTGCGTTACCTCGCCGTCGACTTTGACCCAGCCGAAGTCCTGCTTATCGACCCAAAGCTTGCCTTGCACCCTGGAGAACAGCTTGGCGTACTTGCCGGTTGCGTGATAGCCCGGATGCGGCGAGGCTTCGAGCACATAGCTTGGCCTGCCGGCTACGGTCTCATCGCCGATAAGACGGAAGTCAAAGGCCGCGAGCAGATCCCGAAGAAAAGACCTGTTTTCCTGGTCCTTGCGGAGCCGTGCAGCTTGCTCCTCGGGCGTTTCGTGTTTCAGTTTCTCGAGATCCTGGTCGCGTTTTTTTTGATCCTCGGCTGAGGGAAGCTGACCGTTGTGTTCCATGAGCTGCTCAAAACGGATGCCATTGACCAGAGTCATTTTGGTGACATCGACATTTTGCGACTGCACCTTCCCCGCCGAGTCCAGGCGCCGATCCTCATCGCGCTCCATGTAGATGTAGTCGTTGCGCGCCTGCCAACTGTGCTCTGCCGCCACAAGCGATTGACTCACGATCTGACGCGCGTCCAGGACGATGGCTTGACTCTGCGGTTTGTCCGATCCCTTATTTTGAGCGAAGAGCGCTGAGGAGGCCGCGAATGCAATCAGGAGTGTTCCCATTCGGGATTTGGTCAGGATTTCCATTTTGACTCGAAAGCAGCCGGGAATGAAGGCACCGGAGAATCAGGATCCACGAATAGACTAACGCGTTGAGAGTTGCGCGTCTGTGCGAATAGGAACAGTCCCGGAAGTGTGCGCGTCAGGACAGAACGGCTGGGGCGCTCCTACCCAATGTGGCAGGCCCATATTGCCAATGCGACTTCTTGGTTGTGAAAGGCGCCTTTGGCGGACGTGGATGGCCACGGAGTGCTTGACGGGAGTCCGCACACTATCAACAGGAATTACGCCAAACTGTGCAAAATTGAACAGCAGGTACGTTTGTGAACCCTTAAAGTTCCGTGCGGTACGGCGAGACAGAGCGATATTAGCCGGAAAGCAGGGCTGGGCCGAGCGGTGTCCTTCGTCTCGCCGTTCTCTTAATTTAACTCCGGGAATCACTTGTCTATTCTAAATTCAGGTGCACTTGCGGCGGCCGGCCGGGGCACACTGTAAAGGACAACAGCGATTCACTACCGCCAGTACAACACGATCCTAGATTCCCCCAATTGTATTTGTCTCTTTAAGAAGTACCTCACCCATGCATGCGCAAGACTCTGCTCATGCGCCTCCAACGCTAGTGGACCCCGGTGCGGCCTTCCGTGAGGACCATCTTTGCCGCATCATTGTGTTTCCTGCTGTTCCCTGCTCATGTTTCCGCGCAATCGCCCCTGGCGCCAGCAAGAGGCAAAACGATTGACGTAGGTCTAGGATATTCGTATGTACGCGAGGGACAGAGTGTTTCCAGCCCGGTGGGCTTAACCGGAGGAAACGCCAGCATCACGATCGGTTATTCCCGCCTCGAATTAAAAGTTGATTTAGGCTACGCGCGAGCCGCCAACTTACCTGGCACGGGCCGGCACAATGAAGTTTTGAGTTACCTTGCAGGTCCCGTCTTTCATCCACTTATCCATCGTAATTTTGAAACCTACGTTCAAGTGCTGGGAGGGGCTGCCAGGGTCAGTGGTCCAGTACCGCTTGGTGTGGGCTCATACCTTCTGGGGGGCTGGGCGTCCGGCTTGGCCTGGGCGGTCGGCGGCGGAGTCGAATATCGGGTGACGAATGCGATAGCCATTCGCACCGGTGTGGATTACATGAGAACCTCGTATTTCGATCCTGCCCTCACGCTTCGCGGCCAAAGCAATATTAGGAGCACGGCGTCGATCGTGTATTCTTTCGTGAAGCGCTCGCGGAGACGGCGCTTAGGCTGATCCAAGGAAATCTTCCAAAAACTCCGCACGTGTGCGAAATGGGGCTGTAAGGCTCCAGCCGGGGTGCAAGTATAGATGCATGATGCTACATAAGAAAACCAAGAAAAGCAGTAGGGAAGCCGGCGACGCGCTACGCGCCAGCGTCAAGAAGGAAATGGCCAGGCCGCGCATGGCCAAGTCCGCAAGAATAACGCAACGGAATCTAGATGCAAGCCTCCTTGCAGAACGGCCAAGCACCACCATGCCGGGAACCGTCGACAAAATCATCCCGCCACCACGCCCGAGGCAACCGGAAAAGGCACAGATTGCAGTGGGCGGGGCCGCCCGCCGGTATCGAAATCTCCGTATCGAAAATTCGCTAACGGACAAGCACGGTGACGAAGTGAAGCTCAAGAAGGGCGCTCACGTTGAGGTAACCGTCGCAACTGAAGGCAAGACGCCAACCGCCAAAAGCAAAAAAAACAGCTAACCTGCCCGGCGTGAAAGGGCCGAACCGGCTTGCGTCTTGGCGACTCCTTCCGCCGAGAGGGACGATTTGCTGTGGTGGGGGAGATCAAAACTCCGACCATCTTGAATGCGCTTCTTCTCGAGAGCCTCCATAGCGGCAAACTTCCGGTCTTTATGCGGGGTTTGTGCGCGGAGCACGTTGAGCAGCAAGCCGCCCGCGAAGTCCCGAGGCACGATTTCTAGGAGCGAACGACGTATAATCGGGCCGTGCTCGGATCTCGCCTGAAGAGGTACAAAAATGGCAGACGAAGAGTGGTTCAAAACACTGGGAGACGGCAGAAAAGTAAAATTCATCTACCAAGAACTGCCAGACGATGGGGCGTTCCTCACCGCGCAGATTGGAGGGAATGAGGTCGTCTATTCGATCGTATTGGCTAAAGCGCGAAACCCGCTGAGCCGGGAAGAGGTTGAGACTCGCTTCCAGGGCGAGCTTTCGAAGAGGTAGCAACACTCCATTTGCGACACTAAGTGCGAATCAACCAACGCCTTCAATCCCGACAGTTACCAGTAGTTCGGTCAACCGGAACTTCTTGACGGAATGGCATGATTGCGGTACATCTAAACTGGTGGTGTTTCATGCGGACCTCCACGACTTCCAAAAAGATCAAATCAAGCACAAAAATTAAGCAAAAGCCTGTTTTCGATGCCGAAGCTTTTCTCGACTCGGTCGGCGTGGCGAGAAAAGTTAAAACGCTTAAGAAGACGGAACTCGTCTACACGCAAGGTGATCCCGCTACGAGTGTGATGTACTTACAAAGCGGCGGCGTGAAGCTCACTGTCGTCAATGAAGTCGGCAAAGAGGCGGTCGTGGCGATTATGGGGCCGGGCGACTTCTTTGGGGAAGGCTGTCTAGCAGGCCAGCCCATTCGCATGGGAACGGCGACTTCGATTACGCCTACCACAGTGCTTGTCATTGAGAAGAATGAAATGTTCAAGGTGCTCCACGAGGAGCATGCCCTCTCCGACAGGTTCATCAAGTTCATGCTTGCGCGGAACATTCGAATCGAAGAGGACTTGGTCGATCAGCTGTTCAATTCGAGTGAGAAGCGCCTCGCCCGCACTCTTCTCTTGCTCGCCCGCTACGGCAAAGAAGATCAACCACACGGAGTTCTCCCCAAGATGTCGCAAGAAATGCTGGCCGAGATGATCGGCACGACGCGCTCACGGGTCAATTTCTTCATGAACAAGTTCCGGAAACTGGGTTTTATCGAGTACAACGGTGGTCTGCAGATCAACACTTCTCTCTTGAGCGTGGTACTGCACGAGTAAGCACCAAGGTCCGCATCCATCGGAAATCCTTAATCTCCATTGTCGAAAATATGCCCGGAATTGTGGCGGCCGTTTTACGGCCGCCAGGTCTCTGCGGAGGAATTATGGATGTAAGCCCCGCTCGCACCGAGCAGGACTCCTGGCCGGAACTTCCTCTCGAAGCTTGGCAGGACACCTGCGCCACACTTCACATGTGGACGCAAATCGTGGGCAAAGTGCGGCTAGCGCTGAGCCCGAATATCAATCATTGGTGGGGAGTGCCCCTCTACGTGAATGCTTTCGGGCTGACCACATCGGCTATCCCCTATGCCGGTGGAAATTTCGAGATCCAGTTTGATTTCATCCATCACAAGCTCGTCATTCGAACCAGTAACGATGCCGTCGTTGCGCTCGCGTTGGCGCCGCGATCCGTTGCCGATTTTTATCGCGATTTCATGGACTCGCTGGGGTCGCTTGGGATTGCCGTGAAAATTTGGAAGATGCCGGTCGAAATCCCCGCTCCGATTCCGTTCGATCAGGACACGCAGCATGCTTCCTACGATCCCGAGTATGCCAACCGCTTCTGGCGAATTCTGGTGCGCTGCGATGAGGTGTTCAAAGAGTTTCGCGCCGGGTTCATCGGAAAGGCTAGTCCCGTGCATTTTTTCTGGGGCAGTTTCGATTTGGCGACGACGCGCTTCTCGGGGCGGCGCGCTCCAGAGCGGGCGGGGGCGGACTTCATAACGCGGGAAGCGTATTCGCACGAAGTGAGCAGCGTAGGATTTTGGCCGGGAGGCGGCGACATTAAGGGAGCTGCGTTTTATGCCTATGCAGCGCCGGAGCCTCCGGGGTTTGCGCAGCATCCAGTTCGTCCGGCGAAGGCATTTTATCACCCGCAACTGAAGGAATTCCTATTGATGTACGACGACGTGCGGCGGGCCGCTTCACCCAAGGAGACGTTGCTGGCCTTCATGCAAAGCACCTATGACGCGGCGGCGGACCTCGGGAAGTGGAATCGCAAGGAATTGGAACGCGAAACCGGAAAGTAAAGTGGCAGTAGTGGCTGCGCCTGGCGCATTTCGTCAGGATATAAAATTAGCTTCGACGAAAAGATTGTTGAGGGATTCGGAAAGATTAGGGTGGGCGAAAACAGTGTTGCGGAGAACGGTGTAGGCCAGCTTCCCCATCATCGCCAGCTGAATCATCGACATCACTTCGCCGCCTTCGAGACCAAGAACAGCGGCTCCCAGGATTTGTCCGGTGTCGGCATCAACGATGGCCTTCATGAATCCGCGTGTTTCGTCCACTTCCAGCGCGCGCGCTACCCGGCTCATGGGCATTTTGGCGACGCGAATCTTGCGATTTTGCTCGTGTGCTTCCGCTTCAGTGAGCCCGACGCGGCCTAGCTGCGGATCGATGAACACCGTGAACGGAACAAGTCGGCCCTCGATGCTGGCGCTGCCCTTCTCAATAAGATTTGTTCGAAGGATGCGGAAGTCGTCGTAAGAAATATGCGTGAACGCCGGGCCGCCCTTGATGTCGCCGAGCGCGTAGATCCCAGCCACATTTGTTTCGAGCTTTGCGTTCACTTGAATAAAGCCGCGTTTGTCCGCGGCAATGCCTGCGGCATGGATGTTGAGAGTGTCTGAATTGGGCTCGCGGCCCGTGGCAACCAGTAAATGAGATCCACTGATCGTGCGGCTTCCGCTTTCGCCGCCTGCGGCCACGGCAAGTTTGATTTGCGGGCCTTCCTTAGCCACGCGTTGCACTTTGGCGTTAAGCAGAACGTCGATGCCGTCCTGTTGCAGAATCGCCAGAACTTCCGCGGCGACGTCGGCGTCTTCTCCTCGGAGCAATTGCGAAGCTTGCTGCACGATGGTGACGCGGCTGCCAAAGCGGCGGAAAAGCTGGCCAAATTCAAGCCCGACATATCCGCCGCCGATGACGAGAAGATGTTCGGGCACAGCGTCCAATTCCATGATGGAAGTGCTGTCGAGATAAGGAACGTTTTGCAGGCCTTCGAGCGAAGGCACGGAAGCGCGGCAACCCGCATTGATGAAAAATTTATCGGCGGTGAGCGTGCGTTGGGAGCCGTCCTTAAGCCGGACATGAATCGAACGCGGGCCAGTGAAGCTGGCTTCGCCGAAAAGCAGCTCGAGATTGGCAGTTTTTTCGATGCGAGCCTGACTGCCGCTACGGAAAGTGGTGATGATCGCGCGCTTGCGCTCGCGGACGCGGCTCATATCCACCGTGATGCTGCCTGCATGCACGCCATAATCGGCGCCACGGCGCGCAAGGTACGCGACGCGGCCGCTCGCGACCATTGTCTTAGTAGGAGTGCAACCCTCGTTGACGCAGGTTCCTCCGACGTGCTCGCGTTCCACGAGCGCAGTGCGCAGGCCGGCGTTAGCCAATGCCTGGCAAAGCGGCGTCCCTCCCTGGCCGGAACCGATGACGATGGCCTGATAGTGGTCGGATGCGCTCATGGATGGTCCTCCGCTTCTAAACACTTTAACTTTGCCGATAATTGGATGCACAAAGGGTAGCGATATTTTCAGTAATTCAGAAATGAAACTATCATTCCCCAGGGAGAGCCACGCACGAGAAAATCCGTCTTAGGAAGTGATCTGCGGGACGGCTGGCTCGGGCGGCGCTGGAAGAGGCTCCGGGAAAAGCCTCCGGGCGCGGAGCGCGCCAATGAGCAGAGCAAGATTGGTCATCAGAATGACGGCAAAGGCAAGCGAGGGAAGAAACTCGAACTCGGTGCCGCGAGCTTCCACAATTTGTATGCCTAGCACTGCGGTGATGAGGCCGCGCGGCAGAAACCAACTCATCAGTTCGCGCTCGTGAGACGTGAAGGCACGCCAGGCGAAGCGCCCAGACTGCACGGAGAGCCAGCGGGCGATGAAGATCGCTCCAAAACAGCCGAGCGCCAGGACGGCGTGCTTTCGTAAGCCTTCGAATTCGACAAGCGCACCGAGCAAGACAAAGAAAAAGGTACGAATCAGGAACGCCAGCTCGCCGTGAAAAGTCAGCATCTGGCCATGATGCTGCGCATGCGAGCGGCCATGCTCTTGCTTGACGGGCGTCTCGGAAAACCAGTCTTCACTTTCGTCGTCATCGCCGAGTTGGAAGCGCTTTTGCGCCGCCGGATAATTGGAAAGCGTAAGGCCAAATACCAGGACGGCGACGAGTTCGTTGCCGTGAATCGCGTGAACTCCGGAGTAGATCAGCAAAACAACGGCAAAGGTCAGCACATGCCAGAAGCGCTCCTCGAAAAGAAGTGGCAGGAGATAGGACCACAGGATCCCCATAAGAACGCCCGACGCAACGGCCAGAATGACGCTGGAAAAAAGGCTCCACGCGATTATTTTTGCCGAAGCGCTGCCGCCAGCGGCGATGTCGAGAAGCGTAGTGACAGCCAGGACTGCAAGCGCGTCGCCAAACGAAGCTTCGACAAGCAAAGTGACTTTGACTTCGCGCCGCAGATTCACTTGCTGGAGAACCGGAAGAAGGATCGAGCTGCTGATGCAACCCAGCGCCGCTCCCACAAGCAGCGCCGGAATCCAAGTGAAATGAACCGCATGGCGGCAGACAAGCGCGACACCAGCCGCGCTGAGCGCGTAACTGAAGACAGAAAGAAACAAGCCACCGGCGAAGTGGCTGAGAATTTCGCGCAGCTTGAGTTCGAGGCCGCCTTCGAAAAGGATGAGTATGAGCGCGAGTGAGCCGAAACCATGCGTCGCGCCGCGAAAAACATCGGGATTGACCCAGTGGAGCACCGGGCCGATAACCACACCCGTCGCCATGAGAATGATGACATCCGGTACACCGGTAAAGCGCACGAGGCGGTTAGCGACAAAAGCAAGAACAAGCAAACCACCGAGCAGCGCGAAAAAGAGATTCAAGTTCATGGAAGTATCCGGCGTGCCCGGCGTGGAGAAATAGTCGCGAAAATGTGTAGTCGAAGCAAATTAAAAATTTGCGCGGATGAGACGGTGGCGCGACCGCGCAAGGGGATTTAGCGAACAGCCTCAGACGAATTAATGCCGGGAAACGATGAAGAGGGCGGCCCCGATGGCAATGGCATCCTCCAATAGAGCAATAGCAAAATCAGGAACTTTGAGCGCTTTCACGAGGCCGGTGCGCCATTGATAGCCGGCGAAAGCTCCTGCGATGCCCCCTGCAGCGCCAAGAATGGCACCAGGCGCGAGAGACTGTCCAGCCGATACGCCAACGCAAGCCCCCGAAAGAGCTCCGCAAACAAAACGGGCGATCAGCCCCACAGGCGCGGTGCGGCTGGGCGTCGAGGGCAGCTTGTCCGCGATAAGTTCGGCAATGGCAAGCACAGTGAAGATGGCGACAGCGGCGGTCGATCCCATGAACGCGAGTCGGGTACCAGCCAAGTTGAGCCAGTTGCGATGCGCAGCCCAAGCCACGACCGCAGGCGCAGTCAAGGAGCGCACGCCAGACACCATGCCGATAGCAAACGCGAGAAATAGAACAAAGGTAGCGCTCATGGAGAGAGATGTATCTCTGCTTGCGGCGAGTGTCAAGTAGCACCGGCACTCTTGCCTGTGCTCTTTTCTTTGTGCTCTTCATTTGGCACAGATTAAACGCGGACAAAACCGCACAGACAAGAGTACCCGTGCTACGAAGAAACTCTTGACTTTCGCTTTTTATTCGCCTAAAGTGCGGGGCGGTAGAGGAAACGGGAAACGGGCGGCGTTCGGCTCCATTGCCTTTTTGGCTCTCACGAACTGGACGCCGCCCGTTGAAAATTCCGAGCCCTAAGCGGGGTGAGGGGTCCACTCGAAAGAGAGATCCCTCGACTCCGACGACTATCCAGGACGCAAAGAACGCGCTCCGCGATGGCCTGCATGGCTCGGAAGAAAGTGTAGATCATTCCGCTTCCCTGAGTTCACCGCTGTGCGGTGACAATTAAGTTGACCGCTGTGCGGTCACCGTTACTAGGAGCTGCCATGGACGTCTGTGTCGAAAACGTATTCCCTGCAGTGGCGATGCCGTTTAATCCTTTTCACGAAAAAGAGCGCGAAGAAAAAGGCCGCGGAGCTGACACGCCGCGCTCCAAGGCGATCCCGAACATCGTGCATGTGGATGTGGACGCGTTTTTTGCTTCGGTCGAGCAGGTGCTGAATCCGAAGCTGCGCGGCAAGCCGGTGCTGGTGGGGCGCGGCGTGGTGGCGTCGGCAAGCTATGAAGCGAAGATGTGCGGCGTAAAGACGGCGATGACGTTTCGCGACGCTCTGCGTATTTGCCCGAAGGCGTTGGTGGTGCCAGGGCAGTACGAGCACTACGCGGATTTTGCAGAGCGCGTGCGGCGGATTCTCGAGACGTACACGCCTGCGGTCGAAACGGCGGCGCTCGACGATTTTTATCTTGATTTCGCGGGGACGGAGCGGCTGTACCCGGATTATGAGGCCGCGCTGCGCCGGGTACAGGCGGAAGTGCTGGAACAAACAGGATTGAGCGTGAGCGTAGGCGCGGCGCGGACGAAAGTGGTGGCGTCGATTGCCTCGCGGCTGGAGCGGCCGCGCGGGTTCCGCATGATTGCGCCGGGAACAGAAGAAGATTTTTTGACGCCGCTGCCGGTCGAGAAGCTCCACGGGATTGGACATGTCCACGCAAGCATGCTGGCGGAGCGCGGGATCGCGACGATCGGAGAACTTCGGCTGGTGCCGCGAGCAGCTCTGGAGGCCGCATTTGGCGAAGTGATTGGAGGACAAATCTGGGAGCGCGCACGTGGTCTCGATGGGCGCGAAGTGATGATGCCGTCCACGCCAAAGTCGGTGTCACGCGAAACGACGATCGAAGGCGGAACGATCGACACGGAGTTTCTTGGCGGGCTGATCGAATATTTGAGCGAGCGAATCGGCTCGACGCTGCGCGAGTATGGGCGGCAGGCACGAACGATTGGACTGCGCATCCGCTATATAGACCAATTTTCGGCGCACCAGACGATTCGAATCGCGCGTCCGACCAATGACGAACGCGAACTCCTCGCGGAAGCCAAAGAACTTTTCGCAAAATTATTCACGCGTCGCGTAGCCGTGCGCCTGGTAGGCGTAAACGTAACAAATCTCGAAGCCGACCGCCGCCAACACGAACTGTTCGACACCGAAGCCAACCGCCGCTGGTACCTGAACCGCGGTCTCGATTCCGTCCGCGGCCGCTACGGCTGGAACGCCGTCTTCTACGGCAACGGCCTCGAACTCCGCGAGCACTACGCAACAAAACCAGGCGGGCTAGTGCTGTCTACCCCGTGTTTATCGCGATGAAGAAAGACCTTCAGGTCTGAAGGCCTGAGCTACAGAGTTTTGGCATCGTGCATGTAGGGGCGCAGCATGCTGCGCCCCTACAAAGAACAAAAGAACCAAATGTTGCTCAGTTTCCCTCCCTGTTCCCTACCCTGATTTGAAGATACAAAATGCCTGCCTTGCGGCGGGCATCGGCTTCTTCCCTCTCGGATCGGGGCTCCCGTGTTCGTACATTTGCATTGTCACAGCCACTATTCGTTTTTGCGGGGCGTGGCGCCGCCGGAAGAGATTATTGCGGCAACGGTTGCGCAGAAAATGCCGGCTGTGGCGCTGACGGATACGAATGGGCTGTATGCGGCGGTCCCATTTTATCAGGCGGCGAAAGCGGCGGGAATTAATCCGATTGTGGGAGTGGTGATTGACGTCGAATTTCGCGCTTCGCATTTCGAAACTCGAAACTCGAAAAACGAAAATCGAAATTCGCAGAGTGTGGCGATGGTGCTGCTGGCGGCAAATATGGAGGGGTACAGCAACTTGTGCCAGTTGGCAACGCTGCGGCATTTGGGGACAACGGAATTGGCGAAGCGTAAGTCCTCCGGCGAGGACGACGGCCGGCCAGTGACGCTGGAGGAGTTGGCGAAACATTCGAGAGGCGTGATCGCGCTCTGTCCATTGCCGACGCGAATGCACGATACAGACACCAGCCACCAGTCACTAATCACCAGTCACTTCGCGCGGCTGAAATACATATTTGGCGACTGGCTGTGGATCGAGGTGCAGCATTTGTCGCCAGGAGACGGGCGCGTTTTGCGCGAGGCGGAGCGGATGGGGCGCGAGCTGGGTGTGCCGCTCGTGGCCACGAACAATGTTTATTTTTTGCGGCCGGAGGAACATTTGCATCACCGCGCGGTGAATGCAGTGCGGACCGGTGGGCTGCTGACGACGGTGACGGCGCCGGACATCACGACCGGCGAAGCGTGGTTCAAACCGGCGGCGGAAATGCAAAAACTCTTCCCGGATCATCCGGAATTGCTGCGCGCGACGCTGGACATTGCGGAGCGATGCAATCTGGAGCTTACGCTGAACAAAACAATCTTTCCGGAATTTCCAGTGCCGGACGGTGAGTCGGCGTTTTCGTATTTGTGGAAGCTGTGCTTTGCCGGCGCGCAACGGCGTTATCGTCCGCTGCGGCCCGAAGTGCTGTCGCGGCTGACGCACGAATTGGGAGTGATCGACAAGCTGCACCTTGCGCCATATTTTCTGCTGGTGTGGGAGATCGTGGAGGAAGCCAAGCGGCGCGGGATTCCAGCGGTGGCGCGGGGCTCGGCGGCAAGCTCGATGGTGACGTATTGCCTGGGAATTTCCTGCGTGTGCCCGCTGCGCTGGGGATTGTACTTTGAAAGATTTTTGAACGAGCAGCGCGGCGATTGCCCCGATATCGATATCGACATTTGCGGCGCGCGGCGGGATGAGTTACTCGATTACGTGTACGAGCGCTGGGGCGAAGCTCACGTAGCGATGATTGGAAGTTTTGTGACCATGCACGCGCGGCTGGCCATCCGCGAAATCGCCAAAGTGTTTGGCGTGCCGCCGGGCGAAGTGAATTATTTTACGAAGCGGCTGCCGCACCGGCCGGTGCGCGAGATTTTGCAGGCCATTCGCAACTTGCCGGAGTGCCGCAATTTGCCGGTGGACGATGAGCCGTGGAAAACGATTTTGCAGGTGGCCTTGCGGCTCGATGACGCGCCGCGGCACATGGGAATTCATCCCTGCGGGACGGTCATTTCCGCGCGGCCGCTGACCTGGCTGACGCCGCTGGAGCGCGCGACGAAAGGAATTGTGGTGACGCAGTACGACATGAATGCCATCGAGTCGCTTGGATTGATCAAGATGGATTTGCTGGGGCAGCGCGGGTTCACGACGATGTCGCTGGCGCTGGATAACATTGAAAAGGGAGTAGAGGAGGTAGAGGAAATAAAGAACGTAAAGGAGAAGAAAGACAAGAGCACAGCCAGGAATGGCTGTGCTACCACGGCGAATGTTGCGCCGGATGGTGTGACGCCGTGCCCGAAGCCGCGCGAGATTGATTTTGACGCGATACCGGAAAACGATCCGGCGACATGCGACGTGATTGCGGCGGGAAGAACGATGGGCGTGTTTCAGATCGAGTCGCCGGCGATGCGCGGGCTGCTGCGAATGATGAAAGCACGAACACTGGAGGAAGTCGCGCAAGCTTTGGCATTGATCCGGCCAGGAGCGGCTGAGTACGGCTCGAAAGAGTTGTTTATAAAACGGCTGCGCGGAGAAGAACAAGTTGAATATCCACATGAGGCGCTCAAGAGCATTCTCGGCGATACGCGAGGCGTCTGCATTTTCCAGGAACAGGTGATGCAGATCGCGGTGGCCGGAGAGATGTCGCTGGCCGAAGCCGACATCATGCGGCGATCGTCCGCGAAATTCTCCGGCCGTCGTGACCTCGAACGATTACGCACAAAGTTCCTATTGGCCACAGGAATGATGGGACTAACCACAAAACAACGCGAAGAGACTTGGATGATGGTGGAGAAATTCGCGGGGTTCGGATTTTGCAAAGCGCATGCGGCGACGTACGCGGATATTTCGTATCGCATGGCGTATTTGAAGACGCACTACCCTGCGGAGTTTCTGGCGGCGATGTGCAGCGCCGGCGCGGGCTTTTATCACGTGTCGGCGTACGTGGAAGAAGCGAAACGCTGGGGAATCGAGGTGCGGCTGCCATCGGTGAATCATTCGCGCATGGAATACACGGCGGAGGCGAAGTACACGGAGGCGAAGGTCCGGCAGACAAAAATGTCTGTCCCACTTTTGCATGCAGATGGGAAGCGGGCGCTGCGCATCGGGTTGATGCAGGTGAAGGGGTTGCGCGTGGAGACGATTACGGCGATTGTGCGGGCGCGAGAAGAAGGTGGGGCGTTTCGGTCGCTGGAGGATTTCCTGCGGCGCGTGTTGGTGGAGAAGGATGAGATCGAGGCACTGATCAAGTGCGGAGCGTTTGATGAGTTGGGTGAGGGTGAGGATGCGCGCGGAATTTCGCGGCCGGAGATGTTGTGGCGATGGAATTTTTTGCAAGCTGGCGGTAAAAGCACACAGCCTCTTCAAAGCAAAAGCACACAGCCAAGATTGGCTGTGCCACTCGGAGGGCCGGAGACATTGTTTGCCGACGTAAGCGGCGATGATGCAATTGGTGTGGCGCTTGCAGGGATGCCGGCGGCGGAGTACACGCAGGAACAGAAGCTGCGATATGAGCGGGAGATTCTGGAGGTATGCGTTAGCGGGCACCCGCTGGATTTTTTGCCGCGGAATGGCGAGGGGTGGAGCGACGAGTTGGAAGGATTGCGCGGGAAGCGCGTGACGTTGTGCGGGTGGGTGGTGACTTACCGGCATGTGGGGACGAAGAATTATCGGAACATGATGTTTGTGACACTGGAAGATCAGCGCGGGTTGTATGAGGTCGTGCTTTTTCCGGATGCTTACGATCGATATGGCGGATTGGTGTTTGAAACGCGGGCGATGCGCGTGACGGGGCGTGTAGAGATGGGCGGACAGATCAATGGGGAGCTGATGGAAGCATTGAAAAAGTGACTGGGGACTGGTGGCGAAAAGCCGCAGGGCTGCGCCCTGCGCTACATTTTTCAAAGAGCCGGCACGCGATGGATTGCGAAACATTTGGTGATCCATGATTCGGGCAAAATTCCAAATATAACGGTGAGGAGCTGCAAATAGTGTTATTTCGGATAAGAAAACCAAATACAGCGGCGACGACTTCGGCCGAGCCCGAAGCAGGTCGACCCGCGGGAACCGGGGAGGAATGGCTTGGGCGGAACCGGAGCGCGAAGCGGCGGCTTTGGGAACGGTTGAATCCGCGGCATCGGAAAGAGCTGCGCATGATTGCGGAAGCTTTGGCGATGCAGCAAACACACGCGAACTTGCCAGAGCCGCTGCGGGCGCGGTTGAGCGAGTCCATCGAACAAGTGGAGCGTCTGGCGCGGCGAATTGGGATGCTGCTGGCTGAGGTAACACGGCGGACACCACCGCGCTCATGAAGGTTGCGAGGGCGTGGCGGCGACCCCATACTGAAAATATGGCTGTTCCCAAAAAGCGCGGTTCCCTCTTCGTTGCGGCGTTGGCCGTCCCAAAAAAACGCGGCTCTCTATATGTGGCAGCTTTGACGGTCTTAAGAGAGCGCGGTTCTCTGTGTGTTGCGGCGTTGACCGTTCCCAAAAAGCGCGGCTGGCTTTGCGTTGCGGGATTGGTTTTGGCATTTTGCGCAATGGGCACCTCCGCGCTAGCGGATGAGATCCGGTTGAAAGATGGCAAGAAGCTTTATGGCGTGATCGTGGCTTACGAAGACAACATGTTCAAAGTCAAAACGGACTATGGATATGTGCTCGTAGAGAAAGACAAGATCGCGTCGATTGTGCCGTCCACCCCGGTCGGCGAGACGCCGAAAGCCGATAAGACGCCTGTCGCGAAGAGAGATCCCGCTACGAATGCGGAGCCGAAAGCAGAACCGGCCGTAGCGTCGTCAGCGGAGGGAACGACGGCGGCGACGAACGCCAGTTCTAAATCCGCGGAACCGGCGGCGGGAAAGCGCGAAAAGACAGGTCCAAAAATTACCAATACGCCAGTGAAGCCTGAAGTTCCGGCGGCCACGAAGACGAACGCGGTTGCACCGTCCATCACGGCGCCCACGGCGGCGCCGAATGCAGCGCTGGCGACATCGGCAGCGCAGCCCGCGGCGCCAAAAGAGCCAGAACCTCCCGCGATCCGAGAAGACATTCACGGCAATGTGTACACGAACTACACACACGGCTTCAAAATGTACAAAGCGCCAAGCTGGGTATTGAACGATGAAGCGCGGAAGTCGCTGCCGGACGCGATTGTGGCGCTGGGCACGCTCAACCAGTCGACTCTTCTGGTGATCGGGCAAGAACAAACGAAAGTGGCGCTGGATTCAGCGGCGGCGACCGTTGAAAAGCGGTTGAGCGAAATCTACGAGAACTACCGGAGAATTTCGCAGCGGAAGACGGCGGTCGGCGGATTACCCGCCGTGGAGTATCACTACCGTGGCATGGCGGACGGGCACGATTGGTCCGGAACGCTGGTGGTGATTTCTCGTGGGACTGATGTCTTTACGGTGCTCGGTATGACCTATGCTGACAATGACCTCATTCAAATCCAGGAAAACGTGATCAACCGGTCGATTGCGAGTTTGGACTTCAGCGTTCACTGAGAAAAATGAGTAGTGAATAGTGGGTAGTGAGTAGTGCGAACCCCTTGGCGGGTCTGAGTTAGGCCACAGGTTGTCGCTGCTCAACCCCGTTACCCCCCTCCCCTTTTTTCCGTAAGTGCGCATTCTAAAGGACTTAACATTTCCCGTAAGTCGTTTAAAATGAATACTTGTGGGAACTTCCTGGAAGTGTTCATTTTAAAGGGTTTGCGGGGCCATAAAAACCGGCAAAACACGGCAGAACGCGGCGTTTCTCGATTCATTCATTCTAAAAGACTTAGCTGAACAACTGTCAGGGCCTCCTAAAATGAAAAAAGCGGCAGAAGGCCTGCCGCACTCATGAAGCACGAAAATATACCGAGTAAACTATAGCACAAAACGAAAAAAAAGCAAGGGTTATTTTGAGGTGATTTTGGGGCTTCCCTTTTTCGTTTCAAAGGCCTGTTCGCAATGCTCGTGAATTTTCAGGCACTCCGGTCTTCGGTTCCGATTCTCGCCAGAACGCGATCAACTTCGCGGCGGGTTCCCCGACATTCAGATCGAAGTATTTTACGCTGGTTACATTCACTTATTATATTATTAAGTAATTCTATGAACAGAATCCCCGAAAGGCTCGACTACGTTCCGACCCCTGGGAAGTCTCCGGACACAACCAAGATGGATGTAATTCGACAACTCATCGAGGCAGTGTCTCGAACGACTGCCAGACAGAGAGCCAGTGCAAAGACATTCCAACAAGCAGTCGAGGACGAACTTCGCGCGAAGGGTTGGGAAGTTTTCCGCGAGTTCTGGGTCAAGGATCGAGGCGATGGCGTCCGAGGGCGAATTGATCTGGTCGTGACGAGCCCTGTGCGGATTGCCATCGAACTGGACAGAGCAAGAATGAGGAACAAATCGCTATTTAAACTTGCACAGTTCGACGGATTGAGATTTGTCATTCTACGACAGGGCTCCCGCGTCTTAGAGTGCGCACTACAGCAAGGCGCACCAAACGGAAGCAAAACGAAAACCCGACACGATTTAGGATAACTTGAGGGCGATCCTTCTTTTAGCGAAGGAGGGCTTCAAATCCGGCCTGGACAAAGTGGTGGTCGTGGGTCAAGGCGGCGGAGATGCGCTCGGTTTCCATGATTTGAAAACTGGCGCAGTCGGTGAGGCTCCAGTTTTTGTCGGCGCTTTGTTTGTAGCGCTCAAGCGCCTTTGTGAATTGCTCAGAGGTCTGTGGAAACACGATCACAGAATTGCCTTTGCGAGCATCTTCGACAGTGCGAACTACGATCGACCGCATTCTCGGGCTGCCGTTACTGAACGTGTTTAAGAGTTCGGTGAGGACCATTTCGCTTGTCACCAACCGCATCGTGGAGATCTCACGCGACATAGAGGTGACTTTTGCGTGCAGATGGTCTGGCGGGTACAAAAGGGCGATCCAATAGCTCGTATCCGCGAAGACCGCCTTCATTCCTCTTCTTTCTTAGTCCCATAGAGATAGTGGTCAACATTCTTCGACAGGTCGGCAGGGAGCCGTTCCCACTCATCTTCTGGAACATTTTTTACGGCTTCGGCGATTGCCTCGAAGAAAGAGCGTAGGTCTGTAGAAACGCCGGAGGGTGCCTCGGTTTGCGCAGGCTGGTGTGATTTTCTCGCCTCGGCTGCATACCGCGTCTGGAAGCCCAAATTCTCCAAAATTGCGATGGCTTGATGGGAGTTTGTCGGGTCGTTGGGAGGGACACCGGCAGCCTCGAGAACCAAAGGGCGTGCTGGGAGCTCACGGTCCTCAACAATAACGGTCCACTTGGGCATCTTCCTGAACCAGCGGAAACGGCTTGCGGTCGTGAGTATCTCCTCTCTTGTCAGCTCTCTCGGACTTCGCATATCATCGCTCCTGGGAGACAGGATTTGGGCTTCCCGGCGCCAACAATACATCCTACACATATTATTATTCACCGTCAACATCTTGGACTGGATCCGGCGACTGCCGTACTCTTCCCCGCTCCAGCCTTTGGGTCGCGCCCAATGGAAAACCCGGGAGGCGTTTAAGAATTTTAGGAACGACGGGAGTCGTGCCTTCCATTTTTGAGTTTTGAAGAGGTTACATTTGGGTCCGCAAGAGCGGGCACGGCGTGCCGTGCCCCTACGAGTTCAACCTCTGTAGATGGTGACGTTCGTCGGGGCGACTTTGGGTTTAGTCGGAGGCTGCGGTGGTGGCGGTGTCTGGGAATTTTTTGTGTTCGCGGATTACGGCAATTAGGGCTTGGGCGGCGCGGGGTAGGCTGCGGTCGCGGCGATAGACGAGGCCTAGTTCGCGCCAGAGGTCGACGCCTTCTACGTTCAGGAGCTTTACTTCGCCCGCCTTCACTTGGTCGCGGGCGAAGCTTTCGCTGATGAAAGAGACGCCGGCGTCGGCGCCGACGAAACGTTTGATCATGCCGATGCTGGGGAGTTCCATCACTACGCGGAGCCGAGCGCGATAGGGGCGGAAGAGTTTGTCGAGGACCTGGCGGGTGAAACCGGTGCGGGGGAAAATCAGCGGCTGCGCGGCGACTTCCTCGAGGGTGATCTTGGAGCGGTGCGCCAGCGGGTTGCGGGTGCTGACCATGAAGCGCAGACGGTCTCGGGAGATGTGGTGAACTTTTAGAGTGGGCGATTTGATGGGGAGCGTCACGATGCCAACGTCTACGGAGCCGTCTTCCACGCGCTGCAAAATTTTGTGACTGAAATTGCGATAGATGCTGATGTGGACTTGCGGGTAGCGGCGCTGAAAATCCGCGAACATGTCGGGCAGCAGATAGAGGCAGGTGGCTTCGTTGGCGCCGAAGACGAGCGGGCCTTGGACTACGTCGCCGCGATCGGCTACGACCTGGATGGATTCGTCTCGGAGGCGAAGAAGGCGCTCGGCGTATTCGAAGAGGACTTCGCCCGCCGGAGTGAGCTCGACGGATTTGGCGGAGCGGTCCAGGAGACGGGCGCGATAGGCTTGTTCGAGCTGGCGGATCTGCGCGCTAACGGCGGATTGCGAGCGAAAAACTTTTTGGCCAGCACGCGAGAAACTCTTTAGCTTGGCAACGTAAACGAAAGTGGCAAGTTGGTCAAAGTCCATAGGCTGGTGGCTCGGCTGTGATTATAGCGGAATGCCTCCGCTAAGTGAGCGCAGATTCTTGCTCCTTTCGAGCAGGCAAAGCCGCCCGCGAAAACGCCGCACTTTGCGGCGGAGTGAAAACGGCTTCCGGACGCTTCAAGCGGGCGAGTAGCGGCTCCCAAGTCGCTTCGAGAGTGCCCTGGAAATGAACAGGCTGCACCCGCAGGAACGGAAGCACACCGCGGCGCGAAAGCAGGCGCGAGGCACGCGGGCTGGCAGTGAAACGCAGATGCTCTTCCAACACGGCGCGAAGCCAGGCTTCTTCTTGAGCATCGATTTCCGAGAGAGCGACGAAATCGCGATGGATGACTTCGTCGGCCTCGCCGCGAAGAACGTAGGAGAGGCCGCCGGTCATACCGGAGCCGAAGTTCAGGCCGAGAGGACCGAGGACGAGGACGACGCCGCCGGTCATGTATTCGCAGCCGTGCTGGCCGACGCCTTCGACAACCGCGAGGGCACCGCTGTTGCGGACCGCGAAGCGCTCACCGGCGCGGCCTGCGACGAAGAGCTGGCCGGAAGTGGCGCCGTATAGAACTGTATTACCTGCGAGCACATCGCCGCGGCGGGAGGCGGCGGAGCTGGCCGATATCGAGATGGTTCCACCGGAGAGACCTTTTCCGACGTAATCATTGGCTTCTCCGGAAAGCATCAGAGTGATTCCATCGGCGAGGAATGCGCCAAAGCTTTGTCCTGCGGAGCCGTGGAATTCCTTAATTAATTCTTGGGCGACGGGGCGGTGCTGGCTGCCTGGACGGCGGCGGCGCATTAGTTCTCCGCTCATGCCCGCGCCAACGCTTCGGTCGGAATTTTGGATGGCCTCGGATTCTGTTTGGAGCTCGAAGGCGGCGCTGAAGTGCAGGGCGTCCTCGCGCGTGGCGGCATGCAGCACGGGCGATTGATGGGGAGCGACGCGGCCGGACTCGGACATAGGAACGATCAGCAGGGGATCCATTCCGGAACGCGCGCTGAGGCGATCGTACCACCCGGTGAGTTCGCTGAGAGAGCGTGCGCCTAGTTGGGCGAGGCGATTGCGGACTTCTTCGGCGAGAGAGCGGAAATAGGCGGCGACCATTTCCGGCTTT
>Ga0185299_10002542_pt1 | contig 27611 bp, 29 predicted proteins | sample PaiPotPPA55metaG_FD_128002 | JGI IMG/M metagenome (GOLD analysis project Ga0185299, IMG submission 128002) | Iron sulfur acid spring bacterial and archeal communities from Banff, Canada, to study Microbial Dark Matter (Phase II) - Paint Pots PPA... ...
CCCCGGAACTTGCCGGCACGAAACCGTCAATTCGCCTAGGGGTGGGTATCAGCGGCATGCGCGAACGCATTCGCCAACTCGGCGGGGAATTGATTATTGCGCGCGCCGAACCTGGCACACTCATCGAGGCAAGAATCCCGCTTTTCGGCTGAAACGAAACGGCGAGCGACGCCGCGGATGTTGGCGCGCACCACTTCGATCCTTATAGGCTTTCCGGATTGCTCAGGCTGTCTTCGGCGCGAGCAGCGCCTTTAGATGCTCTCCCAGCTTCTTGATGCTGTCAGCCTTTGACAGCGCCAAGTCAACCCCTGGCGTGGCAGCTAATCCCTTGTTTCCGTCGGCATGCAGCGTAAATAGAATTATTTTTACATCGGGTATCGTCTGCTTCAGTATCGGCGCCGCTTGTGTGCCGGTCATGACCGGCATGGTCAGATCGAGCAGAATCAAAGCAGGCTGCAGTTCCTTCGCCTTTTCAATAGCTTCCGCGCCGTTTTCGGCCTCCCCGCATACGGTGAAGCCGTTGCTCTCCACGTAGGTTCGTAGCAGATGGCGAATGTTCGGATTATCGTCGACAACAAGGATGCCGTTGGACATGACGGTTTGCGACTACGAAGGCTGATCGCGTCTCGCGGTCTGTCCTTCGGTAACGCCCTCTAGTCGCATCGGCTCGTTCACCGGCGTCAGCAGCGCCTTAAGATGTTCCCCAAGTGTGCGGATGCTCTCCGACTTCGAGATCACACGATCAATATTAAAGGTGGACGCAAGCGATTGATTAACGCCGTCCGCATGAAACGTAAACAGGATGATCTTGACGTGCGGCAATTCCAGCTTCAGAGCCGTTGCCGTCTCCGTGCCCGTCATGCCTGGCAGCGTCAGGTCCAGCAAAACCAAATCAGGCCGAAGTTTCTTCGCTTTTTCGAGCGCTTCCGAGCCGTTCTCGGCTTCTCCGCAAACTTTATAGCCTGTGTTGCTCTCAACAAACGAGTGCAACAGATGGAGGATGTTCGCGTTGTCGTCGACTATGAGAATGCCCGACATAATTGGGCGAGACTAACAACCACGCCACGGCTCTGACATACAGCGAATCATGTACTTTCGCACTCCCTATCGCTTTTAGTAACTGCAAAGGCACAATCTTCGGCCACGCCAATATGTACAGGAATCGCTGTACTGTTCAAAATTGAACACCTCTCTCATACTTAGTGTGATGCCACACACTATACTTATCGTCGACGACAGCCCCGATGTCTGCAGTATCGTAAAGACTTTCTTGCAGCGAGATGCCGAATTCAGAATTTGCGGCGAAGCGGGCACCGGTCTTGAGGCTATTAAGAAGGCAGAGGAACTAAGACCCGACCTGGTTCTGTTGGACCTGAAGATGCCGGGAATGAACGGTATCGAGGTCGCCAGTATTCTGAAACGCGTCCTGCCAAAAGCGCAGATCGTCCTTTTTTCCGCCTATACCGACTCGCTTGGTAGCACGACTTTGGCAACCGCGGCAGGCGTTGACCTCGTAGTGCAAAAGGGCAGCTTGGCGGACATGGCGCAATCTCTTAGAACTCTGATCTCCCGCAAGTGGGTGTCGCCCGTAAACGACCCACCCGAACCAACAATGTAATCCAGCCAGATATTCCACCGCAGATCACTAAACTACACCGTTACGACAATTTTGCCGATCTGCTCGTTCGACTCCATGCAGCGGTGCGCTTCCACGATCTGCGCAAATGGAAACACGCGGTCGATACGCGGCTTGAAGTCGCCCGCCTTGACATGATCGAAAACATACTGCACAGCCTTTGCCTTCAGCGTCGGCACGGAAAGTATCTCGCGCAGCGTGTATCCGCGAATGGACAGGCCTTTGCTCAGCGCGGCAAATAATGGAAACGGTGTCGGCTCGGCTGCAAGTGCTCCATATTCGAAGATGGTTCCTCCAAGGGCCGCCGCCTGCGCCAGCAGCTCGATACCTCTGCCGCCAATAGGATCGAAGATCACGCGAGCGCCTTTGCCACCGGTGATTGCCTTTACCCGTTCGATAAGGTTCTCTTCTTCCGTCGCGATCACATGTTTTGCTCCCACCTCCGCCAACGTCGCCTTTTTCTTGGATGTTCGCGTGGTTGCAATGCTGATCGCGCCTTCCGCCTTCACCATTTCGATGGCCGCAATTCCCACGCTGCTGCTCGCTGCCGTGATGACGACGAAGTCGCCTTTCGTAATCTGCGCGTGTGAAATCAGGGCCCCATAGGCCGTCAGGTATTGCATCCAGATCGACGTGCCCTCTTCCGGTGTCAGCTTCTCTGGATAAACCACCAGCGCACTCGCCGGGACAATAGCCACTTCTCCGTACACGCCGTAATTCGTCATCAGAAACCCCGGAACAGTGCTGGCCTTCTTGCCCAGCCAGCTCTTGTCCACGTCCGGCCCGACTGCCGCCACTACACCGGCCGCCTCATACCCGAGCTTCGACGGCAGGACGGGAGACTCCAGGTAATTGCCGCTGCGGAACATCACCTCCGCCCTATTCAGGCCAATCGCTTTCACATCCAGGCGAACTTCGCCTTTCCCCGGCTCCGGGATTGCTTCTTCCTGAATCTTCAATACTTCCGGTCCACCTACCGCATGGAAGCGGACAATCTTTGCAGTTTCCTTCGCCACGTCAATCTCCCTCTCGCCGCCATAATCCCTTTGGGTTTACTCAGATGCGAGCCGCCATCTAACTGGTACCCGCCGCCCTGATGACGGCGCCGATGTAGATTTGCGCAACTTATCGGGCACTAGCCCAGAGGTTTCAGGTGAATGATTGTCGTCTGACCCTATCATTACAGGGATATGAGACGCGGATGCCTGTAAAGATTATGAGCTCGCAGAACTAAGGCACGCGTATCAGGTTCTCGGCGTTCCACGAGACGCCTCAACACCAGCGATTAAAAAGACCTACCGGCGGCTGGTAAAGAGATGGCATCCAGACCTCTACCCAAACGGGACCCCCGCTCAGGTCGAGGCAACGCACATGACGAGGCTGATAAACGAAGCGTACTCAGCAATCGCCAACGCCCCGCTGCGCTATCACATTGAAACATATCCCACTCAGGCGGGGGAGAGAAGCAGGCAAAAACCAAGTCCCTCGGTGCATGAACGAACCCGAATCTGGACAAATAATAACCAGAGATTTGGAATGGCAATATTCTTAGCCCTCGTTGCCGTGTCTCAGTTCGCGATAAATTATCTGCTTGGGTCGCGCCAACATGCCTACCGCCGTCTAGTCATCTATTCCGTCTTAGCTCTGGGCGCCCTAATCTACGCGCTTCTAGCAAAACCAAAAGCTCTCCCGCCGGATACGAAATAAAAGCGATTACATGTACGACAAGCCGACTTACCATGTGTAGCCGGCAGTTAGAATGGCCACCACAGGTGAGGAGTCTACGATGACGGTATCAGTCTTTATCGGCACCAGCGTCGACGGCTTCATCGCGCGGCCGAACGGCGATTTCGACTTTCTACCAGCGGGAGGCGGCGAACCCCACGGCTACGACGAGTTCATGGCCAGCGTCGACGCGCTCGTGATAGGCCGCAACACTTTCGAGACGGTTCTGAAATTACCGGCCTGGCCCTATGGTGACAAGCGCGCAGTGGTCCTAAGCAGCAGACCAGTTGATTTGTCTGCGGTGCGAAGGGGCGTTGTGGAACAGATGGCGGGACCTCCGGCCGAGATCGTTTCAAAACTCGCCTCAACGGGTGCGCACAATCTCTACGTCGACGGTGGGATCACCATTCAAAGATTTCTGCGTGCAGGTCTCGTTCAACGACTCATCATCACCCGAGTTCCCGTGCTGATAGGCGAGGGAATTCCTCTATTCGGCCCTCTAACGCGCGATCTGCGCCTCCGTCACATAACGACGCAGCACTATCCAAGCGGCCTCGTGAAGACCGAATATCATGTCACTTAGGCGTGCTAACACTTGGGTGGCCAGCTTCGTCTTAAACGCCAAAGGGAGGTCCCATGCACCGACTGCAGGTTTTCCTCATCGCTCTCGCGACCACCGGTATCGTTTACGAATCCGCATCCTATTGCCACCGGAGCAGCGTTCTTGCGAATATTTCGTCCGCAGGTTCGGTCAGACCCGCGTCGCCCATGCTTCAGCCGCGTTCAGGTCACACCGCGACGCTCTTGCAAGACGGCAAAGTCCTCATCACCGGGGGAATGCGCCGCAATCAGGATTTCTACACTTCCGCCGAATTGTTCGATCCTGCCGCGGGAAAGTTTCAGGCAACGGGCGCGATGAGCGTTGCGCGCGTTGGACATGCCGCGGTTCTGCTCCGCTCAGGTAAGGTGCTGGTTGTCGGAGGATGGGTGGGCCACGGCGGCACGGATTCCGCCGAACTCTACGATCCCGCGACCGGCTGCTTTACGGCGCTGTCGAGAATGAACGCAAAACGCGGACGGCCGTCCGCTACGCTGCTCGCTAGCGGTGACGTGCTCATCGCAGGCGGTGCGGACCACGACACTCCAGGCGGAGTCGCATCCGCCGAAATCTTCCGCGCAGCCACTTCTAAATTCGAGCCCCTCGGTCCGATGCACACGGCGCGCATCTCGCAGACGGCGACGCTGCTGAACGATGGCCGGGTGCTGATCGTGGGCGGACGCGGCGACGCGGTCACGGCCAGTGCCGAGCTTTATGACCCCATCTCGAAACAGTTCGTCGTGACTGGCAGCCTGCGAACGGCTCGCTATAAGCACTCTGCGGGAACGCTTCCGGATGGCCGGGTACTTATCGCCGGTGGATCCGACGAACGCGATTGGCACGGATCCACGAACAGCGCCGAAATCTATGATCCGCGAACGGGGAAGTTTAGCCCCACATCTCCGATGAACGACAGCCGCTTCAAGCTTCCCGAGGAAGCGGCACAACTGGCTTCGGGACAAATACTCGTAGCCGGAGGAAGCAAAAAGGTCGAGGTATACGATCCAGCGAGCGGAAAATTTCTGATTGCCGCAAGAGAACTAATGGACGCGCGCCACTTTATGACCGAAACGAAGCTAAAAGACGGCAGTGTCCTGCTCGCGGGCGGCTATCCCAAAAACGATCAAAGCACCGCGCAGACCTGGATCTACCATCCCTAGAAAACAGGGCGAAACCAAGCGCCGCTTATTGGGTCCAGCATCCGTTGTCGGCCGCGAGCGGCTTTATACCAGCACGGGCTCTTTCGCCATTCTCACATTGCCCTTGTTGTAGTTCTTTTCACACGAATCGCAGAACAGCGCCCGGTACGTGGTGCCGTCTTTCGCGCTCGCGTCGGGGAACCTGTTCAAACCGTTTGTCTTGGTGAGCTTGCCACTCTGCGTCAATCCCTTAAACAGATGGTCGCAGATGTACTCCATTCCATCCGCCTCTGCCTTTTTCGCATCGGTAAGTCTGTGAATCCAGATAGTTTGCGCCATACGGTTCCTCCGCGTTCAACTCCAGTCTGGCACGCACGCCAGCCCGAAATCGCCTGCCCAAAAGGGCAGATGTGCTCCGCTGGCACCGGGCCTCGATATCGCCCCGCCCTTATCGGTGAAGGGAATGCGAGCCCAGAATCGGGGAGTTTGCTGGGACAGTGTCCACTTTTTGTCCTTCTGACCAGCTGAATTCGCCATTTCTGTTTAGTAAAATAGGCCGTGATCGTCGACGCTCGCTCCAGTCCACCACCCGTCTCCATCTCATTTCCCCGGCGCCGTTTCCCCCATCTCCTTCATCACCAACAACTTGCAGCCTCTTGTAGTCTCTTGCCTCTCTTTTCGCCCCTCCCGTCCTTTGTTTTCAATGCTTTGCAGCCTCTTTGGCCGAAACAGGGGGGGGTGGGTATACCCCTCAGTACGGGGCAGGGTTCAAAGTGACACCCAAACACGTCAGTTCCGGCAGTTGTAGCGGCCGCAGACCGTCGCGGGCGCCTTTTTCTCCACGGCGTTCGTGCAAAGTGGAGCAGGTTCTCCGGTCGATACCGCGCTCAAAGCGTTCGGAAGAAAAAGTGCCAAGTGGCATCAACCAGCGCATGGACCAAAGCGGATGCGAAAATCGAATTGCTCTTGCGCCACGTCCAGCCGTAAAAAAGACCGGCAATCGAGGCGAGGATCACATAGCGCCAGTTGGGGAAACCTAAATTGGTAATGTGCGAGAACCCGAAAAGAACGGAAGCGGTCCACCAGCCGGCTAGATCGCTCTTGCTGGACCGTGACAAGATATTTTGCAGCAGTCCGCGGAAAAGAAACTCCTCGGGCCACGCGGTGAAAAAGAGAATCGCCAGCGCGACGAACGGCAGCGACCGCCAAGCGTGCCACTGCGGCGCAAATTGAATGAAATGCATACCAATGCCAAGTGGTATCGCAATTGCCCCGAAAGCAAGAAAGCTGGTGACAACATAGAATCCCCACCGGCTGCCCCAGCCGATGTTGTACCCAATGCCAGGGGTTTTGCGCACGAGGACGAAAGCGGCAAGCGCTACGTTGACGCAGAGAAGCACGGTGAACACGTAAGCGAGGCGTCCGCCAGGATAAGGCCAGAGCCAATGCGAAGGGGAAAACTTCACGGTTACCCAGATTCCCGCGAGCGTGAGGTAATCCTGCCAAGTGCCCGCCGGCTTGTGCTCCGCAGAAGCGGCCAGCGCGAGCGGTATGAAAATTAGCGCGCCGATGGCTCCCACGCGCGAGAATGTGAAACTATTTGTTCCAATGCCATAAATCAGATATGCAAGGAACGCGGCAGCGCCAAGCAAGTAACCAGCGCCGGCGCCGAAACGGGTAGAAATGAATTCAACGCCGCGAGCCGCGAGCAAAAGCATCACGCCGAAGTAAAATGAAAAGACCGTGAGCGTAGCGGCGAACCCGCGGCCGCCATAGCCTTGCCAGGAAGCGTAAAGGCCGCCGCCAAAACAAAGCGCAGCCCAGAGACCGAGGGTGGAAAGCGGACCGAGTTGGCGATTGCCGGCCAAGCTAAATTTGCTACGTCTGTTAGAGTGCAAAGAAAACGCCGGCAGGAATGCCGGCGTTACAAGGAGATTGTAGCCGCAACAAGATGGCGGACCAAATTCAACTAGCGAAGTTAGGCGGAGCACCTGCGAACCCGGGGCGGCTTGCTTACATCGATTGGCTGCGTGGGATAGCGTGCGTGCTGATGTTTCAAGCGCACTGCTATAACTCTTGGCTCAACGCGGACGCGCGGAAATCCGACTTTTATCGCTGGTCGCAAGCGCTGGCGACTCTGCCGGCGCCTCTGTTCATTTTTTTGGCTGGCATTTCGACTGCGTTGGTTACCCAGCGTTTGCGCGAGAAAGGCGTCGCGCGCAACGCGATTGCGCGCACAACGATTTTGCGTGGCGCTGAAATCTTTGGGTTAGGTTTGCTGTTCCGCGGGCAGGAGTATCTGCTCGGCTATCCCAAATCCCCTTGGACGGATCTGTTACGCGTCGACGTGCTGAACATCTTGGGCCTCTCCATGATGCTGCTGGGCGTGTTGTGCTGGCTCGCCGCCTCGGCAAAGCCGGAAAGATCAAATGCGAGGGCAATGCGTTGGGGATTGGCGCTGGCTGCGACAATTGCAATCGTGACTCCGTGGCTGTGGACGACGCACCAGCTGCGTTGGCTGCCCTGGCCTCTCGAGTCCTACATAAACGGCGTGCACATCTACGCGCAGCCGCAGTTCTGGTTGTTCCCCATTTTTCCGTGGGTGGCCTTTGGGTTCGTAGGCTTGGCGATCGGCTTTCTGCTGTTCTCGGAATTCTCACGAACGAAGGAAATTGTTGTGCTCGTGGCGATTGGCGTCGCCGGAATCGCGGCGTCTCTCTTGTCGATGCTTTTCGATGCCGGTCCGATCCGCCTATATTCCGCTGCGATTTACGACTACTGGCACACCAGCCCGAACTTCTTTCTGATGCGCTGCGGCGTTTTGCTGGCGTTGGTTTTTCTGGCCTACGCGTGGTGCCGCTGGGGATGGGCGCAACGCGGCTTCAGCCCCATCATTCAGCTCGGAAATACTTCCTTGCTGGTCTATTGGGTACACATCGAATTTGTGTACGGGCGATTCTCAATCCTGCCGAAAGGGAAATGCAGCATTTTGACGGCGACCGCGGGGCTGCTGATTATTTTCCTGGCGATGGTTGCGCTATCGGTGCTGCGGACGAGATGGAAAAAGCGTCACGCTAAGGCTTTGCGTGGGAGTCCGGAGCCGGCTGCTGCGACGGTGGGATCCGGATAATAATTTCGCCCGGTTTGGCGCGTTGGAGGTCTTCGCGCGCGATTTTTTCGATAAGCCTCGGATCAGTCTTCAGCGCTCGCACCAGATCGCCAAGCTCCGCGTTCTCCTTATTTAGGCGCGCCAGATCTTTTGTCACCCGATCGATTTCACTCTGCGTGCGCCGCATAGCGATAAAACCATGCGCACCGAAAACGTCGTGAACCACAAGCGCGATAACGAAGAGGCCCAGAATCGTACGTCCGTGCCGTTCCAGAAATGCGCCAAACCCAGACTTCGGTTCCGGCTGCTTCAGTTTTTTAGTACCCACTCAGTAGCCTCGCGTGCCAAGCGCGCCGATGCAGCCGCGCTATCCGCTTCCACGTACAGACGAAGCAGCGGTTCCGTGCCGGAAAGACGCAGCAACATCCATGTGCCGTCATCGAAGACAAATTTTGCGCCGTCGGTGCGGTCGATGGAAACAACTTTTCGTCCCAGCAGTGTCGAAGCGTCCACGGCGGCTTTCTTCACCGTGTTTGCCTTCTGTTCGTCGCTGAGGTGCAGATTCTCGCGAACGGGCCAGAACTCTCGCCCAATCTTTTTGAACAGTTGCTGAATTTGTTCTTTGATGGAAGCGCCACGAGCCGCGAGCATTTCCGCTACCAGCAAACACGCAAGAATACCGTCCTTTTCCGGAACGTGGCCGCGAATCGTAAGCCCTGCGCTTTCCTCACCGCCCAGTGCAATTTTATCTTCGCGAATAAGCTGCCCGATGTATTTAAATCCCACCGGAGTCTGAAACGTTTTTTGTCCGTGGGCTTTGGCGGCGGCGTCAATCATTTGCGACGTGGCGACGCTGCGGGCTGCGGGCATTTTCCAGTTGCGCGTTTCCACCAGATAGTCGTACACGAGCGCGAGGATTTGATTTGGAGAAATCCACGTGCCGTCGCGATCGATTATGCCGAAGCGGTCGGCGTCACCATCGGTGGCTAGTCCTGCCGCGGCGTTCGAATCGGTTACGGCTTTGCGGAGCGGGGCGAGATTTTCTTCGGAGACGTCGGGGCCGGTGCCGTCGAAGAGGCAATCGCGATTGGTGCGCAACGCTTGAACAGAGACGCCGTGATCCGCGAGAGCGCGATCGAGATAGCCGGCACCGCATCCGTGCAACGCGTCGACGACAAATTTAGATTTGCTCTTGCGAAGGACGTCGAAGCGGACCAGTTCTTCCAGGCGTTTCAGGTAGGTGTCGCGCAGATTCACCGTTTCGCCGTGTCCATCTTTGTCGGCGTGCGAAGACGCGGCGTGCGCAAAAGGGAATGGGCCATCCTTTTCGATTATCTTTGCTACGCGCGCTTCGATGTCTTTCGTGACTTCGGGAAGGGCAGGGCCTGCGTCGCCGGAAGAAAATTTCAGGCCGTGATATTGCGCGGGATTGTGGCTGGCCGTGAAGTTGACGGCGCCATCGAGTTTGCGGCGCATGATTTCGTAGGCGATGGCCGGCGTCGGAGTGAACGTTTCGCAGAGCAGCGTGTGAATTCTGTGTTGCTGTAGAATCTCAACGGCAAGCTGCGAGAATTCTTCGGAATAGAAACGGGTGTCGTAGCCGACCAATAGCGTGGGATTTTTGGTCTTGGCGTTGATGTGGCCGGCGATGGCGGTTACGGCAAGACGAACGGTGGCGAATGTGAAGTCGTCGGCGATAATCCCCCGCCAGCCAGAGGTGCCGAATTTGATGGGAGAGGCGGGCGTTTTTGGTGAGGCGGTCATCGGTGGGTATTCTACGCGTTCAGGCATCGTACATAAAGATGACGGTGGGAGGCAAAAGGACGGCGCTGCTACAAACGCGCCAAGAAGGAGAATGTAACGCAGAGACGCAGAGGACGTTGAGTTCCACAGAGAAGGTTAGAGCTTGAAGCACAGAACGCCGAGGTCATGGAGAAGAGTCATGATTCGGAATGGCGGGCGATATCGGGTCGTGTTAGTCACGTGCGGGTCGATTGGGGAGGCGCGAAGAATTGGGCGCGCGGTCGTAGAGAAAAAGCTTGCGGCCTGCGCGAATATAGTGGCTGGAGTGGAGTCGATTTACCGATGGAAAGGGAAGATGGAGCGGGCGCGAGAAGTGCTGGTGATTATGAAGACTTCGGAGGCACGGTTGCGGGAACTGGAAAGGGAAGTGAAGCGCTTGCACAGCTATGCCGTTCCTGAATTTATCGCGCTGCCCATTGTGGCTGGCTCGAAGGAATATTTGCAGTGGATCAGTGATTCGGTTCATTGAAATCGGCAGCGCGTGAAGATGCGGAATCGTTAGACGTACAGGAGCGCTTGGTCCAGGTCGGCGATTATGTCTTCTACGTCTTCGATGCCTACGGAGAGGCGCACTAAACCTTCAGTGATGCCGACGCGTTCGCGAACTTCGGGCGGCATCGAGGCGTGAGTCATTAGCGCGGGCAACGAGATTAAAGTTTCGACGCCGCCGAGGCTCTCGGCCAGCGAGCAGAGTTTGACCTGATTCAGAAAGCGGCGTGCCGCGTCCAGCGAGCCGAGATCGAACGCGAGCATGGCGCCGGGCCCGCGCTGCTGTTTGCGCGCGATTTCATGTTGCGGGTGCGTGGGCAAGCCCGGATAATGCACCTTTTTCACTTTCGGATGCGCATCAAGATGGCGCGCCACGGCGATGCCGTTGGCATTGTGCTGCAGCATGCGGATGGCGAGCGTCTTCAGTCCGCGAGAGACCAAAAAGCAATCCATGGGAGCGAGGCCGCTGCCGGCGGAACGCTGGACAAAGTAAATCTTTTCGGCGTCTTCCTGGCGCGTAAGGATCGCAGCGCCGCCAGTCGAATCGCTATGACCGTTGAGATACTTCGTCATGGAATGGACAACAATATGCGCGCCCAGCTCGATAGGACGCTGCAGGTATGGGCTGAGGAAGGTGTTATCGACGACCATGGTGATGCTGCGTTCGGTGGCGAGCTTGCCAAGTGCGGCAAGGTCCGCGACGCGCAGCGTCGGATTGGTCGGAGTCTCCACGTAAAGCATCTTTGTGTTGGGGCGGAGCGCGCCAAGCACGGCATCCTGCGATGAGGTATCAACAAAAGTGAATTCCAGGCCGAAGTGGACGAGAAGTTGCGTCGAGAGCCGGAAGACTCCGCCGTAAACAGCTTCGGAGATCACAGCATGATCGCCGGGACGGAGGAGACGGAAGACCGCGTCAATCGCGGCCATGCCGGAAGTAAATACGTAAGCGCTCTGGCCGCCCTCAAGTTTTGCGACGGTGCGCTCAAGCGCCTGACGATTGGGATGTTTGGTGCGCGCGTAGTCGAAGCCTTTGTCTTTGCCAAGCTCCGTCTGCACGTACGTAGAAGTCTGGTAGATCGGCGCGACAATAGCGCCGGTGGTGGGATCAGGCTCCTGTCCCACATGAATCGCGTTGGTGGCGAAACCCATAGTTCTCCCCTGCAATCTGTTGCCTGCGGAGCGGTGAAAAGCGGCGCGTGCCGGAAGCCGTGCGCGCTCGATGCTCCGAAGTTAAATGTACGGAATCTCGGGAGACAGCCGCAAATGTCTGACGACCGCTGTTTCCTGTCGAGTAGATTCAGAAAAGGTACAGGAGCATAGAGCGACAGTCAATGCGGGGCACGAGAATATAGTGGGTTTTTGGAACGTTCAAAACCTCATAATTTGGTCTCCACGCCAAGCGTCCATTAGCTGCTGAAGACGTTCTTGCTCAGGAATTCATTGCGGAATTTACCCTGCGGGTCGTACTTCTTGCTGAGTTGAATAAAGTCCGGCAACTTCTTATAAGAAGATTTCAGCGCCTCCGGCGACGTTGTAAACAGCTTTCCCCAATGCGGGCGGGCTTGAAATGGAGCCAATTCTTTTTCAATCACGGGCAGCAGCTTCCTGACCGCCGGCCAGTCTTGTTTCCAGGTAAAGTGGATAGTCACGCAAGGCTGTTCGTAACAAGGACTCAACCACAAATCGTCGGCAGCAATCGCACGGATTTCCGAAATCAGTAAGTGCGGGCTGACCTGGTCGCGCAATCGTTCAATCGCCAGAATTGCTTCGACCGCATGCTGACGGGGCACGAAGTACTCCGATTGCAATTCCTTACCTGCGCTAGGTGTGAAGCCCATGCGAAAGTGCGGCAGTCGTTCAAACCAGGGGCCAGGCACGCCCATCTGCTCCGTACAGTTCTCGGCGGAAAGTTCGGCGATGGGGTGCAGATTCTTGGTGGCACGTTTCGCCCCGAAGAATTCCGGGGTCGCATCAAAGGCTTGCCCTTTTTCCTCGCGGCTCTTGATCCAGACTTCGCTGATACGCTCGTTCCGCCAATCGGTAAAAAGGCTCACGCTATAGGCACTTGCTTCGATCGCGTCAAAGTGATCTTTCATTTCAGCGAGCGGCAAGTTTTCATACACGTACTGCCGCATCATAAAAGTGGGCTGAATATCGAGCGTGACCTTAGTGATGACACCCAGCGCACCGAGCCCAACAACCGCTCCCCGAAACGCTTCGCCGTCTTGTTTACGGGAGAGCTTAACCACCTCGCCCCCTGCCGTGACGATTTCAAGTCCGGACACCGCGGTTGCGAGATTGCCATTCTTTTCCCCCGAACCATGCGTTGCGGTGCTGCACGCTCCTGCTATGGAAATATGGGGCAACGACGCCAAATTGTGCAACGCAAAGCCCTTGCTATGGAGGAGCGGACAGAGTTGACCGTACGTCATGCCTGCATTGACGGTGACGGTGCGCGCTTCTGGGTCCAACGCAACGATGCTGTCCATCGATTTCAATGACAAAAAGTTATTTGTGCTATCTGCGATGTTGTTGAAGCAGTGCCGAGTTCCCAGTACCTTTAGCTTGCTCTGTTTCGTGACGTAACTCCGCACTTGTTCTAGCGAAGTGGCGGAATACAGGCGGTCAGTACTGTATTCGAGATTGCCCGCCCAGTTTTTCAGTTTCTCTTTTGAGGCCCAGGCTAACAGAGGCGCAACAATAGGGCTTGCAATGATCCCAGCGAAGAACCTGATAAAAGTCCTCTTATTCATGATGAGGCCCAAGCTGTATCGACATTGGCCGCCTGAAATTCCTCTGTTGCGGCCTCGAAAACGCGGCGATTGTACACCTAGTGCTAATTCTTTGGGCGCAACAAAAAACGGCAAACCAAGCGGACAGAAGGATTGCTCGGGGGCGAATCGTCAGCGACTCCTCCAGAATCGGTCGTGTTCCGAGCGCGCCGTCTCATTCGATAACTTGGATTTCCGGATAAAGCGGCGATCGAATCTTCCGCCGCGAAACACCTTCTCCGTTGAGGTGCGCGTCGAAAAAGCTGCGCAAGCAGTACGCCGTGACTGTAAGTTGGCGGCGTCCGTCGATACCAACAATTCCTAACATACGGAGCGTTCGCATCACGATATGGCTTTTCAACAAGGCTGCGTCGTCGCTGAATAGAAAATGGTTCGCGCCGCGAATCTCCAGGAACTGCTTTCGATTCGCAGGCAGACGATCGAGAATCGATTTCATGTTGGCCATGATCTGACCGCCCTCAGGATCGGACTCATGGCTGTGGTCGCTTAGAAGGATCATGAACGGCCGATCGACTCCTGCTTGAATGACGCTGCCGTGCGGAGCGCCGTCCACATCGATGCCGGCCTTGCACCTGGGATCTTCGTGGCAGAACTGTAGGGCCGCGGCGCCTCCGAAGGAGTGGCCGAATACACCTACGCGCGCCATGTCGAGCCGTCCAGTGAACTTGCCGGACGCGTCCGAGGCGTTCAGCCGCTCCAATCGATCGAGTACAAACGCGATGTCGCCAGTCCACGCACTCAGCAGCCTGTTCGCACAACGGTCACGCTCCGTGCCTATTCTCTCCAGACAGACCTCCGGGTTGTTCTCCGGCAGCCGGCTGATCACCCGGCCGTCAGGGAAAACCACGGTAAAGGTGCGGTAAGGCGCGTCGAAGCCGACGACTACGTAGCCGTGACTGGCCAGGTCCTCAGCGAGTGTCGAGTAATTCCAGACTTCGGCAGAAGCCCCTGCTCTCATGATCACCACCGGGTACGATCGCTGCTGCGGTGACACGTCGGCGTTACGAACACTATGCGTCTGAACCTTCGACAGATCTCGCGTCAAGAACTTACTAAGCAGCGCGCCGCGACTGCGTTCGACCTCCGCTCGCAATGGCGTGGGCAGGTAGTCGTCCATAGCAGGGGATTGCCCAGCGGCTGCCGGGTACCAGATCCATACACCGAGTTCGCGCTTCGTTCCTGGTATGGGCGCCAGCGCGTCCAATGTTTTGTCGTCGACCCAGTCATAGAGCGCGCGGCCAACCGCGAATGGTCCCGTGGGTGTCGGCAGTACGACCTCGGTCCTGTGCTCCAGCCAGAGTGACACGAATGATGCCGCGACTCCGAGGACACCTACCATCGCCAAGACGGCGAAGCCTCTGAATATCTGGCGGGCTAGCCGCCGTTGTTTCAACGGTGCGTTCATCTGTGCTTCCGCGGGGTCAGTGAGGTAAGGAAGCCGCAAGGTGAGCGTACTTTATGTAATAAAGTACTTGTTGTCAAGGAGAGGAAAAGGTCATGGCAAGAAGGCGCGTAGAGCATGAAGCAGTCAAGAGGCCTGCAGAGATTAGGTGGAAAAGACCGCGAGACTTGACCTATGCAGCGACTGCGTACAGGATAGATTGCGTTCCAATATGAAGCTGCGAATCAAAATGGGCTTGCCAGTTCTGATTGTGGCGCTTGCCGTTGGCGGAGGCTTGCGGGCGCAGAGCGCTCAAGAGCCGGACGCGAAGACGCATACCGGAAAAAACGATCCGGTGTCGCGCGTGACCATTGAGGTGTCGGGCGGGGAGAAAGAAGCGCCGGTGGAGAACGCCAGCGTCTATCTAAAATACGTGGAAGAGCGCAAGCTTAGGAAAAATAAAAAGATAGAGTTGAACGTGAAGACCAACCGCGACGGAACAGCGCACATCCCGGAAGCGCCGACCGGCCGGGTGTTGATTCAAGTTGTTGCGAATGGCTGGAAAACGTATGGGCAATGGTACGACATAACGGAGACAAAACAGACGATCAAGGTGCATTTGGAAAAACCGCCGCGTTGGTACTGAGATAAGTTTCCGGCCTCGAGTTTCAGAGCGAAAGAATTTCACGGACCAGGGTGCAGAGTGGACGCGGCGAGCGATTTTTCTCTTGAGAATTTTGGAAGCCCTACGAAAGCGGGAGTGTTGCACTGAAATAGTGCAAACCGTATCAGAGTACTGAGAAAGGCGTAGTTAGCCTGAGAAAAGGCGCGCTTTTCCACAAGCTTATCAACACTTATGTTGAAAACTTCACCTTCCAGAAATATTTTTCACGAAATTCGGCACGACTGTTGCTGTAGAAAGAAACTCGCCTCCTTTTGACCCTTTTGAAACTGCGGTGATAGAGTTAGGCTCGGCATCTCAAAATGAACGAGACATTCGACGGGCCTTTTTCCCTGATGCAAATGTTTTGGGGCAACATCGCGGCGCGGCGGCTGCGATCGTTGCTGAGCGTCATCGCCATCGCGATCCAGGTGATTCTGGTTCTGATGATTGTTGGTCTCACTTCGGGAGTGATTTCCGAATGGGGGAAGCGCGTGGAAGGAGTAGGGGCCGACATTCTCGTCCAGCCGCCGAACTCACCTATTTTCTTTGCTTTCTCGAGCGCGGTGATGGCGGAAAGTCTGGGCGATCAGATGGAAGCGCTGCCGGATGTAGATGTTGTCGCGCCCACCGTGATTCTTACCGAGCCGAAGAATTTAATCATGATCTATGGAATTGATTACAAGCGGTTCAACGCGCTCAGCCGGGGATTTTTGTATCGCCGCGGCCGGGCATTCCAGGCGCCGGACGAAGCTCTGGCGGACGATATCATCGCGCAATCAAAGCACTTAAAGGTGGGCGACCATATCACGCTGCTGAACCACACGTTTGTGATCAGTGGGATTGTGGCGCACGGTAAAGGCGCGAGATTTTTTATTCCGCTGCGAACGGCGCAGGAGATTGCCGGGGTGGAGAACCGCGTGTCCATGTTTTACGTGCGCAGCAAGGGCGACACGGAGAAAGGACGCGGAGAAATTTTGCGGCTGAATCCGAAAAACCGCGTGAGATCCACGTCAGAGTACGTGACGCTGATGAGCTCATCCAATTTGCCGGAGCTGCGGCCGTTTATCCGTTCGATGGTGGGACTGGGTATCGTGATTAGCTTTCTCGTGGTGCTGCTGAACATGCACACGATGGTCATGGAGCGAACGCGGGAAGTGGGCATTTTAAAGGCGCTAGGATTCTCGCGGCTCGACGTGGTGCGTATGTTGCTCGGCGAGATGTTGGTGCTCACACTCTTAGGTAGCAGTCTGGGGATCGCGCTTACGTTTCTGACCCAAGCGATTTTGAAGGAAACGAATCCGGGATTGATGATCCTGATTTCGGGGCGCTGGATTTTCGGAGCGATCCTCCTGGCGGTGGTGGGGGCGGCGTTGGGCGCGGCGTATCCGGCTTTTCGCGCGGCTAGTTACGATCCGGTGGTGGCGCTTGCCTACGAATAATCGTCCGTATGCCTATTGATTGACCGCCCTTATGTGAATGATCGCGGGGGTCGTGAATGACATTGACGGCAGAGAAACCAACAACGGAGAAGCATTACATCGCGCGCATTCTGGAGCGCCGGGACTTCTCGGAGGATCTCTGGGCGATTCGCGTCGATCCAGGCGGGCCGTTTTCGTTTAAGGCTGGCCAATACGCGACGCTGGGCGTCGAACACGAAGGGAAGCGGATCGAGCGAGCGTATTCCATCGTTTCTTCACCTTACGAAGAAGGGTTGGAGTTTTTTCTGGAGTTGGTGCCACAAGGCGGGTTAACGCCAAAGCTGTACAACTTGCAGAAAGGCGACACGATGCTGTGCCGCAAGATTGCCAAAGGGCGCTTCACGCTCGATTTGCGGAGCGGAAGGACCAATCATCTTCTGTTGGCAACGGTGACCGGCGTCGCGCCATTTGTGAGCTATGTGCGGACGCTTTATAAGGACTGGAAAGCGGGGAACACTCCCATGCCCGGGAATCACAAGCTGTACTGCATACAGGGCGGCAGCCGATCTTGGGAATTCGGGTATCGCGAAGAAATGGAACGGTTTGCGGCGGAAGTACCCTGGCTGAAATTTGTCGCGACCATTAGCCGTCCGTGGGAAGACGCGGCGTGGACCGGAGAAACCGGCCGGGTGGACGATCTAGTGCGAAGGTACGTATCGGAATGGGGCCTAAAGCCCGCTGAGACGACAGGTTACCTGTGCGGGCATCCGAACATGATTGAAAATGGCCGGGGCATCCTGCAGCGCGCGGGATGGCAGAAGGGCTCTATGTTTGAAGAGGTCTATTTCATTCCGGGTAAAGAGATTACGGCGGAATAAGTTACGGCAGAATAGGTCTAAACTCCCGGAGCTTGCGCTTCGAGCTGTCTCGATACGTCCTCTATCATTGCCAGCGGGCACGCCACGTGAACGGTTTCCCCCGGTTCGTTGACGTCGATCAGCAGCTTGCCATTGCGCGTGCGAACGCGAACATATTGATTCCCGTCTTCGATCTCCACTAACTCAGCATCCGGATACTTCCTGAGTTCCTTGGTCAAGGCGCGCAGGGTGGGAAGCCACGGACCGGCCTGTGCCGCAGCGTGGCTAAGATGGCGGCTAGGGACCACGTGCATGGCTATGGGCACAATGGCTGCGGGAACCCAGACATGGACATGCCGGCCGTCAAAGTGATCCTCATCGACGCGCATTACGCCTTCATGGAAGGTATAGGCGCCCGCTGCGGCCACGGTGCCGCAGAACCCCAAAGCAATCTTGGCTAACAACATGTGGTCCTCCCGTCGGTTACATCGGCCGCCACTCGCATCATCAGGGCGGGCTGATTAGTCTTCAACGTTCGTGGAATCCAGCCAAACGCGAACGGTGTTCTCTTCGTCCTTGACAGAGACGAGTTCGGTATCTCCCTGCAAAGAGAGCGCACGGAGTCCGGCAACGAGGTCCAACTCACCCTTGCCGGCGGAGAAAAGCGCGTCCACCACGCGCATGGGCACTTTTACCTCGACCTCAGACTTCTTCGGCCGGTTCTTCTCAAAAACGTGAACGAAGAGGGTGCCATTGCGCTTGGCCACGCGGACGTCTGAATCCTTACTTTGCACCGTGACGAACTCGCCGTCCTTGGACGTGCGTACGGCGTCCAGAAGCGCCCTTAAATCAACGCCATGGCAATCAATGTCATCGAACCGGACTCTACCGCTGTGCAGGCGGTCCTTATTGATGGTGGGAAGAACCTTTTCCGCGAGCTCCAAAGGGACGTTCACTCGAACGCTCTCCTCGTTGCGGCCAGGATTGGTTACGCGAACGTGCAGCCAGCGATCATGGCTGGATGCCAGGACGGTTTGGCTGGAGCTGGCGGGAGGCGAAGCTTGAGCGTTGGCCGCCGATGGGAGAAGCATGACGGACGCGAAGAAGGAGGCAGCGATGCTAAGCGCGGCCTTTTCAATCAATCGAGAGGTTTCTAAGCGCATGGTGACGTTTCTCCTTCCCGGGCCGGGACTTTCTCGGTGTCATCGACGGTGCCTGCTCCCCGGCGGGTACTTGCGTTGATATACGAGGGAGACAGTAGGAATGTTTCCCAAATTGTATGGATTGGGATGGCGCCTCGGGTGCGTGGCGCGACGGCGTAACTTGTTTGCCTTGCGCATGTATAGGATTCCCGCAAGCAACAGTAGATTTTTAACCGGATTGTTAGTCGGGCGTCTGACGCCTAGGTTATCGGTAGCTAAGGGCCCTGGAAACCAGGACCGACGGACCGTGAACGTAGTCCTCGCCGACTCCCCACGATGCGCTGTTCCTCTACAGGGTTTTTGCAAAACAAAGTGGTCCCGCCGACACACTCTTATTGAGGTCGACGCTCATCAAAGTTTTGAATTTGGGATGTCCTCGAACGAGACGGTGCGAATTTAAAAAGGGCCGCGCGAAAACCAGCCGCCGCTCCACGGTTCGAGGAGAAGTAGTCATGCAGTCCTATAGGTCTGATAATCACAGAAACCTTTTGAAATCGAGATGTTTAGAGGTTGGGTGCTTGTTGTTGGCACTCGAATGCGGTGTCTCGCAAGCGCGAGGGCAGTTTGTTTTGAATCGCGAGGGTGGAACGCGACCCACGGTAGCGGGTTCGGTGATGATCGATGGTGAGGCGCAGCCTGCGGCACGTGTACGGGTGGACGTAAAAGCGGTGACCGGGGGCGGAATCACAACTACGTTTACGGATTCCAGCGGGCGCTTTGAGGCTCCAGCGGCCGGCACAGGCGCGGTCATTGTGGCTGTCGACGAGCAGGGTTATGAACCGGTGGAGCAGCGGGTGGATGTGGGCTTTGAGGGAAGCGCGCCGGGCGTAATCATCACGCTGCGCAAAGCAAGAGCAACTCCAGTGGAGCGAACCGGCTACACCGTCTCGGTGCGCGATCTTAAGGTGCCGGGAAAAGCGCGTCACGAATTCGCGAAGGGCGTGGAGCGCTTGCAGAAGAACGATGCCGAGGGGAGTCTGGGACATTTCAAGGAGGCTACGGATGCTTTCCCAAATTACTATGAGGCTTATTACCAGATTGGCGTGGCTAACCTGGAGCTGCGCCGCGGGGATGAGGCAGAGCAAGCTTTGCAGAGGTCGATAGACCTGAGCAGGGGCGGCTACGCGGAGCCACAGTTTGCGCTGGGGGCATTGTTGTGCGACCGGCAGTCGTACTCGGAGGCGGAGCGCGTCTTGCGGAGAGCGATTGATGTCGACGGTAGCTCCTGGAAGGGACATCTCTTTCTGGGCCAAGCGCTGTTTGGGCAGAATAAGCTGGCGGACGCAGAGAAGAGCGCGCGCGAGGTTCTGCTGCGGAAGCCGGAGGTAGCGTCCACCTATGTCTTGCTGGCCAATATTCATATAAAGCGGCAGGAATACATTTTGGGAATAAAGGATCTGGACACTTTTTTGAACATGAAACCGGAAGGGCCTACGAGCGAACAGGCACGAGCGGTGCGCTCCGCGGCGCAAAAGATCGTGACGCGGCTGGAACATACCGTAACGGTGCCGCAGTTTGTCTATTAACCATTTTCAACTTGACTCAGATCTGGCGCCGCGCGCCGCGCCGCAAGGAGGCATGACTGCAAGGATTCGTGATTCCGCAGATGCCTGCAAGCGTTGCAGGGGCGGCAGCCTTCACATCTGTCGCGTGCGGCTTGGTGTGGTGATTATGGCCGAGGGCGCTCGGAAACCGGGGCGTCGTTCTTCATTGTTTTGTCGATGAAGCGGAACGTAGCGTCCAGGGCTTTCAGGTTTGCCTCGCGTGTCTGGTCCAGCGTTTTTCCAATCAATCCGTGGCCGACACCCGGAATGACCATCAGTTCAGGGGCAGCCCCGGCCGCTTTCAATTTGTCGGCCATTTCCAGCGTCTGCTGGTATGGCACCGTCTTGTCTTCGCTCCCCACAATCAACACCATTGGAGGACTTTTTGCGTTAACGTAAGTCACCGGGCTCGCCGCGGCAATCTCTCCTTTTTTACATTCCGTAGCAAAGCAACCAAGGAGTTTCCACTCCGGTGCATCAGCAACGTCGCGCGACATCGCTTTGTCCTGTCTCGCCTGCGCAGCGATGGTGGCGATGTCAAACACGCCATACCAGGGGATAGCTCCCTGGACGCAATCAGAGATCATGTGCGAGGTGGCGGCAACATCACCCGGCGCGTTGGGTAAGGCGATCTTAATTTGTGCAGGTTCCAGGGCTTGCGCACCGCAGCTAACCGCTGCGAGCCCAGCCAAGTGTCCCCCAGCGGATTCGCCCCAGGTCATTGCTCGCGCGGGATCTATCCCGTACTCCGCCGCCCGCGAGCGCAGCCATCGAATGGCCGCCTTGACGTCTTGTGCCTGCGCCGGAAAGAGAGCTTCGCTGCTCAACCGGTAGTTTATCGAGGCAACCACGTATCCTCTCGCGGCCAGCGATGCCAGCACTCCTGGAAAGTCTAGAAAGGGTCCGCCCAAGTGCGAGTCGCCTACCATCCAGCCCCCGCCATGAATGTGCACGATCAACGGAAAACCTGTTGCTGGGCGGGGGAGACCCGCTGGAGGCAGATATATATCCAGCGTGAGGGGGCGATAGCCGAGCGGTTGCCAGTACACGAGGTTAGGGATACCCTTCACGCCGTTCGGAAACGTTACTTGGGTCGCAGGATAATGATCTTCACGCGCGGCCCCAACTGCGATTTCAGGCGGGGGCGAAGGAATCTGCGCGGCCATCTGCGAAGCCAGGACGCCGAAGTAAAGAGTGATGACGGCGCAGAGCATTTGCAACTGGCGCTTGATATTTACCATCGATTTGCTCCGTTACGTCCGAGTGCGTTCGAGGATTTCACCGCAGCTCAAGCTATTGGCAACCGCTATTCCTGGATTCGCATCGCCAGGAAAGTAATGCTCGCAGGTTCAAGCTCGCGCACGCTTCGGCGACACCTTCGTCTCACGGCGCTAGCAACCTGAATGGGTGAGCTCATCATCCCACCTCGTGATACTAGTGCAACATATCTCGCAATCCTTGTGAGGAGGATGATTTGCGAAAGCGATGGGTATTTTCGGGAGTCGCTTGCTTGGCCATGGCAACGCTGGGCCGGACGCAGGGCGCGGAGGCGAACGACGCGGGAGTCGTGAAGGTGATTGAGATTTCGGCGAAGAAGTATGAATTCATTCCTGCTGAAATTCGGATCAAAAAGGGCGAGCGGGTCCAGCTAAAAATTCATTCGGTGGATACAACTCACGGCGCGAAGTTAATTCTTTATCCGGAGGGTAGCAAGGATAAAGCGACTCCCGGCCTGAAACTCACCGACCCAAATCAAAATGAGAAGGTTGAAAAGAATGTCGATCAAGTGCTCGATTTCGTGGCCGTTGAGGCAGGCACCTACGAGATCAAGTGCGCGAAGCTATGCGGCTTGGGCCACGGCCGCATGAAAGGAAAACTCATCGTCGAGGAGTAGTTTAGCCGATAGCCACACAGCCACAGCATGCTTGAAAGTCACATTCCACCCGCCCCTCCGGGGTTCATGGCTGTGCCGTCGTCGTTGCCTGCTTGATACTTGAGAGCCTGAAACGATCTACGATCCTTTGCATCTGGATGGACTCGATTGCAAAGCCTAGCGTGAGGATTGGGATGAATACGATTGCCTTGGTCATTACTTCCGGAAACGCGCGGTCCGACCAAAATATGCCGGCCAAATACAAAACGTGAAACGGAGCGGTTGCGAGGATTGCTTTCCACAGCCACAGCTTGCCGAGGTCGCCTCTTCGCCGAACATAGAAAGTCTCGCCGTAAAATAAACTAGTTGCAACAAAGCCTTGGAAAACTTCTGTGGAATGCTCCCGTCGCGAGAAAAAGGAGTAGGCCATACACAAGACAAGTCCGCTATAAAGGAGCCAGCTAAGGCGGTCCCTTCTTTGCTCCTTAGCTATGTTGAAGCCTGGTTCGAGTCGGTATCCAAATAACGCCGGCATATGCGTCTCAAATAACTAAATCATGGCTATCCCGCAACTGAAATCTTCCCAGCAAATGGGGCCAATCCGCCAGAGGCTTTGGTCAACTGCACTTCTTTCGCACCTACCAACGTCTGTACTTGCGTCTCGACTAATCGCGCCAATCGGGAGATTGGCGTTCCCGGGGCTAGGTGGGGAGCCACTTTAGGAACGTCGCGGCTAGGGGCGGCAGCGTTAGGCTGATGCTGTGCTGGCGGCCCATGTGGGGGATTGGGGTGGACTGGGCGCCGCCCATGTTGCCTGCGTTGGAGCCGCCGTACGTTGCGGAATCCGTGTTTAGGGCTTCCTGGTAGAAGCCGGGTTGGGGAACGCCGACTTGATAGTTGGGTCTTACAACCGGCGTTGCGTTTAGCACTACTACGAACAGGTCTTGCGGATTCTTGCCGCGGCGCATGAAGGAGAAGACGCTGTTGTCGGCGTCGTTGCAATCGATCCATTCAAACCCACGCCAATCGAAATCGACTTCGTGCAAAGCAGGCTCGGCGGCGTAGAGCTTGTTCAGATCGGCCACGAGACGTTGAATGCCGCGGTGCGAATCGTATTGCAATAGATGCCATTCCAAACTGTTCGCTTCACTGAATTCGCTGCGCTGCGCGAATTCCTGGCCCATGAAGAGGAGCTTCTTGCCGGGATGGCCGTATTGGTAGGCGTAGAGAAGACGCAGATTGGCGAATTGTTGCCACATATCGCCGGGCATTTTGTGGAGTAGAGAGTTTTTGCCGTGGACGACTTCGTCGTGGGAGAAGGGCAGGACGAAATTTTCTGTGAAAGCGTAGAGCAGGGAAAAGGTGAGCTTGTTCTGCTGATATTTGCGGTGGATCGGGTCGGTGGAGAAGTAAGCGAGCGTGTCGTTCATCCAGCCCATGTTCCACTTGAGGCTGAAGCCGAGGCCGCCGAGGTAGGTGGGGCGAGAGACGCTGGGCCAGGCTGTTGATTCTTCGGCGATGGTGAGGAGGCCGGGGAAGCGCTCGTAGGCGACTTCGTTCAAGCGGCGCAGGAATGCTATGGCGGGGAGGTTCTCGCGGCCGCCGAACTGATTTGGAATCCACTCGCCGGCTTTGCGCGAGTAGTCGAGGTAGAGCATCGAGGCTACGGCGTCTACGCGGAGGCCGTCGATGTGGTATTTGTCGAGCCAGAAGAGCGCGTTGGAGATCAGATAGTTTTGAACTTCGTTGCGGGCGTAGTTGTAAACGAGCGTGCCCCAATCCGGATGGGCGCCTTGGCGGGGATCGGAGTGTTCGTAGAGATGCGTGCCGTCGAATTCGGCTAGGCCGTGCGTGTCGCGGGGGAAATGGGCCGGGGTCCAGTCTAGGAGGACGCCGAGGCCGGCGTTGTGGCAGCGGTCGATAAATTCCATGAAATCCGCGGGCGTGCCGTAGCGGCTGGTGGCGGCGAAGTAGCCGATGGTCTGGTAGCCCCAGGAGCCGTCGAAGGGATGCTCCATGATGGGGAGGAGTTCGATGTGGGAGTAGCCGAGGTCCTTTACGTAGGGGATGAGCTGATCGCCTAATTCACGATAGGTGAGCCAGCGGTTGCCTTCTTCGGGGACGCGGCGCCAAGCGCCGAGATGCACTTCGTAAATGGAGATGGGCTTCTCGAACCAGTTTGTTTCGGCGCGTTGGGAAATCCAGGTCGAGTCATTCCATTTGTACGCGTCTAGATTGGCCACGATGGAGCCGGTCTGAGGGCGGAGCTCGGCGCGAAAGGCGTAGGGGTCGGCTTTCAGCGGGATCATGTTTCCGCTGGGGCCGATGATTTCGTATTTGTAGATGGCGCCTTCGTCTAGCTCGGGGATGAAAAGTTCCCAAACGCCAGAAGAGCCGCGGGCGCGCATGGGATTTATGCGACCGTCCCACTGATTGAAATCGCCGACTACGCTGACGCGGCGGGCGCTGGGGGCCCAGACGGCGAAATTTACGCCGCGCACGCCTTCGAGGGTGTGCGTGTGAGCGCCGAGTTTGTTGTAGGTGTCGTAATGGCGACCTTCGCCCATGAGATAGAGGTCGAATTCGCTTAGCAGGAAGGGAAAGGTGTAGGTGTCGTATTGTTCGTGCGTGGCGCCGGAGGGGAATTTGTATTGAATGCGGTAGGTGGCGGGAGAGGGGCGATCTTGCACGGTTTCGGGAAGAGTTGCTTCAAAGAAACCTTCGGGGCGGAGCTTGGCGGCTTCGATTGCGGGACGTGAATCGCTGAAGCGAATGGCGGCGGAAGTTGCGCCGGGATGGAACATGCGAATTACCCAGCGGCGGCCCGACGGGGTCTCGACTTGGTGAGGACCTAGCAGCGCGAAGGGATCGGAGTTGCGGCCGAGGACGACTGCGTCGATGGCTTGGTCGAGCGGCGATTTTGCGGAGATGGCTGGTGCTGCGGCTGCTTTTTCGATGCGTTGTTCAGGCAAGTGTGCGTCTCTCTGACGTGCCGGGAGGCTAGTCTTGACCACTACGCGGTATGACAAGCCACTCCCACTTCGATTGTCACGCCAACTTCGATTCTAGGGTGTTGCGCGCAGTTTTCCAAGGTCTGAAGGCTGGATAGTGCGTGCGTTGATATGTTCGCGGGAAAGGTGAGGTGGGAATCCGCGGCGGCGCGCGCTCCGCTGCTTTGATCGCTTTGTCGCACGAACACGCGGGAACGCACGTTGGCGAACCGATTTGCCGGATGAAACGAGCAAGATGGTTCGCCTTCGGTGCGATTTGTAAGCTGTTTATCGTCGGCTTGCGGAACTTTTAGCGCCCGGCTTCCGCTTTGTTGCTCTTGTGGGCCGCGATCACTTTACCTCGACTTTCACGCGCATCCACGGATGGATGCAGCACTCAAAGAGATGTTCACCTTTCGACAAGCCCGGGAGCAGTAGCTGACTGCCTTGCAAGATTCGGGTCCGGGCTACAGCTACGTTTGAAAAGCCGCCGGAACATTCGGGAACGGTGACCTCTCCAGGCGCATTGAGCACCGGTAGAAAGCCGCCACCAAAGTGTTCTACCTCGGTGAAGGTGTGCGGCTCGCCGCCTTGGTCGGTTACGACAAGAGTGGTGCCCTTCTTGATATGGAGTGTGTCAGGCTCGAAGTCCCAGTTGGTGTCCGGCTTTCCAAGCGCTGCCTTTGCAAATAAATCTTTTAACGTCGTGAATGCACCGAGCGTGACGTTCTTGCAGAAGCCAGGCCCAAGCGCGGCATTGAAAGTGGTCGGATCGCATTCGTCCAGCGCCACGATCTGGGCGACACTCGGCGGATTCTCATTCTCTTTTTCTTGGGCAAGGGCCTGCGTCACGCCGGCAAACAACAAACAGCAAGCGATTAAACAAACCTTCGTAACGGGAAATGTCATAATAGTTTTCCTTCCTTCTTGTTTAGGGGTTGGCTCAAGAAAGCGCCGGCAGCTGATGATGTGCATGGCCGTCGATTGCTGGCTTGAGCTTATCTGAGAGGACGTTTTTTCCTAACGACCAAATTCTCAACGCCGCAAGATCTGAAAACTGCGCGGCGCTATTTCGAAGAATCCATCCAAAAGGATCCTGACTTTGCGTTGGGTTACGTCGGACTCGCAGACAGCTATGTCCTTTTGGCGTCTTTCCGTCAATTATCGCCAGAGGGTGCCTATAAACCCGCGAAGGAAGCCTTACGCAAAGCGCTGGAACTGGACGACAGCATAGGCGAAGCCCACGATACGCTTGCGTCGCTGAGTTGGCGGCACGAGTGGGACTGGGCAGGGACGGAGCGAGAGTTCCACCGCGCGATTGCGCTAGCCCCAAACTACGCTTGCGCCCATGCGGATCTCGCAAATTATTTCAGCTGGAGTGGCAGACGCGCCGAGGCGCTGGCTGAAATCACCCGGAGCCGCGAACTGGATCCGGGTTACAGCTTTGCTACCCTCGCGTCAGGAGTCCATTATCAGTTGCGGGAGTACGAAGCTTTGGTGGAAGCAAGCCGAAGGGGCGTGGTTTCGGATCCGAATGAATGGCTAGAACACTACTTTCTGGGCGTCGGCCATGAGGGCACGGGAAAACGACTAGAAGCTATCCCGGAGTATCAGAAGGCAGTAGCGATGTCGGCTGGCGATCAAGATGCCAGCGCTGCGCTTGGTCACGCGTATGCGGTGATCGGCAAACGAGCCGAAGCGGAGAAAATCCTTCGTGACTTCGAGCGAAAATCGAAGAGTGGCTATGTTTCGCCGTATATGATCGCTACGATATACGCTGGACTTGGCGATAAGGACAGAGCGTTCGAGTTTTTAGAGAAAGCTTACATGCAGAGATCTTGGGACATCGCTTGGGCCTTTAAAGCTGACTTACGGATCGACAATCTCCGCTCTGACCCGCGATTCCGAGCATTGTCGCGGCGAATTGGATTTCCTCAATAGTGCCGGCAAATTAGTCTTCAACCAGACAGAATGAAGGTCACTTTGCTGCGGGCTTGGTGAATCCTTGCGCTTCCAGCCAGTAGTAGAATTCGTCGATCCAGTGATCGCTGCTGGTGCCGTGCTTTTTCATGCCGAAGCCATGGCCGCCGGCGTTGAAGATGTGAGCTTCGGGATAGTTGCCCGCCGTTTTTAAGGCGTCGTAAAATCTGACCACGTAGTCGGCAGCCAAGGCGTCGTCTTGCGCCCACGCTAAAAAAATGGGCGGCAGTTTTGCGGGGATGGCTGGCATTTGGCCAAACGGTCCACCATAGATTGGTGCGGCAAAATTGGGTCGTGCGGCGGCGTCTTGCTGGAGCAGAGCTGCGCTGGTCACCATGGCGCCGGCCGAGAAACCCATGAAGCCGACCTTGTCGGGAGAAATGCCCCATTCCTCGGCGTGTTGACGGACTA
>Ga0185299_10002543_pt1 | contig 27611 bp, 25 predicted proteins | sample PaiPotPPA55metaG_FD_128002 | JGI IMG/M metagenome (GOLD analysis project Ga0185299, IMG submission 128002) | Iron sulfur acid spring bacterial and archeal communities from Banff, Canada, to study Microbial Dark Matter (Phase II) - Paint Pots PPA... ...
GGCAAAATGAGTCGGCGGCCCCTGGTTGGACTCACATAGCGCTATCCACTCGTCCGCCTCCGCGCGCGTGTAGGGATGGGGAAAGATATTGCGCAGGTTGAGCCAAATCCTGCGATTATTCGCATACTGAATGAGCGCTGGAATGTCGGAGCGGCGCCACGCCCGCAAGATTATTTGTTCTTCGCCGCTCATCGAAATATTCCTGCACTCGATTACCAGCCGCGGAGAATCTTTCAGCTCCCACTATCATTCTGATCGCCCGAGTGCGTCAAATGGCTCCGGATTCGGCTTCCTTACCCGTCCTCGGCTATTTCCGTTAAAATTAGTCGCGGTCGTGGTGCTCGTGCCGTTCATGCTCTTTGTGCTCCTCATGCTCCCATCTCTGGCGACCTTGCCAATAGGGATGCGGATTGGACGCATAGTAGCGCGGGCCCGGCACGTATCCCGGGGCATATCGAGGATAATATCCAGGATAAGCGTAACCGGGTGAGCCATATGAATACCTGGAATAACCTGGGTAATAATGTTCGTCAAAACACGCCGATAGCGAACCGATCGCGAGAATGAAACCGATTATTCCGAGTATGCGGAAAATTTTCGCCTTCATAAGCCGTGTACCTCAAAGTCCCAATCTAGTGAGCATCACGTGTGCCAGGGCGAAATATCGCAGATCGGCTTTAATTTTTTGGATTAATATGCGGATCTAGCGATCGCTGAACTTGTACCTGTGCACCAAAAGGTGCGAAGTACGAGCGCTGCTCGGACAATTGGCGATCCTTTCGAAATCATCGAACCCGGACGGAAAATGGCAGGGGTTAGCAAGAAAATTGGGATCGATCCAAAAAGCGCGGCTCAAATGGAGGAGCATTGAAGCTATCGATCATCGATCAGTCGCCGGTGCCGGCGGGCTTCACGCCCGCGCACGCGCTACATAACACTATCGAACTCGCCCAATTGGCCGAGCGGTTAGGTTACGAGCGTTATTGGATCGCTGAGCATCACGCAATCGAGGCGTTGGCGAGTCCCGCGCCTGAGATTCTGATTGCCCGGCTGGGAGCTGAGACGTCAAAGATTCGCATCGGCTCCGGCGGTGTAATGCTGCCGCATTACAGTCCAATGAAGGTTGCTGAAGTGTTTCGAGTTCTGCATGCGCTCTATCCGGATCGCATAGACCTCGGGGTCGGGCGGGCGCCGGGCGGCACGCCGCTGGAGTCCTACGCCTTATGGCGTACACGCGGCGAGCATCCGCAATCGGACGACTTCGGACAACAGTTGGTAGAGCTGCTGGCCTTTTTGAATCGCAAGTTTCCGGCAAATCATCCATTCGGCCGAATCAAGCTTTCGCCGGAAATGCCCGGTGCTCCCGAGGTATGGCTGCTCGGTTCGAGCATGTGGAGTGCCTCGGCGGCCGCACAACTTGGTCTGCCGTATGCGTTCGCACACTTCATTGATCCACTGCCGACTCGCCTCGCGATCGAGCATTATCGCTCGCACTTCAAGCCAGGGAACACGGGCCTTTCGCGACCGCATACTATTTTGGCAGTAGGTGCGCTCTGCGCCGATACGGAGGAGGAAGCGGAGCGGTTGATTTCGAGCGCGCGGCTTTTTCGGCGCCGCATCAGGCGGGGCGAATTAGGCGCGATTCCGACGCCGGAGGAAGCAATGCGCGAGCTGAGCGACTTTCCGGGAGCGGTGGGGGAGCAGTCCTTTAGGTCTCCGGCCCGCTCGTTACAAAGGGGAGAGCCTGCCCTCAGCAGCGCGAGCGATGAACAGAGTCGGGGTGGTGACGATTCTGAGTTCCCACGGTATGCGGTCGGCGCACCTGACAAAGTGCGCGACCAGTTAATCGATATGGCGAGCGTGCTCAATGCCGACGAACTGATGATCGTGACGGTGATGCACGGTCATCGTGAACGGAAGTATTCCTACAAATTGTTGGCCGACGCTTTCGGTCTGAAGGCACGCTAGGCAGGTGAGCTGGCTCATGGAAGGAGCACCATTGAAGTGAATGCTCGTCTACGAGTGCCGAAAGAAGGGTCTCTGGCGCAGCTTCTGCAACGAACGTGTGGATCAGCGCGCTGTATGCTTTCCCAGCGGTCCGCATTCTAAACGCGGTAGTGGCGTTTCCTGCGTCGGCCGGTCGTTGTTATGGCTTGAGCTATGCCTCCCGATTTTCTTGAGCCCTGGTGGCAGGAAAATAAGGAAGGTCAGCAGCCAGTCTTCAAACCGTAGCCGCGCCAGCTCCGTTTGGGCCTTAACCAGCTCCGGGTCGCATAGTTTCAGAGCGCTCCTCATGCACAGCCACAAACCCCGATCTTTTGAGTTTCCCCGCCCCATTGCGGCGATAGCAAAGGACAAGAAGCAATCAACGATGTTTTCTTCAAATCTGCGCCGAGCTCAGGCCGGTCCGTTGGAAGGGTTGCGGTTGGTTCTGGGATTGAACTCCCATAAAATTTGCCTGCGTAAGCTTAATGCCGCAGGCTTTCAGCGTGCCAGGGTGAACGTTTGGAACTCAGCAAGACATTTGATGCCAAATCAGCAGAAGAACATTGGTTCCAACTTTGGATTGACAGTGGTTATTTCAAGGCCGATCCGAGCCGTCCCGGCCCAATATTCTCGATCGTAATACCGCCGCCCAACGTTACCGGCGCGTTGCACCTCGGTCATGCACTCAACAATACGCTGCACGACGTCATTGTCCGTGCACGCCGTATGCAGGGCTACAATACGCTGTGGGTGCCCGGCACTGACCATGCGGGAATAGCGACCCAAAACGTTGTCGAACGCGAAATCGCCCGGGAGGGTAGGACTCGCCACGACCTCGGCCGCGAGAAGTTCGTCGAACGTGTATGGCAATGGCGCGAGACTTACGGCGGCAAAATCCTGCATCAGTTGCGCCGTCTCGGATGCTCATGCGACTGGAGCCGCGAGCGCTTCACGCTGGATGAGGGCCTGTCGCGGGCCGTGACCAAAGTATTTGTCAGGCTCTACCATGAAGGGCTGATCGAGCGCGATTACCGGTTGATCAATTGGTGTCCGCGCTGTGAAACCGCGCTGTCCGACCTCGAAGTTGACCACAGGGAGACTGAAGGCAATCTTTGGTTCATCCGCTACCCGCTGAGCGACGGCTCCGCAGCTATTACGGTCGCAACCACTCGGCCGGAAACGATGCTCGGAGATACCGGCGTAGCGGTCAATCCGGCGGACGAGCGCTTCAAGGACTTGGTGGGCCGGACGGTGAGACTGCCGCTGGTTGGGCGCGAGATCCCGATCATAGCTGATGCTGCGGTGGATCGGGAATTCGGCAGCGGCGCCGTAAAAATTACTCCTGGTCACGATTTCAATGACTTTGAGATAGGCCGGCGGCATCAGCTCGCACAAATTTCAGTGATGGATACGCGTGCGTGTATGAACTTCGACTCCGGGCCCTACTGCGGCATGACTCGCGAGGCTTGCCGCAAGCGGGTGGTCGCTGATCTCACTGCACAGCAATTGATCGAGAAAATCGAACCTCATAGGCATGCGCTGGGTGTTTGCTCACGATGCGACACAGCTGTCGAGCCGATGCTTTCGTATCAATGGTTCATGCGGGTGACCAAACCGGACGGAACTGGCCAAACAATCGCCGGCAGGGCGATCGCGGCGGTAGAGCAGGGCGACACAAAATTTTATCCGCAGCATTGGGAAAACACCTATTTCGCCTGGATGCGCAATATCCAGGACTGGTGTATCTCCCGGCAACTATGGTGGGGCCATCGGATTCCCGCCTACTGGTGTCAGCGCTGCGCCGGCGCGCAACCTATTGTCGCCGAGACCCGGCCGGCCGCTTGCCCTCGCTGTGGGGGCGGCGACCTGCGCCAGGACGACGACGTGCTCGACACCTGGTTTTCTTCCGGCTTATGGCCGTTTAGCACGCTCGGATGGCCCGAACGGACTGCGGACCTGGAGAAGTATTATCCTACCAGTCTGCTCATTACCGCGTTTGACATAATTTTCTTCTGGGTGGCGCGGATGATGATGTTCGGGTTGAAGGTGAATCCGCTCGATGCCGACAGCCTCGCGGGCGCGGTGCCATTCAAACATGTCTACATTACGCCGCTGGTGCGCGACGCCCAGGGCAAGAAGATGACGAAGTCGCGCGGCAACGTGGTCGATCCGCTTGAGATTATGGAGAAATATGGCACCGACGCCGTGCGCTTCACCCTCGCGCAACTGACGGTACAGGGCCGCGACCTGGTGCTGTCCGATGAGCGGCTGGCGGCGTCGCGGGCGTTTGCCAATAAAATTTGGAATGCGGCGCGATTTGTTTTGATGAACCTCGAAGGCGCTCCCGAACCGGTCGAGCAAATTGAACCGCCGCGTCTAAGTCTCGCTGAGCGTTGGATCCTGAGTCGCCTCAACGCCGCGATTCGCGCCGTCACGTCGGCGATTGACGCATACGAATTCAATGTCGCAGCGCTAAGTGTATATCAATTCATCTGGCACGAGTTCTGTGACTGGTATATCGAATTGTCCAAAGAGCCGCTCAAGTCCGGAGGTGAAGGGCAGGCTGGCGCGCGTTATGTCCTGGTGTATTGCTTTGACAATATGCTCAGGCTTCTGCATCCGTTTATGCCATTCATTTCGGAAGAAATCTGGCAAGCATTGCGGCCTTATCTAAGCGATTCAAATCTCAGCGAACATCTGGCAGTTGCCAATTGGCCCGGGTCGGCTGCAGACGAACCCCTCAGCCAAACGGAAGCCACAGCAATCGCGCGCTGCATCACCACTACCCAGACGATCAATTCGTTGCGTTCGCTGGTCGGGCACCATCCGGGCCAACGAATCAAAGCGATGCTGCGGCTGAGCGACAACAATGGCGGAGTCGAAACGTGGCGGCCGTATGCCACTACATTGGCCAGAATTGGAAATTTCGAAATCTGCACAGGTGCCGACGAGCGACCATCACGGATGGTATTTGCGCCGCTCGGATGGGGTGAGGTCGGAATCGAACCGCCCGCGGAGTTCGACTTTGAGAAGGCGCGGAGCATGCTCAAAAAAAAGCTCGACGAGGTGCGTGTCCATTTGCAGCGAAATCAAGGCCGCTATGAAAATCCAGACTTTCGCGCCAAAGCCGGTGAAGAGACGGTGGTCGAGATCGCTGATAAGATCACGCAATTGAAAGCGCAAGAGACCCTCCTGCAAGGCCAGATCGGACTGATCCAGTGAGCTTTGCGCGAACAGTTGAACGGAAGCTAAGAACCTCTGGAGTGTGACAGGCAGAGACGTCCGCCCCACTAATCAGTGAGCGCAGACTGCACGACCAGCGTCCGCCAGAAACACTGCCCATGGAAATAATCCGACAACTCGACCTCGGCCAGCTTATTCGGGCGGCACTTGCCGAGGACGTTGGCCAAGGCGATGTCACTACCGCCGCGACCGTTCCAGAGGGCCAGGCGGGGAGCGCGCGAATCACCGTTAAAGAGCCAGACCAGATTGTTTTCTGCGGTGGTTTTATGTTCGAAAAGGTCTTTGCGCTTACGGGCGGCGACCCACAAATCGTGTTCCTGGCGCGCGACGGCGTGAGATTGCCCTGCGACACGATCGCGGCGGAAATTGAAGGGCGGCTCGCAGGATTGCTGATTGGTGAACGCGTGGCGTTAAATTTCGTACAGCTGATGTCCGGAATAGCCACGGCCACCAGACGCTACGTTGATGCGATCGCGGGCAGCCGCGCCAGGATTATCGATACACGCAAGACCCATCCGGGACTGCGCGCGCTCGAAAAATACGCCGTGCGTTGCGGCGGCGGCAGTAATCATCGGCTTGGTCTCGATAGTGGTGTGCTAATCAAGGAAAACCATATCGCAGCCTCCGGCGGGATCGGCCGCGCTCTGGAGCGTGCTCGTGCGCTGGCGCCTCATACGTTCAGGATTCAAATAGAATGTGAAACCCTCTCGCAGGTCGAAGAGGCGCTAACGGCCGGCGCGACTTCGATCCTGCTTGATAATATGACTATGGACGAAATGCGTCAGGCTCGCAGAATCACCGGCGGCGCCGTTATCCTCGAGGCCTCCGGTGGTATTACGCTCGATTCGGTGCGTGCCGTTGCCGAGACCGGTGTCGACTTGATTTCGGTGGGCGCATTAACCCACTCGGTGAAAGCCGTCGACCTGAGCATGCGCATCGAAATTGTTTAGGGGAAGACAGGTGCCAGACAGAAGTGGAGCCTCTCCCGGTCAGTCAGCGGCTAATCTCTACCAAGCGGCTTCATCAGGAACTCCTGGCCGGATTGGATGGGAGATACGCTACTTCGACCAGGTCGACTCGACCCAGCGGGTCGCGGCTGAACTCGCACAGAACGGCGCCGATCAAGGCACGGTCGTGATTGCGGAGCGCCAAAGTGCAGGCCGGGGGCGCCTCGGCCGCACTTGGCATTCACCCGCTGGCGTGAACCTCTACATGACGGTGATCTTGCGGCCGCGTATGCCGATGGCGGAAGTGCCGCGCCTTAGCTTGGTGGCTGGGGTCGCGGTGGCGGAAGCGCTCGAAACGATTGCCCCTGGCTTGGTCGCCCTTAAATGGCCCAACGATATTTGGCTAAGAAAGCGCAAAGCCGGCGGCATTATTGCGGAAGCCGTCACCGATGCGACGCAAGGCTTGCTCTGCGTTTTGCTCGGGATCGGCCTCAATCTCAATCTCGCCTCGAACGATATTCCCCCTGAGCTTCGCGATAAGGCTACCTCATTACTGATAACCACGGGACGGGAATGTGACCGCGTTCAGTTCGCCGCAACGCTGTTTAATCTGCTCGATGTTCGCTATAGGGCGATGGAAGCGGACGGTTTTTCGGCAATACGCTCGATTTACGAACGATATTTCGCGCTAAATGGTCGCCGGGTAACTGTGGTTGACGGCGGTACGACCACTTGCGGGATGGTTTGCGGGATTGACGCCGATGGCGCTTTGATCCTGGAGACGGAAAGCGGTCCCACCCGGATTTTGACCGGTGACGTCAGCCTCGAAGGGGCCTACGATTGAGTCTGGAACCGGCACGAACGCCAGCAGCTTGGCGTCTCTGTGCTTTATCCCGCAGGCGTGTTACGAAATTGTTTCACAGAGGTGAACCGATATGGCAGTGGAGGAAATCGGGCGCTTAAGAACCATTGCACTCGTCGGCCAGGGTAGCACTGGCAAGACCCAGTTGGCAGAGGCCATGCTCTTCAGCGCCGGAATGACGACGCGATTGGGCCGTCCCGACGACGGAACCGCATTGATGGACTTCGAGCCCGAGGAGCTTTCGCGGCACATCTCGATCAGCTCCTCGTTTCATCATCTCAATTGGAAACGAACCGAATTAATCCTGGCCAACACTCCGGGCTACACCGCATTTCTGCCTGACGCTTTCGGCACAATGCGGGCGGTGGACGGCGTGGTTTTCGTCGTCAGTGCGGGCAGGGACCTCAAAGTCGAGTCGGAGAAGATCTTCGAGCAAATCAATCGACTCGGCCTGCCGCGCCTGGCCTTCGTCTCGCGTCTCGATCGCGAACGGATGGATTTCGATGCCGCCATGACCGATCTGGAAAAGCTGGCCGCTAAGCCGATCGCGCTTAGTTTGCCGATTGGTGCTGAGACTGCCTTCAGCGGCGTCATCGACGTGCTCGCGATGAAGGCGCTGATCTACCCGGATTCATCCGGCAAGGCCAGGGAAGATGAGTTGAGCGGCGAACTGAGGTCGCGCGCCGAGGCGGCCCGCACAAACCTGTGTGAGGCCGTTGCAGAGACTGACGATTCGTTGCTGGAAAAATACCTCGAACAAGGCGAGCTTGACGAAGCGGAATTGCGGAGCGCTTTGCGCGCCGCGGTGCTAGCGGGAAAATTAACGCCGGTGCTGTGCGGGTCCGGCGCCAAGAATGTGGGCGTTGATCTTTTGCTGGATGCGGCAGCGGCCTTGCTGCCGGCGCCCAGCGACCGCCCGCCGTTTCGTGCGCAGGGCCCCTCCAACGGTACGCCGATCGAACGAGCGGCTGATCCTGATGCTCCGTTCAGCGCGTTCGTTTTCAAGACCGTGATCGACCCATTCGCTGGGAAGCTCTCGATTTTTCGCGTGGTGTCCGGCCGTGCGACAAGCGATGCTGCCGTGCTGAATGCGACTCGTAGTTCGAAGGAGCGTTTCGGACAATTGCTGCGGCTGGAAGGCAAGAAGCAAGCTCCGCTGTCGTCTGCGCTGCCGGGTGAAATTGTGGCGGTCGCCAAACTGAAGGATACCACCACCGGCGACACGCTGTGCGACGAAAAAAGGCCCATTTTATTTCCCATGCCCGAACGCCCGCTACCGGTTATTTCTTTTGCGATTCGTCCCAAAACCCGCGGCGACGAGGAGAAAGCATCGCAGGCGCTCGCGCGTTTGGTCGAGGAAGACCCTGCCCTGGAGACTCATCGCGACCAACAAACTCACGAGATCATTCTCGCCGGCACCGGCCAGATGCATATCGAGGTGACGGTCGAAAAGCTCAAGCGCAAATTCAATGTGGATGTCGAGTTGACCGCGCCCAAAGTGCCCTACAAGGAGACCATCAAGGGCCGCGCCGAGGCGCAGGGCAAGTACAAGCGGCAGTCTGGCGGCCGGGGTCAGTACGGTGATTGTTGGCTTAAGGTTGAACCTCTGCAACGCGGTGGCGGGTTTGAATTTGCTGATGAAATCGTCGGAGGAGTTGTCCCGCGTCAATATATTCCGTCGATCGAAAAGGGCGTCCGCAACACGCTTAACGAGGGCTATCTTGCCAGCTTCCCGGTCGTCGACGTGAAGGTGACGGTCTACGACGGGAGCTTTCATGAGGTTGATTCATCGGACATGGCGTTCCAGATAGCTGCCTCAATGGGGTTGAAGAACGCATTCGAGAAGGCCAGGCCGATTTTGCTCGAACCGATAATGGCGATCGAGGTGAGTTGCCCCGACGAATGCATGGGGGACGTAATTGGCGACCTCAATGCCCGCCGCGGCCGGGTGCTCGGGATGGAGTCCAAAGGTGCCGGCCAAGTGATCAAGGCACTGGTGCCGATGGCAGACGTTCTCAAGTATGCGCCCGACCTGCGTTCGATAACATCGGGGCGCGGTTCGTTTGAGGCCCGCTTCTCGCATTATGACGAGGTGCCGGCGCCCCTTGCGGAAAAGGTGATTGCCGAGTCGAAACGGGCGAAGGAAGCGGCGGGCCAACGAGTGCAGGCGTGAGCAGGTTGTGGCCTCTCCCTGACGATAGGGAGAGGCCAATAGAATGGCGGCGCTAGGCAAAGCACTGGTCATAATCGGCCTGCTTATTGCCTTGTTGGGATTGTTGGTTTGGGGTGGAGGCTCCGTACCACTGGTCAACCGCCTGGGCCGTTTGCCCGGCGATATTTATATTCGACGTGACAACTTCAGCTTCTATCTTCCGATTACTACTTGCATCCTTGTGAGTATCGTAATTTCGCTGCTGATTGGATTGCTGAGGCGCTATTGAGGGATTCGAGCAGCGCATTGCAGCGCACCGAGAGCAAGCGCCGGCGGCGCGAACTGATTGCGGTCGCGATCGCGGCGGCGACCCTGGTCGCGTTCGTGCTGATGCAGACTGAATTACCGGCGCTCAGTTCGCATACCTCACTGATATCCAACTTGGTAGTCATTCTGCTGTTCGACCTGAGCTTTCTGCTGCTCGGCCTGATGCTGCTGTTGGTCGGACGCAACGTGGCAAAGGCTATTTTCGAACGCCGGCGGGGGCTGATCGGCTCGAAATTACAGGCCCGGCTGGTGTTCGGCTTTATTGCCGTAGCGATCGTGCCAAGCGCTTTTCTCTTGTACGTGGCTGGTGCTTTCCTGCACGCGGATATGGACACTTGGTTCGATCCCGAGTATGGGCGCATGCTCGATGACTCATTCGAGATCGCGAAAGTCTACTATCTCAATTCTGCCAACAATGCAGCGCATTTCGCGCGTATCCTGTCAGGCAAAATAACCAATGGAAGGCTGCTGGCACCCGCTAATCATGCAAAGCTCCGCGCTTTCATCGAACAGGCGCAGCAGGAATACAACCTTGGCACGGTCGAGGTGTTTTCGGCTGACCGCAAGCTGTGGATGTTCGAGTTAAGCCCTAGCACCCCGACCGGGATCGGTGTGTCACCCGATTCCGCATTGCTGCGCGAGACGCTCAAGGGTCATGCGGTGACGCGCGCCGATAGCTTTGGCAAGTCGGACGTGATCCGCGGCAGTGCCCCGATTTTTTCGGCGACTGATTCTGACGCGGTCGCCGGCGCGATCGTGGTGGACTATTACCTGCCGAAAAGCCTGGCCGCGCGTGCTGCGGGAATCTCGCAGGCAGTGCAAGCTTACCTTCAGCTTCGTATCCTGCATCAGCCGATCATGCACAGTTACATACTCGCATTGGTGCTGATCGGACTCGCGGTGGTGCTGCTCGCAAGCTGGTTCGGAATTTATCTGGCGCGTGAGCTGACCGGTCCGATCAAATTGCTGGCCGAGGGCACACACGCCTTGGCGGCCGGCAACCTGAATTACGAGATTGCCCCGGTAGGCGACGACGAAATAGCGCACCTGGTCGAGTCGTTCAATCGGATGACTTCTGACTTGCGCAAATCGCGGGCGGAACTGGAACGGCGGCGCCGTTATACCGAAACATTATTGCTCAATGTCTCGGCTGGGGTGGTCGGGCTCGATCGTGAAGGACGCATCAGCGCAATGAATCCGTGTGCTGCACGGATGCTCGGATTACACGCCGCGGACGTTCTTGGCCGGGAGTATAGCAAATGCTTCGATCCGCACCTGCGACGCTCGCTTGACGAGATTTTTGCTGGCGCTGTGCGCCCGCGCGAAGTCCGCTGCGCATTGAAACTCGAAATTGGCGGCGCTGAAACAGAACTTATGCTGACAGCGAGCCGGGTCGGCGAGGACGACGCCGCGGACGACGGGCCAGACCTCGGCACCGTGCTGTTCTTTGAGGATGTGAGCCAGATCGCCAAGATCGAACGGATGGAAGCATGGCGCGAGGTCGCCCGCCGGATTGCGCATGAAATTAAAAATCCGTTGACTCCAATTCAGCTCTCGGCCGAGCGGCTGCGGCGTCAGTTCTCCCGTCACGGCCCCGCCGTGTCGGGACCACCTTTGCCGACGGCCAACAGGCTCGATGCGGTGTTCAACCCCTATGCGGAACTAGTCGACGAATGCACCCGCACGATCATCGGTGAGGTAGATGACCTAAAGCGGCTGGTCGACGAATTTTCCGCCTTTGCGCGGATGCCTCAGCTCAACCCGATTCCAGGCAATTTGAATGCGCTGGTGGAGGAGACCGTTGCTACCTTCCGCGAGGCCCATGGTGAAGTGCGATTCGATTTGGAATTGCAGCCGGCGCTGCCCATCATCTTGATTGATCGGGAAGCGCTCAAGCGTGCACTGATCAATCTGCTTGACAACGCGGTCGCCGCGACCAGGTCGAATCGTCACAATGGCTTCGGTCCGCAGATCGCGGTAAGGACCGCGCTCGATTCAGCAAGCGGAATCATTACACTTGAAATTGCCGACAACGGGACTGGCATTGACCCACATATCCGCCCCCGAATTTTTGAGCCATACTTTTCCACCCGTCAGGGCGGTACCGGGCTCGGACTTGCTATCGTAGCGACTATCGTCAACGACCATAACGGGTCCGTTCGAGTACGCGACAATGAGCCGCGGGGAAGTAGATTCCAATTGGAATTTCCGATAAAAGATCAGCAATTTGCGAAAATTTCCGCCTGAAGGTGGGACAACCTGGCCGACTGTGGGGTGTGGACTTAGAGGGTGCGTGCCACGCGTGCTGCACGTTTCGCCAGTGGGACGCAATGAACGGGTAAGCGAAAGTGAATGCGACCGTATTGGTGGTTGATGACGAAGAACGGATTCGGTCCTCGCTGCGCGGCATTCTCAGCGACGAAGGGTTTCGAGTTGTAGCTACCGGCTACGCGCCCGGCGTGCTGGATCTCGTCGCGCGGGAAAAGCCGGAGGTGGTGCTGCTCGACGTCTGGATGCCGGAGTTGGATGGGATCGAGCTGCTCAGACGAATCAAGCACGAGACGCCCGACACTCACGTGATCATGATCTCCGGTCACGCAAATATCCAGAATGCGGTCACCGCCACTCGGCTGGGCGCCGCGGATTTCATCGAAAAGCCGTTTTCCGTCAGTGGCTTGTTAGCATCGCTCGAGCACGTTCTGGGCCGGGACGACGGCGGCACACGCGCCGTGTCTCAACTTGCTGAACGTCAACAAAGGCGGCGTCAACGCTCGCGCGGTGCGCCCGTGCGGGCGATTGTACAGAGAACCATCGCGCGCTCGCTCGTGCTCGGTGGGCAGGGGCTGCACTCTGGACTCAAAACCGGAGTAATCCTTCACCCCGCACCAACCGGAGCTGGTATAACGTTTTCTTCGTTGGCCGATCAATCTGCAATTCCGGCGCGCCTCGACAATGTCAGCGAGACCGGTTACAACACCACGCTCAGCGGCAAAGGCCATTCGGTGCGCACGGTCGAACACCTGATGTCGGCGCTCCATGGACTGGCGATTACCAATCTGCGGATTCAGACCGGCGATGAACTACCGTCGCTCGATGGCTCGGCGCTGGAATTTTGCGAACAGTTGCTTGAGGCTGGAGTGTATGAGCAGGATGAGTGGCTCGAGCCAGTTGCCCCGCAGAAGGCGCTCCAGGTGGGCGATGGTAGCGAGTTCATCCGGATTGAGCCGGCCGAACGCCTAATCATTGATTATACATTGGAATATCCATCCCCGATTGGGCTGCAGCAGGTTCATTTCGACCTTACCTCGCCCGAGGTTTACGTCAAAGAGATTGCTCCCGCACGGACATTTGGCTTGGTCCGCGAATTTCGGAAGATGTCTGAGATGGGGTTGGCGAAGGGCGGCCGGCTCGACAACTGCATTTTAATCGACGATGAGAAAATCGTGAACACTACTCTGCGATTCGCCGATGAATTCGCCCGCCACAAGGTTCTCGACCTCATCGGCGATCTTTATCTTCTCGGACGGCCGATTATCGGCCACGTAACCGCGGTGAAGACCGGCCATTCGGATAATCTTGCCCTGCTTCGTGCGATTGCGGCTTCGCTGTAGATGTTATTGAACGCAAACCGCCTCGTCGTCAGATGAATTTGCAAGGGAAAGTCGCGCTGGTCACCGGTGCAGGTAAGCGGGTGGGGCAAGCGATTGCGCTGGCGCTGGCGGACCGGGGTACTGCGGTCGCAATCCACTATCGAAGCTCGCGGGGCGGTGCCGAAGAGGCTGCCGCCCGCATCATCGGGCAGCGCGGGCGCGCACAAATCTTCGGCGCGGAACTCGAACGAGTTGATGCGATCGAGCGAATGGTTGCCAGCGTCATCGAAGCGTTCGGGCGCCTTGATGTCCTGGTCAATTCGGCCTCGGTTTTCTACCGCAAGCCGCTCGAAGAGTTGACTGAACGCGACTGGGATCTCAATCTTGACACCAACCTGAAGGCGCCATTCTTCCTTTCCAAATTTGCTGGTGCCGCGATGCGCCGTCAGGGCGCAGGTAAGATTATCAATATCGGTGATTGGGCTGCTATCAGGCCGTACAACAACTATCTGCCGTATACCGTTTCAAAGTCCGGACTTATCGGTCTGACGCGCGCATTGGCCAAGGCCTTGGCACCTGAGGTGCAAGTGAATTGCGTAGCGCTGGGGCCTGTCATGCCGCCCGACGAATACGGCCCCGAAGAAATCGAGCGGCTGCGCCTGGCGACCCTGACAAAGACGATGGGTTCGCCCGGCGATGTCGCCCGAGCAGTGCTTTTCCTTTGTGAAGGGACCGACTTTGCCACTGGCGCGACGCTGATGCTGGACGGCGGCCGATTGCTCAATTGAGCGGCCTCGGGCTACGTATGCCCTCTAAGACAACGGTCGGCGATGATTATCGAATTGAGCCGGTCCCCGATAGAATTGCAATTCTAGCCAGCGGCGGACTGGATAGTTCAGTCATGCTGGCTGCATCAGCACGAAATGGGCGCTCTGTGTATCCGGTGTACATACGGGCCGGACTTAGTTGGGAACCTAGTGAACTAGCCACTCTCAGGCGCTTCGTCCGCGCGCTCGGAATGAAAAAGATCGAGGCGCTTACGATACTCAAGCTGCCGATGGGCGACATTTCAGGCGACCATTGGTCAATGACTGGACGCAATGTGCCCGGCTACAATGCCACCGTTGCTTCGAACTATATTCAGGGGCGCAATCTCAGCCTGCTGGCCAAGACAGCAATTTTTTGCGCACGCGCGAGGATCGGCGAAATCGCGATGGGGCTGCTGGAGAGCAATCCATTTCCTGACGCGCGGCCGGGGTTCTTTCGGGCGTTCGCCCGGACAGTGGAACTTGGGGTTGGTATAAAGCTCAAAATAATCACGCCATTTGCCGGCATGACCAAGGCCGAAGTAGTCAGCCGCGGCGCGGATCTACCTCTCAAGCTGACGGTCTCCTGCGTGCGACCCAGGGGCATCGTCCATTGCGGCGCGTGCACGAAATGCGCAGAGCGGGTGGAAGGATTCGTGGTGGCCGGCGTCGATGACCCGACGGCTTACGCCCGCAAACCCCGGCAGAAACTCGCATAGGCGGCCTTCCAACTGTCCTATGCAGTCTGGACATTTCTCATCTAGGCGGCGGAGTGGAGTGCTGGCGTGGTTTCAGACAATTATGTAGAAATGGCCTGGGACTTCCGGCGCTGAAGGCGCTGGCGCAGATCAGCCCAAGGCGACGCCCTGGGTTCGCCGCATCGTTTTTTCTGCGCACCCAAAGGGGCGCGAGGAAATTGCATGCCTCAATCCCTTGCTAAAAACCTGATTCACCTCGTGTTCAGCACCAGCAAGCGTGAGCTGGTCCTGACGGAGGCGATCCGCGCCCCTCTGTGCGCATCGCCTTCGTGGTTTTGCGCGACCAGGATTCTTGCTCAGGCTGAAGAGCACGTGGAGGTGGTCGTACCAGGCCGACTTCACACTGCCTCAGATGCTTGAGGGCGCGTTCCAGCCGATCTTCGTTTTTTTAGTAGGGCGTTTTCGTGTCAACCAGCCAATTGTTTAGCCTTTCGGCAGACCGAGCACGCGCTCGCCGATGATATTGTGCTGAATCTCACTGGTGCCGCCCGCGATTGTGAGCATTCGGGCAGCCAACATCTTGTATAGCCATTTGCCGCTGTCCTCGGCGAACGGCGATTTGCTCTCGATTTGCGCGTACGGTCCCAGCAATTCCATCGCGAACTTCGTCATTCGCAAATTAAGTTCGCTGGTTACCAGCTTGCTGGCCGAGCCTTCAGGGCCAGGTGGAAGACCTTTTAGCCGGCGTGTCAACTGACGGAGGTTGGAATAGCGCAAGGCGGCGGCTTCGCAGGCGAAGCCAGCGATCGCTTGCCGTACAGACGTATCGTTCCATGCGGTTGCGCCGTTGCGCTTGAGGCGGCCTGCCAGGTTTGCAAGGTCCGCCGCCTGGCCTGACAAATCGCGTCCGGCCATCCCCGTCCGTTCAAACATCAACGTGGTAACCGCCACTTGCCATCCTTGGTTTTTGGGGCCGACCAGATTTCGCTTGGGAATCCGCACGTCCTCGAAAAAGACTTCGTTGAAACCTCGTTCCCCCGTGATCTGTACCAGTGGGCGCACGGTGATACCCGGGCTGTGCATATCGGCTAGCAGGTAGCTGATTCCCTTGTGCTTGGGTGCTTCGGAGTCGGTGCGCGTCAGCAGGATGCACCAGTCGGCGCGATGGGCGCCGGAAGTCCACACCTTCTGTCCGTTGACGATAAAGTAATCGCCTTCTTCGACCGCGCGGGTTTGCAATGAAGCCACGTCGGAGCCCGCATTTGGTTCGGAATATCCCTGGCACCAAATCTCTTCGGCCGAAAGGATTTTGGGAATATAGCGCTGCTTCTGCTCTTCTGTTCCCCAATGAATGAGGGTAGGGCCGACTAGCCCGATACCGATACCGTTAACCAGGCTGGGAGCGTCGCTGCGCGCGAGTTCTTCGGCGTAAACGACCTGCTGCTCAAGAGTTGCCCCACGCCCTCCATACTCTTGCGGCCAGCTTATTCCGACCCATCCGGCGATATGCATTTTCTTATGCCACTGCAGGTGGAAATCCCAATCGGACGTGTCACCGAGCATGAACTCCGAATGGCGTTCGGACTGAGCCCGCAGCGGTACGTTAGCTTCGAGCCATTGACGGAAGTCGCGCCGAAAAGCTTCGGCTTCTACGCTGTAGTTGAAATCCATAAGTTGAAATCCGGTTAACCCTTCGGCAACCCAAGTACGCGCTCCCCGATGATATTGTGCTGGATCTGATTGCTACCGGCGGCGATCGTGCCGGCACGTGCGCCCAGCATTCGAAACGACCAGCGTCCCTCATCGGGCGCCATTGCTGAGCCGTACTCCAACTGACTATACGGCCCCAGTAGTTCCATCGCGAACAACTGCATGCGCAGGTTCAACTCGCTCGCGCAGAGCTTCATAATTGAGCCTTCCGGTCCGGGTGCGAGCCCCTTCAACCTGCGGGTGAGCTGGCGTAGGTTGGTGTAACGCAGCGCCTCTCCCTCGCATTTGAACTCGGCGATCCGCTGGCGGACCTCAGCGTCATCCCACGCGGTTTTGCCATCACGCGGGAGTCGGCGCGCGAGCCGAGCGAGTTCGTCGATGACGCTGAGCAGCGGGCTGCCGCCTCCGCCAATGCTACGCTCGTACATGAGCGTGGTGATCGCCACCTGCCATCCCTGGTTCTTTTCTCCCACAAGATTCTTGCGCGGCACTTTGACATCGTCGAAGAAAACTTCATTGAAGCCCCTGGCTCCAGTCATTTGCACCAGCGGCCGCACGGTAATCCCGGGTGTTTCCATATCGACCAGGATATAGCTGATGCCCCGATGCTTGGGTGCTGCTGGATCGGTGCGGCATAGCACGAATGCCCAGTCGGCGTATTGCGCCTGCGAGGTCCAGATCTTCTGTCCGGTGATACGGAAATAATCCCCATCCTCGATGGCACGGGTTTGCAACGAGGCCAGATCGGAGCCGGCGTTGGGCTCGGAATAACCTTGGCACCAGATTTCTTCACCGTTGACGATTTTCCGGATGAAACGAGACTTCTGCTCCTCTGTCCCCCAATGCATCAAGGTTGGACCGACCAGACTGGGGCCCGAACCGATAAACGGCACGGGCGCATTAACGCGCTGAAGTTCCTGGTGATATATAATCGTCTGCAGCAGGCTGAGGCCGCGACCGCCATACTGTTTCGGCCAATCAACGCAAGTCCATCCGCCCGAGGCCAGCTTGCGCCACCATCCTACCTTCCGTTGCCATTCCTCCTCGCCCTCCTCCGACATTCCGTCGACCGGCGGGGTTCGGTTGCGGGGTGCATTCTGTTCGAGCCATGCCCGAAATTCACGGCGAAACGACTCATCTTCCGCGCTGTAGCTGAAGTCCATTTCTTTTACCGACCTAGTATGTATCGCCGCTCCGTGGGCGCGGCTCTGCCTGTTCTCAGTGCAATACTTCCGCTCGCAGTTGCCTGCTTGGCCCTTCTCTCAGAGCCAAGCTAATTCCCATCCTCACGAATACCGGCATGGTGCATGATTGACAAGCTGCGAGCGTAACGGGAAATTGAAACAGAGCAGTGGAGCGGCTGTATCTGCCCGCCTTCGGGTTCGAGCGGCCATAACGACCGCTACCGGAAATCCTATCTTAAGAGTCAGGAGAATCGAGCCATGCGCCTTTTGCACACCATGATTAGGGTCAACAACCTCGACGAAACCTTGAAGTTTTACTGCGATGCGCTGGGGATGAAGCTCATGCGCAAGCATGACTATCCCAATGGTGAATTCACACTGGCGTTTGTTGGCTATGGCGACGAGCGCGACAGCACTGTAATCGAGCTGACTCACAACTGGGGTACCTCGAGCTACGCGATGGGTGACGCCTTCGGTCATCTAGCCGTCGGCACCGATGACATTTATCGGGCCTGTGCAGAGCTTAAGCAGAAAGGAGTCAAGGTGGTGCGCGAGCCTGGGCCGATGAAATTCGGCGGGCCCGAAATCGCGTTCATCGAAGATCCTAACGGTTACAAAATCGAACTGATTCAAACCGCGGATCGGCGATAACCAGGTTACCCGAATCTCCGTTGTTACCCGATGTTACCCGAATCTCCGTTAGCGACGAGAATTCCTTGTAGTGGCGCCTCTCGCGGCGCCCTGTCGGGGAAAAGACGTTTGGGTGGAGATTGGCATCGATTGGCCCAGGTGGTGCGTCGCATGAAGGCAGCAGCATTCAGCCGTCAGAACGAAATGGCAGTAATCGATGCGCCGGAGCCCACGGCCGGGGCTGGGCAAGTTGTCCTGCAGGTGCACGACTGCGGTATCTGCGGGTCCGACCTCCATGCGTGCCAATACGGTATGGGCATGCCGGCGGGCTCGATCATGGGCCATGAATTTTGCGGCGAGATTCGCGAAATTGGGCCCGGCGTCAGCGGTTTCAAGATCGGCGAGCGAGTGGCGGGATTGCCGTTCGTGTTTTGCGGCGAATGCGAGCGCTGCAAGAGCGGAATGGAAATCCATTGCCACAACCTCAAGGGTCTCGGACTCGGGCAATTGCCGGGCGCGTACGCTGAGTTCGTCGCCTGTCCCGCCGCCAGCTTATTTAAACTCCCCGATAACATTGGGTCGCGCGACGGCGCACTGGTCGAGCCACTCTCGGTTGGCTTGCATGCGGTCAAGCGTTCCCGGCTGAAGGCCGGCATGACCGTCCTCGTGATGGGTGCAGGACCGATCGGACTCGCGACCTTAACCTGGGCGAAAGGGAAGGGCGCCAGCGTGGTCGTTTCGGAACTTGCGGAAGGTCGCGGCGAATTGGCGCGAAGACTGGGAGCCGACCTGATAGTTAATCCTCGCCTGCAAAATCCCGCCGATAAGGTGCGGGAGATGACCGGTCACAATCCCGATTTGGTATTCGAATGTATCGGAATCAAGGGCACGTTGGGACAAGCGATCGGGATGGTGGCGCCGCGCGGACAGATCGTAGTAGTCGGCGTCTGCATGGAGACCGACGAGATTCAGCCGCTGCAATGTATTCTGCGGGAAGTTGATGTGAATTTCGTGCTTGGCTACGATCCAGCGGACTTCGCCGAAACGATCGATGCTCTCGCGGCGGGCAAAATCAAGCCGCAGCCAATGGTGACTGACATAATTGGCGTAGAGCAAGTGCCCGAGATGTTCCAGACACTACGTCATCCCGGCGCTCATGCCAAAGTCCTGGTCGAATTCCCCCGCTGAGCGTTACACCTTTAAAGGGTGCAGTAGGCGTTTCTGTGATTCCTGCGCGTGGCCGCCGCGCGCGAGGCATCTGTGGAGACCCGCTCTATATCACAGGGCAACCTTTCATCCAGCAGTACAACCAACGGGGAAGGGCAACTGTATAGCGGCCAGGAACGCCATGCGGTTGGAGTAGAGCGGCTACGTACCCCCGGCCCGCCGTTTCGGCGGAAAAAAAAGACGAGATTCTCGGCCTCGAGGAAAAGCCCGAAGGCTTGCGAATCTGCAGCCCCAGAGATTTCTGGGACATGTTGTCCGAGGAGCGTCAGCGACGGGTGCGATGAAGGCGTCTGAACGCGCGCGAGTCAGACCGTTATGTCGGAAACAAGCGGTCGCTACTTGGATTGGCACTAGCGAAGTTCCTGGTGGACGCGGAAGAGGCAGAACCGGCACAATCAAACGTTCTTCTCAGCGATGAGATGGTGAGTTAGTCGAGCGGATTTATCAGCAGGCCGGTCTGCAGCTTGGGATGGAAGTAAGTGGATTTTTCCGGCATCGTCGCGCCTGCATTGCTGACCTTCTCGACATCGTAGACCGTCGGCGGACTGAGCAGAAATGCGCCAGCGGCCGTCCCTGATCCAACGTCCGCAAGGGCCGCACGTCCATCAATGGTGTAGGCAATGTTCTCGCCGCTGCGCACCATCGGTGAAGTGATCCCCAGAATTTCATCGAGGATCAGCGCATGCAGTACAGTAACGTCCAGTTTGCGCACTTCCTCGTGCGCCTGTGGCAGCGCGCGCGACATATAATCCTGATTTCGCAGATGAACGATATTCGGACGGTGGCCCTTGACCGCCGCCCCAATATATCCCCGGCCCTGCGATTGAAGTTGCGCGAGCATCGTATCGGTGTCGTTGAATTCCTCCACGGCAAACTTCTCGCGGATACGGGTTTCATAAGCTTTGATTTGCTCCCCGCTAAGGTGCTGAATTACGCGATGGGTAGGCAGAATGACGAGGCCCGGATCATCGAACGCCACCAACGTCATCATCACGAAATCCTCGGATCGAGGATCAGGCTTATTCTTACCCGATCCTGCAAAAGAGCCGGCGAGAGGCGCAGTACCTGAGTTGCTGCGAGAACGACGGCGGTATTCCAAGGCGGTCTCATAGCGATGATGGCCGTCGGCAATCAGCACGCGTACCGATTCCAGGGCGCGCTGGATCGTGCTGATTTCCGCCGGTGAGCTGACCGGGCGCACCTGGTTCAAAATGCCCAGATCATCGATCGCCTCGAATATTGGCTTACGATTGACGACCTCGGCCATCAGCATCTCGAGTTCGTTGTCTCCAGACGGATAGAGGCCAAAGACCGAGCTGACGTTGGCACGAGTCGCAGCGAGCAAGCGAAGGCGGTCTTCCCTGGCTTTTGGAAACGTGCGTTCATGCGGCAAAATCCGTCCGCTCGCGAACTCTTCCAATCGAATACGCACGACCCAGCCATTGCGGATAAACTTTTGCCCTTCCAATTCGAACTTCTGCGTGTAAAGGAAAATCGCCGGTTGGACGCGCTGCAGGATTCCGTTTCCAATCCAGCGTGCGAGGGTGGCTGCCGCGGAGGTGTACGGATCGGGATCGCGATTCAATTCCAGCCGCACGATGTTGTTGGGACTGCGAGCATAAAGTTGTTCCTGGCGGGCTTCATCGATGAGGTCATAAGGAGGCGCGATCAGCTCTTCCAGCCGGCCAGCACGTTCACGATTGAAAATCAACGCGGGAAACGGTTCGATTCGCGGTGGTTCGAGCTGGTTCATCTACGTCTCCTGAGAGCGGCTATGATCGCGTTGCGGTCGATGGCACCGGCGCGCACAATTCGACAGGAATCAGCGTCGTCTAACTCCACGACTGTGCTTGGCGCATCGCCGCTGAGGGCGCCGCCCTCAAGATAAACGCTGATTCGTGAGCCTAGTGATTGCCGAGCTTGTATCAATGTGCGCGCGGGCGCCTCGCCCGACAGATTGGCGCTGGTTGCAGTGATCAAGCCGCCGGCCGCGGCCGCCAGAGCACGCGCCGTGGGATGAGGCGAGACGCGCACGCCGATTCCGCCGCTGGGTCCGATAAGCGCTTCATTCAACCCTTCGCGGGCCGGCAGCACCACGGTCAATGGTCCGGGCCAGAACGTTTCGGCGAGGCGGAGCGCATCGGCTGGAATCTCGCGAGCGATCGTAAAAGCGAGGGCCGGATCGGCGGCAATCAGTGCTATCGGCTTGTCGGGCTCGCGTCCCTTCACGCGAAGAATTGCCGCGAGCGCTTTTGGCTGCATCGGATCGGCGCCAATGGCGTAGAAAGTTTCGGTCGGAAAGACCACTAACTCACCTCGCTGCAGCGCCGCCGCCGCATTGGCGACGTCTTCGGGCAAGGCAAGATTATGGCGATTCAAGCGTATCCCTGATAAATCGCGACGCACCGTCACAACCCCCACGCTTTCCTATTCTCACGCTTACCTTTCTGGCAACAAAGCGAGAGAGGCACAGTGCAAGCGGGCGAGAGGCTTCAAAGCAATCAGGCGACGAACTCGGCCTATGTCGATTTCAAGTGTGAGGGACGGCAGAATCAAGCGCACGGCGGGCAATGTCGTGACGCATTTGTTTGCCCTCAAAGTGAATCATGCCGGCAGCCTCATACGCGGCAGCGACTGCGCGTTCCAACTTTTCTGCCATCGCTGTCACCGCCAGCACCCGTCCACCGTCTGTAACCAATTGACCATTCCGCAGCGCGGTACCGGCGTGGAATGCCTTTACGCGGATCTTGTCCATCGCCCACTTGACCTTTACCTCTGACGGTTGCGCTCCGTCGATCTGCTCCAGCCCCGTTATCGGCAGTCCGCTTTTGTACTCTGCGGGATAACCGCCTGACGCCAAAACCAGGCTGGCGGCGCTGCGCGGTGACAGCTTGAAAGACACGTCTCGCATCCGCCCCTCGGCGACCGCGAGCAGAGTCTCGGCCAAATCGCCTTCGAAACGCATCATCAGGGGTTCGCACTCGGGGTCCCCGAAGCGAGTATTGAACTCAAGCACCGTTATCCGCTCGCCGTTGACCATCAGCCCGGCAAACAATACTCCTTTAAACGGCGTGCCGCGGGCAGCCATCGCAGCCAGGGTTGGACGCACGACCTGGCTCATCACGCGCTCCTCGAATTGGCTGTCATAGGTGGGCACTGGACAAAATGCTCCCATCCCGCCGGTGTTTGGACCGCGGTCGTCATCGTATGCGGCCTTATAGTCTTGCACAGCGCCGAGCGAAATCGCGCTCTCGCCATTGCACAAGGCGAAGAACGACAACTCTTCGCCGGTGAGACGCTGTTCGACTACCACGCGTGCACCAGCCTCGCCAAAACACCTTTTTTCCATCGCGTTGGTAATCGCCGCGAACGCTGAATCAGTGTCGTCGCATATGGTCACGCCTTTGCCCAGCGCAAGCCCGTCGGCCTTGACGACCAATGGGCGCCCGCGCGCCTTCACATAATGGCGGGCCGCATCGGCGTCGTCGAAGCTTTCCCATTCGGCGGTCGACACGCCGGCCTCGCGCATCAGGGTTTTCGCGAAGCTCTTGCTTGATTCGAGTTGCGCCGCGGCTTTCGTCGGACCGAAGATTGGCAGCCCGCGGCGTTCGAACTCATCGACGATTCCCAAAGCGAGCGGATTTTCGGAGCCCACGACGGTCAGGTCAATCTTCTGCGACTCGGCAAAGCGCGCAAGAGGGTCGATATCTGTCGGTGCAATATCGACCTGCGTAGCTGTACGGCCAATGCCGGGGTTGCCGCTGGCGCAGAACAGACCCCACACCCTTTGGCTTTGGCTGAAACGCCAGCAGAGGGCATGTTCGCGGGCGCCTTTACCGACTACGAGCACTTTCATCGTGAGTAATTATAGCTGGTCGGCGAACGGCTGTGTTGGCCGGCGTTGAACGTCCGCGGCGGCGCACCCAGCCATTCCAACGATATTCAGGACAGTGAAGGAAACGGACTTGGACAGGAGCCGCGGATGAACTGAGCCGGTGCCCGCGGCTCCCTCTACTTATCAGGCGGCGCGGCGTGGACGGGCAACGTCTTTGGCCATCACCCTTTCGGCGACCGGTGTGAAAATGAACGCAGACGCATTCTTCAAGTCAATCGCATCGCTCATCACCATGTCAGGGGTGTCGCGGCGGGAAGCCAAATCGTTGAGCGCCCCCTGCAGGTCGTCGGTCTCGATCTCATACAGCGCCAGGTATTTATAGGCCTTGTTGGTATCGCCACCCATTTGTGTATCGGCCAGCCGAAAACGCTGCGCACAGACGAACCCGCGCGCTTGCAGGACGTCAGGAATATGCTGCTCATTGTACCAGCGATTGTATTCCGCGTCTTTGCCTGCTGTCGGGTTGGTGAGCACGACGAACGTGTACTTTGCCATTGCAGTTCTCCTCTGAGGTTCCTCTCGTCAAAAAAAGGCAGGGACTCACAGGGTCTGTAGCACAGGTTTCAGCCCGTGTTCTACAATGCGGCGTACTTCTGTCACGGCGAGGAGCGGTTGAGCGGTCGCACGCTCACATCGGGCGGGATCTTTGAGCAAAATGTGCGAACAGGGAGGCGGGTCACATAGGTCAAGGCTGAAAATGGGGGGAGTCCGGTGTCTCTACGTGCACTAGCGCGGATCTTTAACAATGCGATACCTGGCCCGGTCGGCTTCCGCCGAGCGTCTCACAGGGCCGGGTGGAGATGCGCGGGCAAGGCAGCAACGAAGCTTCTCTGCCTCGCCGTCGTGGCCTTTTTTTATCTGTCCTCCTGTGCGCGCTTTCAGCCGACCCAGCCCGCCATGAGCGCGTCGGACTATTCGGCAACCGGCATGCAGCAAAGTTTCACAATGTCCAATTCCTCGATCCATTATGATCCGAAGGTCCTGCAGGTCGGTGCGTCGCGCAACTCGGTGGCGGCCGTTTATGGCGACCCCAACGGTTCCCGCACGACTGACAGCGGTCTCATTGAAGACGTCTATGCTTTCAATCCCGACGGGACCAAATTCGTCAACCCGCAGCTCCGAGCGCGCAACTTCGTCCTGGGATTTTTCACAATGGGCACGTCGGTCGCCGTGCGCCAGGCGAGACTCGCTTTGAAGGAACGCAAATTGACGCTTTTCCACGTAACCTATTCGCCTGACGACAAGATTCAATCAGTAAACGTGGAGAAGCTATCTGGCGCCTCAGACCAATTACCGTCCCCGAATGAGGCTGGGGGTTCCCAATGACGACGAAGATACGACGCTCCCCACTCGGTGAGCTTGAGTCTGAAACAAGCGCACGCAAGTCTAAAACCGAGGTCGGTCCGCCTCGGGCCGTGTGGACACGAGGCGGAGCGCAGTGGAGCCGAGCTAAGAAGTCTACCGAACGGCCCGCAAGGGCCTATTGGACATGCGCATTGAAATGGCTCCGGGCGGAGGTGCGCGCGACCCGTCCGATATTCCTTTTTTTTCTGAGCGGGTTCTTGCTCGTGCTCCTGATCATAAAGCTGGCTCTCGCGCAATATTCGATCGGTGTCAACGCGCTGTCACGGGCGTTGTTGGGAGCAGTGCTGGCAGCCAAGGTGGTCCTGATATTCGAACATACGCCGATAGCACGGCCGTTCAGTCGGCTGCCGCGGATAGTAGCGATTGTGTTCAAGAGCCTGGTCTACGGGGCGGGCGTGATATTGCTCGGGTTCCTGGAGCGTATCCTGGACGCGCAAAGGCATGCACCAACGATTCTGCTCGGTCTGCACATTGCCGTCGCTTCTCTGAATCTGAACCGGCTGCTCTCGATAGCTCTCGGCGTCGCAATCGTATTCGCCGTCTATTTTACCTTTTCCGAAGTCAGCGAATTCATGGGCGAGGATGCGCTGCGCGTATTCTTGTTGAGACGCCGAGTTCCGTAACGCCTGCGACGTCCCGCACTACCGATTGACTCCACTTTGCCGCCTCTCCCTCGCGGCCCTACACAACGGGCATCACGCGATATTCTTCCTGCTGTCGAGCGTCCATTGCCGGGCAGCCTTCCCGTCCAGTCCGCCAGCTCCACTCGCCACGTTCGCCTACCTCAGGAGGCGTTGGGCGGAAACATCATCTTGCCAGCGTGGAATTCGCGAGCGACCAGGTTTATGAATCCGTGGCGGACCGGCCATTCCAGCCGGCTATCCCGCCAATGAATACGGCCGTCCGGACCTTCGAATTCGTCGGCGATACTGCGAAGCTCGCCCATTGCCTTTCGGGTACGCTCGTGATCCGCGGCGACTGCGGGAATACGGCGCATCCGCTCGATCCAGGCTTGGAGCCGCTTGAACTCGTCCTCGCTTACCCCCATCGCTTTGGCTCCCGGCACGTAGCAGATCGCCGCCAGATCGGCCAAAGATATTTCCCCACAAAAGAAATTCGATTCGCCGAGTTCGCTTTCGAGCAGGGCGAGCAACTGCCGCAATTCGTCCGCTGCCGCCCGCTTCATCGCTTGAGATTCCGGCGCGTCTTTGCGTAACTCCGCGAGCCAGAAGCCGAACCCGACTGCGTCGAAGCTCCGATCGCAGAGGTCTTCGATCATGCGCATGCGGGCCCGTTCGTAGGAATCTTTCGGGTATAGCGCCGGCTCGGGATAAACCTCTTCGACATACTCGGAGATGATGGTCGAATCCGCGATCTTGCGCCCGTCGTCGAGTACGATGGTCGGGACTTCGGCGCGGACGTTCGCGCAGCGCAGATCTTCCTTGCGGTCGAGTGAATAGCAGCGTTCCAGTGGTTCGTAGCCGACGCCCTTAAAATCGAGCGCCATTCTGACTTTGCGGGCATAGGGACTGGTGGCGAAAGTGAATAGCTTCATGAGTTGTCCTCGCCTGAGTTGTGGGCCAGGCTTCGAGTCTCGTTGGAACGGACCTCGGCTCGCAGCCTGTGCCATTGGGTAGCTTGCTGATCGTTCAGCCTCGCGCTTTAGCACTGCTTTGGCTGACAGCAGCGATTTAACCGATTGATCATTTTGCGGAGTCTTACAATGATATCTAAAACGGCGAGTTGATGATGTTTCCTCAACATACCACGTTGTGCCACTTCAGGTCTCGCCGTATTATCCTATTGAGGAGGACTGACCTGTAGCACTGGAAAGGCGTCATCTAACCATGGGGGTATTTGGAAAGCTCAATCCGTTCCCGCCACTGCTGCGCAGAACGACCAATTTCGCGATATCGCTACTGGCCAAACCGGTAGCACGTCACACCGTAGCGATTCCCAACGATGTTGCACAGCTGCGGCGCACTGTTCGCAAATGCGACGTTATTCTCGTCGAGGGTAATGAGCGGATAAGCGAATGCGTCAAGTACCTGACTCAGAGTTCATGGTCGCATTCAGGGCTGTACGTCGGGGATGAACCGCTCAAGCGCGATGAGGAATTGCGGCGCGAGTTGACGGACAAATTCGGCGACGAGGCCAACTGGCTGGTGCTCGAGGCGCTAATCGAGGGCGGGGTGGTGCTGACGCCGTTGAGCAAATACCGTGATTTTAATCTCCGAATTTGCCGGCCGTACAAACTGACGGTGGCCGATGAACGCGCGGTCATCGATTTTGCGCTGAGCCATGTCGGCCATCAGTACGATTTCCGCAATATCTTTGACCTGCTGCGTTATTTTCTACCGGTCTCGATGGTGCCGGCGCGCTGGCGCCGCCAGGCCCTCCATTTCGGCAGCAGTGATCCGACACGGGTTATTTGCTCTAGTCTCATCGCGGAATGTTTCCATCGGGTGCGCTATCCGATAGTTCCGCGCTATGAACCCTTTCCGCCCGGATTCGAACCCGTGCAGCGCGTCACTGGGCTGGTCGGACGCTTTCGGCGGCGGCCGCATGCGGCGCCTGGTTTGCTCCGGATGGTTTCCCCTACTCTGATAACGCCGCGTGACTTTGACCTGTCCCCATATTTCGAGGTGTTGAAGTTTAATGTGGTCGAGGGGTCGCGCTTTGATTACCACAGCCTGCTCTGGTTTGATGAACCATCAGATCGCGGCGGGAGCCTGGAAAAATCAGCGTGAAGGACTTGCTGCAAAGCGCGACAGTCTGCGATAAAGATCTACCGGATGCCGCTCGCGCGCGAAGCGGGTTTCTGACTAGAAGCCGAGTTCCGACAACGGGGGCCGCGGCCTATGCTAGGGTGGTGAAAAAGCGGGCGTAGCTGGAGAGCGCATTTTGGGAAACGAACAAAGAACAGCCAACCAGCGCGAATCGCTGGAGAAAACTATCGCCAAAATCCTTCATCGCTACTGCAATTTTG
>Ga0185299_10002544_pt1 | contig 27600 bp, 20 predicted proteins | sample PaiPotPPA55metaG_FD_128002 | JGI IMG/M metagenome (GOLD analysis project Ga0185299, IMG submission 128002) | Iron sulfur acid spring bacterial and archeal communities from Banff, Canada, to study Microbial Dark Matter (Phase II) - Paint Pots PPA... ...
TACTGCCGGCAGGCTTCCTCTGTGGCGAACTGCGTTTGGAACTCGCGGAGGTTCTTTGGGAACGGCGGCCTGGGCACGGCCCCACACTACCAGTTGGGGCTTGCTGAGACAACCGGATAAGCAGGAGGCCGCTAAGCGAAGCTGCTGATCGGCTCGGAGATTGTGACGGTGGCGGCGCATCAGCGACAGTAGGCCACGATTCTTGGAACCGACGCTATCGATGTCTCTCCAACAGGCCAGGAAGTGATGATTGATGATGCGAATCACGTGGAATCGGTCGGCCACAATGCGCGCCTGAGGGAAGTGTAGCCGGACCAGTGAGCGATAGTTAGCGGCCAGGTCCATGCACACCACCCGCACTTCCGCGTTGCCTTCCAGGCGCTGAAAATAGGCCTCCAGAGCCAGCTCGGATCGGCCCAAGACCACATCATAGATCTTGTGGTTTTTCAAATCGCACAACGTGGTGGCATAGCCGCTGCGCCGTGTGAAGAAGTGCTCGTCGATCCCCAACACGGGCGGACAGCGTGAGCCATGCCATTCTCCAAACTGTCGCTCGAGCCCACGTCGAAAGTAGCGCTCTACGGTGGCCGCGCCGATTCCCTCTCTCCGGCCCAGCCGGCTGCGGTTGATGCCGTCCAGGTGATCGCGAAAGATCCTCTTCTGGAAGGCCTCGCTCGACCGCTGGCACGGCAAGATCCCCGGAAACCGCTCGCGGATGTACCGCCCGCAACTCTTACACTGCCATTTGCAGGCTCTCAGTTCCAGTACACAGTGCCGCAATCCCCAGTCCTCATGCCGCACCTGTCGTTGATACGCACCCTTGTTGCGCAGCTGATCCTTCCCGCAGTGTGGGCACAATTTCGCCCCCCCTATACTGGGCCGAGATTCTTACCTCTCCACCCTTCAGCTGAATCTCGCTAATCTCATAATCGGGCGGCCTAATACGATCTCTGATCTCATAAAACAATTCCCCCAAGAATGTTTTACCAATCGGGGATCGTTGCCTGCCCCCATTTATGATGTAGTAGCCTTCTTTCCTAATCACGAGCTTCCAAGAAAGCGCCAAAACAGATCTAAAAAAGCCTCTACCAAACGACGTGAACTGCGTCGATTTCTGGCCTCTCACAACTCCCTGGCGGCGACAAGGCCGTACCGCAGTATCGATACGCGCCGACGCACTGATTTTCCGCATGTTTTCGCCTTCAGCGGAGTTGGGATTGCGGCCGCAATCGTCGAACAACGCGCACATTGGGCTGGACAGGAAAGATGCAGCCGTTTGGTCCCAATCCCAACGGCCATATATTGGTTGTTTTATCCTGATGGGAACACGAAATGTCACAGCCGTGCACCGACCTTGCATGGCTGCGGGATGTGAAATACGGTGCGAGATTTTCGTTCCTCGCCAGAATCTAAGAAGGAGAAAGACTAAGGACCATGAACAGTTCAAGAAGACATTTTCGCCCCGGTCTCAAGTTGTTCTTCGCAGCGGCCATCGTTTGGAGTTCCAGCAACGCCACTGCAGCGGACGTGTACGTCCCCTTCGAAGGCGAGAAAACCACTTGGCACGAAGGGTTCGACCGCTATGACTTCATAATGGACGATGCCACTGGGGCGATCACGCCTATGACGGCCCCGGCGAGCGAGGTGACGAGCTTCGGAATCGACGAGAGTATAAAGGGCGGCAAGCGCCGCTGCGTCGTAGTCGTCCCCAAGAAGGCGGCGCCCGGCAATCCGTGGTCATGGCGAGCCTGCTATTGGAACCACCAGCCTCAATCCGAAGTCGAGCTACTGAGACGAGGTTTTCACATCGCCTATGTGGCGCCCGACCCCGGCAGACAGGGCAAGGCGTGGGACGTGTGGTACAAGTTCCTGACGGAAAACCACGGCTTGGCGAAGAAAGCGGCCTTCGTCGGGATGAGCAAGGGCGGAGTCAATGCGTTCAACTGGGGCGTGGTCAACCCCGACAAGGTGGCCTGTATCTACGCGGACAATCCGGCGGTCTACGACGAAGATTTCGCCAAGATCCCGGAGTTGGTCAAGCATGACGTGCCCCTGCTGCACGTCGTCGGCACTGAGGATTTTGTGCTGCAGCGGCACACTATGGTGGTGGAGAACATGTATCACCAGTTGGGCGGCTCAATCACCGTGATCATGAAGGAAGGTGTTGCGCATCACCCGCACAGTCTCATGGACCCGACGCCGATCGCGGACTGGATCGAGCAGCACATGCATCCGGTAGAGGCGAACCGGCCGGCGTTCGCCGATTCAACCTACACCAAGACGCACTATTACAGCCTCGAAAATTCCCTCATCTACCTGAAGAAGGAGGATACTTACGCGACGGTGCGCGGACCGGGATACGTTCCCTCCTATGATCGCTATGACGGTCCGGGGACGGGTAACTTCCACGCGGATGCCATGTCGATCGTGGTGCCGCAGGAGCCGGCGCCGGGCAAGCCGTGGGTGTTCCATCCGAGCTTTCTCGAGCGCGACTCGGCGGTGGATCTGGCGCTACTGGCCAAGGGTTACTACATCGTGCTGCCGCCAATCTCCGGGCCGGGGGCCGTGCAAAAGCAGTGGGACGAGGTCTATAAGCTGATGGTCGACAACGGATTTGCGACGAAGGTGGTGATGGAGGGGACCGGGGCGAAGGCGGGCGAGTCGTACGCGTGGGCGATCGCGAACCCGGACAAGGTCTCGGTGATTTACGCCCGGAATCCGCTCCTGCGCAGCCTGATGTCGAAGACGCCGCCGATCGACAACCTGGCGCCGCTGGCCAAGGCCGGGGTGCCGATTCTGCACGACTGCGGGAGTCTCGACCCGTGGCTGAAGGACCAGACACGGGTGGCGGAGAAGCGCTACAAGGAACTTGGGGGGAAGATCACCGTGCTGGTGACCGAGGGCGAGGGTCACTTCCCGGTGTCGCGCAAGGATCCGAGGCCGGTGGTGGATTTCATCCTGAGCCACCAGCGGTAGGTGCACTACCGGGGCGGAGATCTATTCAACGCAAACGGACACCCGGTAACTGGAAAGGAGAGATGGATGGAATTCAACTTGCGCGCGCTGGTGTTAACGGTGGGTTGTCTATGTTTCCTGAGTCGACCAATTCACGGAGCGGGAAAATACTTACAGGTCGAGTACCCGCCGTCGACTGCAGCGAACCAATTGCAGATTGGCGTAACCTACATCCTGTGGGTTCCCGACGACGTCGCCCGATTCCGCTGCGTGATCGTTCATCAACACGGTGCGGGAAGAAACGCGGCTGAAAATGGAATCACGGCCGCATACGATTTACACTGGCAGGCGCTGGCGAAGAAATGGGACTGTGCCTTGCTCGGTCCCTCATATCACGTCCTGACCGATGCAACTGACGCTTCCCCCGGCGGATCCGAACTCTGGTTCGACCCGCGGCGTGGCTCGGATAAAACCTTTCTCAAAGCACTCGGCGAGTTGTCGGCGCAGGCGAACCATCCGGAGCTTGCGACTGTGCCCTGGGCCCTGTGGGGACACTCGGGAGGCGGCATCTGGTCAGACGTGATGACAACCCTATACCCGGACCGCGTGGCTGCCGTGTTCCTGCGATCCGGCTCGTTCCGGAACCGGCCAGATTTCCCGCAGCCCGAGACGCCGGCCGCCGCTTACGCGGTCCCCGTCATGGGAAACGCCGGCGTGAAAGAGCAGGAACGCGGCGCATGGATCAACACTCTTGCGAGAGCCCGCGAATATCGCAGCAAGGGCGGCCCGGCCGGATTTGCCCCCGATCCACGCACGGGCCATGAGTGCGGCGACTCGCGTTATCTGGCGATTCCTTTCTTTGACGCCTGCCTGGCCATGCGCCTGCCGGCCAAGGGAAAGGGCAGCAAGAGTCAAAACCTCAAGCCGGTGGACATGAGCAAGGCTTGGCTAGCGCCCTTCCTTAGCCAAACGGCTATCCCGGCTTCTTCCTACAAGGGCAACCCTCTTGAAGCCGCCTGGCTGCCTAACGAACAAGTAGCCAAGATCTGGATCGAATACGTCAAGAACGGAACCGTTGCTGACGTTACTCCACCGCTTCCACCGTTCAACGTTCGGGTGACTTCCAGGGGTAGCGGGGGCAATGAAATTACATGGGACGCCGAGGCCGATTTCGAAAGTGGTATTGGCGGGTTCTTCGTCATGCGCGACAGTCGAGCGCTGGCCCGTTTGCCAACCATGACCCCACCGGTGGTGTATGGACGCCCGTTGTTCCAGGGGCTGTCGTATCACGACACCCCGGAGGGACCGCCCCCGGTGATGCGTTACCTCGACGTCTCCGCCAAACCCGGCGAGAAACACACCTACAGCATTCTAACCATTAACAGCGCAGGAGTGCCGTCAGAGCCATCCGCTCAGGCGGCAATTCCTTAAACGGGAGTTTTTGAAGGTGTTTTACCGGTCTTTACCACGGTGTCATCGCCCTGCAGTTCGCTTGGCAACAATCGACCATTCTTTCCGTGCCAAGCATTTGCTGCACAAAGCGTCTAGATCGGTTACATCAGACTCACTCTTCCACCGTGAAGGCGTAGAGGGAATCTCCCGCTCCGACCACCAGGTACTGCCGCTCATCCAATACGTACGTCTCCGGTCCATTGCTGACGTTTGCGCCGAGACCGGCGTGCCACAGGATCTTGCCATTCGCGGGATCATAGGCGATCAGATGCTGCGAACTGTCGCCGGTGAACAGCAGTTTCCCGGCGGTCGTCAGTATGCCGGCTGCGCCGGCGCCGCTGGGGTAATGGTGTAGCCACACGGTCTTGCCCGTTTTGTAATCGATGGCCCGGAGAGTGCCGCCGTACGATCCAACGCCACGTTGCACGGCCCCATATCCTTCCGGGTGTGGATCTGTGTCGGTGAGATAGAAAACGCTGAAAGTCTCAGATGTGGTCACGTAAAACAGGCCAGTCTCGGGATCGAAGCTGGGCGAAGGCCAGTTTGTGGCGCCCCCCGAATTCGGCGAAACCAGGACACCGTCGATGGTCGCCTCCTTGGCTGGATTTGGGATGGGCTGGCCCTTAGCGTCGATGCCCAGCGACCAGTTCATGGTCTCGATCATCGGAGATGTGGCCAGATTCTTGCCATTGGTGCGGTCGAGCAGGAATAAGTAGCCGTTCCTATTGGCCTGAGCAAGCATTTTGCGTGGCTGCCTATTGAACTCTCCATCGATCAGAACTGGCGTCTGCGCCGCGTCCCAGTCGTGCGTATCGTGCGGCGAGGATTGAAAGTACCAAACCAATTTTCCGGTATCGACGTTCAGGGCGACAATCGAGCATGTCCAAAGGTTGTCTCCTTTGCGGCTGCGACCAGTTTCCACCGGATTCGGGTTGCCCGTTCCGATGTAGTAAAGATGCAGCTCCGGATCGTATGTGCCCGGTAACCAGGTCATGCCGCCGCCGTGGCGCATGGCGTAGTCATCCGGCCAGGTCTGGGAACCTGGGTCACCCTTCTTCAGCGGCTCGCTCCACCATTTCCATTGCAGCGCGCCGGTTTCCGGGTCGCGCGACTCGAGGAAGCCCGGCACATCCAGTGAGTCGCCGCCTGTGCCGACCATTACGTGAGTGCCGATGATGATGGGCGCCGGCGTCGAGAAATACTCCTGCTTGACGTCCGCGATTTCGATATGCCATCGTTCTCTTCCGGTCCTGGCGTCGAGCGACACCAAGTAGTCGTCTGGCGTTTCAAAATAAAGCCAGTTGCCATACATGCCGACGCCGCGGTTGCCGATGTGGATGCCGCCCCTCGTTTTCCAGAAGTAATGCCAGAGCTGACGGCCGGAGCGCGCATCCACGGCCCAAACATTGTCGGGCATCGTGAAGTAGAGAATGCCGTTCACCATCAGCGGAGTGGATTTTATCGTCGTGCTTCCAGGGCCGCTCGCCGCCGCCGCGATTCCGCTTTCCGGGACCTCCGCGCCTTCTCCGCCGACTGTCGAGCCAGGAGTGTTTCCGGCGACCGCCCGATACACCCACGCCAGCTGCATGTGCTTCACGTTCGATTGATTGATCCGACTGAGAGTACTGAACCGGCGTCCCGAGTAATCGCCATTGTGAGTAGGCCACGCGTCGGTAGGGGGCCGCGTCAGCAGCGCCGGGTCCAGACCCTGCGCGACCAGTGCAAGCTGCGTAAGGATGAAAGCGATTGGAAGCAGTTGACGATTCATTTCAGTGTCACCAGATAAGCTGTCAGGTTGTGCATGTCGGCGTCGGTGTACTTCCTCAGCATGTCGAGATGCGCCTGAAGTGGATCATGGGTTTCAACCAGTGGTGTGTCGCCTTGGCGCGCGAAGGAGTGATATTCCCCGCTTGAGTCGATTAACGCGACATTGAAATCATCTAAGTGTTGCAGACTGCCCTGGAAAGACTGGCCGGAAGGCACGCTGACTTTCACCATAATCTGCGCGGCAGCCCGCCCGGCCGTCTCAAGACCGCCTAGCCCCGCAGTCCGCGGCATCAGGAACCTGCCTTGTAGCGTCACCGGATCGTACTTCGAACCGATGCCCTTCAAGTCTCCCGCAACAGAGTGACAGCTGTTGCACTTCCCCACGCCGTTGAAATAGGCTTGGCCTGCCTTGGGGTCGCCGGTTACGATGTCGATTATCGGGTAGACACCATGTAATGAGGCTGCCCGGATGCCGTTGTGAAGGAACGCGGCAATATCGGAGATCTGTGCCTGCGAAAAGGCAAACTTCGGCATGCCTTTGTCAGCGCGGCCGTTCAGAATGACCGGGCCGATCCGTTCGCCATTATCGTCATCGAGAACCAGCACGGATCGGAGCAGGTCCGGACCGCTCTCTCCTCCTTTGGCGTTGGCCCCGTGGCAGAATCCGCAGGCGGAGACAAATGCTTTTTGACCCCGATCCACGGCGGCCGGATCGTATACCGGATAACCTCTCCCAGTAAATCCACCGCCTCTTCCGGCGGGAGGCGCTTGAGCGTTAAGCTGCATGGCAGTGAAGAGAGCCAGAGCAACTGCCAAAGCATCGTTCCTATAAGGCATCTTCGCTTCGAACGAAACTACCGCTCGCTGGATCCCTTCTTCGCGGCTTCTTCCGCCGCCTTCTCTTCGAGCCGGGCTCCCCGGAGGACGTCGACCATAGCGTAGTTACCCTCATGACACGAGTACTCGTAAAGCTTGTCCGATATCGCCACGAAGGTAGACTCTGCGGTCCAAGCTTTTGTAAACGTCGAGGGATCGTCGATCGTGAACCTATAGAGAATCGTATCCGGGCTGATCCGCGTGAACCGTTCGATCACGTGTAAGTTTTCGCCCGTTCCTCTGAATCTGGTCTTGCTGGTGAAATTAGTCGTGTCGACAACCAACGCGTCGCCCTCCCAATGCCCGATGGAATCTCCCACCCACTTGCGAATGTTTGACGGTAGATGCGGACGCACATCCAGCGGGATGATGCGAATGTCGTGGATCTCTTCGACAAAGATCATCACATAAGCGGGAGTCTGCACAATCTGATAATTGTTGTTGTACATAGCCGCCAGCATGGGCGGTCCCGCTCTCGCTGAGAAAATGCATCGCTCCTGCGGTGACAGGTCCTGGGGGCGATCCGCGGGATGCCGCCGCGACTCTGCCCGGGCCTGCTCGATTCTCTTTTTTGCCTCCGGTGTGAAAGGAGGGATCCTTCCGTCCGGCGGGTCCACAATGAGGGAGGATCGCTTGTATCCATCCACTCTCTCGAGCTGAGTTCCCCGATCATAAAACACATCGTTGTACGCGCGGGCAACGTCCGCTTCAGCGCCACCATCGCGGCGATCCATATTGCCGGCTGCGATTCTCTGTTTTTCGTAAGCCGCCGCTTCGGCGTCTGTGAGAGTGAGTTTTTGACCAAACTCGACGGAGCGTTCCAACGGCGTCAGCGTTGCATTCGTCCAATTTCCCTGCAAATCCGAGTGGCCGTCCGGTGTACGTGGCGGACTCCAAGGCTTTGCGGCAGTCGTGGATGGCGTCCTCGTGGCAGACGGAGTCTGACCGGATAGTAGCGTCACGCTGATGGCCAATGCGCCTAGTACAGCGACAAATCGACTAATTACGATGATGCTGCCTCCTGGTCTCAGAACTTGTACTTTAGCGAAAATTGAAGGATTCTGGGATCATTCGCAGCATTGATCGTGCCAAAGAGCGGATCGTTCATGGCAACGTGCAGCCCGCTGGTGGAGGCGGTCGGATGGTTCAGGATATTGAAACCTTCCGCGCGAATCTCAACGGACTGCCTTTCGCGAACGTGTACCATCCGTATCAGAGCCAGATCCAGGTCCCACGCATTCGGAATCTGAATGATCGATCGTCCAGCATTCCCGTAGGTTCCTGGTGCATTCAACTGAAAGGCGGCAGGGTTGAACCAGTGACTGAAGCTACTCGTCACGTTCGTATTTCCCACCAGGTTGGGCTGGTCGACACTCACGCCGGTCAAGGAACTGTCCACGCCTGTCAAGACAGTAGCGAATCCACCAGTCGAGGCGGTAAAAATTGGCGCAAGCTCCCAATTGCTCAAAAGAATACGGTTCCATTTTGAAGAAAATGTCGGAGACTGCATGACGAACGAACTGTTGAAGATCTGACGGTGATCTGACCCGCAGTTGCCCGTGCCCGCCTTCAGGTTATTGGGAATCTGATAGGTGTTCGCGTTGCTGATCTCGCCCGGCATATCGGCTTCGTCAATGCAGTGTGACCAGGTATAGTTCGCTAAAACCGTATAGTTATGGCTAAACCGGTGCTGGAGCGCCAACATCAAGGCGTTGTAGCTGGCGTTACCCCCGGGAAGCGTCTGCAATGTATATCCGTAATAGGAGCCGTTTACCGGGTCGAGTAAATTCAGAATGCGACGGTTGTTAGTATTGGCGACCGTCGAGCATGGACCACTGCCACAGGTGCCGGGAATGTACACCGCCGGATTGATCATCTGGCTTACCCACATGTGGGTGGTTTTGTTCCCGAGGTAGGTTGCCGTGGCCAACCAGTTCGTACCGAACTGCCTCTGGAAGCTGAGGTTCCACTGCTGCATATAAAGCGGTGGTAAATTCGGTGTCACGCTGGTGTAGGTAGAGAACGGTTGGAAAATGGCGTTCTTTGGAGGCGGCAACGGCGGCGGGAAAGGATTCCCTCCCGGCCACACTTGCCACGGATTCGTGAACCCGCCCGGAAGGTTAGTGTTCGTGATCAGATTGCCCCAAGGCGGGCCGGTCTGGACAAAATCGTCGAAGTATAGTTCCGGGATCTCGTTCATGATCCCGTATGACACACGAATCGTCTGGCGGCCTGTTCCGGTCGGATCGTACACGATACCAAGGCGCGGCGCCCATCGGTTATACAAGGCATGCGAGAACGAGCCACCTGTGTTCCAGCTTGAGTCGCCGGGGAATGTCAGTCCAGCCGGCGCATTGGTGAACACCGTGCTCTTTTGGCCAGCCAGGAAGCCGCTCATGGAAAAGTGCAGCATTTCCTTGTTGTTGTAATAAGGCGGAAGATATGGCTCCCACCGCAGCCCGATATTGATGGCTAGCCGGCGATTCACCTTCCAGGCGTCCTGGATGTAGAGCGCGAAGTAGTTCTCGGCATTGTAGGATAGCTCGGCGTTGCCCTGACGGAATTGGCTTGGTAGCCCGAGCAGGAAATCCGAGAGGCCATAGCCAGTAGCCTGCCCGTTGAAAGTCCACTGGCCATTCGTAAATTGTTGATTGATGTTATTTAGCTGATCGTGGATCCAGTCGACACCGAACGAAATCTGGTGCGAGCCGCGAATTAGGTTGACGTCATCGGCAACTTGAAACACATTCGTGTCGAAGAAGGCCACCAATGGAGAGATGGAAAAGAAACCAGAATCCGTCACGTTGAGCTGCCCGGTTACGGGACTGTACTGATTTACGCCAAGTTGACTCAGCGTCGGAGTACCCTGAGCGGGGAACCGGTTCACGCTGGATCGGGTTGCGGTGGCGTGAAACGAGTTAATAAGGTTCGGGCTGAACGAGTAAGTGTCGCCCAGCGTGAGGGTCTGGACGCGGTCCGCGAGCCCGGGTGTCGTAGTTGCAAGCAAGTTCGATGGGTTAGCATAGGCGGGCGCCAGATAATCCGACATCATGTAACGGCCAAAAATGGAGTGCTTCACGCTACGGTTGTAATCGATGCGGGAGAGCGCTTGAATTTCCCGGTTGTCGCTGATGAGTCCATACTGAATCTTTCCGCACGGATCGCTGGATACCGGGATTAGCTTGAGGAAATTTAGGGCCTGCTGGTTGAAGAGCGACGGAGAGATCTTGTTGTTCACAAATGGGGCTAGTAGATTGATATTCTTGCTGTTGCAGGCGGAGGATGCCGCGACGGTGAAATCCCCCGATAGCATCGCTGCATTGGGGACGTGGGCAATCGTGACTGGGGGATCCGACTTGTTCCAGGTGCCCTGGAACCCCGCGAAGAAAAACAGTTTATCCTTTCGGATGGGCGCGCCAATCACGCCGCCAAACTGGTTCCGCTTGAGAGTATCCCGCTTGGTCGCGAAGAAGTTTCTGGCATTCAAATCGCCATTCCGTATGTACTCGAATAAATCCCCGTGCCATTCATTTGTACCGGATTTTGTGACCAGATTCACTACCGCTCCGGGATGCAATCCATATTGAGCCGGCAAGGAGTTGGTCTGGACGCTAAACTCTTGGAGGGCATCCGGGAAGGGAGCCGGCAGGTTCACGTTCGTGAAGAAATCGTTGTTCGTTCCGCCGTCCAAAAAATAAGTTGTGCCATTCCCTTGACCTCCGCCAACCGAATACGCAACAGCCGTCGGGTAATTCTTGTTCGATACCGTATTTTCGTTCTCGGTCGTGCTGACAGCGGCTCCGGACAGCAGGACAAGCTGCGTAACTTGGCGACCGTTCAGTGGCATGTCTTCCACGCGCTTCTCATCGATTACCGAAGCGAGGGCGCTATCGCGGGTCTCCACCAGTGCTGCGTCGGCTTGAACCTCGATGTTCTGCGTCACCGCTCCAACCTGCAACGTGACATTGACTTCGGGATTGGTATTTACCTGTAGGACGATCCCGGATTGCGTATAGGCACTAAACCCCGCTTTGCTTACCTGAAGCCGGTACGGCCCAACTGGCAAGTTTGGCAGAACATAGGATCCATCCTGGCCGCTCACCGCCTCCCGGAAAAAGCCGGTCGCGGTTTGAGTGGCACGAACTTCAGCGCCGGCTACGGCCAATCCGCTGGGGTCCCGGACAGATCCGGAGATTTGCGATACGGCGGTTGTCTGCGCGTTTAACGTGGCGCAGGTCAGGAAGGTGCATAGCACTATCGTCGTGGATGTCGTGGACAGTCTCATTGCGATTTCGCCCCTCGATGATGCAGGATACTCCAAGAGATGCGCAGAAGATAAGTTCCGAACTGTGACGAAACGTTTACGAAACGTGCGGTTAACGTATGGGATTCATGGGCGTTACTCTTGTGTCCGAGCACATCGATGCAGTAGAATATGGGCACTCTGTGTCGAGTTCGCTGACGAAGTTATCCCCGGAAGAAAAGAACAGAGCTCTCGAGTCAGTTCTGCACAGCCGGACGTTCACGCGGTCGGAACAATTGCGCGCTTTTCTGCGGTACGTGTGTGGCATGGAGATCGCAGGCCGCGGCGGCGAGATTTCCGAATATAGCATCGCAGTTGAAGCGTTGCGTAGGCCACAGAACTACACGACTGCGGAAGACTCAGCTGTACGAAGCCGGGCTTACGCACTCCGTGGCAAGCTCGAGGAGTTCTACACCCACGAAATGCCGGATGCGCCAGTGCGCATCGAAATGCTCAAGGGAAGTTATCGCCCGAGCTTCGCTGCGCGAACGACCGAAATGCCAGCCTCGCCGCCGCCTCTGCCGATTCTAGCCCCGCCGTCTATTTCGTCAGTAGCCGAGCCTTCGGTGCCCGCAAGATCCTCCGTCTCCCGGAAGTGGCTTCTTGGGCTTCTCGGCACGGCCTCGCTTGCGGCTGCATTTGTGGCAGGCATGTGGACTCGCGGCATTGCCGCCCGACCCGATCGTATTGTGGCGGAAGCTTGGGGACCGTTGCTCCAGGCGGATGGCAATGTTCTGGTTTCAGTGGCCAGCCACAACCACATGCAGGTGAGGGCGCGCACGCAGCAGCCGGATCCGGTGGAAACCGCCGTGGAGGCTCCGACCCAGGTCAACGACTGGTATCGCAAATACTTTCAACTTCGAAGCGACCAGAAGCTATATCTTATGTTTGTCGATACGTCCACCCGTTTCGGGGATGCCATCGGCGCATCCGAAGTATTTCAGACGATCGCGAAATTCCGGGGCATTTCGCAGATTTTTCCTGAACGCGTGGTCACCGAGGCAATGTTTCGCAACCGGAACGTGGTGCTGATCGGAATGCCGGAGAATTCGCCAATTGCCGATCGTCTGCTGTCCGGGGGCGGCTTCCAAGTTGCGTTCGACGAGGCGATCCACAGGGAAACAATCATCGGCCCGCTGCGGGGCCCGGGTGCTCCGAACACTTACGTAACTCAGCGGAATGGCACCAATTTGGTCGAAAGTCACGCGCTCATTACGGTCCTGCCCGGGGAAGGCGATGGCGGCAGCCTGCACCGGATGCTGATTTTATCCGGTTCGCATTCTTCCTGCACGATCGGGGCGGCGGAATTCTTCAGTTCGGCCAGTCATCTTCGAGAACTGTTGCAACGGTTTCGCCGTGAGGGTTATGCTGGCTTTCCTAGCGCATATCAGGTAGTAGTCGGCTGCACCGCCGACAGCGTGTTGCCCTTGAGCGTCCGCTATGAGAGCCATTTCGTTCTCAAATCACGGTGAAACCGCTTGCTGGACGCGGATTTCAAACCGTCTACGGTAAAGCAAAGGCGATCAATGATGCGGCGCTCGTTGTATCGCCGATGATGCCTCCGCCGGTCGCCATGATGACTACGTACTGCTTTCCGTCGCGTCCCTGAAAGGTCATCGCGACCGCATGGGCGCTCGCATCCAGCCTGGTCACCCAGAGTTCCTGGCCGGTGCGCGAATCGAACGCGTGGAATCGGCTGTCATTCGTAGCGTCGATGAACACCACTCCACCGGCCGTCGCAATGGATCCACCCAGGTTCGGGGCGCCTGTTTTATGGATGCCTTTGGCTTCCAGTTCATCGAAAGTACCCAAAGGCACATTCCACGCGATCTCGCCGGTGTTGGCATTTACGGCAACCAGGTGCCCCCAAGGCGGCTCTTGGCACGGCATACCGTTTGCCGGGTTCCAGAATTGGACGCCCATGTTGCCGCCAAAGCCGCCCATCCCTCCCAAGCCGCCCACGTCGCCAGCCGGGCTAACGCGCGTGACCTGAATGTTCGACCCTTCATGCTTTACCACTACTTGAAAATCGTGCCCAGGTCTTGCGTGTTGGCAAAGATATACCCCAATTGGGGATCGAACGACACGCCGCCCCAATTTCCGCCGCCGAACATGCCTGGGAAGTTCAGGCTGAGCTTAACGCCGTACGGCGTATAAGGACCGCTATTCCGCACGCCGCCTTCTTGCGCGATGAGGGCCTCGCAGAACTTCTGCTGCTCCGGCGTTACCTTCGCGACATCGGACGGCAAAAAGCGATCGCGCGCAATCGGTGGGGGCTTTATCGGGAAGGGCTGGGTGGGCCAGGTCTCCTCGCCCGGCTCATCACTCTTTGGCACCGGGCGTTCTTCTACCCCATAGATCGGCGATCGAAAAGAAACAGCAGACCCTCTTTAGTAGTCTGCGCAACGGCGGGAATTTTCTTCCCTACGGCTGATTTAGATGAGCGCTGGAGGAGCAGATAGGTCGTAATCAAAGATGTCGTGGTGCGTGGTTTGGAAATACCACTTCATTTTGCCGCTCGCGGCGTCCAGCGCGACCAGGGACGAGCTGTACAGATTGCTGCCCCTGCGGTCGCCTCCATAGAAGTCGGCGGATGGCTCGCCGATCCCCAGAAAGACCATCGCGCGCTCGACGTCGACCGGTCATCGGCCGCCAAACATTGACACCCGAGCGATCCTTCCAACTGTCGGCATCCCAGGTGTCGTGACCGGGCTCGCCAGGCCTGGGACGCTGAAGCCGGGAGATAAGGTCATAGTTCATGGTTTTCTGGCCAAGGACGCCTCCCATGAGTCGACGGGCGCCAGGTCACCTTGCCGGATGGCCGGAAAATCGGGTCGGAACCGAGGTATTGAAAAACAAACCCCGGACAATGAGCTGGAATCGCAGACAAGTTCTCCGCACCGCTTCCGGCGGTTTCGCGGCAGCTGGTGTTCCACGGAGGCGGGCGCGCCCAGGCGCACGGCGTTAAGGCGCTGATCTTCGATACTTTCGGAACGGTGGTCGATTGGCGCGGTTCGATCGTCGCGGAAGGCACGGCTTGGGGCCAGGCCAAGGGCCTCTCCATCGACTGGGCCCGCTTTGCCGACCGCTGGCGCAACGGGTATGCGCCGGCCATGGAGAAAGTCCGCAAAGGCGAGCTGCCTTGGACCAAGCTGGACACCTTGCATCGATGCTGCTCGACGATCTGCTTCAGGAATTCGGTATCAGTGGGCTCACCGAGGAAGAAAAGGACCACTGGAACCGCGTGTGGCACCGGCTAAAACCTTGGCCCGACTCCGTTGCCGGCCTGGCGCGGCTCAAGAAGCAGTTCACCATCGCTCCGCTTTCTAACGGGAACGTATCTCTGCTAGCCGACATGGCCAAGAGCACCGGCTTGCCCTGGGACCTAATCCTATCGGCCGAACTGGCGCGGCACTACAAGCCCGATCACGAGGCCTATTTGATCGCGGTGGAGCTGCTTAGCCTAAAGCCGGAAGAGGTGATGATGACGGCCGCGCATCGGGGCGACCTGGAGGCTGCCGCAGCTTCGGTCTGAGGACGGGTTTTATCCATAGGCCGAACGAATACGGCCCAGTTCGCCGCGCCGATACAGCCAAGCAGGGAGATTTTGACATAATGGCCAGCGACATGCTAGACTTGGCTTCGAAAATGACTGGTTAAGTTCGAAGCTCGCCTTTGTGCAATCAATGACTTAGGCGCCATGCCGATTCGAGGCGTTCTGCAACCGAATCGACATTATTCGCATCCAACTGATAGGGAACTCCGTGTCAAGGAGCAACCCGAAATACCTTCCCCAGAGGCAGCAAGGAGTGTCGGCGATCATCGCCAGGGAGCTTAGATGCAAAGGTTTGACGAAATTATTCTCGCGGATTCTACGGATGCTAGCCGGTTCGGTGTAGCGGACCTCGAAACCGATTCAATGGAGGCAGAAGATTCTGCGCCTGCTGAAGCGGCGGAGGAGCCTGCGGTTTACACTGACGACCCGGTACGCGTGTACCTCAGGGAAATGGGTTCAGTGTCGTTGCTGAACCGTCAGGCTGAGGTTACTTTGGCACGCCGGATGGAACGGGGTAGCCTGCGTATGCAAAAGGCTCTCTCGCGTTCCCCGCTAGTGCGAAAGATGGCACTCGCGATATACGACGATATTCGTGAGGGAAAAGCCGACCCCGAGGATGTCTTGAACCTTAGCAGTCCGGACGACGCCGCGAAACGGCGTGCTCGCAACAAAGCCATGCGCCGGTTCCAGGAGCTGGTGGAATTGGAGCATGGGCTTGCGATGCTTCAGCAAAAATTCGACTCTACGCCCAAGCGTGAGGCGTCAGCAAAGTTAGCAAGAAAGATACTTCGTGCTACGGTCGAGTGTTCACGGCACATGCGGAGCATCCCATTCCACGTAACTCAGTGGCGGGCATTCCGCGATGCTTTGCGGTGTGCCGCCGAACAAGGCGCCGCTCTTGAGACGCAGTTGATGAAGGTCGAGGCTTCGCGAGGCCGCAACAAGGCGGCTGAACTTCGCGACTTGAAGCGCGCAATTCGTGAGCAGAAGGCCGCGACAGGGTCCGGCGTGGGCGAATTGCGTCGCTGGCTGAAAGCAGTGCACGAAGGTGAGATGGAGGCCGAGGCGGCCAAGAAGGCGCTGGTGGAAGCTAACTTGCGCCTGGTGGTCTCGGTTGCCAAGAAATATGTGAACCGGGGATTACACCTCCTGGACCTGATCCAGGAAGGCAACATCGGTCTGATGAGGGCCGCGGACAAGTTCAATTACCACCTCGGGTACAAATTCTCAACCTACGCCACCTGGTGGATCCGGCAAGCCATGACTCGGGCCATATCTGACAAGTCGCGCACCATCCGCATCCCGGTCCACATGAACGAACGGCTCAACAAATTCACTCGGGCCTCGCGCGATCTGGAAAAGGAGCTGAACCGAATTCCAACCAATGAGGAGATCGGCAAGCGCTTAAACACCACGGCAAACCAAATCCAGGAGTTGAGGAGCATTTCCCGGGATCCGGTGTCGCTGGACCTGCCGGTCGGTCGGGATGGCGAGTCCGTTCTAGGCGATCTTCTCCAGGACCAGTGGATTGGCTCGCCCACTGATGCGGTCTTCGAAGGCGACGTCCGTGAGGGCACGGCTGACGTGCTCAAAACTCTGTCGCCGAACGAAGAGAGACTGGTCCGCATGCGCTTCGGCATTGGCTTCGAGCGACAGCACACGCTGGAGGAGATAGCGCAAGTGTTCGGGTTGACGCGCGAGCGAATACGACAGATCGAGACGAAGGCGCTTCAACGCCTGCGCGGTCCGGAGAATGTGCGTCGGCTGCGGCCGCTCATGAGCATCCAGTAACGGCACACTGGTTTGTATGAACTGGTTTGTATGAAATGGATAGCGAGACGGTCCGCTAGGGGCCTAGTGCGCCACACCGCTTATGAGCGCCTGCGGGCGCTTCGCGGCACTGAATCACATGCGAAGGACGTGCCTAGGCGTCGTGAGCGCCGCTCGGCGACACGTACGGATTCCTGAGCCGGAGTTTTCATAGCGCCGAACTATTTCCTCGGTCCTTCCACGTCTGATTTGCGCGCCCCGCCCAGGATGTCGGGCATAGCGTAGTTGCCTTCGTGGCAGGCGTATTCAAAAACCGGACCAGCGGCCGCGCGGAATGGGTATTCCATAGTCCACTGCTTGGTGAACGTCGACGGGTCGTCGATGGTGGCCCGATAAAGAATCGTATCGGCATCGACGCGTTTGAAGCGCTCGATCACGTGCAGGTTCTCGGACGCTCCCCGGAACCTGGTCTTGTCAGTGAAGTTCGTGGTGTCGACCACCAGCGTGTCGCCCTCCCAATGACCAATCGAATCCCCCAGCCACTGGCGGACGTTCGCCGCGACGTGAGTGCCATTCATGCGGATGATGCGAATGTCGTGGACCATCTCGACCAGAATCATCACAGTGTTGGGAGTCTGTACGATCTGGTAATTGCTGTTGTACAGCACCGGAAGCATGGGCGGTCCGGAAGTCGAACCGAAGCCGAGGATGCAGCGCTCGGCGAGCGGGCGGTCCTCCACGCTGTCGTAGCGGTCGGACCCGAATGCCCGCGCCTGGCGCGCCTGCTCGGTAATCGGCGGAACTTTCCCATCCGGCGGATCGATGATCAGCGAGGTTCGCTTGACGCCATCCACACGCGCGAGTTCCGAGCCCCGGTCGATGAACAGGTTGTTATACCCGCCCACAGCGTTGGCCCCGTTGATGCGGGCCAACAAAGGTGAATCCTCCTTGTCGATATCGTTGGTTTCGAGGTCCTTCTTCTCGTAGGCGCGGGCTTCTTCGTCCGAAAGCGTCGCCTTCCCAGCGAATTCCCCCGGCCGCTCCATCGGTGTCAGTGTGGCGTTGGTCCAGGTTCCTTGCAGATCGGGATGACCGTCGGCGGTGCGCGGTACAGACTTCTTCGCTTTGGCCGACACCTGGCCCGGTAGAGGAGCCGCCAAGATCACCGCCAGTGCTCCTAGGGATGCAAGAGATCGATAGCTCACGGGCCTCCTTTGGATAACTCATCGTAACTCGGCGGGGGGTTGGCGCGCTAACGAGGTCAAATATGCGAGACTGAACGACTATGGACCGATCCAGACGTTTTATCCTCGCAGCGCCTCTGATGCTGGCCCTCTTCGCCGCATCACTTGAGGCCGCGCCCGCGTATTTCCCGCCGTCCGGCAAATGGCAGAAAAAGACGCCCGCCGAACTGGGGATGGACCCCGCCAAACTTCAGCAGGCCATCGATTTCGCCAAAGCCAACGGGGCCACCTGGGACTTCGACAAGGATCAAGTCCGCACCTTCGGCGCGGTTCTCGGCCCGTTGCCGAAGCAGCGCGCGGCGACCAACGGCATCATCCTGCGTCATGGCTACATCGTCGCGGAGTTCGGCGATACGAAGACCAACGACCCGGTCTATAGCGTCGCCAAGAGCTTCCTTTCGACGGTTTGCAGCATCGCAGTCGCACGGGGGCTGATCAAAGACGTCAACGATCCGGTGGCCAAGTACATCCACGACGGCGGGTACGACTCGCCGCATAACGCCAAGATCACCTGGAAAAACCACCTCCAGCAGACTAGCGAATGGGAAGGAGTGCTGTGGGGCAAGAACGCGGATTTTGTGGAAGTGGAGCAGTTCGGCAACGGTAAGCGTGAGCCGCGCGCGATTCAGGAACCGGGTTCTTACTACGAGTACAACGACGTCCGCATCAACCGCTTCTCGTTATCGCTGCTGCGCTTGTTCGGCGAGGCACTCCCAGAGGTTCTGAAGAAGAACATCATGGACCCGATCGGCGCGTCATCGGAGTGGGGATGGCATGGCTACGGCGACAAATCTACGGTCGAGATCAACGTGCGGCCGATTGAATCGGTCAGCGGCGGCACGCGCTGGGGTGGTGGCCTGTGGATCAACTCGGAGGATCTGGCGCGTTTCGGATTGCTGATCCTCAACCATGGAAAGTGGGGCAGTCAGCAGATTGTTTCCGCGAAATGGCTGGATGAAGCCGTTACTCCAAGCGAACATGGCCCGGACTACGGCTACTTGTGGTGGCTGAACACGAAACAGAAGCAATGGCCCAGCGGTCCGCCGTCGAGCTTTGCTGCTATCGGTAACGGCGGGAACATCGTCTGGATCGATCCTCAGCACGACATCGTGTTCGTCTGGCACTGGCATAAGGGCGGCGGGGCTATGGACGGCATGGTGCAGCGGATCACGGCGGCGGTAGTCGGCGACTAGGTCATGCGCGTCCAGTTTGCTTGGTGTTTGTTGGGTCTCTTGGCGGCATTGCCCGGCACGGCCCAAGACCGCACGGTGGAACTTCTGCAGAAACTGTCGGACGCTCCCGGCCCTTCCGGTTTTGAAGAGCCGATCCGCCGGATCATGCTCGAGTTCATCAAGCCACACGCCGACTCGATCCAGTTCGACGGTCTCGGCTCCATCATCGCCAAGCAAGGATCGCAAGGGCCGCGCATCATGGTCGATGCGCATATGGACGAGCTGGGCGGGATGATCCGGCGCATCACGCCCAAGGGTCTGCTGAGCATGCAGATGCTCGGCGGCTGGCTCGATCAGGCGCTGGTGGATCAGCGCTGGATCATTATCGGCTCCAAGGGACCGGTTCGCGCCGTGACCGGCATTCGCGACATACATGTGGTACCTCCCGAAGAACGGACGCGGGTATATCCCCGCGATAGCCTGTTCCTGGATGTCGGCGCGAAATACGAAGCCGAAGTTTTGGCGATGGGAGTTTCGCCGGGCGATCCAGTGGTGCCGGATTCGCCGTTCACGGTGTTGAACGGCAGCGATAATTACCTGGGAAAAGCGTGGGACGACCGGGTCGGCTGCGGTGTGGTGGTGGAGGCGATGCGGCGTCTGGCGTCGGTACCGCATCCCAACCAGATTTTCTGGGCGATTACGACGCAGGAGGAAATAGGTCTGCGCGGCTCTCACACCGCCGTCGAGGTTATCAAGCCGGAGGTGGGTATCGCGCTCGAGGGCGGCATCACGGGCGACGTCTTTCCCGGCCATCCTGAAGAGACACAGGTGAAGCTGGGAGCGGGGCCTGGAATTTTTTTGTATGACTCCTCGGCCTTGCCCAACCGCAGCTTCGTTCAGTTCGTTAGACAGACCGCGGCTTCGAAGAATCTGCCGCTGCAGTCCGATCTAGTGCAAGGCTACGGCGACGATTCGGCCGAGATTCAGAAAAGTCTGGGCGGCGTTCCGACCGTCAACCTGGTGGTGCCGGTGCGGTATACGCACTCGCACAACGGCATCATGAACCGGCACGATTTCGATCAGATGGTGGAGCTGCTAGTAGCGATGTTGCAAAAGTTGGACGCGACGGCGGTCGCCAAGATCAGAGATTTCGCGCATTAGCCGACGGAGTTACTCGCTCGCGTCCAGACCACGAACCGCTTGCTCGAGCACCCGCGTCGCGCGGCGGGGATTGAAAACACCACAAGAACAAAAGCGCGTAAGATAGCTGGCCGCCTGTTCCGGCGTGCGCCGGCCTTCCTTCACCCAGTCGATCATTTTCTTCGCGAGCGAATGGCTCACCATGCCGTGGCCGCACATAGTGGACAACATCATCACGTTGGAATCCGGAAGCTTCTCGATCTTGCCCTCGAAGCCCAGCGAATATCCGACGCTGTGCCGCGGAATGCCGGCGGCGTAGCAGCACTGCTCGGCGCCGTCGACGGAGGTGGAGATGTTGACGCTTACGCCGAGGTTGGCTTCCTTGACAGTCTTGACGAAATCCTCTGCCGCGACACGATTGTCGAAAACGGCGGCGACTGTGCAGGGCGTGTCGAGACCGTTGATGACAGCTTCAAAGTCGGGTGTGGTGTCACGGTTCCAGTGCGAGGTAGGATTCATCTGGCGGGAGGGGCGAAGCGCTCCGCCGTGAATCGCATCACCAAGGTTGACGGGCTTAAAAGGAACCGCCATTTCCAGGAACTTTCGCAGCTTGGGCAGAGCGCCTTCGTCGTTTTTTCCTTTACTGGCGATGGCGAAAACGATGTAGTCGTCCTGAAAACTCTCGGCCGGTCCGAATCGATGCAGCGTGTTGGTCATGACGCTCCTTTACTTTCCGACCCCAACGGTCTCTTGGGCAGTCTGCGGCGCGGGCTGGTTGGTGATCCTGCCCAGGCCGATGTTAGTCTTGGCGCGCTCCAGGTTGTAGCCCAGCCGTTCCAGGATGGGGGCGATCACATTATCGTCGCCATTTTCGTCGCAACGCGTGCCGACGCCCAGGGCCACCACGGTATCGATCTGCTTTTCCACATCCCACACCAGGCGGATGATCTCTTCGGTGCGCTCGGCTTTAGTCTTGATCTCCACGATGGCCGAGAGAACCTTCTCGTCGAGGATATCTTCCCGGATCGTACCGGTGGAAACGTCGCTCATTAACGAGGTAACCGGATTCTTCTTTTCAAAGGAAACGCCCGCTTTCGCAAGCGCCCAGCACATTTTCTGGATGTCCCTGAAGCGAGCGCCGACGCCGGGCCGCCCGAACTCGATGGTGAACCCGACCTCGCCCACTAGCACGCGCCCGCTGATATCGTTGGTCTTTACCTCTTCGGTGCCGCGGCCGTGCACTCCGGTGGATTCGTGGGGAACACGCGGGTCGGAAAAGGCGCGCCGCACAACTCGCGGCCAAGCCAGTTCATCCGGCTCGAATGCGGCCGTCGGGCAGACGTCCGGTTCTGGATCGAAGCGTAGCCGCATTTTTTGGAAAACCTTGCGGACGGTGCGCACGAAAGTCGGATTCAAGTGCTCCTGGCTCAAGCCGTTGTAGCAGGAATAGCACTCCACGCACTCGTCGCGGTTGATGGTGGCGCGGCGAATCTGCGGGTCGATATAAATCGCTCCCATCGGGCAAACATAAGTGCAGTTGCCACACGCCACGCATTTATCAGGATTGATCTTCATATGCTGACCTCACGCCGGAAAAATACGCTTACTCGCGTCGATCTTGCCATAGATCGCGGCACCCACCAGACACAGCGCTGAGCCGGTCATAAAGGGTACATTCCAACCATACCGCATCGCCAGGTAGGCTACCAAAGTGGGGGTGATCGCGCCCCCGATGTTGCCGACCATGTTCATGAGCGCTGCCGCGGAACCCGCGAAGTCGCCCGCGATATCGAGCGGGATCGCCCATGAGACGCCAACCGTCAATTCCAGACCGCTGAACGCCAGGCAACTCAGGGCCACGCACAGCTTGGGATTGGCCGTGAGTGTAGCGGGGATGATCGCGGCCGCGGCAATTACAAAGCCGGCGATTCCGACTAGGCGACGCGATTTCCGGATGTTGCCGGTGTGTCGTAGCAGCAGATCGGTGAGCCAGCCGCCGGCCAAATCGCCTGCCACGCCGGCAAACAGCGGAAGGCTGGAGTACACGCCCATTTGGCCCAGCGTGAGTCCTCGGGATTCCTTCAAGTAAGTGGGGAACCAATCGAGATAGACCACCAGCCCGTACTGGTAACACGCGTACATCAGGCACAACGCCCAGAGTGTAGGGCTGGAAAGAATCTTCCGCCATGGCACAGGTGCGCCCACTTTCGCGCGCGGACCACCGGTCGCGGAGTGAATCAATTCGCGTTCTTGAGCGTTAACGCCGTGGTGCTCTTCGGGAGAGTCGCGATAGTAGGAGAACCACAGCGCGGCCCATAGCAAGCCCAGTCCGCCGAAAGCGAAGAAAGGTGAGCGCCAGCCATAGGCGGCGATTAGGAAGACCGCAAGCGGCCGGGTGAACGCGGCGCCGAGACGGGAGCCGGCATGGGTGACGCCTTGTGCGTGGCCTCGCTCGCTGGGCAGCATCCAGCGGGACAGCGACCGTGTCGCGATGGGAAACGCCCCGGCTTCGCCCATGCCAAAGAACAACTGCGTGACAATCATCGCGGTCGCGCTCCACGCCAGGCCGGTGAGGACGGTAAATGCGCTCCACCAGCTAACGATGAGAGTGAGGGCACGGCGCGGACCAATCCGGTCGCCCAGCCAGCCGCCGGGGATCTGAAATAGCGCGTAAGCCCAGCGGAAGCTCGACAGAATCCAGCCGGCTGTGATTAGCGAAAATCCTAGTTCCTGGCGCATCACCGGGAGCGCCGTGGAGATGATCACCCGATCCATGTAGGTGATCATGTAGACCGCCACAGTGATGCCGAGTACGACGTGCCGGACGCGTGTGGGCTGCACGGAAGTAGCTGGTGCGGGCTTCATCAGAAACGAACAGTGATCATAGCACCGAGCATCATATCAGCGGGCCTTGAATCCGCGCCATGATTGGCCAGATGGCTTCCACATTATCGCCGCGGCAGGCGTGAATGCGGTCGTAAAGATTGACGGTGGGGTCGCAATGGGGCGGGATAAATTCGATCCGATCGCCGAGCTTGGGTTTCCGGGCACCGCCGTTCACATCAACATAGCCGAACTCGTCACCACCCCAGCGATAGCCGGTGCCCGGAATATTGGCGGCCTCCGGGCCATAGCCGCGGTCGGTGGAAAAAGCTTTCAGGCCCGCGTCAACGGTTACGAATGCGTCGTGATTTGCGCTGATCACAGTGGCGAGCACAATCAGCGAGTGACGGAAGTCCGCCCCGACGCGCCGATAGTCGAGATCCATAAAAAGGTAGGAGCCGGCTTGCAATTCGGTGACTTCTGGGAGCGCGAGGTCAATGTCCCATGTACCCGTGCTTCCTCCGGAAAGAATCTCCATCGAGAGGCCTTCGCGCTTCATCGCAGCCTGCGTTTCAATCGCCCCGGCAAACGCGTGCTCTGAGACTTTCTTCCGCTTAGCGAAGTCCCCGGCATGAGAGGCGCGCCCGGAATAGCCCTGCAATCCTTTCAGTCGCAGATGGGCAGCCCGGTCCACTGCCCGCGCGATCTCGATAGCCTGTTCGGTGGACCGCGCGCCAGTCCGATGATCGCCGACGTCGAGGTCGATCAGAACATCGACTGTGCGGCCGACCTTGGCAGCGGCCTCTTCGTACCACTCGGCCTGCTGAACATGATCCACGACGACCATCACGCCGGTTTGGACGATGCGGGCAATCTTGAGCGGATCGGCGACGGGCGACGTCAGGAGCAGGCCCGGGATTCCGGCTTTCGACATCAGCTCGGCTTCAGCCAGCGTCGCTACGGAAACGCCGGTCGCCCCCGCGGCTATCTGGCGGTTCGCGATCTCGACGCATTTGTGCGCCTTGGCGTGCGGGCGTAGCTTTTTGCCGCACACCTTCACATGCTCAGCCATTCGCGTCACGTTAGCCTCTAATGCATCGAGATCCAGCAGAAGCGCCGGCGTCGGGAGTTGGTTTTTCGTGAGCACCGATCCATTATTGCAAGTTGTTCCCGGTTCTCCACTTTGATATTCTCGGGTGGTGCTCGCTGCCGAGCGATGACACAGTCCAAAGCATGGAGTCCACGCATTGAGTCTCGTCCAGTTGGGAACACCCGTTCCTCAAGCGAACGCAAAACTGGTAGACATTGACGCCCTGCACGGGGAACTCAAGCGCCAGATCGAGGGTGAAGTTCGTTTCGACCAGATCTCTCGGGCGCTTTACTCTTCGGACGCGAGCGTCTATCAGATTCAGCCGCTGGGCGTGGTCATTCCCAGGAATCGCGAAGACATCATCCGTGTGGTCGAAATCTGCGGACGCTTTCGGTGCCCCATTACGATGCGCGGAGGCGGAACCTCGCAAGCCGGCCAGGCGATCGGCGAGGGCATCCAGGTCGACACTTCGAAGTATTACAACCGTGTCCTCGAAGTAAACGCGGAAGAGCGGTGGGTTCGGGTAGAACCGGGGATCGTGCTGGACGAACTGAATGCGCAGCTCGCGCCGCTGGGCCTGCGCTTTGCTCCCGACATCTCCACCGCCAGCCGCGCCACAATCGGCGGCATGATGGCCAACAATTCGTGCGGCGCTCGCAGCGTGCTTTTCGGAAAAACGATCGATCACGTGCTGGAACAGACGGTGCTTCTTTCCGACGGGAGTGTCGTTCACTTCCTCGATATTGACCGCGGTGGTGTTCCCACGGGCAAGACGCTGGAGGCCTCGTGTTACAACACGGTGCTGCGCCTGGCACGCGACCACGCAGCGGAAATTGACCGCCGGTATCCGAAAATTCTACGGCGCGTCGGCGGCTACAATCTGGACCAGTTTCGCGATTCGTCGAAACCAATCAACCTCGCCAAGATCATGGTTGGCTCCGAAGGAACGCTCGGCGTGGTGCTGGAAGCCAAGCTTCGACTGGTGGCGCTGCCCAAGGCCAAGGCCGTGATGGTGATTTCTTTCGCCGATTTGCTGGAAGCTTTATCCGCCACGCCGGTGATTCTGCGGCACGGACCGTCGGCGGTAGAGGTGATGGACAAGTCCATCCTCGATAACACGCGGCAGAATGCGGTGCTCGACAATATCCGGACTACGTTCATCGCCGGCGATCCCGAAGCGACCCTGTGCGTGGAATTTTATGGCGATCGAAAGGAAGACTTGCCTCCGCGTTTGAGCGCGCTCGAACAAGATCTGCGTGCTCAAAACCTTGGCTATCAGTACCGTGCGGAGACGGAGCCGGCAGGTCAAGCTCGTATCTGGAGCCTGCGTGAAGCCGCGCTGGGACTGTCGATGGCGATGAAGGAGCAGGCCAAGTCGATTCCGTTTGTCGAAGACACGGCCGTCGCGCCAGAGAAGCTGAGCGGATTTATCGGCCGCTTCCTCACGATTTTGCGAAGCCATGACACCACCGCCGGCATTTATGCGCATGCTTCGGTGGGCTGCCTGCACGTACGGCCCGTCATCAACATGAAGACGGAACTGGGCATTCGCACGTTCGAGAAAATCGCCCAGGAAGTCGCGGACCTGGTGCTCGAATTCGGTGGTGCGCTTTCCGGGGAGCATGGGGATGGGCTGGTGCGCAGTCCCTTCATGCGCCAGATGTTCGGTGATGAGCTCTACGAGGCTTTTCGTGAGATCAAGCGCACATTCGATCCGCTCGGCATTTTCAATCCCGGCAAGATTGTCGACGCGCCGCCGCTGACTACCAACCTGCGTTTCGGCACTAGCTACAAAGCCGCCAATTCGGCTACTTGGTTCGATTATTCCGAATACGGGGGCTTTGCCGGCGCTATCGAGATGTGCAGCGGCGTGGGTGCTTGCCGCAAGAAACTCTCGGGCACGATGTGTCCGTCTTACATGGCGACTCGCGAAGAATCGGCCTCCACCCGCGGCCGCGCCAACGTGCTGCGGATGGCCATCTCCGGACGCTTGGATGAATCTGGTCTCGGCGACGATGGCGTTTATCAGGTACTGGATCTTTGCCTGGAATGCCGGGCGTGCAAATCGGAATGTCCTGTGGGCGTCGACATGGCGAGGTTCAAGAGCGAGTTTCTGGCGGATTTTTGGTCACGGCACGGAACGCCCTGGCGGGCGAAGGCCCTCGGCAACGTTCACCGGTTATCAGTTTGGGGCAGCCGATTCGCGCCGATCTCGAATTGGGTCGCCGGTAGTCTGCCGAGCCGCTGGTTGAATGACAAACTGCTGGGCTTGGATTATCGGAGAGCGCTTCCGCCCTGGCAGCGCGAGACGTTCGAGAAATGGTTGGCACGGAATCCGCGGAAGCAGCGCACCGCCGCCGGGACCGCCGTTACGCTGTTCAACGACACGTTCACCAATCACTACGAGCCGGAAATCGGCGTGGCTGCGCTCGAAATCCTGGAGCGTGGCGGGTGCCGGGTAGATGTAGTGCGGCCCGGATGCTGCGGCCGTCCGCTGATCTCGCAAGGATTGCTGGAGGAAGCTCGCGCGCACGCGGCCATAGTGGTGGAATCGCTTTTTCCCATCGCCAGCCGAGGCGAAGACATACTTTTCTGTGAACCCAGTTGCTTATCCGCGATGAAAGACGACGCGCCTTCGCTGCTCAGAGGCGACCTGCAGCAGAAAGCGCGAGTGGTAGCCAAAGCCTGCCGACTGTTCGAAGAATTCGCGGCCCAGCTAGATTTGCCTCTGCGCGCCGGACCGCCGAAAATCCTGCTGCATGGCCACTGTCATCAAAAATCGATGGACCTGCTGCCGGCGACGACGTCTCTGTTGTCGCGCATTCCCTCCTGTACCGTGGTCGATATTGATGCTGGCTGTTGCGGCATGGCCGGATCCTTCGGCTATATGAAAGGACACTACGACGTTTCGTCAGCGATCGCGAATCGCCGCCTTTTGCCTGCGGTGAAAGCCATGAAATCCGACGAGGTACTGGTCGCGCCGGGCACTTCTTGCCGCCGCCAGGTCCTCGAATTCAGCGGAGCAAAGGCCGTCCATCCCGCGACGCTTATCCGCAGTCTGCTGCGGTCCGGCGACAGCGCGGGCTAGGCGGCCGAATCGGCGCTGCGGCTCACTTCCTCAAGTTTGAAAGCTGATCGCAGCCGGCTGGTTGCGTCGGCGAATGCGCGGCGGCCTCCGTCCAAAGCCGCACCGAAGCTGAAGAACCCGTGCGGCATGCCGTCGTACCGCTGAACGTCGACCCCAACCCCAGCCTCTTCAAGACGTAGTCCGTACGCTTCGCCCTCGTCGCGCAGTGGATCGCACTCGGCGGTGATGATGAATGCCGGAGGTAACCCTCCTAGATTCGACGCAAGCAACGGCGATGCGAGCGGATCAGTTCGATCCCTTTCGCTGTTCAAGTAATGATTCACGAACCAGTGCATAGCCGCCTTCGTCAGAAGAGGACCGTCGG
>Ga0185299_10002545_pt1 | contig 27597 bp, 23 predicted proteins | sample PaiPotPPA55metaG_FD_128002 | JGI IMG/M metagenome (GOLD analysis project Ga0185299, IMG submission 128002) | Iron sulfur acid spring bacterial and archeal communities from Banff, Canada, to study Microbial Dark Matter (Phase II) - Paint Pots PPA... ...
CGGCGGACATCGAAATCGCGCAACAAGCCAACATGCGCCGCATCGGCGAGGTGGCGCGGGAAAAGCTCGGTATCGGGGAGGCGCACCTTGAGCCCTATGGCTACTACAAGGCCAAGATATCGTTGGATTATGTGGCTAGCCTCGCGGACCGGCCGGATGGCAAGCTGATCCTCGTGACGGCGATCAGCCCGACCCCGGCCGGGGAGGGTAAGACCACAACCACGGTCGGCCTCGGCGATGCGCTGAACCGGGTCGGCAAAAAGGCCTCCATTTGTCTGCGCGAGCCCTCGCTCGGGCCGGTTTTCGGCATGAAGGGAGGTGCGGCCGGCGGCGGTTATGCGCAGGTTGTGCCGATGGAGGACATCAACCTGCATTTTACCGGCGACTTTAATGCGATCGGCCTTGCCAACAATCTTCTCGCCGCGATGATCGACAATCATATTCACCACGGCAATGAGCTGAACTTCGACGTGCGGCGCATCGCATGGAAGCGGGTCGTCGATATGAACGACCGCGCGCTGCGGCAAATCGCCGTGGCGTTGGGCGGCCCCGCGAACGGATATCCTCGCGAGGACGGATTCGATATCGTGGTCGCCTCCGAGATCATGGCGATCTTCTGTCTCGCCACCTCGATCAAGGATTTGAAGGACCGGCTGGGAAGGATCGTGGTTGGATATACGCGAGACCAAAAGCCTATTCACGCAAGCGATTTGAACGCGCATGGCGCCATGGCAGTGCTTTTGAAAAACGCGCTTAAGCCGAACCTCGTGCAAACGCTCGAAAACAACCCGGCCTTCATTCACGGCGGGCCTTTCGCCAATATCGCGCATGGCTGCAATTCCGTGCTCGCCACCAAGACCGCGCTGAAATTGTCCGATTATGTGGTGACCGAGGCGGGCTTTGGCGCCGATCTCGGCGCCGAGAAATTCATCGATATCAAGTGCCGCAAATCGGGCCTTCGCCCGCAGGCGGTGGTGATCGTCGCGACCATTCGCGCGCTCAAATATCACGGCGGCGTGGACCTCAAGGAACTTAACACAGAGAATCTCGATGCGTTGAGCAAAGGCGTCACCAATTTGGAGCGCCACGTCAACAACATCCGCAACCATTTCGGGCTTCCTTGCGTCGTCGCGATCAATCATTTCAGCTTCGACACAGACGCCGAGATCGCGCTTCTGAAAACAAAGATGGCGCATCACGAAGCCCCGGTCGTCGTGTGCCGGCATTGGGCGGAAGGAGGCAAGGGCGCCGAGGAGCTGGCGCGCACGGTCGTCGATATGGTCGACAAAGTGCCGGGCGACTTCCACTTCGTCTATGAGGAATCGGCGACGCTGTGGGACAAGGCGACGGCGATCGCCACAAAACTCTATGGCGCGAGCCAGGTCACCGCCGATTCAAAGATTCGCGCGCAGATTAAGCGGCTTCAGGAGAGCGGCTACGGCCACTATCCCGTGTGTATCGCCAAGACCCAATATTCGTTCTCGACGGACGCAAAGCTGCGCGGCGCGCCGTCCAACCACGAGATCAATATCCGCGAAGTCCGGCTCGCCGCCGGCGCGGAGTTCGTCGTCTTGGTGTGCGGCGAGATCATGACCATGCCGGGCTTGCCCAAGGTGCCGGCGGCAACCAAGATCGATCTCGACGACAGCGGCAAGGTCACCGGACTGTTTTAGCAACCGAACCGTGAAAACGGAAATTGTTATCCGATTTCAACGGACCGGTTGATGATTTGGGCGGGATCCGTCGGTGCCTCGGCGCAGGATTGTTGTTGCTTGGAGAGCCATGCGTTCAAGCCGTCAATATCGACATAATTTCGATCGAAGCGCAGGCCGCTGATCTGGCGGCCGGGACGATCCGGCTCCCCGAGGTCGGTGAGAACGCTCGTCGCAAGGCTGAAATCATCCCTTTTCAAATAATAGCTTGGCGCCGCGAGGACGGGCAAATCAGCGGCCCGCGCCGCCTTGACGCCATTTTCGGAGTCCTCGATTGCTACACAAGAGCCCGGGTCGCGCCCCAGCGTGTCAAGCGCGAAGCGATAGACGTCGGGCGCGGGTTTCTTGTGGGCCACGACATCACCCGCGGCGATCACCGCAAACCAGGAGGGTCCTTCTTCGCCGAACATCGCGCGCAGTACCAGATCGACGCTCCCCCGCAGCGACGTCGTGGCGATGGCGAGCCGCACTCCGCGTTCATGGGCCTCCGTGATTAAGCGGCGAATACCCGGTCTCGCTGGCGCGGCGCCGGACTTTACAAGCGCGGCGTAGCGGGCCGACTTCGCCTCGTAGATCTCGGCGAAGCGGGCAAGGACCACTTCGCTGCCAGGAGGTTTCCAAGCGTCGATATAATGCTGAAGACGCTCTTTGCCGCCGGTCACCTGGAGGAGTTCGCGATAAAGCTCCTTATCCCAGCTCCAATCAATCCCGAAGGCTGCGAATGCTTCGTTGAAAGACCGCCTATGCGCCTCTTCGGTTTCGGCGAGCGTCCCGTCCACGTCGAATATCAGGGCCTCAAGCGGCATCGCGGCGTCGCATTCTGGCGGCTGCCGTGCGTATTGCCGCAATATTCGCCGCATAGTGGTCTGGGCTTCCCTTGAAGATGGCGGAGCCCGCGACAAAAGTGTCCGCGCCCACTGACGCGACGAGGCCCGCGGTTTCCGGGTTGATCCCGCCATCGGCCTCGATGCGGATCGCACGCGGGCCAATCATCGCCTTTACTTCCGCAATCTTGTCCACCGCGGAGACAATGAAGGTCTGCCCGCCAAAGCCTGGGTTGACCGACATGACCAGCACCAGATCGACGAGATCGAGGACATTCTGGATGCTCGATGCCGGGGTCGCCGGGTTGAGCACGACGCCGGTTTTTTTGCCAAGTGCCCGGATCGCCTGCAACGAACGATGAAGATGCGGCCCGGCCTCGACATGGATCGAGATCGAATCCGCCCCGGCTTCCGCGAAAGTGGCAAGATAGGGGTCGCAAGGGGCAATCATAAGATGCACGTCGAAAGGGATTTGTGCATGCGGGCGCAAGGCGCGCACCATCGCCGGACCGATCGTGATGTTTGGCACGAAATGGCCGTCCATGACGTCGATATGGATCCAATCGGCGCCAGCGACGGTGATGGCCCGGATTTCTTCGCCGAGGTTGGCGAAATCAGCGGAAAGTATCGAGGGCGCAATGACCAGAGGCGTCATTTAATCCTGCCCGCCGTCCGCCGGATCCAAGTCGAAAACGCGGCGGGCCAGCCCGTCAGCGCGTCGATCGTCATAGGCTTCTTACGCATGGCGCCCGCCGAATAGCGGCCGCGCGGCGTTGCCGCTTTCGGATCCTTGCCGGCTAAGTTCAATATAAACCTCTGGATTATTCCGCGGCGGTGCGCCGTAAGATTAGGGCGGGATCGAGGCTGCCCGAGGCATAGCGCTTGGCCATCGCGGACATCGGCAGAACCTTGATCTTCGAGGCATTTCCGGCGGTACCGAATTGCTCGAGCCGCTGCCGGCAAACCTCGCGCATCGCGTCCATGGCGGGTTTCAAGAATTTGCGCGGATCGAATTCGCCTGGCGTCTCATGCGCGACGCGGCGAAGTTCGGCGGTCATCGCGAGACGGCAATCGGTATCGATGTTCACCTTGCGCACCCCGTGTTTGATGCCGCGCACGATCTCCTCGACAGGGACGCCATACGTCTGACGCATGGCGCCGCCATAGGCGTTGAAGCGGTCCTGGAGTTCCTGCGGTACCGATGACGATCCATGCATCACGAGATGGATGTTGGGAAGTTTCGCGTGGATCGCCTCGACGACACGCATCGACAAAATATCGCCATCGGGCTTGCGGGTGAACTTATAGGCGCCATGCGAAGTTCCCATCGCGATCGCGAGCGCATCGACCTTTGTCCGTGTCACGAAATCGACGGCCTGATCGGGGTCGGTCAAGAGCTGATCGCGGCTGAGTTTGCCTTCCGCGCCGTGTCCGTCTTCTTTCTCGCCGGTGCCGGTTTCGAGCGACCCCAAGACTCCAAGTTCGCCCTCGACCGAAACACCGACCAAATGCGCCACCTCGACGACCTTGGTAGTGATACCGACGTTATAATCGTAAGAGGAAGGCGCCTTCGCATCGGCATCAAGCGAGCCGTCCATCATCACCGACGAAAATCCGTATTGGATCGCCGTGAAGCAGGTGGCTTCGCTATTGCCATGATCCTGATGCATGCAGACCGGAATATCCGGATACAGCTCGATCAACGCCTCGATCAACTTGGCGAGCACGATGTCCTTCGCATAGGCGCGGGCGCCGCGGCTCGCCTGAATAATGACCGGGGCATCGCTGGCGGCGGCCGCCTCCATGATTGCCAAGCCTTGCTCCATGTTGTTGATATTAAAAGCAGGGACGCCGTAGCCGTGCTCGGCCGCATGGTCGAGCAGCTGCCGAAGTGTGATACGGGCCATGGTCATTCTCCGTCACGGAATGCGGCTGGTGCCTTGAGGATAGCCTAGTCAAGGCCTCGCGGCCATTAAAGATACATTGTCGCGGTTAACGCATGATTCAAGCCAAATGTCGCCCGCTCGTCTGACCATGAGCGGAGCGATAATGCCGCGCGGCGAACATATTCTTGGTTTGCTTGCGTCAGCCTGCTCGCCGCCGCCGCTCGACGAGCTGAAGGACGAAGGGCGTTAAAATCAGCTGCATCGCAAGATCGAGTTTGGCGCCTGGAATAACAATCGAATTGGCCCGCGACATGAAACTGTCATGGATCATCGAATGCAAGTAGGGAAAATCGATGCCGCGCGGTTTGGCGAAACGGATGATCACCATCGATTCGTCGGCGGTCGGGATCCAGCGCGCGGCAAAAGGATTCGAGGTATCGACCGTCGGCACCCGCTGGAAGTTAATGTCCGTTTTGGTGAACTGTGGACAAATGTAATGGACATAATCGGGCATTCGCCGCAACATGATGTCCATCACCGCTTCCGTCGAATGGCCGCGCGCGGAGCAGTCGCGATGGATTTTTTGAATCCATTCGAGGTTGATAACCGGCACGACGCCGATCTTCAGGTCGGGATATTGCGCAATATTCACTTCATCCGTTTTGACGGCGCCATGCAGCCCTTCATAGAAAAGAAGATCGCTTTGTCCGGGCAAAGCCTCCCAGTCGGTAAAGGTTCCGGGCGCGCACCCATAGTATGCGGACTCTTCGTCGTCGTGAACATAATGCCGGGTCTTGCCGGTGCCGGATTCGTGATAGCTGCGAAACACGGCTTCGAGTTCCGCGAGAAGATTGGCGCTGGGACCGAAGTGGCTGAAATTAGGGTTGCCCTTCACCTCCTCCAGGGCCATCATGGCGCTCATTTCATCGCGATTGTAACGATGGAACGCATCGCCTTCGATAAAGGCCGCGATGATTTGCTCGCGCCGGAAAATCTGTTCGAACGTGCGCCGCACGGATGTCGTTCCGGCCCCGGAAGAACCGGTCACCGAAATCATCGGATATTTCGCGGACACATCAGCCTCTTCTTTTTCCCTAGTTCTTTTCACAGACGCATGAGGCCGCGCTTGCCAAATAATGGCGCGCGCGCGGAAAATTGCGGATCGCTATGATAGCGGGCGACGAGCCCAACCGGCCCCGCCGAGCCAAAGACGAGCGGCACCCGCGCGTGGATGGCGGAGGGGACGATGTCGAGAATAGGATGCACACCGTCGGTCGCGATACCCGCCGCCCGTTCCACGATTAGGGCGATCGGATTGGCCTCGTAAAGGAGCCGCAGCCGTCCATGGTTATAACCGGTCCGCTGATCGCCAGGATAAAGGAAAATCCCGCCGCGCAGCAAAATCCGGTAGGTATCGGCGACGAGCGAGCCCGTCCAGCGCATATTGTGGTCGCGCTTTAGCGGCCCTTCGGTGCCCTGCTCGCAATCGTCGATAAAAGCCCGGACCGGTGGCTCCCAATGCCGGTAGTTGGAGGCGTTGATGGCGTATTCGGCGCTGTCCCGGTCGATGACGGGAGCGGACATCGCCTGGTGGAACCGGCCGATGCGGCGGTCCAGGGTGAAGATTTGGGTTTGACCGCTTCCCAAGGCGAATACGATCGACGTCTGCGGCCCGTAAATGACAAAACCGGCGGCGATCTGCACCCGCCCCGGTTGCAAGAAATGGGCTTCGGCGCCGTTCGCCTTGGCGAGGACGGGAAGGACCGAAAAGATCGTTCCGATCGAGACATTGGCATCGATATTCGAGGAGCCGTCGAGCGGATCCATCGCAACCGCGAGCGGGCCCGCGGGATCGAGAGCCAATGGCTCGCTCATTTCCTCGGAGACAACCGCCGCCACCGGAGCCTGCCTGAACGCGCCGACGAACATATCGTTGGCGAGAACGTCCAGTTCCTTCTGAACATCGCCGTCCGCGTTCGTGCTGGCGTGGCTCGCGCTAAGCTGGCCGGATAGGCGGCCGAGGCCAATGAGGCCGGACATTTCGACGGCGGCCGCCGCGATGGCGCGAAAGACGCTCGCGGTGGCGCCCAAGCGGGCGTCGAGAGCCACGGCTTGATCGAGATAGGCGTCGAGGGTCCCGGCAATCTGCGGCATGGCTAGCCTTATCGCTCTTGTTTGACCCGCAATGTGGCGCAAAGCCGCCGGAAATAAAAGCGAATAATATCGGGATTGGACTGCGGAAATGACAGCCCATGTCCCATCCGGCCCGGCGGCAGTTGGACCCGCAAGGGCACGGGGGTGGGATTGCGTCCGCCAGAAGTAAAGTTCACCTTGGCGGGGATCACGGCTGGGATTAAGCTCGTCGAGGAAGGTACCAGCGTCGCGTTGTTCGACCATGACGGCGGGCGTCGTCGATTGCCCATGCCGGCCAAGCGTCCGCGAGCGCCTGGCTCAACGGAAACGAACGTAACAGAACGGCAATTTAGGAGGGGAGTTCATCATGGAAAAAGACAATTTCGGAATCGAACAAATCGCTCAAGAAGATCACGCTTATATCGGATCACGTTTTTCGGACGTGCGCGAAGCGATCTTCGCCAACCCCTACCAAAAAGTCTGGGGCCGCGATGGCGAGCCATCCCTACCTCATTACCGCCTGATGGTCGCAAATCTGCTGCGCGGTATTCTGCCTTTTGGCCGGCATTACTTGTTTGGCCAAGCTTCAAAACGGACTGTCGACTCCCACGCTGATTTGCGCTGGGGCCCAAACCGAGAGGGGTTCCGCCGCCTTATACATCCAAATGGCGTCTGCCTGACGGGATTGTGGGAGGTTACGGAAGAAACTGAATATTCTGGGTATTTTGCAACCTTATCGGTCGGGCGCTATTCCAGCGCCGACTCCCCCTACCGGGGCCAACAGCGATCATTGGCACTGGTCGGCAAGCTGTTTCCTACCATCGATCCGAACCACGCCAGCCCACTTCGTACCGCCAGCTTCTTTACGCAGGAGGACATCGCGGGCACGCACACCGGCTATATTAACGACGCCGAGCTTCGTAATGCGCCCGATATAACTCCCTGGCGCCGGCCAAGTCTGGCCATACCGGGTATTGTTTTTACCCTCGTCGACAAGAACGCCACCATGCGCCAAGTCTACCAGATTGCCGAGCTTGGCAAAGCTGAGGACGAACTCACGCGGGCGCCCGCGTTCATGCGCCTGCTCGTAGCGTCCGATCAACCCAGGATCGAAGGTGAAAACTTGGATCTCCGCGACGAAGTCATGGCGCAGATTTTCGACACGGGCGATCCCGTTCCCAAACGCAAGCTCGCCTTTCACATCGAAGTCACGGATGAAGGGACGACGCGTGACATCTTGGGTTTCGTGAGGCGAACCTTCAAGAATTGGCGCCGTATCGGCAAGCTGACCTTCGACAACGCCGTCGCTTCCTGCAACGGCGACTTTGTCATTCATTTCAATCATCCAGGCTGGCGCGACGACAGGAATAATCCCGCGACGGCCCATCGCGCAGCCATCTCGCGAGCCTAGAACCGGACGACGCGGATATCCAATTTTGGCTTGTGCAGCCGAAGAACGGCGTGTGTCGCCCTTAATCCTAAGGAAGCGTATGAAGGCTTCCCGAGGATGCCGCCACGGATAGCGGCCGCGGACTTGCCAGGAGCCGCGGCTACTCGACTATTACGCACCTTTCTTGAATTTGGCGGCCTCCTCGGATCCGCCCGTCGCGTTTCCGGCGCCGTAGGAATGCGCGCCGGCGCCCGCGAGCTTGCCTTTGTCGACGATCAGATACTCGTTGCGGATCGGCCGGCCCTCGAAATAGCATTCGAGGATTTCGCGGGTGCCGGCCGCGTAGCGCGCTTGCGCGGACAGCGACGTTCCGGAAATGTGCGGCGTCATCCCATGGTGCGGCATGGTGCGCCACGGATGATTGTTCGGCGCCGGCTGCGGGAACCATACGTCGCCCGCATATCCCGCGAGCTGGCCGCTCTCCAGCGCCCGGACAATTGCATCGCGGTCGCAGATTTTTCCGCGCGCGGTATTCACGATATAGGCGCCGCGCTTCATCTTGGAAATCATCGCCGCGTTGAAGAGATGCTCGGTCTCCGGGTACAGCGGGCAGTTGATGGTGACGACGTCGCAGACTTTGACCATGTCCTCGACGTTGGGATGCCAGGTGACGTTCAGCTCTTTCTCCACCGCCTCCGGCAGACGATGACGGTCGTAATAATGCAGATGCATGTCGAAGGGCTTTAGGCGGCGCAGCACCGCAAGGCCAATGCGGCCGGCCGCGACGGTGCCGACATGCATGCCTTCGACGTCGTACGACCGCGTGACGCAATCGGCGATGTTCCAGCCGCCGCGCACCACCCATTGATACGACGGGATGTAGTTGCGCACGAGCGAGAGAATCATCATGACTACATGTTCGGACACGCTGATCGAATTGCAATAAGTGACCTCGGCGACGGTGACGCCGTAATCCATCGCCGCCTGAAGGTCTGTATGATCGGAGCCGATCCCCGCGGTGATCACGAGCTTCAGTTTCCGTGCCTTGGCGAACCGCTCGGCGGTCATATAGGCCGGCCAGAACGGCTGCGAAATAACAATCTCGGTATCCGGCAGCTCGCGATCGAGGACCGAGCCCGCGCCGTCCTTATCCGAGGTCACAACCAGTGTGTGGCCGTTGGCTTCGAGGTATTTGCGCAAGCCCAGCTCGCCGGATACGCTGCCGAGCATGGTGCCGGGCTTGAAATCGATCGATTTGGGCGTTGGAAGTGTCTGACCGTCCGGATAGCGATCGATCCGGGGGAGATCGTCCCGGGGATAGGATTTCGGATAACCATCGACTGGATCATCGTAAAGAACGCATACGACCTTTGCCATGACGTTCTCCTCCCTTGTTTCGTTGTTAGGCATAGATACGGTAACCTGCGATACCTTGTCCGGCCTTGCCTGCGTTCAAGCCTTTTCCGTGGACTTCCCACGGCATATCAGAATTTTTGCTATTTCGCAGGAGCCGCGCTTTAAGGTTGCGCTGCGGTCCTATCATATACATCGTTTATATAACGATGCGCTGTGTTTGGATAGCAGGTAGCGAAGCACGCAGTTTTAGACTGCCACGCCGGCATCGGCCTGCGGGGCTTTCAGTACATAACGCAAAAAATCCCCGCCCAATGCAATCCCCGCGTCATCGATGGCATGGCCAAGGCCCGGTCTCGCCACTACCGTCACGGACACGCCCGCCGCTTCGAGCACGGTCTGGGCATTCGCCATCGACTGGAAAGACACAACATCGTCCGCCTCGCCATGAACGAGGAGAACCGGCGGTTTGCTCCGGATGTCGCTTCGCATCCCCTCGCCGCCCGGCAGGGCTCCGGAAAAAGCAACAATACCGGCAATTTGCGTTTGTCGCCGCAATCCGGCGTAGAGCGCGGTCGCGGCGCCTTGCGAAAATCCGGCGAGCGCGAGGCGGGCGTCGCCGAGCTGGCGGCTAGCCAGCAGCTCAACGAAAAACCGATCGAGAATTGTGGCTGCTTCCCTCAAGCCGGCGAGCAACTTTTCCGGCGCGCGGTCAGCCAAGCTGAACCATTGTCGGGCCCCCGGCGCATAATCGCACGGAAACGGCGCGTTGGGCGCGATGAACTCCGTCTCCGGCAAAATCGTCCGCCAAGCGCGGGCAAGGGAGATGAGGTCGTTGCCGTTGGCGCCGACCCCATGCAGGAGAACCACCAGATAAGCCGCCTTGCCGCCGGCAAGCGGCGCGAGCCCCGGCCCGTCGAGTTGCATCGGCATCGGTCCCTCCCGCACCGTCGGCTTTGACGCTAGCAAAATCAGGGAACCAGGTCAGCTTCGCTTTTACCAAATAGCAGGCCCGCTGGCCGTTCCGCCAGCGAGCCCGACGAGCCAGAGCGGCTGTCTCTCGTTTAGAACGGATAGTAGCGAAGGCTGGTGAAGAAGGTGTTTTCGTTCCGCTCCGGCGCGCCCCCGATCCCGACGAATCCAAATTTCTGGGTAAAGGAATATTGCAGGCCGCCCATGAGCCTGCCAAAGGGACCCTTGTAGATGTCGTCCCAGAAGCCGCCCGTGATCTGCCGGACGAGCTGGGTATTGCCGGTGCAGGCGAAGGCGCCGGTTCCGGTCCCGAAGTCTTCGATCTGGCATCCGGTGTTTACGAAAGCCGGATTGCCCCAGCCGAAAGCTGTGTTTCCTTTGGGGATCGAGAATCCGAACTTAGCACCCTGGACCTCTTCGCCGGCATAGGCGTAAAAATCTAGCCCCGGGATAGGGTGCCAGGTCAATCCAGCGAGCAGCATGGTTTCTTGGATCGGCGCGAGGCTGCCATCCGAGTTGAAGGTGACGTCGGGTAACTGCGAGGCGCCATAGCGGCCGATACCCCGCCCGGTCATGCCGGAGAAGCGCACCTCCAGCACCTTTGGAACAATCGGCACGTGGATCGAACCGCCGCCGCCGCCACCCGCAACCTCGAGATTGTGGTTGGGAATGCCGGTTCCGAAAGGAAATGGGGGAGCGCCCAAAGGATAGATCACCCTGTCATGAAAGTCGCGGAAAATGCCGAAGGCTTCCACATGAATGGTGCGGTCGCCGATGATCGGGTCCCAGGCGACCTTGCCGATGATATCCGGCATCTGATTGAGGGATATGGCGTTGGCGTTGTTGAACAGCGATCCGCCAACTACGCTGGTCTGGGGGAACGTGGCGCCGGCCGCTCCGACCGTGCTGATGATGGCCCCGGAGTCGACAAGCGTAGGGGTGGTGCCGCCGAAAGTGGTCTGCGGATTTTCGGCTGAGAGGGCGAACCACAAGGTTTGATCGAAGTCCTTGGTGACCCGGATCTGCGGCTGACGTGCCCAGGTAAAGCCCGGGACATACTGGTCGTCGATGACCAGCGGCGTGTTTTCCGTCCGTGGCACGATACCCACGACATTCATGGTCGCCAAGGTCCAGGCCTGACCGGCGAGGAGATGGGCGCCAAAGTCGTCCTGATCCACGGTCATGTAGAGCTGGCGGACACGTGGATTGAACGAATCGCTCTCGTTGGAATTGGCCGTCTGCGCGGCGCCGAGGAAATCAAACTCGCCAAAACCGGCTAAATGCGTCGCGGGGTCCACATCGCCCAGAGTGAGAAACGAAAGGCGGCTTCGGCGGGCGGAAAAGCGGAATTCGGCCGTATGGCTACTGGGAACATTGGCGAATGGAATGTTTCCGAAAGGCGTCGCGATATCGGCGCCGATGAAGTGGTCGCGGGTCACGCTAGCAAGCTCCAGGAAGCCTCCGGGCGTGATGGACATCCCGCCAAGGTAAAGACTGGATGAGCCGACATAAGGATATCCCTTGATTTTCGCCAGTCTTTCGGCGAGGGTATTGCCAATTGGGGGCTGCGGGGGAAGGCCGATACCGATAGGATAGGCATATGGCGCTGGCGCGGGGCCAGGCTGCGCCGCCGCGTGCCGGATCTGGGCCTGGGTCTCCTTCTCCTTGCGGCCCTGCTCGGCGACGCGCTCTTCGAGGTGCTTCAGGCGCGCCTTGAGCAAGCGAATTTCGGCGGCCGTGTCGTCGGCCCGTGCCGCGCCGGCCTGGAAACTTATGAGAACCCCCAATGCCACCGCGGCGAGCGCTGGTTTATGGTGGCGCTTGCCGCCAAGCTTATTGGCGCTGATTTTCATGACCCTCTCCCCTGCGAACTTGCTGCGAATGAGGGCGTATTGGTAGCAAGCGGGGATGACGCTTCGGCGTCACGAATATGACAGTCCAATGAATGCGATTCGTCCGAACGCGGATCAACTTATTGAAATAAAATAACTTTTTTAGATTTATGGGCTCCGGTGATTGGGCAAGCGGAGCAGATTGTGGCGATGGGTGGCAAATTTGTCACGCTGATTTCGGCCCACTTACCGGACGCCCCCCGAATATGCGGGCGAAACCCCCGAAAAGAAAAACCCCGCGCTTTGGCGCCGGGCGGCGGGAAACCTAAATGCTGGCTCGGTCACGCTCCGAGCGGTCGCGTAATCGATCCGCCGGGACCCTTGGCGCATACGGGAAAGCGCTAGAAGGCGCGCTGAACCCTCAAACGGCCTTCATATTGGTTATTGTTGGGCTGGAATGCGGGCAAGCCCGTCGCGGTGAGGGTCGAATCTGGAGCGAGGCCAACTGGGCGCGTCTCGTTCAAATGCACATACATGAACTCGGCGCCGATATCGAAGCCCTTGAGGGGGGTCCAGACGAGGTTGGTGCCGATCCGCGCTTCCTTGAGGTTCGCGACGCCGACCGCGCCGCCGAAACCAGCCAACGCGTTGGCCGGATAGTGGACCTCGAGATAGGAGCCGTAAACCGCCGAGCTTAAGATGGGAAGCCAATAATGCTTGTAAGCGCTGGTAATATCCCAGCCCCATTGCTGTTCGCAGGCGCCGCTGCCGGTGAAAACGCAGTCGGAATTGATCTGTGGGTTCCAGCCGTCGCCGTAATCAAGCGGCGTGCCGCCGGAGCCGGGAAACCGGTTCTGATTGACCGACCCATAGCTGTAGGCAAGGTTGTTGCCGGCGATATAGCTGAAAGCGCCTTTTTCATAAGCGGCTTGCAACCATAGCTTGTCACCGGGTGAGAGATAATCGGCGTTCAATTGCACGCCGCCCTGAACCGCGAAGCCAAAGGAATTGCTGGTCAAGGCGGGAAACGCAAATGTGGTTGGCGGCGTGGTAAGCGCCGTCATTGCAAACAGGCTATCCCTAAGCTGATGTGCCGCCGCCGAGAGCTGCACCGCCCCCCAGGGCTGATCGAGGCGGAGGTTGCCGACGATCTCCGGCACCCGCGAGCCTCCCGGCTGGGCCTGGAAGGAGGTCGCGGAAACGCCGCCCACCGTGATCGGCGCGAGGGTTGTGCTGGCGATCGTGCTGCCGATGGCCGCGCGCCGGTCCGGCTGGTCCTCGAAGGAAAGGGTCGCGGAGAAACCGTCGCCAAAGGTCGCCGTATAGGCCAATAGGGCAACGGTCGCGTTGGACCCGCGCAAACTATGGTAATTGTAGGCGTCGGCGTAGAAATCGAACATCGATTGCGCCTGCCCCGCGGTCAGGCCGGCGAATTGGATGAACGCCTTGTTGAGAACCGTCGTCACCCGCGACGCGCTCGTTCCGGCCGTCGTGTCGAACGTATTGAGTTGCTGCCCAAGACTGCCGAGAGCGGCGCTGCCGTTCGACCCGTAGAAAGCGTCGACACGAATGAACGACCGCAAGGTGCCCCAAGGCGACTGGGTCCTGGCGTCGAGTTCGACCCGGCCCAGAGCCGCGAAGTCGATGGCGTCACGCGAGCGGGCATTGGAATATTGGATCGGCGCTGGAACAAATCCGGCGCCGAGATGCGGAACGCCGTTGCCGTAAAAGAGCGGGCCGACGATGCTGAAAGACGGATCGAAGCCGCGCAGCTCGGTCAGCGCCAAGCCGCCAACCCGCAAACATGTATCGGTGCCCGGAATATAAAAGAAGCCGGCGCCATAGGCGTCGCAAATGCGGACATATTCAATCGGCGCCGCTTGGCGCGCCGGCAGATCGGCAGCGTGAGCGCCCGCCACCGGAACCATTCCGGCCAACGCCGCCGCTGCCAGAAGAAGTCCTTGGAACAGTTTCTTGTCCAATTCCCCCACGGCGGATATCATAGAGGCTCCGCTTCCAGCCGAGCCGGTCCGGCAGGCCTTTGCTGGAAGCCATTGCCTACGCATTTTCCGCCTCATCTCGCTCCGAACTTGTCCTATTATACCTTAAGTCCGCGCGGCCGCCAATGGCGTCCGCGTTTGATTCGGGCACCCTCCTGGCCATAACCGTAGCTTAGCGTCGGCGCCGGTCGAGTAAAGCTAAGTTTTGCCGGCTGCCCTTTTTTGGGCGGGGTGTGGCTTTGCTGCAACGCACACAAACTGCATCCGGATGCGGACAGCGCCGTGGCTTCGCCGCCAGGAGCTCCGCCGGGCGCGGGGGTCTTGCCATCGCGCCGGTGCTCGGGCATACCTCGACAGGCAAATGGAACGCAGGAGACTGCGCCATTTTCCGCATGCACGGAGACGTGGCCGAGAGGCTGAAGGCGGCGGTTTGCTAAACCGTTATAGGGTCCAAAGCCCTATCGAGGGTTCGAATCCCTCCGTCTCCGCCATTTTCTTTTGTAATCTTTTGATTTTGTTTGATTAAAAATCAATGCTTCCTTTATGATCTTACAATTAGTCTTACAATCGGGCGGCGCTTGGGACGGATTTGGGCGGACGAGGGCGGACAATTTGGCGCGGCCATCTTCACCACGATCGAAGTGGCGGCGTTGGCCCGGTAAAGCAGAAATCGGAAATTCGCGGAACGCCCAATCTAACAATTATTAACTCGTGGTTTGAGCGAGTCGTCTGGTTGATTGAACGCAACCCTCGCAACCCCTTAAACTCTCAGCCCATATTTTGCTTGCATTATATCTTCGAAGAGTTTTTCCTCCTTCCATAACCCTTCCAAATGCCGGTTATAGGTCTTCCTGTGCATACCCTTCGGCCGGAGCGGCATGTCAGGGTCAGATGACTTCAACCGGTCAAACAATTTATCTCTGCGTCGAAACATCCGATCCACCGCGCCTTCCCGTTGCGAGTTGAACGCAAGGTGATAGGCATGACGTGAGAGCGCGCCGCGCCCCCCGATATAGAGATGCCCGACCCTCCGTCCCGTTTCCGGGCAGAAAGCGAACCATCGAACGCCCCCGAAGCGGCAAGGCGAGGTATCGAGCCGAAAGAACTGCGTTACCGACGCCCCATTCAGAACGTAAGACAAGACCAATGTCGTCTTGCCCTCGTCAACGTGCACCCTTGCGCTAATCGAACCTGTAACCTTGTCTCGCTGCCACCATTGCCAGCCAAAACTTGCGCCACCGATCTTCAGGCCGTGAATGACGATTTGTTGAATTGGAATTCTTCGCAAATCCCCGGTTGTCGCTCGGCGATCGTTCACAAGCCATCGTGTCATCGAAGGGTTCGGCCAAACCATGAGCGCCTCATTTCGATACATCGAAATTTCTTGTAAACTTATTCGTTCGATTGAACGCAAGAGCTCCTGGATTCCGGTTTTTTAAACCTGAACCTTCAAGGGATAGACGGCCCGCTTGGGCTGGCGGGAGCGCGACGGTCAGCCTTCCAGTGGAAGGACGACCCCGGCAAGCGGACGCGGTGCCTGTCCCTTCAATTCAAGCGATAGGGCATCCACCGCGGCAACGATTGCGCCAGCACATTCAATGAAAATCATTATCCAGAAGATTGTTTTGATATTCCACACCACCGTTCCCGGCGAAATCATCCGCCCAGGTTTTCCACCGAATAGAATAGCCTCAATGTCTCTTTGTCCATCCGTTACGGCGATGGATAGATTGCCTCGCTCGTCCTGCAAATTTGGCAATGGCTCGAGAAGCCCAAGCTCACGTTCAACGACCGTTTTAGTGAAGATTGCCTCGCGATAATACGATTTGCTAATTGCAAGAGTTTTCAATCCGTAGATGGTTATTACCGTCGATAAAATGAAAAAGCATACCAAAAAAACTGAGGTTAGTAAATCTCCCTCGGTCACTTTGATTAATCCGATGCCAGCCGCAATTAATCCAGCACTTGCGACCAGAAAGAATTTTGTGCGATCCCATCCAAGATTTACATTGAAGCGATATTCGTTGATTGCGGCATCATAGACTTTCAACAACAACTCTTGCCGAGTCTTGAAATCGCCACTACCCGCTTTTTTGTTCCCAGCGTCTGAGGTGCTCATAGACCAGCAAGAATGTCGGTGTGAAGTTTTCATGGTTCTTACGAATCTGGGTGATTAGGTCGCGGCGTTCCAAATAGATCAATTCCAAAATTTCATCATGCTCAAATTTCGGATCCTGCTGAAGTTTACCAATAAATACGCCAACGAACTTGCGGCTTCCTTCGTCGACCATTTTAAACTGACCAATGTTTTTGACGCGTGATGTTACGCGAAGCTCTTCCCATAGCTTTCGGTTAGCAGCGTCTTCGTAGCCTTCCATAGAACGCAAATAGCCGGCAACGGAAGAGCCGAGTCGGCAAGGGTTCCGCAAGTGGTCGGCAGGCAACCGCTGCAAAACGAGTCGACCGAAATAATCGAATAGGAGTACATGAACCGTACGGAAATTAAGTCCTGCTCTCAGGAGCGTCTGACGCTTGGCTTTCCCCACCACATGGTTTTTGTTATCAACGACATCCACGATCATATTGAGATCGGCTGCCACGATTTCACCCCCGAATCAGGGCACATCATGAACCACCCAAACGCAACTATCAATTATATTATACTATCGCCCACGGCTAACGTGGTGGGCAAGTTCGAATTTGAACCGCGTTGCCCCCTAGCCGTCATAAGGTAAACAGCCGCGGCGCGGCAAGGATTGCGTCCAACACAGTGTCACGGATTCTTCAATCGCCTTCGCGATGCCTTGCGTCGATCTCGCAGGAAATTATTAGTCTTCAAAGCCGGTCGATTCTGGCTTGAATTCGAGTTGGCGCGCATTGTCACGAACGACGCGAATGTCGCCTTCCGCGAATCCGGCGGGCGCTTCCGCCGCGATCTCGAGCGTCAACTTCACCTTGGCTCTTTGGGTCCGCTGCAGCTCCATCACCACGGCGTTCAGGATGGCGTCGAAGGACTTCACAGGCCTGTCTAAGTCAATCTCGACCGAACCGAAAAAACCGCGCGGTTGTCGCGGCCCGGGCGCTGGCTTGCCGACGCCGCCGGTCGAACCATCACCCACGCGCGTTTGATCGAGGAATTTGATTATCCTGGATTGATTTGCTTCGAGTGGCCACAGGACGCAACCGGCCCGTCGAAAGTCGAAATAGTGGACTATCATTGAGAGTCCCGCCATCCATTCCGGAGAAACACTCGCGGTCATGACGACAAGGCAGGGGGACAACGAGCGCGTGGCAGCCGAACACATATCTCAGGGGAGCCTGTTTTCCACCGACTTCCTTCAGGAATCGATCGCGCGCGTTGCCGACTGGCAGCTTCTGACCGACACCGAAATCGACGCCCTGGCCGCTGATCTTCGCGCTATTTTCAACCAATTCCCGACAGCGAAAACTCCAAACGAGAGCCAGACCGAAGATGACCTGATCTGGCCGATCCTCGCCCGGCTTGGCTGGACCGCCAGTCTGAGGCAGCAGAACCTTGCCGCCCGAGGGCGCGAGGACGTTCCCGACGGCCTTCTGTTTCAGGACGCCGCGACGAAGGCGGAAGCAAACGCCTTCGGTGAAGAGTGGAAGCGGTACGGTTGCGGCTTGGCGATCGTCGAATCCAAACGGTGGCAGCGCCCGCTTGATCGCCAGTCCGGCCGGCGCGGCGAAGAGACCGCGCCATCAACCCAGATGCTTCGTTACTTGCGCCGCGTGGAAGACCTCACGACCGGCAAACTCCGTTGGGGCATGCTGACCAATGGCGCGCGGTGGCGGCTTTACTACCAGGGCGCCCGTTCGGTTTCAGAGCAGTTCTTCGAGCTCGACCTTGCCGCCGTGCTGGCGATCCCCGGCCATGACGGCGGTTTGTTCGCGGTGCCGGAGGCGGATCGCCGCCACTGGTTGCGGGTCTTTGCCCTCGTTTTCCGCCGCGACGCCTTTTTGCCGACGCCAAGCGATCCGCGCACCTTCCATCAGCGCGCGATCGACGAGGGGAAATTCTACGAAGAACGCGTGGCCGAAAGTCTCTCCAGCCTCGTCTTCGGAACGGTCTTTCCAGAGCTTGCCAGGGCGATCGCCGCCGCCGCACCGGCCGCCCCCTTGCAGGAAGTCAGGGAAGCGGCCCTGATCCTACTCTACCGGCTCCTGTTCATCCTCTATGCCGAGGACCGCAACCTTCTGCCTGTCCGCGACCGCCGCTATGACGAATACGGCTTGAGAGAGCGGGTGCGCATCGACATCGGCCGCCGCAAGGATTCCAACGACACGTTTTCGAACTCTGCCGCCCGGTACTGGTCGATCATCGACGACCTTTGCCGGGCCATCAATGCCGGTGACAGCTCGATCGGATTGCCCCCTTACAATGGCGGCCTGTTCGATCCGGACAGAACGCCACTCCTGACCAACATTCGCCTCGGCGACACCGTCATGGCGACCGTGATAGATGCCCTGTCCTTCGAGCTCACCACGGACGGCCGCAAATACATCAACTACCGCGACCTGAGCGTTCAGCAGCTCGGCTCAATCTATGAACGCCTGCTTGAGCACGAAGTCATCCGCGAGGGCGCGGACATCATCATCAGGCCGAACGTCTTCGCCAGGAAGGGATCGGGCAGCTACTACACGCCGGGCGATCTTGTCGGGCTTATCATCTGTGAAACCGTCGATCCGCTCGCAGCGGCGCGGATCGAGACGTTTTCGGCGAAAGCGCGCGAGCTTGAGGCGGATAGCCAGCCCGAAGACCACCGCCTCGGAATACTTGAAGGGTGTGATCCGGCCGAGCGGCTTCTTGAGCTCAAAATCTGCGACCCCGCCATGGGGTCCGGCCACTTTCTCGTGAGCCTCGTCGATTACCTTGCCGATCAGGTCATCACAGCCATGGCCGAAGCTCAGGCCCTCGTGACCTTCATCGATTATGTATCCCCGCTGATCGCCCGGATAGCAGCGATCCGCAGGACGATCCTTCGCAATGCGGAGGAACGCGGCTGGACGATCGATTCCGAGCAGCTCGACGATCGCCATATCGTCCGCCGCATGGTGCTGAAGCGCTGTATCTACGGCGTTGATAAAAACTTCATGGCGGTCGAACTCGCCAAGGTGTCATTGTGGCTTCACACCTTCACCGTTGGCGCGCCGCTCTCGTTTCTTGACCACCATTTGCGGTGCGGCGACAGCCTGTTCGGTTCATGGGTGCGCGGCGGGATCGACCGCGCGTCCGCCCTCGGAGCGCCCCTTCTCCTGCATGCGCCCATGACGCGGGCGCTGCGCGCCGCGTCTAAAATGCAAATCATTGAGGGGTTGACCGACGCTGAAATCGCCGAGGCGCATCGCTCAAAGGATGTGTTTGACGAGGTGCGCGACATGACGGCGCCGCTCGATGCGTTCCTCTCGCTCATTCACGCCTTTGAATGGCTCGACCTTCGGGATCGTGACGACCGCGGCGTGTTGAGCGCGTTCCTCGACGGGCAGTTTGGCGATCCGGTGCAAGTTGCGCTCGGAGCGACGGCAATCGTGAATGGACGGCGGGAGGCGAAACGGTTTGCAGAGATACTCGCCATGGCGCGTGAGCTCGTCACCGAAGAACGGTTCCTGAACTGGCAGGTGTCTTTCCCCGGCGTGTGGTCCGATTGGGAAGGCGAGAAACTGACCGGCGGGTTTGACGCCGTGATCGGCAATCCGCCCTGGGACCGGATGAAGCTGCAACAGGTCGAATGGTTTGCGGCCCGCAGGCGCGAAATCGCTATGGCGCAGCGCGCCGCCGACCGGCAACGCATGATCCGCGCCCTCGAAACCAATGAGGACCCGCTTGCGAAAGACTTTGCCAGGGCCAATGCGCGCGCCGACGCCGCCGCTCGCATGGCGCGCGCCTCCGGCGATTATCCGCTGCTCTCGGGCGGCGACCTCAACATTTATTCGCTCTTTGTCGAGAGGGCGATGACGCTCGTGAAGCCGTCCGGCATGGTTGGGCTTCTGACCCCTTCCGGCATAGCATCCGACAAGACCGCCGCGCCTTTCTTCAAGGGTGTGGCGACCGGCGGCCGGTTGAAGGCCCTTTATGATTTCGAGAACAAGAAAGTCTTCTTTCCCGACGTCCATGCCTCATTCAAGTTTTGCGTGTTCGTTGCCAGCCCGTCGCCATTACCAAAGCCTGCTCAATGCGCTTTCTATCTCCACAACGTCGCAGAGATCGCCGACCCAAAGCGGTGCTTTCCGCTCTCGGCCAGTGACTTTGCGCGCGTCAATCCGAACACCGGCACCGCGCCGATCTTCCGCAGGCGGCGCGACGCGGCGCTGACGACGGCGATCTATGGCCGCCTGCCTGTGCTGGTCGATCGCTCGATCGGCACGGAGGTGAAGACGTGGCCGGTCAAATACCTTCGTATGTTTGACATGACGAACGACTCCGGCCTGTTCCGCACCCGTCAGGAATTGGAGGGGCGGGAAGGGGCCTATCCAATTGGCGGCAACCGCTTCCGTAGCGCAGCCGGGGATTGGGTGCCGCTGTACGAAGGAAAGATGGTGCAGGCCTTCGACCACCGCGCCGCAAGTGTAGTGGTCAACTTAGAAAATCAGCACCGCCCCGCGCAGCAGCAGCCCGCCACGTTAGAGCAGCACAAGAATTCGGACTGGCTTCCCGACCCGCAGTTTTGGATTGAAGCTGATACCTCGCCGGTTGCGAGCCTGGACTATTTGCTCGGCTTCAAGGACGTGACCGCTCCAACGAACATGCGATCTATGATTGCGGCCGTAATCCCCGGAACCGGCGTCGGCAATACCTTGCCGGTGGTGCTTGGGGATCAGGCGGACAGCCGGTTATCCGCGCCGGACACTGCAATGTTTGCTGCCAATATGAATGCCATCTCATTCGATTTTGTGGCGCGCCAGAAAATACAGGGCCAGCACCTCAACTGGTACATCGTCGAGCAGCTCCCCGTGGTGCCGCCCGATCGCTACGAGGCCGTCCGCTTCGGCAAGAAGACGGCCGCCAAAATCGTCCGCGAAGCCGTGCTGGAACTGACCTACACGGCGCATGACATGGCCCCCTTCGCCCGCGACATGGGCTATGTCGATAAGAAAGGGCAGGTGAAGCCGCCCTTCATCTGGGATGAAGACCGCCGCCTGAAACTCCGGGCGAAGCTCGACGCGGTTTATTTCCACCTTTATGGCGTCACCGACCGCGACGACGTGCGCTACATCTATTCGACCTTCCCGATCGTCGAGCGCGAGGAAACAGCCGCTTACGGCGGGCGCTATCGCTCTTGTGAGCTTTGCCTTGCCTACATGAACGCCCTCGCAGCCGGTGCGCCGGATGCGGATGTTAGATTGTAGGGAAGAGGCTTGGAAAGCTTGACTAGTCAGAACAGATAGCGAACAAACAATCTATGGCGACATCCTCTAAGATCGAATGCCAGCCTTTCCGCCAATTTCAGACTTCTTGTCGCGATCCAAGCGCGCCACAGGTACGTGATGGGAGAGCCCATGAAATGTCTCCTCCTGGCGCTCAGCGTGAGTGCCGCCAGGCTCGCTTTTCGGCAGCTATCGGGGGCAGTGCGGAACGGAATTATGCACTTGACAAAGGAGCGTGGAAAATTCCAGCCAGACGTGCCATATTGAGAGCATGACCATCCACATTATAAGCGTAAAGTTGGCCGCCGAGCTTCGTCGATTATATACTGAGTTGCCGAATGCACACGCACGAGCAGCGCACGTGCTACGCATGGACCCTCCAGGCCATATCCAAGAGGGCGCGGCGTTAGCTCGTTTTCTGGCTGAAGAAGAAAAGATAGCTGCTATCGTCCGCCGGATCAAAGAAATTCAGGGCGGGGAATGAATAAGCCCACCCCAGCAACCTAAATTTCAAAATGGACCCACTATCCTAAGTGGATACGGCGCGCTTCTTGCGCTTCCGGCTCTGTCGCTTCGGTTCAGCGGGCGTAACGCGCCCCGTGCTGGCGGCGGCTCGCAATGCGTCCTCGACCGAAAGAGGGTAAAGCGACAGCTTGGCGGTGTCGGCCGTTGCCTTCCTGCCGCGTTTCGTCGTCTCCGATTTGCTGCCAATCATCCGATTCTCGCGGTTCTTTTGAGATGGGGCAATATAGTGCGGGGCGGAGCATGTCGCCACTTCTTCGCACATTCCGAACAAACCACGAATTTTTTGCACAGACCTATCAGCCCCACTTGACGTGCTAGGGTGCGTTGTTTTATACGATCGTCCCTGGCATGGATGAGCGACATGAATAGGATTGTTGAGAACGACGTTCTTTTGACCGGCAATGACGTGCGTCGCTGGCAGGAGGAACTACAAAAGTACGAGGCGGACAAGGCTACCGCGGAGATTCGCATTGATGAGATTCGCAAAAAGCTTGAAGCGGCGGCACTTCTCTCCGGTGCCCGTTTCCCGCAGCCTTCATTGACCGAAGATTGTCAAAGTGGGGAAAGCCAGGAAACCATGGGTGTCGCAGCTAAGAGGTTACTGGCGGGTTTGGACTCTCCGGTTTTCCACCAAGTGCTTCAGACGGAACTACGCAAAATCCCACGGTTCCGGGAGATCCTCGATAAGAATTCTGGAGCCTACTACTACACCGTGATCAAGCGCCTCGTGGAACGAGGCGAGATCAAGAAAATTGGCAAGAGAATACGTCTTGTCCGCAAGAACGAAGCGGCCGCCGATGGAGGCCAGGAGAGCGCTTCTTAACGTTTAAAAACGAAACCGGACGGGTTGCAGCCCGTCCGATTTCAGAACCACTAACCGATCTTCGAGGATACGATGTTCGCCACCGTTTGGCGGCGCGGGTTCGTGCACATATTAGCCCGACCACCACCAAATTTCAACCGCTAAATGATGACGGAATTTCCTGCAAACCCGGAGAGTCCCGTTCTTTCGGCCGATCGATGAAGGCGCAGTAACGAAAACGAAGGAGACTCGCATGGAACCGCCTTAGCCTAGACTTCGGGGCGGCACTGGAGGTCATGACTCCGGCGCCGCTCGCAGCCCCGTTGGGGTGTAGGACGGGCCGGCTCGCAACCGGCCCGGTCCATCTATGCGGTAGTGGCGAAATTGGCAAACGCTCCGGACCTGGACTCCGGTGGGTGCTCCCCTTGTCGGTTCGAATCCGGCCTACCGCACGTCATTATTGTACCACACCGAAGAGACGATTGGAATCCCCTTTAACAGCCGGATTAGGGAGATCGGGACGTGTCCAATGTTTGATTTTTTTATAGACCGCGGAATAGCTGAACTTCTGTTTTGGTGGGCTGGAGTGGCGATGCCCATCGTCACAGTTGTAGTAATCTTGTACGCCAGAGCGCAGCTTGCGGTGATAGCCAGCCAAGCACAGGCAACTTTGTTATTAAATTTGGTTGACAAATGGAATAGCGAAAAAATGCATGAATGTAGAATTATCTTCGATGGAGTGGAGGCAACAGCAAAAGAATATATCCTATCACAACATACTGGATTATCTGATAAAGAATTTGCGAAGAAACTCAAGGAGCATTTCAGCGTTAAAATGCCTGAATTAGATAAGAAAGTCAAAAATATAGCGCCATGCTTCAAATTCTGAGTTTCTTCGAACTTGTTGGAGAGTTTGTAAAAAGACATTACGTGTTACTAATCGATATAGATGCCCTTTTCCGCGGCCCAATATTGGATATCGGGGCCGCATATGTATTGCATATTAAAGATGAACAACAAAAAAGAGCGGTCCCGCCTGGCTATTACGAGAACGCTCTTTTCCTTATTTCTGAAATTGAGAAAAATTGCCCTCACTGAGGGGGCAGTGGCATGGGTTTAGGTATGCCCACGGTACGGGATTTTCCACCTTCAAGGGTTGGCATGTACTGCGTCATGTTGGCCTCCATGCCAAGACGAAGCATGGCATCTGACGGCTGCAATTACGTGATGACGAATAAAAAAGGCAATGCAGAACTCTCGCCCCACAAAGCCTCCGCTTTGAATATATGGTGAGTCGTGCAATTTGTCAATAGCTTGTCCGGGTTCACTACATATGAGACGGAGCTGGGCCGCCAAAGCCGAGGGTTTGGAGATACTCCGCTGGGGTTAGTCCGGCAAGCGAGTCGTGCGGTCTGTAGTGGTTGAATCTGTGCGCGAAGGCGTCGACAAAGGTCTGCAGCTGATCGATACGTCGGGGCAGGTCGTGGGTGGCGTAGAACTCGTAGCGCCAGGTCGATTGGTTGCGCTCGACGCAGCCGTTGAGGTCGGGGCGTTTCGGCGGCAGCACGAAGAGCTGCAGCCCACGCGCCTGACATTCGGCTTCGAAGACGGATTTGAACTCGGCGCCGCCATCGACCTGAATGCCCCTGACGGCGAAGGGTGCTTCGTCAATGAGCTTGTCGAGCAATGACTTGGCGCTGCTTGCGCTGGCTTGCCCGGAGACGCGGCCGATCGTCCATTTGGCGACCGGATCATAGGCAGTGAAGTGCTTGATCGGCTTGTCGGGCCTGATGTTCACGAAGAGCGTGTCGATCTGCACGAGTTCGCCCGGGGTCTTGGCCTTACGCCCCTTGGGCAGGCGGCGGGCGTAACGCTCCTTGGCGGTGAGGCGGATGCGCTTCGCGGCGGGCCTGCGGCGCAGGACCGGCACGGCGAGAACCGCGCCGCGCTTAACGAGATGAGCGAGGATGCGCCCGACCGTCGAAACCGAGACACAGACCCCCTCGCGGCGCAACAGCACGGCGATCTTGCGTTTGCCCCACATCGGGTTGTCATTGCGCAAATCTTCGACGGCGCGTGCCAGCTCGGCCGTCCATTGCCGGCCGCGCGGGTGATGCGGCCTGCGGCTTTCGGGCTGTGGCTTCTTCTCCCAGCGATAGAGGGTGGCGCGTTTAACGCCGACAGCCTTCGCGGCTTGTTCGGCGGTGAGCCCAGCGGCGATAGCTCCTCGCCATCGCGCGGCCGTTTCGGATAATATGAGAGGGCAGGCCAAACACCTGCATGAGGGGTCTCCTGGAGTTGGTTGATTCGCAACTCTTAGCTTCGGAGACCCCTTTCCTTCACTCAAGCCCCCGTCTCATATCTTTCTGAACCCGGACACGCTGGGGTCGATCCCGCCCCTCCACTCTTATTTCGCGACTGGGTTGCGATACATCAATCGCCTGCCTTCGGCGCCTCTGATCGCCTTAATCGTACGCTCGCTGTCTGTGGTCTTGCGATGGTTCCAGCGGAAGGAAAATTCGTCACAATAGCGGTCCAAATGGCTCTTTGAGACATGGTGAAACGAGCCAACAATGCCGCGCTTAAGCAAAGCAAAATACGACTCGACTTCGTTCGTGCTGGCATCGCCGCGTACATACTCGCCTTTCCCGTGATCGACAGTGTGGTGTCCACCAAAGAACGTACTTCCGACTTCAGCATATGAGCCAAATCGATCAGTCATGAGAGCGGAACGGCGATCCACATTCTCGTGGATGGTTTTTCCTAAGGTTTTGGCGTCAACGCGTTCGACCTTGTGAGCACGGGCTTGGCCACCACGTTCAACCAGTGCGACCACGGCAACCTTCTTCGTACCCCGGCCTTTCTTCGGTTTGGGCTGGCCATGCTTCTGCCGCGGCTTACCGCCGACGTAGGTTTCATCAACCTCGACCGTGCCACGCAAAAGTCCGGCCAATGGCTCTTTCGACATCGCATGGCGAATGCGGTGCGCCATGTGCCAGGCTGTCCGGTAGGAACCTAGTTCAAGCTCCCGTTGAAGCTGTAACGCCGAAATTCCTTTCTTGGCCGAGCACAACAGCGCAAATGCCATGAGCCATTTCCGCAGCGGGATATGGGAATCTTCAAAAATTGTGCCGACTGTAACGCTGAATTGATCGTGGCAGTTATTGCATTGGAAAACGCCAATGCGGTGCGCCTTTCCCTGTAGCCGCGTCAGGTTTTCTACCGCGCCGCAATGTGGGCAAACCGGACCATCAGGCCACAGAATGCGCTCTAGCGTTGCGCGTGCCTCATCCTCGGAAAGAGCGGAAACTTGGTTTAGGGTCAACATTGCGCTTGTCCATCAATTTTGAACCCCTAAGATAGACAGCTCGCGCAACTTTGTCAAGTGCATAATTCCGGTGCGGAAAACATATGCTCATCGCGAGGCTTTCTCAGGCTGACCCGGAGCAGAAGTTCGCTAGTCGCGATCCGCACTCCAGAGCGGACATTCGTTCGAGCGGACATGCTCTTCCATAGAACCAGTTCTCCACCGTCGCTTTCTCCAACAACGCCGGTTGTGTCGAGATCAAGCAGTCCGCCATGTTGCCGGCGGAATCGCTTTTCGAAATATTCGGCCAGCGTCATGAACACGGATCGACGATCGTCACATCCAATCTTCCATTCGAGGAATGGGCGAGCGTCTTTGGCAATCAACGTCTGACCGGCGCACTACTTGATTGCCTTACCCATCACGTTCATATTCTGGAACTGAACGACGAAAGCTATCGTTTCAAACAGTCGATGGTGAGGCGGCGGCGCGCGGCCCAAACCGCCGATGAGGAAGTGGCAGCCGCTGATCCCGAAACCGATGAAATCACCGCCGCTTCCCGAAAGCCACGTCCGGTTTAATAAGGCCGGACCGGAGCCAGAGACAAGGCTTATGATCAATGACGCCGACGCCTTTCTGCGCAATATTCTTTTGACGGTGAAAACCATTGCGATGGTTGGCGCGTCGGATAAGGAGACAAGGCCTTCCTACGTCGTTTTTTCCTATCTTCTTGCGAGGGGTTACCAGGTGATCGGCGTCAATCCAAGTCTCGCAGGCAAGAGCGTTCACGGCGCAGCATTCTTCAAGACTCTGGCGGATGTTCCCCAGCCGATTGATATGGTGGATATTTTCCGCAACTCCAAAGTGGCCGGAGGAGTCGTCGACGAAGCGCTTGCGCTCGATCCGAGACCGCAGGTGATCTGGATGCAGCTTGGCGTCCGCGACGATGCGGCGGCGGCGCGGGCGCGAGCGCTGGGGGTGGAAGTTGTCATGAACCGCTGCCCGAAAATCGAATATGAGCGGCTAGCGATCCTGAAAGCGTAGAGCCCCTAAATGCCTTGCTAACGCGCTTTCAGTTTCACCCAGAGCGGAGGTTCGATAGTCGCGATGCGCACTCAAGAGCGGACATTCGCTCGAGCGGGCGTGCTCTTCCACAAAACCAGTCCTCCATCGCCGGTTGCGCCATGTTGCCGGGCGTAATGATGAGCACCCATGGGCGACACTACTTCTCGACTATCGCGTGAATTTTGCTGTTGCGGCCGCCCTTCGTGAAACCGATCGCTTGAAAATCAGCCCCATTTCCGCCATTGGCGCAGCGATGAACGTTGACGAGGCTGAAATGGACCCGCGCAGCGGGACCGCTTGAATCGGCTTCCTAGTTGGAAACTCGACTTTGGTATGACTCTTATTGATGGACGGCATCAAGCGCCTGAAGGATGTCGTCTTTCAAATCCGAAAGTGTTTCCAGGCCGATG
>Ga0185299_10002547_pt1 | contig 27591 bp, 26 predicted proteins | sample PaiPotPPA55metaG_FD_128002 | JGI IMG/M metagenome (GOLD analysis project Ga0185299, IMG submission 128002) | Iron sulfur acid spring bacterial and archeal communities from Banff, Canada, to study Microbial Dark Matter (Phase II) - Paint Pots PPA... ...
TCACCAAGAGTTTTTGCCACTTCAGGTCCGACCCCGGCGATAACCACAAACCCAGAAAACCCCAGCCAGATCTTCGCTCCGCTCTATTCTATGCCGCCACTTAGAGCTTCTTAGGGCCAAACTCCAGACCCAGGGCTAAAGCCCTGGGCTGATCTGTTTTGCCACTTCGTGGCAAGGCCATTCGCCGTGTCGCCCTATCGCCCTATCGCCCTATCGCCGCGTCACCCTTACTGTCTAACACCGGCAGGCGCAGTTCCGCGATGCAACCGACAATTCCATCGGCTCGATTTTCGAGGGTCAGGCTGCCGCCGTGCGCTTCTGCGATTTGTCGGCTTAGAACCAGACCGATACCGGAGCCACTCGACTTAGTCGTAAAGAACGGAACGAAAAGGTTGGTCGGGTTCGCGATACCGCTACCCCGATCGATGACCTGGATCAGCCATTCGTTTTGGGACCGGCTCCAATCGATTTCGACAGCTCGACCTTTTTCCAGGCTGGCATCGACAGCGTTCCTAACCAGGTTGATTAGGAGTTGTTCGATCTGATCTCGATCAATGTTGACCACCGCTTTTTCGGTCGAAGTTGTTTTCACGGAGAGACGGGTCTCTAAAGCCGCGACTTGGCGGACAATTGGGCCAAGTTCAACCGGCCGTAACGTTGGCGGCGGTAACCGGGCTAGCCGGGCATAAGCGGTCATAAAGCGACCCAAAGCGGAAGCGCGATCCCGAATAATTTCCATCCCGCCTTGAAGATCGCTCTCCCAGGATCCCGGTCGAGTAGCCGGGTTTTGCGTCAGCAGGTCGCTGAGACTTTCTGCAATCGACTGGATCGGAGCCAGGGAGTTGTTAATTTCGTGACCAAGGACCCGGATCAATCTTTGCCAGGCGATCCGCTCTTCCTCGCGCAAAGCACGCCCGAGATCGGTTAAAACTAACAATTGATGAGGGCGGCCGCCCTCGCGGAAAGTCGTGCGACGCAATCCCCAACGGGTTCCGGATCGGCCGGGAAAATCGCGATCGATCAACTGGACCGGATCGCCGGCCAGGCAGTCATCCAAACCCAACTCCACCGCGTCATGTCCAAGAGCATGTTCCTCCGCGCGCATCAGCAAATCGGCGCCGGCCGGATTCATCAATCGAAGTTTTCCTTTTTCATCAAAGGTAAATACGGCGATTTCGACGGCATCAATCACCGCTTCCAGTAGGGATCTGGCTTCGGTGGCTTGTCGTCTTTCGACTAACAATTGGTCGCCTAACGCATTGACTTCCCTCATTACTTCGCCCAGAGAATCAGCTTGGCGAGCGGCGCGAGCTCGCAGCGAATAGTCACCTTCGCGGAGCGCTGCCAGCAAGTTTGTTAAAGTGCGAATGGGAAAAAGGACCTGGTGTCGAACTCTCAAGACTGCGGCTATCCAGATTCCCAGGGTAACACCACCGACGGCCAACCGGACTGACCACGGCCAGTTTGAATGCCAGAGCAGGAACAAGGTTGCGGCAACTGCCGGGCCTCCGGCCACAAAAGTAAGAACCTGGACCGAGCGCTCAAATGGTAGCTTCCGCCAGCGAAGCCAGGGACGTCGGGAGGAGTCGTGCATGCGAAACTACTGTAAAGGAGCCAGGAGCCAGAATCCAGGAGCCAGGAGGTCGGGGTTGCGAGACGACCAGGGGTATCTCTCGAATGCGACCTATGGGACTTATGTGACCTATTGGTCAAGTCTCAGCAGTTCTATAAGTCACATTCGGTCGCCTGTCCCCGATAGTCTTGGAAGCCCAAGTCCTCCTGGCTCCTGGATTCTGGCTCCTCTGCCCTCACAGTCCGTACTGCTGCAACCGCCGGTAGAATGTACTCCGACTAAGACCGAGAGCCTCAGCGGCTCGGCGGGCATTACCGCCGTAGCGATTGAGCGCTTTCTTGATGAGTAACTTCTCGATGTCTTCCAGAGTCATTTCATCGAGGCGCGACGGATCCGAAACCGCCTGTCCTCCGACGTCGGCCAAACCGAGATCCGGAGGCCGGATCTGAGAACTGTCAGCCATCAAAACCGCACGTTCGATGGTATGGTCGAGCTCTCGCACGTTCCCGGGCCAGCGATGGTAAGCGAGCGCTTTCTCGGCCGCGGGATCGATCCCATCAAACCGTTTACCATACCGGCCGGCATGACGTTCTAAGAAATGCTGGGCCAAAGGAACGATGTCTTCCGGACGGTCACGCAAAGGCGGAATCTGAATCTCGACGGTTCGCAATCGAAAATAGAGGTCACGGCGGAACCGGCCCGCTTCCACCTCGGCTGGTAAATCCGAGTTAGTCGCCGACAAAAGCCTGACACTGGCAAGCCGGGTTTTCGAGGAGCCTAGTCGCTCGAACTCGCCAGTCTCAACGGTGCGCAACAGTTTGGCTTGTTGCGAGAACGGGATATTCCCAATCTCATCGAGGAATAAAGTTCCTCCGTCCGCAATTTCGAAGCGGCCGGCGCGTTCACTCTTAGCGTCGGTGAACGCTCCCTTCATGTGACCGAATAATTCGCTCTCAAATAGATTTTCATTCAGGCCACCCATGTTAACCGTCACAAACGCCTTCTCCGCCCGCTGACTAGCCGCATGAATCGCTCTGGCCACAAGTCCTTTGCCCGTCCCGTTTTCGCCCGTCACCAGGACATTGGCATCCGAAGGCGCGATTCGCTGAACGGTCTCAACCACGGCCCGCATTCCGGGTGACTGAGCAATCAGGCCGCTGGTCGCCAACGCTGATCTACGATTGGCGATGAGCCCGGCGTCTCCCCGAAGAACCTGGTTCTCAGATTCCAAACGCTGCCCCCGCTGTTCCGCTGCCGAAAAATCGATCTGCGTTCGCACGATGGCAATCACACGGGCGTTTTCCCACGGCTTTTGAAAGAAATCACGGGCGCCGGCCCGCATAGCCGCGACGGCCAAATCAACGGTGGCCCATGCCGTCATCACCACAATAGGCGGGGCGCCTTCAATCTTTTTGATCTGCGCGATTAGCTCGAGGCCTTCCTGCCCGCTCGTCGTGTCTCTAGCATAATTCAGATCCAACAAAATCAGGGCGATCTCAGTGTTCTCGAGAGCTTTCAGCACCTCTTTAGGAGAAGTCGCCAATAAAACCTCGTATCCTTCTTTAACGAGAAAAATCCGGAGAGCCTCCCGGACAGCGGCTTGGTCATCAGCGATCAGAATACGGCTAGGGGTTCGCGGTTCGTTGTTCACGGTTCGCGGTTCGCAGTTCCACTCGTACTCGTCCTCCAGAGTGGCAGTGCGGGTCTGTCGTTTTGAATAAGAACGTTCATGGTGAAAGGACCAAAGGTTACGTGTGACCAGTAGAAACACCCACCGCGACCAAATGGCAAACAACTTCTGGTTGGTGGTGCACACAATGGCGCGGGTACAGGTCGCCTTTCCCTTTCAAGATGGGTGAACTTCAAACCGCTGGGCCAAACAATACGTTCGAGGACGAGGACGAGTACGATTGAAACCGTGAACTGCGAACCGCGAACGGTGAACCGTGAACTATTTAGTACATGGTACACCAGGTGCTATAATTTCTTGCCTTATGGTAAAATCCGGGACTAAAGAGGAATCGCCCGATGCCGCTTCAGCACCAGCTAAAGCGCCCAAATCGCCAAATGCTATCCCCGTTCATCGGGTGGGGATGCCTTTTTTCGGTTCTACGCGTCAGTTTCGAAGGACCCCTTTCAAATTCCATCTCGATGGTTACCATCGACACGGCTCGATTTATCGGACCCGGATCGACGGGAAAAACTGGATCGTGTTATCCGGACTCGAAGCCAACGATTTGATCTGGCGTAACACGGATCTTTGGAGTTACCGGGAAGCTAATGGTGCATTTGCGGAACAGCTCGGACCGGGTCATGTGACCCAACTGGACGGGGATCCGCACAAGAAAAGGCGCCAACAGCTGAAACCGGGCTTTAAGATGGAAGCAGTGATGCGCTATTTGCCGCAAATGGATCAGGTCGTGGCGGAGCTATTACCGTCGATGTGCGATCGGCCAATCAATATCACGGACGCATTTGCCGAGTTAATTCTCCTGATCACCTCGCGGACCACTTTTCGTTGCGAGTTGTCGCCGGAGATGGTTACCACCATGAGCCAGTGGGAACATGACTTCATTTATGGGACTAGTCTGGGACGTAGACGCCACTCTTATTATGGACGGCCGATCTATGGGCGAATGAAGCAAGAAGTGTTTGCCGAGTTAGAAAGGATTCTGGACGAGCGCCTACAGTCCAAGGCAGAGCCGGAGGACAATTTAACTGCGATCATCAAGGCTGGCCGCGATGCGGGTCAGACCGTCAGCCGGTGGGAGTTGATCAATACTATTTACCTGATCCTGCTTGCGGGTATTCACAATACGTCGAATCTGATCCATTGGTGTCTGCTCTACTTATCCAGCGACTCGGCCTGGGCCAAAGAGCTGCGCGACGAACTCAGCCATTGGGACACCGCTAACTTCAAGGGCATGGGTCAATTCCCGAAGCTGAAAGCTACCATCCAAGAGGTTCAACGGTTACGTCCCGGCGCTATTATTCATCGACTAACCGCAGCTCGAGATTTCGAGTTTGCCGGTTATTTAATACCGCAAAGCGCCGAAATTATCCACGTTAACACGTTGGTGCACTTCCTCGATTCTGTTTATGAGGAACCGTTTAAATTCAATCCGCGCAGATACCTGGATGGAAGAACCTATCCGCCGAAAGCGAACGGGTTCTTCGGGGGCGGAACGCATATTTGTTTGGGAATGAATTTAACGCTGGTGCATACTCCGCTGATTTTGGCGAACGTGCTCCGCGATTATGACTATCGTTTTGTGTCCGATCCCTCGATGAATGTCCGTATGAGTCTGGGGCAGAATCAGATCCGCAACCAGATTCCGGCGGTATTTACGCGAAGGAGTTCGGATACATGATGTCGCTTCGGAATGAGCGGCGAATGGGCGAATGGGCGAATGGGCGAATGGGCGACGCGGCGAATGGGCGACGCGGCGAATGCCACGAAGTGGCATAACAGAACAGCCCAGGGCTTCAGCCCTTGGGTAAGGCCCGCCCGAAATCGCCCTGAAAGTGGCGGCCGACGGATTATCCTGGTCGAGCGGGAATGATAGATCTCCAAGGCGAACGCGTCGTCTGGTCTTTCGTGTGTCGGCGACGATCCACTCGGGCGCCCCTTCAGGGCGCATTTCTTATTTGCCTTTACCCAGGGCTAAAGCCCTGGGCTGTTCTGTTCTGCCATTTCATGGCAATAATGCAATCTCTAGGCCCGAGCCAATTGCTCGCGTAAAAACTGCATCAATCGGCGGATCGTCTGACGATCAAACGCAAACCGGGCGCCAGCAGCGGAGAAGAGCTCCGGCACTGATTTGGAGTTGCCTAGGGCGAGCGCGTCTCGATAGCGCGCTAGGGCTGCGGACGGATCCTGCAAACTATTCTGCCAGACTTGTAAAGCGCCGAGCCAGCTCAGGCCGTACTCAATGTAGTAGAACGGAGCGGAGAAAATATGATGGTAATGCCAAATCTTAGAGAGCTCCGGCTCAAACCCTGACCAATCGATTTGAGGCATAAATCGTCCGATCAACTCGGCAGCTTTGCGGTCGATCTGGTCGATCGTCAATTCCGCCGGCGCCTCGGCATAGATCCAGTGTTGGATCGAATCCATGAAGCCGATCCAAGTTAGGATATGCACGATTCCGGCCAGCTGCCTCCGGTAGACGCGCTTCAATTCTTCACTGCTGTAGAAACCACCTCGGTCTTTGTGCAGATAAGGCAACGCCAGTACTTCCATCGCCTGCGATGGTACCTCCACAAATTCTGTCGCTGAGAAATGGTTCCAGATTAAAGGCTGCGCCCGCATACTAGCATAGCCGTGGAAGGCGTGACCGAATTCATGCAGGGTAACTCTAACGTCGTCTTCCGATCCAACCACGTTTTGCAGAACGAACGGCATTCGGCGTTTGGGAAACGAGGCGCAGTAAGCGTGCGGCATTTTATTCGGCCGCGAGCCGAGATCCATATACCCTTGCCGAAATTCGCCGAATTCCTTGCCTAATTGCGGATCGATCGTTGAGAAAATGGCCTCCGCCGTCGACTCTAGCTCTTCAACATCGTCAAACGGATGCATCGGTTCACGACCCTCGGGATCAACCGGGGCTTTCCAGTAGAAATCCCACGGTTTCAGCGAGGAGGTTCCTAATTTTTGGCGATGTTCTTCCAGGAGGTCTATAGCAAAGGGAACGACTTCTTCAGCGATGCTGATATGAAGATCCGCGCAGTCCTTAGGGCTATAATCGTAGCGATGATACTTGAGCCAAATTAGATCGCGAAAATTCCCTACGCCGAGATTCGTTGCCATCCGTTTTCTAACCGCAAGCATCTTCCTGAACAACTCATCCTGGGCTGGAGCGATATCCAGTTTCGCTCGTTGCCAAGCGTGCCAGACCCCTTCGCGAACGCTTCGATCCGGGTCATGGAGTTTCTCTTGGATCTGCGGAAGCGTCAGTTTCTCGCCCTCGTACTCGGCGAGATTATTTCCGGTTAGCCGCGAAAATTCATTAACCAGATCGGCGTGATCGGCTTCCAGGGGGACGTTAGCTTCGCAATAAGCCTGTTCGTCGGTATGCATCCGCCGGCGGATCAGAGAAGCGCTATCGGGGAGTTCTGGCGTCGACAAAATCAAAAAACGCTTGCGCAGAGACGCGTCAGCGACTGTTACTTTGGGGTTGGTAACCTGATTAAAGTGGGAGAGTTGTGCACTCGCGGCTTCGTCCGCTGTGTTGAGATCCGAGCGCAGATTCAGAAACGTATAAGTTTCCTCGATCTCCTTGGCCAGGTCGCTCCAATCGAGCAAAAATTGGTAAGCGCTTTTGTCGTCCAAAGCGCGTGAGGTCAGTTCCTGGTAGCGCGGCTCAAGCTCATCCCATTCTTTAATGGGAGTTTCCGGGATAGTCATAATTTCAGTTTCTCCGTGAAAATCGAGTCATGGTTTATTCGCTAATCCGTTGCATTCGCTCGGATCAACTGGTTTCCGCGCTGGCGGTTCGCTCACACGGTCAGCCGGTTCACATCCTTATAATAAAGATATCGCGCCGGTTCATTGCCCATAGCAACGAACCATTGGGGGCAGTAAGGCGCCATCCAAATGCAATCGCCGGCCGCCACTGGGTACCAACAGTCTTCCAAACGGTAAACACCCCTCCCCGCCAACATCAGCAATCCATGCTCCATGATATGCGTTTCCACAAACGGCAGATGGGCGCCAGGCTGATAATTGAAGATATTGATCGCCAGGTCAAAAGACGGGTTATCGGGCAGTAGTACCTGCAGGCGCGCGGCTTCATCGCCAAGAAAAGGCTGGCCGGCCACATCCTGTTCGCGGCCAAAAAGAAGGCTGGGCTCTGGCACACCTGGTAGCGCTACATATCTTTTAAGAAAGACATGAACTTGGGTTCCCGGTTCGGGCTGAGTTAACGACCAGGGTGTCACCGCAGGAATGAACATGAATTCGCCGGTCGAAAGGACTCGCTTTTCGCCTTTGGCTTGTCCGGTCACTGAGCCTTGCAACACATAGACGAATGCCTCGATTTGGTTGTCCGGAAAATCCGCGTAACCATTTTCAGCCAACGTGATGGTTAGCTCCGTGAAGTCTGCTCCCATTTCCGGGGAGATCAACACCACGCTGGTAGCGCCGGTTATTCCCGGGAGGTTACTTACTACGTGACCATCCGGCGCAATGATAGCGTGACGATTCCCAAGAAAGGTTCGGGTCGTGCCAAAGATAAGCGGCTGCGTCATAGATTCGGAGTTCTACAGAGATCCACAGATTACGCAGATTACACAGATTCTTAAGAACTTTTCGCAGCTTCGATCTCTTGGACAGCCGTCAGTGTATTGTCCCGAAGGGACTCTAGGACTCAGCCTGGGGTTTTAACCCCAGGTGCCTTAAAAAAAACGCGCCGCCCCGAAGGGGCGGCAGAAGCGGTGCCTCAGGCATGTAAGACGCTAATCAAACGAGCCCTTGATCAAAGCTGCCTGCCGCCCCTTCAGGGCGGCGCGTTTCTTGCTCGTTCCCGGGGTTAAAACCCCGGGCTGAGTCCTGTAGTCCCTTCGGGACAAAAACCTCCGTGATACCTGTCTGCAAAATCGAAGCCACCCTCACTCCGAGTGGCCGGATCGAGGACGACGACAGCTTGTCCGACGTAGCTTTCTGCACTCATTTGGTTGGCAGTTCTGTCCACCAGCGAAGTCGGAAGAACGAAGCGCCCCACGAGTCGATATCAGCTCACCGGTTCGAACAGTGGCACAATCCTCATCGCTGGACAGAGTACCAGTCCCTTATCCGTGAGCCTGATTTCTGGAATTACCGACAAAGGTAGCAAGTTAAAGCCCATATACGGCAACTGGCAGGCAACCTCATTCCATACCTTTTTCAAAACCGTGGTTTCGGCGGCTACCTGTCCGGCGCGCACATCTGAGAGCAGGCCGGCAATGGGTAGGCGCACAGACGCCAGAATCTGACCGTTGCGAACAATACAAATACCGCCTTGCGACTCCCGCATGAATTCCAGAACTCTCTTCATGTCGGACTCGTTGGTTCCGGCGATGACGATATTGTGCGCATCATGACCGACCGAACTCCCGACAGCCGCATTTTCGATGCCGAAATTTTTTAATAACCCAAACCCTATTGATCCGTTCTTGCCATGACGCTCGACCACGGTCACGAAGCAAGCGTTCTCTCGAGCCAGGAGGGTTGGCCAATCCGAGGCAGGCTCGACCAATGCCTGTTCGTGTTTGGTTGGTATGTTTGCATCCTCTAACGTGATAAAGTTAACTTTTACTATGCCTTGAGGCAGCGCAGGAATTAACGACGGCGGTGGAGTGATGGATACGGTACGATAGGCGCGATCCGGATAGCGATACCGGTCCTCCAATGCTTGTTCGAGCAGCTTAGTTGTTTTTTTGTCCTGGACTACCAGCTTTCCTCCATACCAGGTATTGGCCGGCTCGAGATCATCATTGAGCAGGACGACATCGGCTCGCCGAGCATGGCCCAACCCACCTAGCTCTTGGTCCATGGCGTATCGGGTCGCCGGGTGCAATGAACCACAACTCCAAGCAGTGAGCGGCTTCATACCGCAGCGAACTGCTTGTCTAACCACCCAATCTAGTCCGAAGACAAATAGGTCATCGGCGTCCCTATCATCCGTACAAACACAGACTCGCTTAGGACTGGCACTGAGCTCGGTAACAGTTTTGATCGCGTGCGGTAAACTATGCCAAGGCGTAGTTGGGGGCCCGCCGCGCAGGAATACCCACATACCCGCCTCTAAAAAATCGTTCGCTATCTCGCGGTCGATCGCTTCATGGGTATCGGTCACACCGGACGCGGCGTAGGCGGCTACGAAAGGTCGTCCGTAAATATGGCCGCAGACCGGTATTCCGCGGTTGAGCGCCTCCGCCAGAATCGCGTGGCTACGTTCATCCCCTTCGACCACTTGAATGAAATCCATCTTCTCACCGAGAGCGACCGCCTCCGGCCAACGATCGAAGATGGCGCCGATCTTCGCAGGGTCCAGATCTCCCCCGGCTGTTTCCAATCCGGGATGGGTGGCCGGAATCGTGCTTGGGACGGTCAGAAAAATATTAAGAGGAGCTTGTCTGGCGTCTTCCAGCATCCACTCAACGCCGTCGCTATCACACACATTCCCGATCTCGTGGCTGTCGCAAAAGATGGTGGTCGTTCCGTTCATCAAGGCCGCTTCCGCATAGGCGCACGCAGTCATCATGCTGCTTTCGATGTGGATATGCGGATCAACCAAGCCGGGAGCCAGAATGCCACCATTCACATCGTACCGTTCAACTGCGCTAAATTGGCAACTCCCTGCAGGCTTCACCGCGGCGATGCGACCTTGACTGATCCATAGCTCGGATTCAGGCAGCAAACGCTCGGTGTATACCGAAAGAATTCGCCCACCAGAAATCACCAGATCAGGCGCTATTCTGCCGGAACTGACGGCAGCTAAATGGCGGGTCACTTGCGCTAAAGGTGGAACATCAAAACGGGTCATCGGGGGTAAAGTAATCAGTAATCAGTGAAACAGTAATCAGTGACACGTTTTATTACTCCTAGACTCCAGTACTCCATTTCTGTCCGCGCTTTGTCGAGCACGAGCACGAGCACGAGGATGAGGATGAGGATGAGGTTTGGGCCAGATTAGGGGGTTTTCTTCTCATACGCATCCCAGTGGTCCGCAATTTCTGAAACCACCCGGTTACCGACTTTAAAAGCAGCATCCAGACTCGGAATATAGGCGGAATAATGTCCGGTTTCCTGATCTTCCAGGTCTTGCGCGGCAGTTACGCCGGGCGGAGGCGAATCAAAATTGCTGGCTGTCCTCAAGACCAAGACTCGATTCAGGTTAGTCCGGCCGGCTTTGGCCAGGTTAGTCAGAGCCTGCATCGTGCCGCTATCTTCCATCGCAGTCGTAAAATATTGTCCTTTCTGATCGGTCCAATATTTGACCCACGCGCGCGCCCATTCGTTCAGCAGTTTACCGTGCCAGTAAGTGCTGCTGGAAAGGGTTGCTCCGACGAACACTTTTGGCTCAGCTAAAGCCGCTGGGTGACCAATGTATCGGGTTCGATCCGCCTTTGCTTTCTCGTTATCGCTTAAGCGAATATCCTTGGTCAATTGGTAAGCCCAATCAACCAGCTTGGGATTGAGCGGATAGACCTCACCGATGGACTCCGGTCGCGGCCGCTCGAACGGCTTCGTCCTTTCTACTGGAGTGAAACCGTTCGGCCAGTCGCTCGGTATTTCGCGCGCATCGATTTCATGCGCCAAGTCTCCATCCACAACATAGTCGGCCCAAACCGCGCTCCCCACCGTTCCTCGATCCGGATCGATGCCCGCAATCCCTGCCACCACCCAATACGCTTCAGAAAGATCAAAACGCGGATCTAGTCCTAGAGCCATTACCGAGGTCGCAGATTTCGCGGTTCCTTCTCCGGTTACAGTCGCGATCACACCCAGGTTATCGGTTCTTACGTCATGAAACGCGGCCGGTAACGGAATCACATGATCCATTTTCCGGCGTTCAACCCAGAATTGATATTCGCCCGGTACATCGCCGGTATCCGCTCCGTTTTCGAACATCGCGAGAACAACGACTTTGACCTTCAAAGGATGATCCGCGGTTGGTTGAGTGAAGCCAGCTACTTCATCAGCAAAAGCCTGCGTACGGGAGCAGAGGAACAGGATGGCCAGGAAAATAGCTTTTGACGACATGCGGCGGGGTGGGAGCAGCTTTGGTACCACAAATAAACGCCGGGATCGCCGCGAACGCCGGGATCGCCGGGAACTGGCGTTGAGCGCATGAGGGCAGTGAATTCGCGATATTCGTTCCCGGCGATCACGGCGTTGACGGCGATCCCGGCGTTGTTAAAGTCCGCAACCAATGGAAGTGATCAATCGTAATGCGGTCGAGGCTTTTGTTAGCCCGGATGGGGGTATTATTCGAGAACTTGCTGCCAGCCGGAACTCAGCTGCCCAGAAGCAGAGCTTAGCCGAGGCAACAATTCCGGTCGGCGGAACTGTCACAGAGCATTTTCATAAAACTACGGAGGAGTTTTATTATATTCTGAGCGGAACTGGACTCATGAAGATCGAGGATGAGGTACGAGAGGTCGGGTCAGGAGACACCGTCATCATCCTCCCGGGTAAACGCCATAAGATTACTAACAATGGAGAGGCTCCCCTGGTTCTGCTGGCCTGCTGTTCGCCCGAACGGACCGAGGAAGACCAAGTATTGGTGGAGAAAGCAACGCCGGGAACGCCGTGATCGGTAGAATGGTGGGGCGAGGCTCCGGAAAGACCCAAGGTCATACCAGAGTCGACGATAGTTCGACGCGGCAGCACAGTATTAGGTCGAAAAGCATGCCGAGCCGCTGGTCTATAGTGAGTTTGCTCGGAGCGGGTGGCATATCAGGGGAGCGGCTCGGCACGACTACTGTCCTACTATTAACTCTATGGCGTCGAGACACGTTGACTCCCTGATCGTGCTCTTCGGTCTTTCCGGAGCCTCGCCCTACCAATCACCAATCACTGATCACCTTTCACGCCTCTTCTCAAATGCCCACACCTACAACTCATTACTCAAGCCCGGATCAGGCACCTAAAGCCACTATCTGTATCGTTGGTGGAACCAACGTCGCACATGCGCTGGCACGGTCACCGCATACGTCCGGCAGCTTTACTATCGAAACACCTTTCGGGGCTTCGCCGATAGTCTATTTTGGAGAGACCAGCGGAGTTCCTTTTTATCACATCACGCTTCATGGCTCGACGGAACTCTCCGGCGTGGCCGAGCAAGAAGTGCTACTCAGAGTCTGGAGCGCGTTGCATCAACTCGGGGTGAGTGATGTGCTCGGTGGAGCAACCGCTGGAAGCATTAACGAAAAATATAAGCTAGGTGATTGGGTCGTTGCGGATGATTTCGTCGATTTCAATATTGACCGGCAACGCTCAATCGCTGCGGCTGTGCTCGGCGCGAAAATTGCCTCGAGAATCTTGCCTAGGTATGTGCCGGCCGACGATCCAGTTCTACGAAAGATCCTGGTTGAAGAAACCGCCAAAGTTGCTGGCACCGGGAATGTGCATGAGGGCGGCGTGATTGTTCAAGCCGCCGGCGGCCGTTTCGAGACCGCAGCCGAGATCAGGATGTTTAAGTATCTGGGTAGCGATTTGGTTACCATGAATGTGCCGACTGAGATGGCGTATGCCCGCCAACTCAACATTAACTACGCAAGCCTGATCGCGATTTCTAATCCGGCCGAAGGATTGGGGACCTGGGAATGGACGACGTTGAGCGATCTCTATCCTCGATTTCACGCGCGGAGTATTGAGATCTATCTGGCCGCAGTGCGCCGGATCCACGAATTGCCCGAGCGGAGACGAATCGGGGATACGCTGCGAGTACACCCGGAGTTTGACTAGAATTTCACCACAAAGACACAAAGAACACGGATTAATTGAATCCAACAATCGTCGCTGAGATTTTGCGGCAAAATCATACCGGAACGCGCCAATCAAAAGGTTTGTCCGCTGAACTTTGTGCCCTCTGTGTCTCTGTGGTGAATTCTCTTTAATGTTCGAAAATGAAATAAAGCAGGAACAGCACGGCCAGGATATAAGTCAGTGCGCCGACTTCTTTTGCTTTTCCGGTTCCAAGCTTGATACCGACGTAGGTTAGGATCCCGAAGGCAATGCCTTCACTGATGCTGAACGCAAACGGCATCATCACGATGGTCATAAACGCCGGGGCAGCCTTAGTAAAGTCGCGCAGGTCCAATTCAGCTAGGCCTTGCATCATAAAGGCGCCCACTACCACCAGGGCCGGAGCGGTGGCTACCGCAGGAATCACCAGAATCAGCGGGGTCAGAAAAAGAGCCAGCAAAAAACAAATGGCGGTTACAATGGCAGTCAGGCCGGTCCGGCCGCCGGCTTCGACCCCAGCCGCACTCTCGATGTAACTGGTGACCGTGGAAGTCCCCAAAGTTGACCCGAACATAGCGGCGCAAGCGTCTGCCATAAACGCGCGTCCGACTTTAGGCAGATTACCTTTTTCGTCGAGTAAGCCAGCACGCTTTGATACCCCGATCAGCGTGCCCATGTTATCGAATAAGTCGACAAACAGGATCGAGAGAACCAGAGGAAACGCAGTCAGTGGATGTTGCCAAAAATAGCCCAGATCCAGCTTTAAGAAGGTTGGCGCTAAGGAAGAAGGGAGATTGAAAATCGCACCGGGCTGTCTAGTTATCATGCCGGATCCATCGGCGGCGGGAATGAACAGACCGGCAATCGTCAAAAGGAGTATTACCAAAACGATAGCGCCCGGTAACCGTCTAGCGACCAGGATACCGGTTAAGATGATCCCGATGAACACTAACCATGGGCCAGCGGTAGCGAGGTCGCCGAGCGTTAAATAGGGGGAGGCTTCGACGACCACTGCGCCGTTCTTGGGGACAGTGGCCAGATTCAGCACGATCAAGCCCCCATTTTCCAGGCCGATCAAGGCAATGAAAAAACCGATACCAGACGTAATCGCCAGTTTCAGCTCAAAGGGTATGGCTTCTACGATTCGCTGGCGCAAACGGCTAACCGTGAGAGCGAGAAAGATAAGGCCGCTGTAAAATACGAATCCGAGAGCAGCCTGCCAGGGGATGCCTTTGGTCAGACAAATGGTGTAGGTGAAAAAGGCGTTCAATCCCATGCCTGGCGCCAAGGCGATTGGGTAGTTTGTAGCCAGCGCCATGACAATGGTCATGACCGCGGAGGCGACAGCGGTGGCGGTGACCAGTGCCCCCTTGTCGATACCGGTTTGTGACAGGATCAGGGGATTAACCGCGAGGATATAAGCCATCGCGGCGAAGGTGGTAAGCCCGGCAATTATTTCACGGGCTGGGGAGGAACCATGTTCTTTCAGGGAGAAGAAACGATCGAGCATGCGAGTTAGGCGGCAACTTTTGTGACAATTTGTTTAAGCAAACCGAGGTGATCAGAAAAGAATAAAAAAAGAACCAACCCGGCAAATGATGGACAACTGTGCATTATTATGAACAAGGCTCCCCCGAGCCTAACCGGCAAAAGCCGGCCGGAAAATGCTCTGATACTGCTTCGGCTAACGCGGCCGGCATATCGCCCAGGTGCACCTGAACTACTCTTGATCTAAAGCCGATTTCGAACGGTGTGAGCGTGGTTACCAGCATGGTCTTGAGCGGTACGCCGGTCTCTTCCAATAAGTGGCAGCGACCATGATTTTCCTCTTTCTCGCCTATGGTCAAAATCTCCAGGATCTGCGCGCCGGCTTCCCGAATGGCTTTGACTAAAGCAACTAGAGTCCCGCCGGTGCTAATCAGATCATCGATCAGGATCACCCGATCCGAGGGGGTAACTCCGTTGAGATAGACATTAACGCTTCCTTCTTGCACATATTCGTTTGCCAACGGGACCCTGATTTCTCCGGGCGCTCCGGTTGGCGTCCACCGGGCCAACGTCCTAGGTAGCCCATGAAATAAGAGGAGGTCGGAGATGATCATTGCCCCTCGATCTTCTTCCCCGACCCCAACCGTAGCGGCGGCCACCTCTTTGAGATGATACCGGCTGAGCAAACAGACAGCCCGAGACAACTCCGGGTGCAGGGGCGGAATATTGTCAGTAATCGCGGTAGGGAAAAATTCGAACGGCCGACCACCGGTCCCAGTGACGCGGCTGGTCTGACGTCCGTCAAAGTCGGCGACCAAAAACTTCACGGCGCGAACTAACTGGGCGATCGTTGGTTCATCCGGTACAAAATTGGTTTCCATGTTGTGGTGTCTTGTCTAGGGAGACAAAATATTGTTTCGCAGACAGGACACCCTATTGCGTCCATCTTCGAAGACTGGCTGCCCCATGGAGAGCAGTTGGTATGCCTTGGTTTAGTAAAGTAATCCTTCGAGCGGGCAATCAGCAATGCGAACACCAGTTTCGCCCGAGGCATGCTCAGGCCCACGGCAATACGCCGAAGGGGTAAAGGGACTCAGCGTGGGGTTTTCAACCCATAGGCGCCAAGATAGAAGGCCGGTTTTTGCCCCGAAGGGGCGAAAGGACTCAGCCTGGGGTTTTAACCCCAGGAACGCCGCAAAAAGCCCCCGCCCTGAAAGGGCGGAAGAATATTTGTGCGATTTCAAATACATAAATATATTGTGTATCTTATTTATGTCTCAATCATTGGCACGTCTCTTGGTTCATCTCGTCTTTTCGACCAAGAACCGCGTCGCTTTCTTGCAACCTCAACAGCTCCGGTCTGAAATTCATGCGTATATGACTGCGACTTTACGAGGGTTGGATTGCGAACCCGTTCAGGTCGGCGGAGTCAGCGATCACGTACATCTACTCTTCGGTCTTTCCCGAACCGTCTCGTTGGCAGACGTAGTTAAACAGCTCAAAACTAGCTCGACCAAGATGATCCGAGGGAAAGGACATCACGCTTTCAGTTGGCAAACTGGCTACGGCGCCTTCTCAGTCAGTGAATCGAATAAGAGCGCGGTCATCGACTACATCATCAATCAAGAGATGCACCATCGTAAGATGACATTCCAAGAAGAAATCAGGGCGCTTCTCACCAAGCACAGTATGCGTTTCGATGAGCGATACGTCTGGGATTGACACACGCCCAATCTACCGCCCCTTCAGGGCGGATGGCTTTGGGGGCCGTTCCTGGGGTTAAAACCCCAGGCTTAGTCCTTTTATCCCTTCGGGATTGAGACACCCTTCGCGGTCCCTTGAGTAGCAAACGTTCATTCCAATAGGGGTCAAAACCCCAGGCTTAGTCCTTTTATCCCTTCGGGATTGAGACACCCTTCGCAGTCCCTTGAGTAGCAAACGTTCATTCCAATAGGGGTCAAAACCCCAGGCTTAGTCCTTTTATCCCTTCGGGATTGAGACACCCTTCGCGGCTCCCTTGAGTAGGAAACGTTCATTCCAATAGGGGTCAAAACCCCAGGCTTAGTCCCTTTATCCCTTCCGGATTGAGACACCCTTCGCGGCTCCTTTGAGTAGCAAGCGTTCATTCCTTGAATGCCGACACACCTCGTGTTCTTAATTAGCTCATCGCCACCATGACCAGCTCTAGAGATTTGTTCTTCGTAATCCTGATCATCTTAACGCCCTGTCTAGCCGGTCAGGGAAATGCCGCGGATTTTGACAGCCGATTTCAGGAAATCGTTCACAGCGCTACTGACGAGCAGCTTTACCGGTTTCTTTATGCTTTGCCAAAAGGCGGTGACCTTCACAATCATCAAGATGGAGCCAATTGGCCGGACTGGTGGTACCAGGTGGCAACCGATCCGGCCAAGACGCATGGGGATACATTCTATACCTTAACCAAGGTGACATCACCCAATCCGAGCGGCGGCGCGCCTCTGTTTTTTACGACAATTCCGCGGTGGCAGTATGATCGTTTAACAGATTCGGAGAAAAGCCAGTATCAGGCGTTGAGCTCTTTGGATCCGGCTACCAAAGCAAATTGGCTGGCATCACTATGGCTCGGCCAACCGGGCGATGGCCGAGATAAATTTTTCGAACAAATCTGGCCGCGCCTCGGCGGCTTAGTCCGCAATCCGTACCTATCGAGCGAACTTCTTATCGAGAGTATGAAGCATTTCGGTGAAGAAGGAGTTCGCTACATCGAAACCCAAAATCTCGTGTTCGGGCTTGGGTCTTTCTTCGAATACAAAGATCAGGACGGGAACTCACTCTCGCTGGATCAAGTAGCGGATATTTATCGCCATCGTTTACAGCAACCGGACGCTGTGGCCACGGGCGTTACAGTACGTTTTCAGGCCGTGGTGATCCGGTTCGCGCCCACCGCGGAACAAGGCGTGGAAGACGCCTATGCGTTTGTTAACCGGCATCGGGACTTGTGGGTGGGCATCAACATGGCCGGACGCGAAGATAATGAAAAAGGGTTTCCGGCTCGCTTCTTATCTGTCTATCGAAAAATGGAAGGCAAATACCCACCGGTGAGTTTATCCATTCACGCCGGAGAAAGTGACGAACCGAATCATCACGTAAAAGACACTCTCTATCTTGGCGCTAAAAGGATTGGCCATGGCGTCAATTTGCTTTCGGACCCCGACACCATGTTGCATATGCGGGAAGACAAGGACCTGGTCGAGATCAATCTGATCAGCAACCGGTTACTCGGTTATGTGCCCAACTTCGCGGACCATCCTTTTCCGCGTCTCTTGCGTTTCGGTATACCCGTTTGTTTGAATACCGACGACCGGGGAATGTGGGGCTCCACGATGACAGACGAATATTTCGCGGCCGTAAAAAACTTCAATCTTTCCTGGGATGAAGTGGTTCAGTTGGGCAGGAACAGTCTGGAATATAGCTTTGTCCAAACCGACCAGAAGCAGCGATTGTTAGATGCTTATAACCAGGCGGTCAAAGAATTCGAGCAGAAGTATGCCGGCGATTGGAAGGGTTTGGTGGCGGCAGTGAACGCGACTGGCAGCCCGTACGCGGAGCGGGAATTTGGGGTTAAGCTGCCGCTGCCGGAAGTGGGGAAGTGAGGGGGTAGGGAAACGCGCTGGGGGTGGCGCGGGCAAAGGAGCCAGGAGCCAGAATCCAGGAGCCAGGAGGTCTTGGGTGTGTGTCCATCCTGGGGCGTAACCACCTACATTTCCAAAGCAGATTAGAATTCAAACGCTAATAACTCTTTTAAATAACGTTTTTACTTAGTGTATTATACTTCATCAAGATGAAAACAAAATCGTTTGAAGATCTTTTGGTGTGGCAGAAGGCGCACGCTTACGTGCTTGAAATCTACCGAATAACGAAGGCGTTCCCAAAGAGCGAGCTCTTTGGGTTGACTTCGCAGATGCGCCGGGCGGCTACTTCGATCCCTGCCAATATCGCGGAGGGGTTGAAAAAACGAACACCTCGCGAGAAAGTTAGGATTCTCAATATCGCGCAGGCCTCGCTGGAAGAATCTCGTTACTATTTGATCCTGGCTAAGGACTTAAGCTACGCCGACACCGGGTTATTCCTCCCAAAGCTCGAGGAAGTCTCGAGAATGCTGGAGGCCTACATTCGAGCCATCGAAACCAATCATCGAATTCGTCGACAGTAGTCTCACCTTATCCTTCTAGGCGGCACCGCGGCTGCTCCCTAGCCCAGCGTCTCGAGAAACAGCGATGCGTTACGTCGAGCGCCTGAAAGACCCAAGACCTCCTGGCTCCTGGATTCTGACTCCTGTCTCCTCTCCTACAGATTCCCTCGCTTGTCTTGTTCGCGTTCCAACGCTTCAAACAACGCTTTAAAATTTCCGGCGCCGAAACCTTTACTGCCGTGGCGGCGAATCACTTCATAAAAAACGGTTGGCCGATCTTGAACCGGCTGGCTGAAAATCTGGAGTAGGTAACCTTCGTCATCCCGATCCACCAGAATCCCGCGCCGACCTAGCTCGCGATAGTCTTCTTCGATTTCGCCAATCCGGGACGGTAGATCTTCATAGTAGGTTTCCGGCACCCGCAGAAAATCGACTCCCGCCGCGCGTAATGCGTCAACCGTGGCAATAATATCTTTCGTCGCTAACGCGATATGCTGAACTCCTGGTCCACCATAATGAATCAGATATTCTTCAATTTGGCTGCGCCGCTTACCTTCGGCTGGCTCATTGATAGGGAACTTGATGCGGCCGGAACCGTTCTGCATGACCTTGCTCATCAGGGCTGAGTAGTCCGTGCTGATATCTTTGTCGCTAAAGTGGGTCAGTTGGCTAAACCCAAGCACGTCACGATAAAAATCAACCCAATGGTTCATCTGCCCCAGCTCGACATTGCCAACTATGTGGTCGATGGCGGCGATCCCGGTCTCCGGCGCCGGCGGTGGATTGTCGATGTCTTTGAAGCCCGGAAAAATGCCGCGGTAGTTTTGGCGCTCAATGAAACTGTGAACGGTGTCACCATAGGTAGCGATTGATGCTCGCACGAAACGTCCGCGACCATCATCAAATTCTTGCGGTTCTTGCGCGCTCTTCGCTCCTCTGCGTAGAGCTTCTTCATAAGCGGCCCGCGCGTCGCTGACTCTTAAAGCGATGTCCCGAACGCCATCCCCGTGAAGCGTGATATGACGTGATACTTCCGGAGCGGAATCGGGAGCAAGCGGAGAAGTTAAGAGAAATTGAACCTGACCTCTTCTTAACAACCATGAAGCCCGGTCCCGTACCCCGGTCTCAAGACCGGAATAGGCAACAGGTACCAACCCAAGGGCAGTACGATAGTAATGCGCAGCTTGCCGAGCATTCGAGACGTAAAACTCGACATAGTCAATTCCATGAAAATCGAGGGGATCTGAACTCATAAAAAGGGGCTTCTTTCGTTGAATGATGCGTACACCGCTGGCGCATCATTTGGAGGGTAATGCGCAGGCTACCATTAACCGAGGGTGGAAACAATCGAAAGCCCACGTTGGTAGGGCGAGGCTCCCGAAAGACCGGACAATATAGCCAGGGAGCGGCGGGGTCCGTCGCCACTTCGTTTGCTGTACCGAAAAACGTGCCGAGCCGTGGCACAACGCTGGGCCACGGCTCGGCGCGCGTCTAGGCCTAACATCCGTAAACGTCTGGTGCAGATCAGGGGCTCTGATGAAACCCTTCGGTCTTTCGGGAGCCTCGCCCTACCAGGCTACACCGAAGCCAAATGAGGAGCCTCGATTGGGTAATACCAGGAAGTCGAATAAGCCTCGATAACGCCCTTGGCTCCTTCGGGTGTGACAAACAAAGGTTCTACGGCATCTAAGGCGACCGCATACTCGTTGGTTTGTTTGGTAAGACCTTTGCGGTCGCGTTCCCACGCTTGCGGGTGCGGACCATGATCGATCCCCATGGGATGCAACGTTAACATCCCGGGCTCGATGCCACCACGCGAGAAGAAAGTGCCTTCGTGATAGAAAATCACTTCATCGTAATCCACGTTGCGATGGTAGTAAGGCAAACGGAGTACATCATCGTCGCCCAGCAGGCGCGGAGCAAAGGTAACAACATAGACCTCGCTGCTAGCGTAGGTCGCGGCAGCAGTCGGAGGGACATGATAGCGCATACTCGAGACCGGGCGGAAATCGCGGAGACTGAGCTTGCTCGGTAAAACGGTACCCTTGTAGCCGACCACATTTTCAATCGGGTTATAGTCGAAGAAGAGCTTGCTTCGGAACCCGGTTCGCTTGATCTGCAGCTCAATCTCGCCGCCGTTTAATCCAGAACGTTTCTGATCAAAATCCGGGTACTGGATCACCCCGGGATCAAACAAAGCGTGGCCACCCAAGATCCCTCGATCGGGTATGCCATAGGCAGTACGCGACTCCGCGATGATAGCAAGAGTATCCTTAGATTCAGGTACCAAGCGATAGATGCATCCTTTCGGGATGGTCACATAATCTCCGGGACGATAAGGCAGGATGCCAAACTCAGTCTCAAACACGCCAACGCCGCGATGGAAGAAATAGAGTTCGTCGCCATCAACGGTTCGATAGAGAAACGGCATCGGCTCACGCCGGCGCGTTAAGTAAAGGGAGAACGATCGCCTAGCGCAGGCCGCCATCGATTGTAACAACAACGCCGGAGTGCCCTTTGGATCCGCTAAATCCGATGTCTCGATTGTCCGGCAATCCATGGCAATCGGCCTTAACGAACCTTCAATCCGTTTCCAGGCCGACGGCATCTCTCGAGTGTAAAGATGAGTTGCTTCACCAAAAAAGCCTTCACGGCCGTATTCCATCTCGTAGGTCCCTTCGGGAACGCCGACGTGCGCTTGATTTGGATAAACACCGCTTTTGAGGGGAAACCGCTGCATAGCTCTATTCTATTCCAGGGGGGTGGTGAGCACAAGGGACGGGAGAAGTGATAGGTGATTTGCGATTAGCGGGGCGCCGCCCGTATTCCACCAATCACCTCTCACCAATCACCAATCACTTCTTCACGCCCCCTCACTTGGCGCTTGGACCAGCCTTTTAACCGCTTTAGTCCTTCGCTTCTGACGTTTCCAGCTAACATGCCAGCGAACGTCGTTTTCTACTTGCTCGAAGAGATGGAATGAATTGGGGCTGGTAAACAATACCTCCGCCACTTCATCTCCGATGTTTGACCAATAGTGTGGCGAGATCAGATCAAAGAAAATTCCCTCTCCTGCCGCCAACGGATATTCGCTCTTGCCGATGCGACAAGCTAGCCGTCCCCGCAAGACGATGCAGAGTTCTTTCAAAGAGTGCAACGAATGGCGCGTGGGACTCACCCCACCCACGTCGACCCGCAACAATAAGGCGGTGAAAGGGCTGTTCACCTCAGGCGGAAAGAACTTCAGCAGCTTCGCACCACTCCATTGCATCACGACCGGACAGTTTTCCCGCTGCTTGGTAGTAGTGACAGGCGCTTCGATGACCGGATCATCTCGAAGAAAATCGGACGCGGTCAGATCCAGCGCTCTACAGATTTTTTCGAGGTTCTTAACGGTGGGGGAAACTCGATCGAGCTCAATCTGGGAGAGAAAACTTGGCGAGCAATCCGCTTTCTCAGCAACGTCTCGCAGAGACATTCGTCGAAGCCGGCGATAAAATTGAAGCTTTTGCCCTAGAGCCATATCCGGGCCGATAAGCAGCGAAAGGTGTACCAGAAGACGCCGAATCGGTGACAAATCTGCAAAAAAAGGAGTCCGAGGAGTTCAAGGAGTTGCAGGAGTTGCAGGAGTCCAAGGAGGGGGCAAGGGTCTCCTCCTATTTGTTGGCGGCTATCCTGAGGTCCAGGCCGGCATAAATTTTTTTAGCGACTTGGCGGTGATGCAGGCTATAACAGCCGCAATGACCTTTCGGCAGAAACTGAGCTTATTGGCTGCGGCTATCTTGCTTCTTCCCTTGGTCGCTTCGGCCCAGGAGCAGGCAAGCAAGTATCACTATGACGGGATCTACAAAGGAACGATCCCGATCGATCTTTTGATCAACGCGAATGATAAGCACCGGGCCAAGGCCCAGCTTGTCTTTTATCCCGATGGCCGGTTGCTCGTATTGACGGTCGAGTCACCGCAAGTTCGGAATCCCTTGAATATCAAAGGCGCGCTGCGAAAAGGCGCTTTCGCGGGTGACTGGAAGAAAGGTTTCTTCGGTACCGATCTCTCATTCCAAGCCGTTTTCCACGGCGGCGCGACGGTGGTTACGGCTACGGCTAAGAATAAGAAACCGGAGAAGTGGTATTTTACGAAGATGAGCGGAGGCTAGAGGGGAAGTGATTGGTGATTGGTGGGGCGAGCCTCCTGAAAGACCTAAGAGACTCCGAGAGGCTTCCACTTCCTTACCCGAGCCGTGGCATAGGAGCGACCACAGGTCAGCCCGATTGTAGTCAGAGCATACACAGAAAGGACGATACCTCGTGATCTCTGTTGACACGAAACGGTCTTTCGGAAGCATCGCGCCACCAATCACCAATCACCAATCACCAATCACCAATCACCAATCACCAATCACCAATCACCAATCACCAATCACCAATCACCAATCACCTTCCGCCCCCACCCAGGGTCTCGATGAATCTAACGGCGGTGCGCAGGGCGTCCTCGATATCCTTCCTCTGAACAAACTCGTCGGGGTGATGGCTCAGACCGTCTCTACACCGCACAAAGAGCATGGCTACTGGGCACAGTTGCGACAGGATTACGGCGTCGTGACCGGCACCGCTGGGTAACTCTAGGATGGTTCCGGTAACAAATTGCGTTGCTACCGCTAACCGCGCGGTCAGGTTAGGGTCACAAGCCACTGAAGCGGTCTCTTGCACTATCATGCGCTCCAAAGTCAGCTGGCGGTCCACTGCGATCTGATCTGCCTCCTGGCACAGCCAAGCCACGGCGGCGGCACGCACCGCATCGTTCTGATGACGCACATCTAGCGAGTGGGTGATTTGCGCGGGAACAACATTACTAACGTTGGGACTAACGCTCAATTCCCCCACCGTCGCCACCAGACCAGGGAACCGCGTACAGGCAGTTTCAGCCTGCAACGCAAACCGGGCTGCACCCAAAAGCGCATCTTTGCGAAAACCGATCGGGGTGGTACCGGCATGAGCTGCCTTCCCAGTCCAATTGAAGCGGAAGCGCGACTGGCCGGCAATGGCCGTAACGACACCTACCGGAAGGTTGCGATCTTCCAGAACCGGCCCCTGTTCGATGTGAACCTCGAAATATCCGGCTAACTGGTCACGTGATACAGCGCTTGGCGGCAGATCGACTGCTGATTGCCCAACCGCTAACAACTCTCGGAGCGAACCTTCCCGGTTCGAAACTTCCAAGTCTTCGTGACCCAATAGACCGCAGAACGCTCTGCTGCCCAGATAAGCCGTCTGAAAACGCACACCTTCCTCGTCGCTAAAGGCTGCCGCCATCAGAGCAAATGGAAGAGGCGATCCGGAGCGAAAAATATCGACAAGTTCAATCCCGAGGACAACTCCGAGCGCTCCGTCAAATCGCCCGGCATCACGCACTGTGTCCAAGTGCGATCCGATGAGAAACACCCGCTTCTCACTCAATCCAGAAGTTCGGCCAACGAGGTTGCCGATGAAATCGGTGGATGTCTGCATCCCAGCCTCTTCCATCCAGCGGCCCGCCAACAGAGTCGCTTGGCTCATCGCGGGCGATAGCAGCGTACGGGTTAATCTGCCGGGCTCATCCGTGATCTCGGCTAATCTCTCTAATCTTTGAGAGATGCGTTCCGCTCGTGATTGCCAATCGATCGTTGCCATCAGCTGCCGCGATAGGTCGTATAGCTCCAGGGAGAAACCAACAGGGGCACATGGTAATTCTCCGCTGGATTCAGAATACGAAATCGAACGGGAACATCGCCCAGAAACCCCTCATTCCCAAAGTACGGGCCAACTTGGAAAACCAATTCGTAGACTCCGGACCGCAGGTCGTCGCCCACTAACAGCGGCGTATCCGTTCGTCCGTCCTGATTGGTGACAACCTCTTTGAGCAGTCGCCGGTTGTCAGTCTCAACTCTCCAAAGCTGAATTCTGAGCCCGGCAGCCGGTCGACCCAAGGCAATATCGAGCACATGGGTTGAAAGTCGTCCGCTCATACCAGGATGTCGCCGAGTCTTAGTTTGGCAATTTTAGAGATCTCCTGCAGAGCGGTCTGGAACTCGGTCTCCTGATTGTTTGCTAACCTATTCTCCATTGCGTGCTGAATCGTACTGACATTGTTTAGACGAGCGCAAATGATAAACGGGAATCCGAACTTCTGCTGATAGGCGCGGTTCAGCTCCAGCATCCGGCTGGTCAAGTTTTCTGGAAGCGAAGTTAAGCCGGCTTGCGCTTGTTCGGAACGAGATTCCGCCGTCAACTGGCCGGAACGAGCCAGCCGGCCGGCTAATTCAGGATGAGCCTTTATCAGGATCATTTGCCGGTTCTGATCCGCCCTTTTAACCACCCGATCCATCAGCGCGTGTAGGTTATCGACCGAGGTAAATGGGCGATGTCCCCACGCTTCCTCAGCCACCCAAGGCGAATGTTCGTATACGGCACCGAACGTCGTCACGAAGGTCGATTTGTCCATTTTATTGATCTCATCGATTCGGTGCTTAGCTTGTGCCATTGGGTGGCTCGTAACGTGCTTTGTCGGTTTTAGCAAATGATGGGCCAAGGGAAAAGAGGAGCTAGAATTCAGGAGCCAGGATCTAGGAGGGTTTGCGAACTCAGTGCGCGGTGGACCGTAACGACGCTCAAGGTCGATCTTCGAGTCGTATCGAACCTTGGCCCCACGTTGCCACCGCGCCTCCTAGGTCCTAGATTCCGGCTCCTGGCTCCTTCTCCGATATGAACCTGAAATATCATCGTTACGGCAAAGCCCAAGTCCGAGTTCTTAAGAAGCTACAACGAGATGGACTCCACATAATCAAGGAGCTCGAAGTGCAAGTGCTGCTGGCGGGCGATTTTGAAAGCTCGTATTCCAGCGGAGATAACCGGCTGGTCGTGGCGACGGATACCATGAAAAACACCGTGAATGTGCTCGCTTTCGAGAAACTGGAAGAGCAAACGGAGTTATTCGCATTGAGCCTCTCCGAACATTTCTTAGAAAAGTATCCGTATGTCAGCACCGTGACCATTGAAACCAGTGAACGGGTCTGGCAACGGTTAAGAGAAGACGGCCAACCGTCTCCGACGAATTTCCTGGCGCCGCAAAAATTCACCCCGATCTGCGAGGTTAACGCCACCAGAACGCAGACGCGCCTAACTTCCGGAATCCGAGACCTGATTATTATGAAAACGGCAGGCTCAGCTTTTGCCGAGTTTCATCGGGACGAATTCACCACTCTGCCTGAGACGCAGGATCGAATCCTGGCGACTAGCATGGCAGCTAGATGGACTTTCGCAGCAACCCCGTCGGACTATAACAAGATCAATGCCGATATATTGGATGCAATGCTCGACTGTTTCGTCGCCAATGATAGCCCTTCCGTACAAAAAACCATGTACGACATGGGGGTCGCCGCGCTCAACCGTTGTCCGGAGATCAGCGAAGTGAATCTAGTGATGCCAAATCTTCACTGTCTACTAATTGATTTGAAGCCGTTTGGCCGTGTGAATCCCAATACGCTTTTCGTACCCACCGACGCGCCGCATGGCTTGATCGAAGCGACGATTGAACGAGGAAATTAGAGGTAGTGATTGGTGATTAGTGAATGGTGATTGGTGAGAGGTAATCAAAATGCCAACACCGCCAACACCGCCAACACCGCCAACGCCGGGAACGCCGGGAACGCCGGGAACGAATAACCTTTTTCGTCCAACTGCCATTGTTATGAGCTCTTCGATTTTAGCTGAGTTGCTAGAGGCCCGAAACCAGCGGGTTCCTTGTGTACTGGTGACAGTCGCTGCTGCTCAGGGCTCTGTCCCGCGTCAAGCAGGTACCAAAATGATCGTATACGCTGGCGGAAAAATATCGGGAACCATCGGTGGCGGCAAAGCGGAAGCGCTGATTATCCAAGACGCTCTGCGTTGCTTGGAAACTGGAAAGATAGAATTGAAACGTTACCCATTACGGGAAGGCGAACCCGACTCTTTCGGCGCGATCTGTGGAGGTGAGATGACGCTCTTGATCGAACCTCAGCGGTCCGGTGAATCACTTTATCTTTTTGGCGCGGGTCACTGCGCAGCTGCTATCGCTCGTCTAGCTCGAAGCTGCGACTTGAATGTGTTTGTAATCGAAGATCGGGAAGACGACTTGGACACCTTTGAGCCCGCTAATCAAAAGCATCTCTGCAAAAGTCCATCAGACTTTGTCAGTCAGCACACTTGGAACCCGACCGATGCTATTCTGCTGGTAAATCGGAACTATGTAATGGATCGCGAAACGTTGAAAGCGGTCCTGGTGACTTCTGGCTACGGCTATGTCGGGATGATCGGTAGCAGACGTAAGGTGCTAAAGGTGTATGACGAGCTCCGTGGCCTAGGGGTTAAGTCCGAATTGTTAAGCCAAGTGCATGCACCGATCGGGATCGATATCGGCGCCGATTCTCCGGACGAGATTGCGATTAGTGTATTGGCTGAGGTGTTAACCGTTCTCCGAAAGCGTTCGGGGAAATCGATGAAGATCGAGACAGGTGAGGCGAAACGGCGATAGGGCGAATGGGCGAATGCCACGAAGTGGCATAACAGAATAGCCCAGGGCTTCAGCCCAGGCTTCAGCCCTGGGTTGGCGCAAGAAGAAGATCGCCCTGAAAGGGCGACCGAACCGTTGTTCGTTCCCTGGTTTTATGTCGCCGCCGCCGATCCTGGATTCGATTCGAACGCAACGGCAAATCGAATCCTATTCGGTCGCCCTTTCAGGGCGGTCTTTCTTCGGGCATCAACCCAGGGCTAAAGCCCTGGGCTATTCTGTTTAGCCACTTCGTGGCATTCGCCGCATCGCCACATCGCCGTATCGCCGTATCGCCGTATCGCCGTATCGCCGTATCGCCGTATCGCCGTATCGCCGCATCGCCG
>Ga0185299_10002548_pt1 | contig 27586 bp, 23 predicted proteins | sample PaiPotPPA55metaG_FD_128002 | JGI IMG/M metagenome (GOLD analysis project Ga0185299, IMG submission 128002) | Iron sulfur acid spring bacterial and archeal communities from Banff, Canada, to study Microbial Dark Matter (Phase II) - Paint Pots PPA... ...
CTCTCGGTGTCCTAGCCCACGTCCTGGCCGTACGCGAGACCCTCGAACAATGCGCGGTTCTCGGAATCATGCCGCGAGCAGTGGTAATGGCGGTGGGAGGGGCCGGAACGCTGGCAGGGTGGCTATTAGGCACCGCTCTATTCGGCGCAGTTTGGCGGCCGGAAGCGATCACTGTCAGCCGGCCGGCAGTCGAGGCTTTGGCGCGAGCGCGGAATTTGGCGGCCGAAGCAGCCGCCGTGCTTGATTGTCCTGCGCAGCTCAGTAACGTCGAACTCTGCGTCCATGATGGCTTCCTCGGAGCGGGGTACGGCGTACCATTGCTACAGGGCAAAGCGCGAGTGCCGCAACGGCGCGTGCCGAAGGCGTATTCCTCGATCCCACCTATACTGGCAAAGCCATGGCCGGCTACAGCGCGCTGCTATCGCAAGGCCGCTATGCCGGCGCAAATGACGTTCTCTTTCTGCATACTGGCGGCGCACCGGGCCTGTTCACCGCCGCCGTGGAGGGAATGCCGTGACTGATTGGCAAGACGCCCTGTTCACCCCGCGCCGGGTGGCGGTCGCCGGAGCGTCGGCCGCCGCAAGCAAGGCTGGGGCATTGTTCCTGCGCAATCTGACGGCGGTCGAGGCGGGCTTCGCCGGCGAGGTCATAGCGATCCATCCGTCGGCCAGTGAGATCCTGGGTTGTCCCGCCTATCCAAGTTTTGGAGCTGTTCCAGCGCCGGTCGATTTGGCAATCATTGTTACGCCGCCGGCGGCTGTGCCGGAGGTAATTGCCAGCTGCGGCGCTGCGGGGGTTCCTGTCGCCATCGTCATCAGCGGCGGCTTCGCCGAAGTTGGGCCACGCGGCATCGAGCTGCAGCGCGAGGTGGCCAGGATAGCGGCTGGACGTGGAGTGCGGATTCTCGGCCCAAACTGCTTCGGTGTCATCAACACCGCGTCCGGCCTCAACGGTTCCCTATCCATCGGCTTGCCTAGACGCGGAGGCATATCCCTTCTCACTCAGAGTGGAGCCTATGGAATGGCGGCGTACTCGCGCTCCATGGACGACGGCATCGGCTTCGCCAAGATTGCCGCGCTTGGCAATAAGATCGACATCGACGAGGCCGAGCTGCTCGAATTTCTGGGGCGGGATCCGGAGACGAAGGTCATCGCGGTGCTGCTAGAATCGATTTCCGACGGCCGCCGGCTCTTCGAGGCAGCAGCGGCTGTCGTGATGAGAAAGCCCGTGGTGGTGTTGAAGACAGGACGTCATCCCGGCGCCCAACGGGCAGCAGCCAGCCATACGGCCGCGCTCTCCGGCGACGTGGCGGTCATTTATGCGGCACTCCGTCAGGCTGGCGTGCATCTCGTTGAAGATGGCCTGACGCTTCTCGACGTCGCCGCTTCCCTCGATCGCCAGCCGCCGCTGCGCGGCCGCAAGATCGGAATCATCACCAATTCCGGTGGCGCAGGCGTGGAGCTGACCGATCTCCTCGAATCGAAAGGTCTCGCCGTTCCGGCTCTGTCGCCGGGGCTCCAAGCGACGATTGCAAGCCAATTGCCACCGCAAGGATCGGCCGTCAATCCGATCGACATCACCACAGACTGGCAGCACTTCGCAGCAATGTACGAATTTACGGTTGAAGCTCTGATGACCTCCGGGGAAGTGGATGCGGTGGTTCCGATCCTGCTGCAGCGCTCGGCGCTGATGCCGGAGGTCAGCGACGCCATCATTGCGGCGAGTGCGCGAGCGCGTCAGCGGGGTTCACTCAAGCCAATCCACGTCTGCTGGGTGGCGCCGCGATCCGCCGACGCCAATCGCGAAAAGTTGCAGGCAGCGGAAGTGCCTTGCCACGCTTGGCCGGCCGCGACGGCTGCCGTTCTTGCCGCCACCGTCTCGCGACCGCTCCGACCACCAGCACGCCTGTCGGCAAGGGAGCCAATTCCCCAGCCCGCAGCTGTCGACGACGCAGGATGGGTGGCCTCGGCTGCTGCATTTTCTCTGCTGCAGCAGGCGGGCTTCCCCGTGGCGCGCTGGGCCTTAGTCACGGACCCCGCCGGGGCGGCAATGGCGGCCGCCAAGATGCAATTTCCTGTAGTCCTCAAAGCCGAACGTCCCAAGCTGACGCATAAGAGTGACGCTGGCGCCGTGCGCCCGGGCCTCACCGATGGCGCCGCCGTCGCCAAGGCGTTCGAGGATTTCTCTCGCCGATTAGGCGCTGGCCCGGCTCTTTTGCAGCGGCAGGCAGGACCGGGTACCGAACTGATCCTCGGGGCTCGGTGCGATCCGCGCTTTGGGCCGATCGTGATTGCCGGCCTCGGCGGCGTGTGGACGGAAATCTTGGATGACGTGGCCCTGCGCTTGGCGCCGATCGAAGCTGAGGAAGCGCGGACCATGCTGGATGAGCTGAAGGGCCAAAAGGTTCTTTCCGGATTTCGGGGCTGTCCGCCAATCGACGTAGCTGGGTTCGTCCGATTGATCGCCGACCTGTCGCAATGGTTTTGCGCCGCCATCTGGCTGGACGAACTGGACCTCAATCCCATCATCGCGGATGGCAATGGCTTCACCATCGTCGACGCGCGCATGCGCGCCGGCGGTCGTTCGACAATCGCTTGAGCAAGAAAAAGGGCAAGACCATGGAAACGCTCACTAAGGCTCCCGCCGTTGTTCCCGTCGAGGACGACGCGCGCTGTGAGATAGAAGCGATGGTGGGACGGGCGCGCGTTGCGCAGGCCGCGATAGAAGACTACGCCCAGGAACAGGCGGACGCCCTGGTCACGGCGGTGGGGTGGCAGGTCTATAAATCGCGCGAGGCGCTGGCCAAACTTGCGGTCGAAGAGGGAGGCTTTGGCAACGTTCAAGACAAGATTGCTAAATTCGCCAATCGCGTGATGGGAACCCTGGCCGACATGGCTTCGATCAAGACCTGTGACATCGTCGAGGAAGACCCGGCGCGCGGCTTGGTCAAGATCGCCAAGCCGGTCGGCGTCATTGCCGCTCTCATTCCCGCCACGGGGCCGGACGCCACGCCACCGGTTAAGACGCTAGGGGCGCTGAAGGCGCGCAATGCGATCATCGTCGCGCCCCATCCGAGGACCAGGAAGACGTCCGCGGCGGTTGTCGAGGTCATGCGCAAAGGATGCGTGCAAGTTGGCGCGCCGGCCAACCTCATCCAGGTCATCGAGCGTCCGTCGATCGCGAAGACCGAAGTGCTGCGCGGGACGACAGGGCTGCGTTGTTGCTCTGGGAGCGCAGCGCGGGCTTGGCAAGCCTCAAGGTTTAAGAGTTTCCGTTGGCCGTCGCCAGCCTCCCGCAAGGCCGTTATGGACTGCGCGGCTCACCGGTTGATGAGCCAAAGAACGAGCGTCAGAACCGCACTGATCAGGAGTCCCGTAGCGATTGGAAAATAGAAAGAGAAGTTCTGATGCTCCACGACGATGTCGCCCGGCAGGCGCCCAAGCCTGAGCGGGCCGATCCATCGCCACAGGAAACCAACCGCCACCAGGATCAGTCCAAGCAGGATTAATGTCCGCGACATTCCGATTCCCAAGGCCCGAGAATGGTTCCCGTTCCAATGGGTACGGCTGAAGTCACTGAACGGCAAGCCCACCTACGACGTGACAATGCCTCGCTTGAGGATGCACGTTCAGTCGCCAGACGCTTGTGTGCGCTGCGTTTTATCGAAACGTTTGACGACGCGATCTCGCTTCAGCCGGGAGAGCCTATAGATCCAAAAGATCCCATCGAGCTGATCGACCTCGTGCTGGAGACATACGGAGAGCAGGCCATCGGCCTCTTCGATCTTTTCCACACCGCTCAAATCCTGGTAGCTCATCCGCACACGGGCATGGCGTTCGATCTCTTCCGTTACACCCGGCATGGAGACGCTGCCTTCTTCGTGCCGCATCATGTCGGCGGAAGCCCAGACGATCTGCGGGTTCACATAGGTCAGCACTCCATCCGCTGCTGCGAGTTCGATCACGGCCAGCCGCTTCAAAACACCGATATGAGTGGCGGTGATTCCGATTGCCGATGCCGCACGCAATGTGTCCAAGAGATCGGTCGCAAGCGAGCAAAGATCCTCGTCAAATACGACGACGCGCTGGGCCGTCGCGCGAAGGTGATGATCGGGAAATCGCAGGATCGTCTGCACCGTCACGGCATATTTTCCACATCCGGCCCCGATCGGCCATCGTTCGCGAAGGCGTTGTCAACATTGGTCGAGTATAGCCGATTTCGTAATCGTTTTGGTTCCGTGGGCACGGGCATAAGCCGTCGATTCCCTGCCTCGGCGGCACACTGGCTCTCTTGACAAGTAAAACTCGTCAGCGTGACAACGCCAACGCGGCCACTGTCAGCTCTGCGTCATGCTCGAACCAAATAGGTGGCGATCGTCGCGGGGTGCAACGCTGAACGCATCTGCATGTCTCCCGAAATCTAACCTCGCGTAAAATCATCAATGCACGTTAGCTAGTGATCAGTCAGCCTAAAATGACAGGCTGAGTTGGGGCTCGCTTACCAGCTGCTTCTCGCCGAGCGACGACAAGGTCATGCCAAGAAGGCGGATGCCTTTTGTGACCGGGAACAGTGGCTCGAGCAGCGCGTAGCTAAGCTGCTCGATTTCGGCTCGCGTCGAAAAGAGCGCCTTGTACGCGGCGGTGCAATAGTAGGCCACGGAGCGGCGGCATAACGCGGTCGCGCGTGGCGGAGTAAAACCCGGCCACTTTCGAGGCCGAACCTTTTCGAAGTCTGATTCGAAGAGGGGTGGCCGGGGATGTTCGCGGTGGAGATTTACGCAGCGGTTCGACGGTTTGTCTTCATCGAAGGGAAGAGCCGGCGCGAGGCGGCGCGGGTTTTCGGATTGAGCCGGGATACGATTGCCAAAATGTGCCGCTATTCGGCGCCGCCCGGCTATGTGCGATCCAAGGCTCCGGAGCGGCCGAAGCTCGGACCGCTCGTTCCGGTCATCGACGCGATCTTAGAAGCCGACAAGACGGCGCCGCCGAAGCAAAGGCGTGGCCCTAGAGCGGCCAGCGGGGGCGCTCGTCGCCCGTCCAGATTCCGGGCGGGATTATCCCGTTCCGGTGAGCGACGGAGTCGAGGGACATGCGCTTTCGGGCCTCATCATCATGAATCGTTTTGTAGAGGTGGTTGTATAGCTTTTCGAAGAGCTTCATCCCGTAGAAGCCGCCTGGCTCGATGTCTTCCGGATAGAGCTCGCCGGCACGCCTCGGCAGAGTGTGCTAGCTGGTGATCTGGGCAAGGGAGTCGTTGTGGAGTTCGAACCGGGCCACTTTTCCGGAAAGAGAAGCCGGCCCGACGAGCGACAGGGCGGCGAGGGCTTAATTGAAGCCCGCCTTTGCCTCATCGTCGAAGCGAACCGGACACATGGGACAGGAATTCATCCTGAACCGTCGCCCAATGGGAAGCATAATAATCCTTCAATGCGTTGGACAATGCGGAACGGTCATGCCCGGCGTTTCTCCATCGGCGGGATGTAACGGGGCAGCCATCCTGCCAGGGCTCCGGCCTGGTGCGCGATCCGACTGACGGCGGCAATGTCGATGACCCTGAGGTTCGGATTGGCCGGAGACTCGAAAAAGACCAGCTTTGGCGCGCCGAGGTCTATGGCTGCTTCGACCGCATCGAGATCCGTGAAGTCCGCCACGACCACCTTCACTCCAAAGCGGGCAGCCCGCGTACAAAAAGGACAAAACTGTTGCCGTAGAGGGTGTGATCGATAACCACCTGGTCTCCCACCTGCAGCAGCGTCCATAAGGTCGAGCTGATGGCCGCCATGCCGGAGGCGACGGCGAGACCGGCCTCGGCACTCTCCAGACTGGCGACACGCTCCTCAAAGAGGGCCTGTGTAGGATTGCGTGTTCGCCCGTACACGTAGCCTTCCCGTTCACCCCGAAAAATCTCCTCACCAGCCTCCGCTGTCTCGAAGGCATAAGTGGAGGTCATGAAGACGGGCGGCGTCAATGCGCCCGACCCATCGGCGGGCCTGTGGCCAACGTGGATGGCCCTGGTGGCAAACCCTCCCTTGGCCCGTTTCGAGGTGTCTCTATCCATTTTTCTGGGTTCTCCGCTTTGTCGTTTCAGCGATCCATCCGTAGCAGCGCCCGGAAATCGGCAAGTCGATCGAACCCCGCTCGACCGCAGTGACTGGAAGCCCAACCTCTGGGCCCGTGGCCGGCTGCGACGCAGACGGTAGGGAATCGACCGCGTCGGCCCCACGGTGGCAGAGCCGCGGGTCCCGCCTGACCGGCGACAAATGGCGATCGTAATTTCCGAGCATCGCCTAACTATTCAGACCCCACGCTCACTCATTGCCGTATTTCGACCAATGAACGCCGAAGATTTCCTCGGGCACCACGCGGCGCGGCGCCACCGGGCGGGAGACCCAGGTCAGATTGACGAAATGGCGGACATTGATGTTCTCCGTCGTGATGTTCCCGCCCCAAGACCCGCAGGAGAGCGAAAGGGTGTAGGGCAGCCCATTGCGAACGCTGCCTGCCCCTTCGTTCATGCTCTGGTTGACCATTACGCGCGCCGTCTTGGTGCCAAGGGCCAATGCTAGGACGTGATCGTTGCGACTGCTGTGGATGCCGCACGTGTGACCGGCGCCTTGGTACTGTGTGATCTGGTTGACCAGGTCGACTGCGCCGTCAATACCCCCGCGGTATCGGTAGAGTGCAAGCACCACCGACAGCTTTTCTCCCGAAAACGGATGCGCCTCGCCGGTGCCCTCGTCCTCGACCACGAGGAATCTGCGGTCCGGAGCGATCTCGATTCCAGCCAATTCGGCGATGTGCGCGGCGGGCTTGGCGACCACCTCGATCGACGGAATGCGCTCGTCCTTTGGCCACATCACAGCCTGCAGACGAGCCTTTTCAGCTGGCGCGCAAACGTGACCGCCGCGCTCGACGAGCTTCCGCTTGAGGGTCTCGTAGATGGAGGAATGGGCGGCGACGGAATTGTCGGCGAGGCAGCTCGTCGCATAATCGAAGGTCTTCGCGTTGGCGATCATTTGCGCGGCGTCGTCGAGGTCGGCCGTCTCGTCGACGACATGCACAGCATTGCCGACTCCGACGCCATAGGCCGGTGTCCCGGAGCTGTACGCCGCTTTCACCATGCCGGCGCCGCCCGTGGCAACAACTAAGTCGCTGATACGCATCGCCGCTTGTGACGGCGTTATCGGGCGGCACTTGTAGAAATATACTCCCGTCGTTTCCGTGAGGGCGGCCGAAGAGGCCAGATAGATGATCGTTTCCGCGCCCTTTTCTGGGGAAATTGCGAAGAGCTTGGCGAGCCCGACGAAGCGCGAGATCACGCCGCCGCTTTGGTCGCCGAAGCGCGTGGCGACGAAGCCGGGATGCAGGCAATTGGCGGTGACCCCCGTGCCATGCAGGCGGCGGGCGAGTTCGCGCGTGAAAAGAATGTTGCAAAGCTTTGAACGACCATAGGCTTTCATGGCTCCGAAGCCCTTCGCCGATTGCAGGTCGTCGAAATCCAGCCTGGCCCCCTGGTGGGCGGCTGAAGAAACATTGACGATGCGTGCCGGCGACGAAGCCAGGAGCCGTTCACGCAGCCCTTCGGTGACGACGAAATAGGCCATGTGGTTCAGCGCGAAGGTATATTCCAGCCCGTCCTCGGTGAGTCGGCGGCTGCTGAACATGGCTCCTGCATTATTGATCAAGACATCGATGCGCGGCTCCTTGTGGGCGATTTCGGCGGCTACACGCTTCATCTCGGGAATGCGCGCCAGATCGGCGTAATGGACCGCGTGGCCAAGGCCTGGCGCCCTCTCGTGAAGCCGCGCCAGGGTCGCCTCTCCGCGCGACTTGTCCCGCGCGATCAGGACGATCCGGGCGCCCATTTGCGCAAGCCGTTCCGCGGCAATCTCGCCAATCCCCGAGGTACCGCCGGTAATGACCACCGTCTTGCCCTTCATCAGAATTCTCCCTATCGGCTCAGGCGCCAATCAATCGCGGGATCGAAAAACGAGCGGGATTCAGCCATTCGCGCAGCTTCGACCAGCGCCGCCGGCCCGAGACGTTCTTGACGGCGATCGCCACCGCTTTCTTCTGCCCGAGCAGGATGACGAGCCGCTTGCCGCGGGTGACACCAGTGTAAAGGAGATTGCGTTGCAGCATCATATAGTGCTGTGTCGTGACCGGAATGACGACAGCGGGAAATTCCGAGCCTTGCGATTTATGGATCGTCGTCGCGTAAGCGAGGACGATCTGGTCGAGTTCACCGAACGCATAGGCGACCGGCCGTCCGTCGAAAGCGATCGTCATCTCGCCGAGTTCGAGATCGATGGCTCCGACGAAGCCGATGTCGCCGTTGTAGACCTCTTTGTCATAGTCATTCTCGATCTGCATGACCTTGTCGCCGATGGCAAAGGTCGTCCCGAATTTTTCGACCTTTGGTTCTCCTCTCGGATTGAGAGCCCGCTGCAGTTCGATGTTCAGCGAACGGGCTCCGAGCCCGCCGCGGTTCATCGGGCAGAGCACCTGAATGTCGCGCAGGGGATCGAAGCCGAAGCGACGGGGGATGCGTTCCTTGACGAGCTCGATGAGCCGTGTGATGGCAATGTCCGGCCCGGATGCCTCAACGAAATAAAAATCCGTTGCATCCCGGGGAGCCGACAGATCGGGCATCTGCCCAGAATTGATCCTGTGGGCGCTCTGAACAATCTGGCTTAGGGCCGCCTGCCGGAAGACCTCGGTAAGTGTCACAACTGGCACGGCGCCGCTCGCGATGATATCGGCAAGGGCCTGGCCCGGGCCGACCGGCGGCAGCTGATCGATGTCGCCGACGAAGAGCACCGCGGTATGATCCGCGACGGCCTTCAGGAGCGAGTTCATCAGCACGACGTCGACCATAGAAGTCTCATCGACCACGAGGAGATCACAGTCGAGCGGACTTTCTTCGTTCTTGCGGAAGCCTCCCGTCTTGGGGTTGATCTCAAGAAGCCGATGGATCGTCTTTGCCTCGTGTCCTGTCGTCTCGGTCATGCGGTTGGCCGCGCGTCCAGTGGGCGCGCACAAGAGGAGGCAGACTTTTTTCGCGGCAAGAATGCGCAGGATGGAATTCACCAGGGTGGTCTTGCCGACACCTGGGCCGCCGGTGATCACCATCACTTTCGAGCGCAGCGCGGCGTGGATCGCCGTCTTCTGGCTGGCGGCAAGCGCCAGGCCAGTGCGTGCTTCCACCCACGGGATGGCCTTCTCGGCATCGATTGATTTCCAGGGCATCGATCCGCGCAAGAGAATGCGCAGCCGATCGGCGATCGAGCGCTCGGCGTGATAGAGGCCGCCGAGGAAAACGCAGTCGCGCCCTTCGACCTTATCGGCGATCACCTGCCCGGCATCGAGCTCAAGCCGCAAGGCGTCGAGGACAATCGTGTCCGGGATTTCCAAGAGCTTCACCGCCAGCGGTAGCAGATCGTCGCGCGGCAAGCCGCAATGGCCTTCGTCAAGAGCTTCGGTCAGAGCAAACGAAATCCCGGCCCGCGCCCGGATCATTGCCGTTTTTTCGATGCCCAGTTTCATCGCGAGGGCATCGGCCGTCTTAAAGCCGATGCCCCGGATGTCGCGGGCGAGTCTGTAGGGATCTTCCGAAATCACCTGGATCGCATCGGCGCCATAGGTCTTGTAAATCCGCACCGCGCGCGATGTGCCGATCCCATTGGCGTGCAGGAAGATCATGATTTCGCGGATGGCCCGCTGCTCCGCCCAACCCGTGGCGATCCCATCGGCGCGCTTCGGACCAATGCCGGCAACTTCTCGCAGCCGATGCGGTTCTGCTTCGATGACGTCGAACACTTGGCTGCCGAAGGTCCGGACGAGTTTGCGGGCATAAGCAGGACCAATGCCACGGATCATTCCGGAGCCGAGATATTTCTCGATTCCCTCTGTCGTGGTGGACGGCATCGTTTTCAGAAACCGGGCGCGGAACTGCACGCCATGCGTGCGATCATTGTTCCACTCGCCGCTCGCTTGGATGAACTCGCCGGCGGAGATCACCGCGGCATGACCGACGACGGTGATGGGTTCACGCTTGCCGCGCGCCTTCACGCGCAGGACGCAGAAGCCGTTCTCTTCGTTATGAAATGTTACACGCTCGACGAGGCCAGCTAAGACTTCCGTCGTCAGGTTATTGTTTGCCGCCATCGATTGTCTGAAGCGCTCCTCTCCTGAGCACCTACGTTTAAGTATATTCTTTCACAATAGGGACAGGCCCTGCTTTAATCCGGCAATGAGCAGCGTTTCGGAAGGGTTCGTCTTGCGCAAAGTCACTGGTTTCGCGGCTACCATGGGGCTGATCCTCGCCACTATCGCGAATCTGCCTAATTCTGCCTCTGCCGCCAACCGGGGTGGGTTGTGGGCCGTCGTCCACGACATCTGTGTGCCAGCCTACCAAAGCATCGGCGTCGGATTTCCTTGTTCCGAGGTCAGCATAGCCGATGGTCTTGAGCGAGGCTTTGCCGTGCTCCGGGCGCCTTCGAGCGCCACGCATGTCATCGTCGTCCCAACCACTCGCATTTCCGGCATCGAAAGCCCGGCGTTGCTGAGGGAAAATGCGCCAAACTATTGGGAGGCAGCATGGGACGCCCGCCGCTTCGTCGAGGAAGGGGCGCGCCGTCAACTGCCGCGCGACAAGATCGGAATGGCAATTAATTCGGTGGCTAGCCGTAGCCAGGACCAGCTGCATATTCATGTTGCCTGCATCGCCCCGAAGGTCGCTGAGTTCCTGCGCCGCCACCAAGCGGAAATTCATGAAGCTTGGTCTTTTCTTAGCTCGGGCCTTCTCGGGCACAGATTTGCGGCGATGAAGGTCGAGACGGATAGCTTGGCCCACGTGGATCCTTTCAAGCTGCTCAAAGCGGCAGCCGCTGATCCCGAAACCGGCGAAATCACCGCTGGTTCCTGAAAGCCACGTCCGGCTTAATAAGGCCGGACCGGAGCCAGAGACAAGGCTTATGATCAATGACGCCGATGCCTTTCTGCGCAATATTCTTTTGACGGTGAAAACCATTGCGGTGGTTGGCGCGTCGGATAAGGAGACAAGGCCGTCCTACGTCGTTTTTTCCTATCTTCTTGCGAGGGGCTTCCAGGTGATCGGCGTCAATCCAAGCCTCGCAGGCAAGAGCGTTCACGGCGCGGCATTCTTCAAGACTCTGGCGGATGTTCCCGAGCCGATAGATATGGTGGATATTTTCCGCAACTCCCAAGTGGCCGGAGGAGTCGTCGATGAAGCGCTTGCGCTCCAACCGAGACCGCAGGTGATCTGGATGCAGCTTGGCGTCCGCGACGATGCGGCGGCGGCGCGGGCGCGAGCGCTCGGGGTGGAAGTTGTCATGAACCGCTGCCCGAAAATCGAATATGAGCGGCTAGCGATCCTGAAAGCGTAGAGCCCCTAAATGCCTTACTAACGCGCTTTCGAAAGCGCTCGCGCGTGCGCCACCGTGATCCCTAAAACGATCATCGCGAAGGCCTGACGCCCTCCGCTGCCATCGATCGCTCCTTCGGGCTGCCAAAGGCATACGGCGAAGCGGATTTTCGAACGGCTGCGGATCGAACACGGGTTTGCCGGCGGCTATACGGTCGTGAAGGATTACGTGCGGATCGCCCGCACCCGGTCGCGCGAGGACGCCTGCTTCATCAAGGCCTATCCGGCGGAGACCACGGAAGCCTTCCTCGACGGGCACGTCTCGGCATTTGCGTTTTTCAGCGGCGTGCCGATCTCGATTTTATATGACAATCTCAAAATCGCAGTGGCGCGCATTTTTGGCGACGGCAAGCGGCAGTGCACCCGGGCCTTCACCGAGCTCGTCAGCCATTACCTATTTCAAGAGCGTTTTGGCCGACCGGGGAAAGGCAACGACAAAGGCAAGGTCGAAGCTCTGGTAAAGTATTCCCGGGCGAATTTCCTCACGCCTGTGCCGCATGCAGCCTCCTTCGACGCGCTCAACGCCGCTCTGGAAGAACGCTGCTGCGCCCGGCAAGCCGAGCGCGCCGGCCGCCACGAGCAGACAATTGGCGAAAGGGTTATCGCGGATCAAGCGGTCTTACGGGCTTTGCCCGAGCTGCCCTTCGAGCCCTGCGACAAGCGCCCGGCGAAGGTCTCCTCGACCGCGCTGGTGCGCTATCGCATGCACGATTATTCGGCGCCAACCGCCTATGGTTTTCGCGACGTCCTGGTCAAGGGCTTCGTCGACGAGGTCGCGATCATCTGCGGCGCGAGCGAGATCGCCCGGCATCCGCGCGTCTATGGCCGTGGTCAGTTCGTCTTTGACCCGAAGCACTATCTGGCGCTCCTCGAGCAAAAGCCCGGCGCCTTGGACCAAGCGGCTCCCTTGCAGAACTGGACACTTCCGGAACCGCTCCAGCATCTGCGGCGGCTCTTGGAAGCCCGCATGGGCAATCGCGGCAAACGCGAGTTCATCCAGGCGCTGCGGCTGATAGAGGTCTTTCCCGAGACGCTCGTCGCCGCCGCCGCGCTCGACGCGATCCGGCTCGGCGCCCTCAGCTTCGATGCGGTCAAGCAACTCGTCATCGCCAAGGTCGAACACAGACCCGCAAACCTTGATCTCGGCCACTATCCCTATCTGCCCGCCGCGAACGTCAAGACAACCTCGGCCGCCGATTATATGGTTCTCGTTTCCGGGAGGGCAGCATGACGACGGCAGCTCCTGTTGCCAGCCCGGCGCCGCCGCAGGTTCTGCTCGCCCATCATCTGCGTCAGCTCAAACTGCCGACCTTCCTGCGCGAGTATGAAAAGTTCGCCGCCGAAGCCGCCCGCGAGGGTCTCGATCATGTCCGCTTCCTGCTGCGTCTCGCCGAACTCGAACTCATCGATCGTGAACGGCGCATGGTCGAGCGCCGCATCCGCGCTGCCCGTTTTCCCGCGGTGAAGAGTTTCGACACGTTCGACTTCGCCGCCATTTCGTCGCTCAACAAGCCGCTGACACTCGAACTCGCGCGCTGCGAATAATCTTATCGCCCGCGACAATGTTGTTGCTCTGGGTAATTCCGGCACGGGAAAGACGCATGCCTGTCTGGCGCTCGGCCTGGCCGCCTGCCAGCATGGCTTCTCCGTTGCCTTCTTCACGGCGGCCGGCCTCGCTCATCAATTGATGGAGGCGCGCGACGAGCGGCGTCTCCTGAAACTCCAGGCGCAGCTCGCCGCCGTCAAACTGCTCATCGTCGACGAACTGGGTTATGTGCCGCTCTCGCAGACCAGCGCGGAGCTTCTGTTTGAAATATTCAGCCAGCGTCACGAACGTGGCTCGACCATCGTCACCTCGAATCTTCCATTCGAGGAATGGACGAGCGTCTTCGGCAATCAACGTCTGACCGGCGCGCTTCTCGATCGCCTCACGCATCATGTCCATATTCTGGAGCTGAACGGCGAGAGCTACCGGCTCAAGCAATCGAAGGCAAGACGGCGGCGCGACCCTCGACCCCCCGATGAGGTCGCCGCAGCCGCCGATCCCGAAACCGGCGAAATCATCCGCGCCTCCTGAAAGCCTCGGCCGCCCCGGCTACGAAACCCCGGCCATCTCCGCCGGGGCGGCCGTGGCGCGTCGTGCTCGATGCCCACGCCGCAAACTGGCCTGTTTTTGCTCCGCCCCAATAGCCGGCTTTTACTCCGCCGTTGACAGCCTGACCGGTCCGGCTTCGCGTGATCTGCTGGAAATCGGCATATTTCACTTTCAGTGTCAGCGTGCGCTCGCGAATCTCTGCTCCCTCGCAAGTGCGCCAGACCTTTTCGATGATCGGCTGGAGCACCTCGCATGCGGCCTCGAATGTGAAGATATCGGCGGAAAAGGTGTTTTCCGCACCAACAGACTTGCGGATCCGGTCGGCTCGGACAGGCCGTTCGTCGACGCCGCGCGCGATCCAGAAATAATATGGCCCCGGCTTCCCGAAGTGCTGCTGAAGGAAGGCAAGCGTCTGCTCTCTGAGGTCGAACCCGGTTTTGATCCCGAGCCGATGCATCTTCGCGGCCGTCGCCGGCCCAACGCCGTGGAACCTCTCGACCGGAAATCTTTCGACGAAGGCAGGCCCCATGCCTTTTGTGAAAGGGAACACCCAGATGAAGTTAACGGGTTGGCGTCGGTAAGCACGACCGATCTCCGAATAACCTGAACACTAAGGACGATTGCAGAACACAATCTATGGGCGCGACTGACTGGGGTATAGCGCTCGGCAGAGCCATGGCAAACCCGCTGTGGCCATCGTTCGAAGTGCACCTTTGGAGAGTACTGGGTCCTTGCGATCAGACCACCAACACGATGCCTTGCGAAAGCAAACCAGTCGCCGCTTGTACGGCTTCTGAATAGAAGCTCACCTGAGCGGTGTAACGGTCGGACGACGTCGTGAACTCGCGGTCAGTTTTGAAGTCCAGCACAGTCCAACCGATAAAATCGGAGGTATCCTCACGGAAGGCGAGGTCGACCACACCCTCGACCAGGCTGCCATCGTCCAAGGCAAGTAGGACCGGGGTCTCGCGACGGAGTTCCCCTTTCCTGGCACTCGCAGCCGCCCTTTGTAGGATCGGATGTCTCAGCGCAGCGCAGACTGTCACGATCGCGGCTTTGATCTCCTCCTCGATTGCTCCGACGAGCCTTCCATTGATGGCAGCCGACGCTTGAATTGCGTCAGCGCCGGCGTTGAGATCAATGGATGCCAGCAGTGCGTGGACAAGAGCACCGAAGCGCCGGCCACTCGGTCGTTCGAAGTCGCCGCGCTCGATCACCTCGACTTGAACGGGCGGGTGAGCTCGCAAATGCTTAGGCGCTTCCAAGCGAGCGAGCGCAGTGACGGTCTGGACCGAGATCGAGGGCTGAGAGGCCCGGCTGAGCAGAACCTCCCGTCCCTCCTTCCACGCGGCGTAATTTTGCTCGCTTGCGAGTGCGGCAGCCCCATCCGGATCTACCTCCAAGATGCGCTGATGCCGAAGCGCCGCGTGCTCTTCCACTTCCAGCAAAAGCACTGTCGAGTCCCACCAGACGACCTGCGGTCCATCGGCGACCGGCCGGTGCAGGCCAGGACGGACTGACCCCACCGCAGGCGGATGGCCCTTCGGCCCGCGGTCGACCACGCTATCTTCACCAAAAGTGGGACACCCAGGTGCGACATCAGAGTTGCCGCGCGAATCATTCGGGGGATAGAGCACAGTCTGGAGCACATCGAGCCAGCCTTCGATCGGCTGATCGCCGCACACCGGCGCCACCAGAAGGTCACGCGCCCGAGTTGCCGCAACATAGGCCACCCTGATGGCTTCTGCCCGATCACGCCGCAACTCCTCGTCGGCAGCTTCCAACAGCTCGATCGGAACCGAGCCGCAAAGCGGCTCTGTCCACATGCGACGATGCGGGTCGACATGACGGCTCGGCGTGTCACGAGTCGCGTTGCAAGTCGGGTCAGCGAGGACCACCACTGGAAATTCCAGGCCCTTGACCTTGTGTACGGTCATGACCCGCACGCCCTCGGTGCCCTCTTCGACGATCCGAGCCTCGTTGGCCTCGCCGCGCTCGGCGTCAGCATCGAGTTTCTCGACGAAGGCGCGGAATGAGGAAGCGCCCCGCTCAAAATGCCGCGCCATGTCGATCAGCCTCTGACAATTTGCGAGTGCTTGCTCGCCGCTTGGCCAAAGCGCGATGCCGGCATGCGCGCGCACCGTCTCGAGCAACGTGGTGATCGTCTCGGCGATCGGGCGGTGGTTGCGCCGAACGTGAAGCGGCCGCAACAAATCCAGTGCATCAGCGACCTCGATGGCGGCAGGATTGAGGGCCGCGCGGTCGATCACCTGCATTGGATTGAGACGGCGAGTCTTCAGAGCACCCTCGCCGTCGACATATTGCCGGAACGCAAGGAGGGCCTCGTCGCCAAGTGCGAAAAAGGGGCCGCGCAGTGTAGCGAAGACCTTCAGCTCATCATCAGGCCATTCGATTGCAGTGATAGCATTGCGAAGCGCGATGACCTCCTCGCGATCATGAAACGAGCGCCCACCCACAAGAACATGAGGGATGCGGCGTGCTTCGAGCGCCCGAACGTACGATCGAGTCACGTCGGCGCCGAAATTGCGGAAGCGGCGGAAGAGAATCGCAATGTGACGTGGTTGGATCGGGACCGCGCGGCCCTCCTCTTCGACGGTCCAACCACTCTCCTTGACGAGCCAGGCAATGAAAGCTCCGACCTCCTCGGGGAATGATTCATCGATCCGCGAATTGACGATGCTGCCGTAGTCCCCGTACGGCTTGGGAACCGGCAGGGCGATAAGGGTCGGCTGTCCGACGATTTCCGACCTTGAACGCTCGAGAGGAACATAGGTCGCCTGGCTGCTGTCCGGAGCAGCCGCCATCGCGGTGACGAAGGCACAGTTGACGAAAGATTGGATCGAAGGCGGCGCACGGAAGCTGGTGGTGAGGTGGAGCAGTTCTGCCCCAGCACGAAGGAGGCGCTCCTTCACCTCCTCATAGAGAGCCACATCGGCGCGCCGGAACCGGTAGATCGACTGCTTCGGATCGCCGACCAGAAAGAGCTTGCCGGGGATTGGGTGGGCAGCGCGCCAGTCTGTATCGCGGGGATCGTCCGCCGCGAGCAGGAGGAGTATTTCGGCCTGCAGGGGGTCGGTGTCCTGGAATTCGTCGACGAAAAAGTGGCTGAAGCGCTGTTGCAATTCGCCGCGCACGCCGGCATCAGCGCATATGAGATCTCGCGTCTTGATAAGAAGATCGAGAAAATCGAGCCGTCCCGCCTTGGTCTTCAGGAATTCATAGTCCCTAATCGGCGCCTGCAGAGCGGCGTGCAGAAGGGGAGCGAGATCGGCGTCGCTTGCCGCAATGAAGGCATCGAGATTGGCCTTGGCTTGGCCCCGAAGGGCCAAGACCTGGTTCCGCGAAAAGGTCCCAAAATTCGTCCGTTGGGCGCCTTTCCAGGCCCAACTCCGCCATCGTGCGACACTACGAAGCTCCGCTTCGAGTCCGTCGTAGTCGCGATCGCGAACAGACTCCAGCCGGGTCGACTCTTCGACGAAGCGGGAAATCTCTGTCAGATTGCGGGCAAGGTAGTCCTCAGGCCACGAGCTCGTGGCCGCGAGCGCTCCGAGCCGAGCCAGATCATCCATCAGAGCGTCGATGACGCGGCTCCGGTCGAAGGGCTCGCGCCGCCAAGGCTCCGAAAAATCGCGGTGCTCGCGAAGAGCCTGCATCGCACCGCGCAGTTGTTCGCGAGGGGACTGCCTGCCTGATCGGCGTCTGAGGATGCGGCGGACGCCTTCCGGCGGATCAGAAAGAATTTTCTGGAACCAGTTCTCAAAAGCCGCGTCGGCAATCGCCTCAGACTCATCTTCCGAAGCGACTTCGAAGAGTGGATCGATTCCCGCCTCGATCGGCCGCTCGTGGAGAAGATCTCCACAGAAGGCGTGAATGGTCCCCATACGCGCGAGTTCCAGCTCCTCAAGAGCACGGTCCAGCCGATCGCGTTCCTCGCGCGCCGCTATGGGCCGCACCTTCTCGATCTCACTGCGGAGGCGGAGCTTCATTTCGCCCGCCGCCTTCTCGGTAAAGGTGACCGCGACTATCCGATTGAGCGTCCCAGCCCCCTCGCGGATCAGCCCGACGATCCGACCTACGAGGGCGGTGGTCTTGCCGGTCCCAGCTGCCGCCTCTACAAAGAAGCTCGTGCCATACTCGGCCAGGATCCGGCGTCGTGCCTCGGCGTCCGCGGGATCGGTCATGGGACTGCCCGCAAGGCCAGAAGCGGCTCCAGGTTGCCCTGCGGTTTTTGCGCCACCCGGCGCTCCTCGTAGGGGCCGCAGACGACGCGAAAGTCGCAGAGATCGCATTGCCGCTTGTCCGGTGCCGCCGGGAGAAAGGGCTGGGCGACCGCGTCGCCGATCGCCTCGGCGACCTGACCGGCCGCCGCGCGCGCTTGGTCATCAAGGACGACAACCTGCTCAGTGAAACCGCCGGCCGACGTGCAGAAATAGAGTCGTCCGGATGAAATTTTGGCCTGGCCGGCGAACAGTTTTTCCGCGGCGAGAGCATAAAGCAGTGGTTGCAGCGACTTGCCGCCAGCAATTAGTTGGGTCGGCTTGCCGTCCGCCTTGCCGGTCTTGTGATCAGTGACCCGCGCCATTCCGGACGAATGGCGCTCGACCAGGTCGATCGACCCGCGGAGCTGAATGCCCAAAGTAAGGTCCACGGCGCCGGGCACGGACTGCGGATCTGCGTGGCGCCGCTCGGGCCGGTGCTCCAGCCCAAACGACAGCTCGAAATACCATGGCACGTAGCCGGAGTCGTCTTCACTTGCGCGCCGGAGCCATTCGCGGAGGTCAGCGCGGATCGCAGCAACACCATCCTCCCAGACACGGTCGATGGCAGGAGCAAGATCGTCTCGATAGCGGGCGGCGACTTCCGCAATGATGCCATCGAGCTGCTGCTGTGCCCTGTGAAGATTGCTTGGCCGTACTGGAAGAAGGCCGTCTTGTCGGAGGCGAGCGAACAAGTCGAACTGAACGTCGTGGATTAGGGAGCCGCGATGCAAGGGATCCAACTCGTCAATCGCCTCCGGTATCTCGCGTGGAGCTAGACCGTGGATCGCTTGGAGGAAGAACCGGTAGGGGCACCGGGCGTAGTTCTGGAGCGCGGTCGGCGAATAGCTGCGATGGCCGAGCGTGTGCCTCGTCATGATCGCTCGGACCGTTTCCGACCGACTGAGCAGCCCGTCGCTAACTGTCCACGATCTGCCCCAACGTTGGTACCGGGCTCGCAGCGCTCGGGCGAGATGCGGATTGACGGTGACCAGATATCTCGCCGCACCGGGGCTCTCTCCCGGTCGGGCCTCAAGGCGGTCGAGAAGGGCGAGATCGTGCTCGGCCTGGTCGATGGCATCGGCGGGGTGAGGTGGGGCCGGCCAGCCGAGCCGTGCGGTGGTCGCTGTCTCGGCTCGTCGTGCGAGCTCGGCAAAGTCGGGCAATAGACCCTCCGCAGCGCGTACGGCTTCAAGGGCGTAGAAAGAGGGGACACGTGGCCGCGCCTGGTCGAGGTCGAGACGGGGATAGGAGAAACAGACTCGGCGCTCGGGCGCACCGGCTGCAAGTGCCATAGCGAGACGCTCGGCTTCGAGCCGGCTCTGATTCGTTACGAGACCCCCGTCGATCTGCACGCGAACGGCATCTAGCAGGATCGGCTCCTCGACGATCTTTCGTGGGAACATTTTCTCGGCAAGGCCTGGCACGAATACGGCTTCGAAGCTTAGGCCCCGCGCAGCGCCGATTGGAGCGGCGAGGACTTTTCCATACCGTTGCGAAGGGGGCGGGACGGCCACCTCCAGAAGAATGCGCTCGAGGACGAGCAAAACTTCATTCAACGCGACCGGCCCTACCGGACCCATCGGTGCCAATTCGGCCAACACCGCGAGCACCCGGTCGGGCTGCTTGAGCGCTCGCGTCGCGAGCGCACTCAACCGGTCAAGCCACTCGCTCCAGTTGGCCGCCGTGGGCAGACTGTCCAGCACATCGATCAAAGGGATGGCGTAACCCGCGAAGGCAGCTAGGTCGTCGAGCGTTCGCGACAAAGTCGCCGCCTGCGTTTCGTCTTCTTCGGCAAGCTCCGAGAGCCTCAGCCGGAGCTCGTTGGCGAGCCCCTCGATCCGACGTCGCCACCGATCGCGCCCTCCTATTACGGCCGCCTCAACGAGAAGGCGCTCCCAACGCCGTGGCGCCCTCAGCTGTCCGTCTCTAACAGGGACTTCATCGATGCGGGCGGCTGCGGTCTTTACGGGTCCGGCCTGCTCACTCACTCCCTCTGTCGTGAACTGAGGGACGAGTTCCGAGTCGGGGGCGAGCCATCGGTCGCCACTTGGAGCGGGCTCTGGGGGCGTGCCGCCGGGCGCCGCGTCAGGCACCTGCCCAAGTGAAAGGTACTCGGCGAAGCGCTGCGCTGACAGGCCCTCGGCTGCACACTTGAGCAGGGCATAGAAGGCTCGTCCCGCGGGGTCGGGTCGCACCGCGCCTCGTGCATAGTGAACCGGAATATCCGCTCGGGAGAAGGCCTCCTCGAGGTAGGCGCCATATCCTTCTGGTGAACGCATCAACACGGCGATCCGGTCGAACGGGACTCCGCGTCGAGCCAGCGAGAGGACGCGCCGGGCGATCTCGATGCATTCGCGACCCTCGCCCGGCGCTGAGAACACCTCGACCGCCTCGTCCGGCTTCGCTTCTGGTCTCGCTTGTTCCTTGAAAAGGTGGTGCTGAAGGTTCGTCAGGGCGTCGGCGCTGGCTGCGGCGCCTTCATTATCTGAAGGCGCTTCATCGAGATTCTCGATTTGCATACTGAGTCTGTCGCGAAGCCGGCTAAGCGTTGGTGCGTCGGCAGTGGGTACTGTGGCCACCACCTCTGTTGCCGCCGCGGCGAGTGCACGAACGAAGACGAGCTCGGCTTCGCTGCTAATTGGTACGTCGAGCAACAGGATGGGCAAGCCGATGAGGTGATGCGGAGGGGTGTCAGCCGCACTTGCAGCCTCGGTAGCGAGCGCCAGCACGCCGGGCCAATCGGTCAGGCGCGCTTCCTTCAGCTCAGCCTCGTAGGTCCCGATCAGCGGCACGAGATCTGGTACAAGGCCAGCCGTAGCGTCCGGTGGGGATCTTGCCAGACGCAGCTCCGTGATCACGCCGGCAAGGGCGCGCGGAAATCCGGGTGCGGCGACGACTGCGTGGTAGCGGCCGAGCCTGCCCTCTTCGTTCAACCGGTGTACAAGCCGGGCGACAATGGCCTCGGTACCAATTCGGCTGAGCGGGACGAGACCGCGCATTGCCAGAACAGGCGCGGCAATAGCGGCAGCGAGTTGGGACAGTGTCAGGCGATGCCACCCGAATGCAGCGCCTTTCTCTCTGGCGACGCCGCGCGCGAGCTCGTTGGCCGCATCGAGGGTTGCCCCGACGATCAGCACCTCCTCGGCCGCCGCTCGGCCTTCCAGCCAGGCTCGCGCGCGACGAATTCGGCGATGATTCACGGCAGAGATTATGGCATTCGCGCTCATTTAGAGAATGTTTCAGTGCTTGGCTCGGAGGTGTCAATGGCGGAGACAAATTGTGCCAAATGGCGGCCAGAAAGTGTACCGATCTGGTTAAGAGAAAGTACCGATGCGCTGGAGAGGGGCGGACTGCTGAATTCATCCCGGAGGTTGGTCGAATCTACGGTGATCCGTTTCCTTATTAAGGTCGGCGTAAGACGCACGAGTGTACCGCTCGCGAGGGCGTCAGTCGCCAATTTCGGTTCGAACGTTCCTTTCACTGACAGTCGGATGACCGGCGCGGGTGCCCTTCCCGGAAAAAATTTCTCCGCCTCTTCGACCACGCGCTCCACTAGCAACGGGCGGAGCATGCGGTTTGGCACAACGACGATCGGGGCCAGCGCGCCGTCCGGTGTTAGCTTGAGCGTAATCGCTTCGGGCGGATTTACGTAGCTGCGCAATAGGACTTCGTGAAGAGGCTCTTGAAGGCGGTCTTAGCCGCATTGGTGGGGGACCTCCAGGGCGATTCCGGTCTGGGGGCGGCGAAAAAGACGTCAGTCTCGCTTTCCGACGCCGGCAAGGTCTTGGGCAGCGGAAGGATCGAGATGCCGCCCAGCGAAGAGGTGGGAAGATCGGCGGGCAACGCGCGGCATGCATCGGAGATGAACACGACGTTCGGGACGCGGCACAGACGCGATCGTTCCCGACTTGCCGTCAGGTCGATGGCTTCTCCGACTGGCCGTTGAGCAGACCGTGGCAGCTGAAATAGACGACGAGCTGGGTGGGGCCGCTGTCCAGGAGGTCTCTGACGACGTCCTTCACCATTTTCGCGGTGACGAGCTTCTGCGGGTCGCGATCCGTCAAAGACCCGCACGTCGTCGAATTCCTGCCTCTTCTCGAGCCAGAGACCGAAATCGTCCGCTGCGCGCAACGGAGTAAGCAGTCCAGGCTTGTTGACGCAAATGCAGACCGCAACTCGAGACATCATATCCCCCAAGCGGTTTGCGCGCGGATAGACGCCAGCCATAAGCGCTGTCCTCGAAGTCCGCCTCGAAGCGCCGCGCTGGGCGCCGCACCAACCGGATTTATATCCTAAGTTTCGGCTTGACCAGGGCATTACCGGCCACAATGCCATCTTCCCATAGTCTTCCCACTCGCGATTTCTGGGAAGATTGTGGCCTCTCAGTGCAAGCTAACTTATTGATTTCGATGGTGGGCGCACACGGGCTCGAACCGTGGACCCGCTGATTAAGAGTCAGCTGCTCTACCAACTGAGCTATACGCCCATCGAAGCGGCTTTGCTTCCGGCGCCTCGGCGCGGCTGATCGGAAAGCACCCCGGCTTTAGCAAACGAAGCCCGCCCTGTCCACCATAGGGCCTCGACCTCCCGGCAAAATACTGAATCGTTAATAATTGAGCAATGCCGTCCTGAAAAAGGGATTGACGGACGCCTTCAGGCGGTTGCGCTTGAGGGATAGCTTGGATTTGTCCTTCTTGAGGATATTGAAAACGATGGGCCGGAATCGATGGCGAGCGCGTCTCGACGGACCGATGCGCCTTGCCTTCTGTCGAGGGCGCCATAAGGCAAGCGCACAAAGCGCGCGCGGCGGCGTTTTGCCGGAGCCGCAGAGACGGCGCGGCGTTCGGAACTGATGGCGCTCTGCCGTGACGTGACGCGGCTGGAGGTATTTGGCTCGGCCGTGCGAAGTGCCGATTTCGACTTGACGCGCAGCGACGCGGACTTCCTCGTGACTTTCTCGGCCGAGGCTCGCAACGATCTCGCGGCCTTCGCCGATTTCAAGGAGGTTGGAGACGCTTCGCCGCTCGGTTGGTCTGGTGGAGCGCGAAGCCGTGGAGGCGAGCCGCAATTTCATCCGCCGCCGCATTCTGGCCGAGGCCGAGGTGGTCTATGGCTGAGCGCGAGAGCCGCAATGTGAATTATGGCGAACGTTTTCATGTAAACCATCGTCTACCTCCACATAACTGCATCGGTAACCTTAGCCCATTGGCGAGCCCTCGGCCGCATTAGAGCCTCTTCCCAAAAAGTTGCGCGACTTTTTCGGAACATGCTCTAACTCTTTGAATCTGAGCGATTCCTTTTCAATCAGATGATTCCATCTGACCCTGAAGCGCGCTGGCCGCAGCGCTTGGCCCCTGGTCCGGCTTCATAAAGGAGGGCATAATGGAGCGGCCTTCTATTTTTGGGCAGCCCTTCGCGCCCGCCACCCAGCTCGGCTAAATGTGTCTTTTGGCAATATGCACGTGCATTTCTCTGCTTCGATCCTCTGCTTTGTGCTTGAAAATGCCCAAATTCTTCCCAATTCGTTGAACGTGCGATCTGCGCCGCTACGAGTTTGGGCGCGGACCCAAAGGCCAATCGCAAGCAAACGCTGACAGCCGCCGATGCCGGACCTTCCTCGATTGATCGCCTTCGACGCCGACGATCTCGCGGTGATCGCAGCGAATCTCCAAGACGCCTTGGTGCGTGTCGGCGAAATGGCCTTTTTGCCCCAATCGAAACAATTCGCGATGGTCGCGGCCAGGTTCGATTGGGTGCGGGCCGCCGCGAAAAACAGGGGACGCCCTTGCTGCGAGCGCTGCCGGACGGGCTTGCATTTCGGACGTGTTCTCAAGGTCTCCTGCCTGGGCTTTCATTGTCGAGACGAGGCGCTCGTTCTCAATCTCCTGGATATTGGCTTCAAGGAAACCGAGCCGCCCGCGGGCATTGTGGAGTTTATCTTCTCCGCCGGCCGGGCGCTGCGGCTTGAGGTCGAATGCCTCGAAGCCGAAATCCGCGATCTTGGGTTTCGCTGGCAAGCGAGGTCGGCGCCACATCATTCCTTTAACAGCGGCCCGGACAAAGCCTGATCGCCTTCGCTCGGGATCGCTCGCCAAACCATGCGTCAAGCCAGGAGATCGCCAAAACGAGGGAATCCCGCTTGCCCCGGGCCGCAACGCGTGCGATTAATAGAGGTCACTCGTTTCGAAAATCACGGACACCCAAAATGATCCTCCGGAAGGTTTGCGCAGCCGCCGTCGGCGTGTGGCTGGGCATGATGGTGTTGTCGGTGCCCTCGCAGGCGCGGCCGGTGGGGACCGTCGATGGAATGCCCTTTTATGGTCTCCCCTATCCCTTCGGATATGTCTACCATCGGCCAAGAATAGAGTGTTACGCCTTTCAACAGGTCGAAACCCCGGATGGTCCTCGGATCCAAGCAATTTGGATCTGCGGGGCTCCCGTCACGGCGAGATATTGAATCGCGCGATCCCGGCGACACTTTACCGGCTGCTCGCAGAAGGCTGCGGGCGTCCTCGCGCGAAGAAGTTTGCCTTTCCAGCAGGACTAAAGTGACCTCCAAGACGGATGGTAGCTTATGAAAACACTTTGGGTAGACAAATCAACGCCGGCAACGGGCCTTGCGGCCCTCTTATTTGCGCTGTTCCTTGGTTATGCCGGCAGTGCCGCCGCGCAGTGCACATCCGTTCCGTGCATGACAATCAAGATTTTCAATAATTCCGACACATACAACATTTATCCGGTGCTTTCGAGCGGTACAGCCGTGACAGATGTATTTTTGCAAGCGGCGTTAATGGTTCCCAAGGCTCAACTTGGCGCCAAGCCATTCCCCAAGCTTAACCAATTTCGACTCTATATCAATCCCACCGGAGACGGCATTCCGCCACACGGCAATGTCAAGATAACGCTTCCGTTCTATACGCAATTGGTCCCTACCCCTCAGGTAAACCCGAAATGCCCCACTAATCCGGCAACCCCAAACTGCCCCGATCAATATATCGATTGGTGGGGTGGGGGACGCATAGAAATCTTCAAACACCTAAATTCGGTTCATCAGCCCCCACCGGCCCTGACGGCGGACTATACTGGCACGAATTTACCGGTAAGGGGGTGCCAGGTCAAATGTGATAACTCCCCCGTCCCCAGCATCTGTACCACCTCCTTCGCCAAATTCCAATGTAACCCCATCGCAGGCGCGGCCCTCCCGACGTGTCCCACCTGTCAGCCGTTGCAAATCTTCAAGGATTCGGCCGGTTTGAAGAACAACGAGCCGACTCAGCTGACCGAATATACCTTAAGTGCTATCAACCAAAACAAGGATCCATTTGGGCTGGATGTGCATAACGTCGATTACGATGTCTCTTATGTCGATACCGCTTTTATGCCGATCGCGATGGAGCCGTTCAATAACAGTCAAGTTGGTTATATCGGCATGATACAGTCCATCGAGACCTTTAGGGCCTCTCTCATGAAATTCACCATGCCGAGTTCACCATGGACAGGCTGGCCGCAATTCAAAGACGACCAAGGGGTAACAATTCTAAAGATCCCATCGGCCCTCCATATCTTTGCGGGCGACTCGGATATGACGCCGCCGGGGCCGCCGCTGCCGGGGCCGCCGCCGCCGCCATACCCATGGGCACCCATAAACACAATGGCAACACTTTGGCAAACATGCGTCACGGACAATGGTACAGCACCAATTTGTCCTTTAATGCGCGATGTAAATGCGCTGTTCGGGGCCAACTATCGCAACTACGTGGCGACCTACACGGATCCGTCGTTTGGCTGCAACTCCGACAATATGCATCCCAAGCCCGTGACGCTGACCAGGGCGTTGAAGCTGCGGTCGGTGCATGGCTGGAGTCCATTTAATGATAATTGTACTAACGCCCAGGGTAACCTGCTTGAAAATACCCCAGGCTACTTCACGATCAACCCGGATAAAACAAAAAATTATGCCAAGTATCAAGCGGTCAAAGCGGAATTTGATGCATTGCAGTATTGGCCAGATGTGGTAGGCGGAAATATGCTAAATGGGCGGTTTAACCCCTACGGCGTGCTGATTCATGGCGCAGACTATATTAACGCCCCGTATGTCTATGCCTACTCTGTCGACGACGCCGTGGGGAATATGCAAGTCGCCGGCGACGGGCTTATCCTTGCCGTCGGAGGGGTGAATGGATTGCCGAACCCGAACCACGCTACCCCATTTATTAACGTGAGTTTTGGATTTTCGACAAAGGATGCCGTCCGGTTTACGAAGTACAGTATCTGCAAAACTACACCAGACACAGCTGTGAATCCCGATTTCCCCAGCTTTGCCATCAGCTCGACAAACCCCAATACCTGTCCGTTAAGCTTTCAGGAGAATGTACACGCAGGTCAGCTATATACATTCAAGCTCAAGTCACAGCCGAAGGGAGGACTGCCGCCCTGGCCTATATGCCAGAAGGGCGACGTCACCTGCGAGACGGCGCTGAACCCCGCCGCCCGCGCGCCCATCGACTGCACGGGCAACACCGGGATTGCCGTCGCATGGTGCAAGGACGTGTTTGCATACACAGAGCTAGAGGCCAAGAGGCCACACTATTTTGCCATAGCTCCCACCCCGGCGCAGCCGCCGCCATAGCGCAACCCCGCCGCTTCATCGGCACCTATTTCCCATGCCGTCGGGTGGGGCAACGCGAACTGGAGGTTATGGAATGTGGTCTCGTGGAGGCCGGCAATGTCTCCAGCCGTCTTCCCGCCGTGAGAGGCAAATCGAAGCAGGTTCGGTTGTCCGGCTTGCATCCGCTGCTTATAGCAATCTCAGCTGTATCGTGAACCCGGCGGCGGGGAAAGACGGCGGCGGCTTGGCCGTGCGGACGGCAAATTGGTACAACAGCAATGATCGCACGCGCGCGAGGCAATCAAGCGGACGGCAATGGCGCCGGCGACCACAGCCGTATCCTCGACAATGTCGGCTTCGTGCATCTGCATGTGCACAGCTCCTATTCCCTGCGCGAGGGAGCGATGGCGGTCGCCAAGCTCGCCAGGCTTGCCCTCGCCGATGCGATGCCGGCGCTGGCGATTACCGATTCGAATAATCTCTTCGGCGCCCTGGAGTTTTCCGAGAAACTGGCGAAAGAAGGGGTGCAGCCGGTCATCGGCCTGCAAATCAGCATCGACTTTCAAGACGGCGCGGCAAGGGGGCCGCGCGGCGAGACGAGCGCTTGCCACGCATCCATCGTGCTCTTGGCCCAGGACGCCGCCGGCTATTCGAACCTGATGCACATTGCCTCGCGCGCCTGGCTCGACCCTGAACCGGGGGACACGCCGCATGTCCGCCTTCTCCATCTCGAAGGAAGAACGCAAGGGCTGATCGCGCTCACCGGCGGCCCAAGCGGTCCCCTCGACCGAGCGTTCGCCCATGACCGGGCGGAACTGGCGTTTACCCGCGCGGCGGCGCTCGGGAAACTGTTTCCCGGCCGACTCTATGTCGAGATCCAGCGCCACGGGCTTGCCTCCGAACGCGCGATCGAACCACGTCTCCTCGATCTCGCCTATCGCACCTCGCTTCCGCTTGTTGCGACCAACGAAGTGTTTTTCGCGGCGGCCTCGGACTATGAAGCGCACGATGCCTTGATTTGCATCGCCGATGGAACCGTCGTCAGCGATGGCGCCCGCCGCCAGCTTTCGCCCGAGCACCGTTTCAAGACGCGCGGGGAAATGATCGCGCTTTTTGCCAACCTTCCGGAGGCACCCCGCAACAGCGTCGAGATCGCGT